>JAABUV010000304.1_pt1 | contig 75314 bp, 75 predicted proteins | sample 5559971 | NCBI WGS metagenome assembly JAABUV01 (sample SAMN10711881, study PRJNA513362) | rock metagenome | isolation source: Antarctica rocks | place: Antarctica: Victoria Land, Knobhead nord | collected 2015-12-19 | reverse complement strand
GATCTTGCCGTCGCCCTCCTCGCCGGTCCGCGCCTGCTCCAGGATCAGCGCGATGACCTCGTCCACGTCCGAATCGCGCACGGTCAGCTCCAGCTTGACCTTGGGCGGCAGGTGCATGACGTACTGCTCCCCCCGGAAAATGTCGTGGCGCGCGCCGCCCGCGCGCCCGGCCCCGCGCACGTCGCTCGCCGTCATGCCCTCGACGCCCGCCTCGGCCAGCGCGCTCTTGACCGCCTCCAGGCGCAGGGGCCGGATGATCGCCTCGATCTTTTTCATCTGCGCTCGCCTTCTTCCTCAGCACGTCGCGAATGGCCGGACCATCAGGTAGAATGACGGCAGATTTTCAACGCGCGTGTGCCTCCGCGGAGGCACGAAAGGACTTTCTATGGACCGCTTCCCCCGGTGCCTGCAACTGTGCGCCGCCGGCGGCCTGCTCGCCCTCGCAACCGCCGCCCTTGCCAGGACGCCCACGCATCACACGCCCGCACCGAGGCCGCACACACGTCACGTGCCGCAGGTCACGGGCCGGATGGCCGGCAAGCTGCGCCTCGGAGACGGGCGGCGCACGTTTCACGCCAGCCGTCACCAGCTCGGTGTCTCCTATGCTCAGGGCAGTACCGATGCGACCCCCATCGCGCAGGTCAGGTTCCACGTGGACCGCGCCCGGCTCCGCCACTACCTGAACGGGCTGGCGATGGACATCCGCCGGTCACCCCGGAACGCCCGCGCGGTCGTTGCCGAAGCCAGAGCCAGTGATGACGGCATGAACCAGGTGCCCGCCCGGATCGTGCCCGGCTACGACGGGGCTGTGCTGGACACCGATGCCGCCGTGGACCAGATCCAGAAGACGCTGGAGGCGACGCCGGACATCGTCCACATCGTGCTGCCGGTCAAGATCAAGCCCGCCCGCGTGACGGCCACCGACCTGAAGGGCGTTGATGCCCGCATCGGCTACTTCGTGACCCGCTTCGACCCCGGCAACGAGGGGCGCACACTCACGGTCCGCCGCGCCATCGACATCATCGACGGCACCATAGTCCCGCCCCACGCCATCTTCTCCGTGGACAAGACGGTCGGCCCGCGCGACCCCGCCCACGGGTTCAACGGCAAGAGCGCCGTCTTCATCGACGGACACGAGGAGATGCAAAGCGGCGGCGGGATGTGTCAGGTGGCGACGACCCTGTTCAACGCCGCCATGCTGGCCGACCTCAAGATCGTCGAGCGCCACCCGCACGTCCGCACCGTCCCTTACGCCGATCCGGGCCGTGACGCCACGATCTACCACGGCGAGAAGGACTTCCGAATCCAAAACAACACGGACGCGCCGCTGCTGATCTCCTACAAGACGACCCGCAGCCGCGCCGTCGTCTCGCTGTTCGGCAAGGCCGTGCCGGGCCGCCGGGTGCGGCTGGTCGCCTCGCACCGGCGGCTGGGCGAGCGGCACTACATCGGGACCTTCAACCGCATCGTCTACAACGCCGACGGGACCAAGCAGAAGGGCATCCCCATCCACAGCGATTACCGCTGGCCGGAGACGCTGGACTTCAATCAGTGAGGACGGTCTCGGGGGCGCGGCTGAACAGACAAACCCCCCGTCGAGGCCATGGACCAAGCAAAAGCGGGGGTGAGCGGTGCTCACCCCCGCTTTTTGGCACCGTCCTTTGTGCCGCGCTTCGTCTTCTTCGTCTTTTTCGGCTCTCGGCGCAGGGACAGGCGGAAGCGGAGCATCTGGCCGTACATCCGCGCCCGCGAGGCGACCCCGCGCGCCCAGCCGAGCTTTTCTTCCTTCATCGGGTGCGTCACGCCGCGCAGGGTGACGTCGCGGCGGATCAGGCCCTGGCGGTGCACATAGTCGTTGATCGCCAGCTCGATGCCGTAGCCGACCTTTTCGAGGTCGGGGATCTGCAAAAAGACGACGCGCCGGATCGCCCGCTGGCCGGTGATCGCCGGCGCGAAGGTCTGCGCCATGTCCGTCCAGAAGCGCCCGCCGCGGAAGATACCCATCGCCATCGTCGCCTCGCCCCCGCAGACCGGCACCAGCAGGTCGCGGACGTGGGCCGGGGTCAGGCCGATCAGGTCGGCATCGAAGAACAGCAGCACGTCCGCCTGGGTGCGCGTCGCCCCCTCGCGCATGGCCCCGCCCTTGCCCCCGTTCCGCGGCAGGGTGACGACCTGCACGGACGGGACGCGCCGGGCGACTTCGGCCGTGCCGTCGGTCGAGCCGTCGTCCACCACGATGATCTCGTCCACCGCTCCCGAGGCCGTCAGGGCCTGGAGGACGACTCCGATGCGGGCCTCCTCGTTATAGGCCGGGATGATGGCGGCGACGCGGGGGGCGCTGCCCCCCGGCGGGGGGGGCGGGGTGTGCGGGGTGGCGGCGGTCCGCATCAAGGTTTGGTGCCCGTGCCGGGCTGCGCCTGTACGACTGGCTGAGGCGTCGGCTTGGGCGTGACCGCAGGCGGGGGCGGGGCGGCAGGGCGGACGTCCTCCCCCCCCTTCGCCATGATGGCGGCGGGCGAGGGCATCCGGGTTGACAGCAGAAGCGCCTGATAGTCCACGCCGTTCTTCTGGGCGGCCAGTTTATCGTCCCCTACCTTGTAGCCTTCCTCAATGTACGCGCCGTGATTGACGCGCAGCTCGCGAAGCTGCGCCTCGGCGCGCAGGATGCGGTTCTCGTTGATCGGGTGGTCCTGGGAGTAAGGGGCGGGCTGGTTGTACTTTTTGTCCTCGGCCTCCAGAAGCTGGAAGGTGCGGATCATGCCGCTGGGGTCGAAGCCAGCGTTGTAGGCGAACTTCTCGCCCCAGCGGTCCGCCTCGAACTCCGCCTCGCGGCTGTAGTGGAGCTGGTCCAGCTCGAACAGCGTCCCGCCGACCTGGCTGACGGCGTTGCTGCGGCTGAGTACGGAGGCGAGGTCCACCAAAAAGCCTTTGTTCTCCGAGTCGGCGATGGACTTGACGACGTGGCGGCGGACGACGTGGGCGGACTCGTGGCCGATGACGCAGGCCAGGGCGTCGTCGTCGTCCCCGATCTTGTCCATCAGGCCGCGATAAAGATAGACGTAGCCGCCGGGGATCGAGAAGGCGTTGATCTCCGGGCTGTCGATCACGCGGATGCGGAACGAGACATCGGGCCGGTCCTTCTGCGCCTGGGCGAAGATGGGCGTGGCGATGTCCAGGACGCGCCGGTTGACCTTGCCGTCCATGACAAAGCGCGCCTGCGAGTCGATCTGCAAAGCCGAGTCGCGCCCCAGCTCGTTCTCCTGGGCCGAGTTCATCATGTTGTTATGAATCTGCCCGCTCTGGCATCCGGTCAGGGCCAGCGCGGCGGCGAGGGCCACCCCCGCCGTCAGCGTCAGCCGGAGCGGCTTGGGGGCACAGCGGGGCGTCCGTCGGTTGTTGGTGTTCATCGGGGTCTTTCTTGATGACAATTTTGATAACGGTGACAGGGTAAAGAAACTCGGAAGCGTCAGCCGCCCTTGCGGCGCATCCACGCCTTGCCGCGGCGCTCGACCGTATCTTCCCACCCCTGGACGCGGCGGGCCAGGGCGGTGAAGGGCGTCCCCGCCCGTGTCAGTACGCGCCGGGCGTTGGCACGCGCGGAGTGCGTCCATTTAGCCTTGTACGGCTCGTCGCCGCGCAAAAAGTCGAAGACCTGCCGCCCCTCGGACACCGCCGCCTGCATCGCGCGCGCGGTCAGGACCGTGCCCAGGCTGAGACGCGCCAGCGTCGGCTCGAACCCGCCCTGGTAGTAACAGACCCGGTCACCGAACGCGAAGCAGTAGAGAGAGGCCTGCGTCTGCCCGTCGAGCTTCAGCGAGAAGAGCCGCAGCCAGCCCCGGTGGAGAAGCCGCCGGGCGGCATCGCGGTGGAACGCCTGGACGCGCCTCCCTCCGAATACGCCGGGCAGCCAGCGCTGGTTCCAGCGCCGCTGGTGCAGCTCGAAGAGGCGCGTCAGCTCGCCGTCCAGGGCGTCCTCGTCCCGGACCGGGCCGATCTCAACGTCATACACTTTGTGCAGGCTGCGGTCGTAGTAGCCGACGTTCGCCCGCGTCTTCTTGCCCAGCCCTTGCAGGAGCATCGGCCACTCGGGCGGCAGGGCCAGGAACGGGCACGGCTCACCCGCAGCGTCCAGACAATCCAGGCCCAGGTCCGGGCCAGGCGGGCGGCCCCGCAGCAGCCCGCCCTCACGGAGCTGCTGGAAGTCCGCGATCTGCCAGCCGCCGACGTGGCGCAAATAGGCATACAGGGCGTCGGCGACGGCGTCCTCCCAGCCCGGCGCGGCCAGCACGTCCAGATAGTCCGATGTCCCCGTGCCCAGAAACGACAGCCGGCGCAACGGCGTCGCGTACCAGAACGACGTCATCAGCGGGGCCAGGCCGACCAGCACCCCGTCGGCGTCCCGGAAAGCCACCACGCGCAGCCGCCGACCCGGCAGCCGCCCGAAGTGACGCCACCAGGCGGCATTCCACTCGAAGGTCTGGAACACGGTCGCCGTCGCGCAGACGGCGGCCAGGCGCTGCCACTCCGGCTCCAGAGCGGCAAGCCCCCCCGTGCGCCGCACGTCGGCCACCTGCACCCGCTCCGTTCCAGTCCAGCCCACCCCGTCATTATAGCAGAACGGGGCCGAAGTGTAAAGCCGCCGGGATGGGGCGGCGTGCCGGTTGCCTCGCGCAGTTTCTGGGTAAGAGCCAGGCATCATCAACCCCAAACCGTGTCCGGCAGAAAGAGAAATCCCATGAGCCGCCCGCTTGCCCCCCTCGTCATTCTGACCGCCCTCGCCGCCCTGCCCGCCGCATCGGCACAGTCGCCCGCCGCGTCCCATCCGCGCGCGGCCAAGGCTTCGGAGCGGTCCGCGGCCATCAGCTCGATCCAGACGCAGCTCAAGGCGTTCGGGCGCGACGACTACCAGACGGCGATCACCTACCAGAGCGCGGGGCTGAAGGGCAGCTTCCCCTCCACGGCGGCGTTCCGCGCCATGATGCTGCGCGCCTACCCCGAGTTCGCCCATTACAAGAGCGTCGCGTTCGGCCCCGCCCAGTGCGACGCCCAAGGCATCCACCTCGCCATCCCCGCCACCGTCACGGGCAAAGACGGCGTCACCGTCCGGGCGGTCTACCTGATGGTGCGCGAGGGCAAAGTCTACCGCGTCGAGGGTGTCGCCGGCGGCGCGCAATCCCTCCCCGACAACGGCGGCCCCTCCAAAGACGTGTAGCGAGAGGCTCTCCCCGGTCACGCACCCTGAGGAGAACGGATATGCTCAAAAAGCACATGACCCCCATGGACATCGCCCAGCACCTAGAGGAGTTACAGAGGCCCGCTGTGCCCGCGGCTAAACCCGACGACCCGGAGCCGGAGGGACTGGACGGCGGCGCAGGCGTCCCCGCTCCACTGAGGCCCCTGGTGCCTACGCTGTCAGGCGGCAACGCCCGGCGCATGCCGGACCCACTTGAGACGGAACAACATGCCGCCTGATGATGCGATACCCCAAACGCCGCCGATCCTGCTTCTTAATCTTCTCTTAATCTTCTCTTAATCTTGCACCGGCATAATGATGCCCGATGGCGACTATTTTTGACGTGGAGGAGAGAAGCATGAAGCCAACAAACACAGCGGCGCGGCTTGTTGTCGCGGCGGTGGCGGTGGGCACGATCCTGGCGGCGGGCTGCGGCAAGCAGAGTTCCGACCAGAGCACGTCCGGCACGGGCGGGTCGGGCCAAACGGCCTCGGCGGGCGGGGCCGGGCTGACCGGGGCGGGCGCGACGTTCCCGGCCCCCCTGTACCAGCAGTGGTTCCAGGAGTACAAGACCAAGACCGGCGTCCAGATCAACTATCAGCCCATCGGGTCGGGCGGCGGCATCAAGAACATCACGGCCAAGGCGGTTGATTTCGGCGCGTCCGACGCCCCGATGAATGACGCCGAGATGAAGGCCGCGCCGGGCGTCCAGCACATCCCCACCGTGGCGGGCGCGGTCTGCGTCGCCTACAACGCGCCCGGCGTCCCCGCCGATGTCCATCTTAACGGCGACGTCATCTCCAAGATGTTCTTGGGCCAGATCACCAAATGGAACGATCCGGCTCTTGCCGCCCTGAACCCCGGCAAGACACTTCCGGGCACCAACATCACCGCCTGCCACCGCTCGGACGGGTCCGGCACGACAAACATCTTCACGACCTATCTCAGCGAGATCAGCCCGGCCTGGAAAACCAGCGTCGGCGCGGGCAAGTCGGTCAAGTGGCCGAACGGCCTGGGCGGCAAAGGCAACGCCGGCGTCGCGCAATTGCTCAAGCAGAACGTCGGCGGCGTCGGCTACATCGAGCTGGCGTATGCCGTCACGAACAAGATCCCCTTCGCCGACGTGCAGAATGCCAAGGGCAGCTTTATCGCCCCGTCGGTCGCCTCGGCGACGGCGGCGGCCCAGGGCGTGACGCTGCCCGCAGACTTCCGCAAAGTCATCACTAACACGACCGACCCGCAGGGCTACCCCATTACGGGCTTCACGTTCCTGCTGGTGTACCCGCAGACCTCAAACCCGGAGCTGAAGAAGTTCCTGACGTGGGCGCTGACGGACGGCCAGAATGACGCCGCCGCGGCCTACTACGCGCCGCTGCCGCCCAGCGTCCAGAAGAGCGCAATGGACGTGGTCAACGGGATGAAGTAGGGCACATACGGGGCGATTGCCGGGGCATTCTACTGTCCCGGCAATCACCGCGTCCCTCAGTGCCGGATCGGCACAGACGCCCCCTGCCAGTAGGGGCGCAGGGCGGCCACCAAAACGGCCAGCGAGAGGCCGCTCCATAGGACGGCCCAGACAATGGGCGGCAGCGGGATTAGGTGCGACATCAGCATGGCATCGGAGACCGGCCCGTCCGCGGAGGCAGACAGCCCCAGCAGGGTCTTCAGGTCGAACAGCGCGTTGACCACGCACTGCACCCCCAGGAACATCGCCGTAAATTCTGCCGCCTGCCCGGACAGCCGCCGCGCTGCCAGCAGCAGAGCGGCGGCGATGGCGATCCCCCACCCCAGCCCGAACGGGTTCCGCACCAGCAGCAAGTCCAGCAGCGCAACCAGCAGCCCTGATCCGCCCAGAATCAGACGCGCCGCACCGGGCCGCCGCGCCAGGGCGAGCATCAGCGCCCCGTAGGACGCCGCCCCGATGTAGCCCGCCATGACGATCACGATCCCCCAGCCGCCCGCCGTCAGCGTATAGCCCGAGGCGTCCGGCAGGACCACGATTTGCTCCGCCACCCCGCCCGTCAGCGTCGCCGCCAGGGCGTGGCTGCCCTCGTGGATCAGGGTCACGAAGAGCCGCAGCGGGTACAGCGCCAGCGAGGCGACGGGGACGAACCACAGGCCGACCGTCAGCGCACAGGCCAGCAGCAGCGTTTGGAGTGCCGGTCGCGTCGGCACAGGTGTTGTCGGCGGCAGAGCGGTGGGTATCATGTCCGCAGTTTACCCCTATCAGGACATCGCCGCTCATGCCTCATTTCGTTCCGCCCCGTCAGGCCGGTGACTCCGACATCGTCGGCGTCGGTGACGATCTGACGGCCGCGACACTGCGAGCCGCCTACGCACAGGGCATTTTCCCCTGGCCCATCGAGGGCTACCCCCTGCTCTGGTTCTGCCCGCGCCAGCGGGCCGTGCTGGACTTCGACCGCCTGCACGTCCCCGAGCGACTGGCCCGCCTGCGCCGACGCTCGCCGCTCACGTTCACCCTGGACCGCGCATTCTCGTCGGTGATCGACGCCTGCCAGGCCTCCCCGCGTCCCGGCCAGGAGGGGACGTGGATCACGCCCGCCCTGCGCCGCGCGTATGTCGCGTTCCACCAGGCGGGCCATGCCCACAGCGTCGAGGCCTGGGACGCCGATGGCAACCTCACCGGCGGGCTGTACGGCGTCGCCGTCGGCGGCGTCTTCTGCGGCGAGAGCATGTTCCACGTCCGGCCCAACGCCTCCAAGCTGTCGCTGCTTTTCCTGATAGACCACCTGAGGGCGCGCGGCGCGGCCTGGCTGGACACCCAGGTGATGACCCCGCACATGGAAGCATTGGGAGCGCGCGAGATACCCCGCGACGAGTTCTTAGGCCGTTTAGAGGCCGCGCATGGGCGGGGAATCAAGCTATTCGGGTGAAGCGGGGCGGGTTCTCGCAAAGCAAAAAGCCCGCCTCTTCCCAGAAGCGGGCTTTCCAAGCCGAAACGTCATTACGGGGATCGGCGACTACGCCCCGGACCTCTCCCTACTCCCGTTCTCGCGCCCGCCCCCATCCCGATCCCCGCCCTTCGTCAGCGTCTCGGCGAGGGCGACCGAGCGGCGCACGTCGGCCAGGCGGACTTTGATGGTCTGGCCCGCGAAGCGCGCGCCATTGGCGATCTCTACTTGCAAGGCGCGCTGGGGCAGCAGAAAGGCGGTCGCCGAGGAGGCGTGGTCGCCGTGCGGGTCGTCGCGCATCACCTGCACCTCGACGATCTGGCCGCGGCGCGGCCCCGAGAGCGGCCCCTCGAACTTTTGCAGACCGCCCTGGTCGATGTCGTACTTGCCTATGTGGTGCCACGACGGGACCGCGCGGACGTAGATCGAGCGGCGCAGGTCGCGCTCCAGGGCCTCGATGTCCTCGCCCTGCGTCCCGATCAGGTGGGCGCAGACGTCCGGGTGAGCCGTGACGACGAACGCCTCGTGCGGGGTCGTCGCCGCCAGACGCCGCAGCTCGCGCTCAATGGCGAGCGAGACGGTCTCGGCCGAGTCGATGCGCCCCAGGCCGTGACAGTAGGGGCAGACCTCGGTCATGGCCGTGTCCACGGTCTCGCCGGTCCGCTTGCGCGTCATCTCGATCAGGCCCAGGGCCGAAATGCTCGAAATCTTGGTGCGCGAGCGGTCGTCTTTGAGCGCCTTGACGAAAGCGTCCATGACGGCCTTCTTGTCACGCGCGCTGTCCATGTCGATGAAGTCCAGCACGATCATGCCGCCCAGGTCGCGCAGGCGGAGCTGCCGGGCGATCTCCTCGGTGGCCTCCAGGTTCGTCTTGAGGATCGTGTCGGACAGGCCGACGGTGCCGGTGAACTTGCCGGAGTTGACGTCGATCGAGACCAGCGCCTCGGTCTGGTCGATGACCAGCGACCCGCCCGAGGGCAGCGGGACTTTGCGCTGCAAGAGCCGCTGGACGTCCTGCTCGATCTTGAAGTGCTCGAAGATCGGCTTCTCGCCGTCGTACAGCTCGATGCGGTCCTGCAAGTCGGGCGACAGCCGCGCGATGATCTCGTGCGCCTGCGCGAAGTCGGTGGGCGAGTCCATGACCAGGCGGCTGACGTCGGAGCCGAAGGCGTCCCGCAGAATCTTAAGGACCAGCCCCATGTCCTGGTGGATCAGGGCGGGGGCCTGGGTCACTTTGGCCTTGGCCTGGATGCCCTTCCACGTCTCGACCAGCATCAAGTAGTCCTGGCGCAGCTCGCTCGCGCTCCGGCCCTCCGACTCGGTGCGGACGATGACGCCGGTGCCGGGCTGGCGGAACTTCTGCACGATCTTCTTGAGCCGGTCGCGCTCCTTGCCCTCCTCGATCTTGCGCGAGACGCCCAGGTTGTTGGCGTCCGGCATCAACACCAGGAAGCGGCCTGGAAGCGAGACGCGCGACGACACGCGCGAGCCTTTGGTGCTGCGCGGGCCTTTGACGACCTGTACCAGGAGCTGGTCGTTGCGCCGCACAAGGTCCGTGATGTGCAGGTCGCGCCGGTTACGGCGCTGCCCGCCGTCCTCGTCCTCCTCGGGCAGGATGTCGGCGACATAGAGGAACGCGTTACGCTCCAGGCCGATCTCGACGAACGCCGCGTCCATGCCGGGCAGGACGTTGTCCACTTTCGCTTTGTACAGGTTGCCCACGACGCGCTGTTCGCGTTCGACGTGCAGCTCAGTCAGTTGTTTGTCCAGCAGGACGGCGATGCGCGTCTCGCGGTGGTCCACGTTGACGATGATTTCTTTTGCCATTGTCTTGTTTAAATGTTTTCTTTCGGTGCCGCCCCCCATAAACAGGGCGCGTAGGGGCGAACCTCGTGTTCGCCCGTCTGAGGCGCCCTGCGGGGTAAGCAGATGGGTAGCGACTAGTTACCATTCAGGTGTCGCCAGAACCGGCGGGCCGCGCCGCCCCGTTCGGGGGCGGAGACCGGGGCCGCTAGGGTTGTGGCGGGGGCCGGGGGTGTGGGGGCGCTGACGTGTTCGTCCAGGCCGGTCACGACGATGGGCAGCTCGCCGGGGCGCAGGTAGCCCATGCGGCGGGCTTCGGAGGCGACGCCCTGCGGCGTCTTCAGGTAAGCGATGTGGCGCACGAGATCGTCGTTTTCGGCGAGCAGGGCCGCACTCGCCTGACGGGTCCGGGCGAGCTGGCCGGTCTGGACGCGGGCCTCGTGGTAGGGCCGGATGGCCTTGGTGACGATGCCGACGGCGATGAACACCGACACGACGATCACGGCCCCGAGCAAGGCCAGCCGCGACCACAGGCTCAGGATGCGCCGGGGCCGCTTCCAGCCGGGCCTCGGGCCGGCCTTCTTGCGGCGGGCCTGACGCCGGGCGCGCAGGTCCGCCTCCCAGGCCGCATCCCGCCGCCCGTTCCCTCGCTGTCCGTCTCGCGCTGTGTCGTCTGCCATGATAGGGGCTTGTCCCGGACTCGTCACTCGGGCCGCAGGGGCTGGCCGATTCGGTGTATCTTCAGGAAGTTCGTGCTGCCGGGCCGGCCCACGGGGACGCCGCCGGTCAGCACCACCACGTCGTCGTCCTTGACCAGCCCGGTTTTCCCCGCGGCGTCCAGGCAGGCCTGCATCATGCTGTCCGAGTCGGCGGCGATGTCCACCAGCACGGGATGGACGCCCCAGACCAGGGCGAGGCGGTTGAAGGTCTCGGGCCGGTTCGTCGCGCAGACGATCGGGGCGTGGGGGCGGTAGCGGGACACGACGCGGGCCGTCCGTCCCGTCGCCGAGGCGGTCAGGATGGCCGCGCAGTCCAGGTCGCGGGCGATGTCACAGGTCGCCTGCCCGATGGCCCCGGTGATGGACTTGCCCGTGTCCAGCTTCATCTTCTCGCCCATCATCTTGGTGTATTCGCCGGACGATTCGGTGTGGGCGGCGATCTTCGCCATCATGCGGACCGTCTCGAACGGGTAGGCCCCGACCGCCGTCTCGCCCGAGAGCATCACGGCGTCGGTCCCGTCGAAGATGGCGTTGGCGACGTCCGTGACCTCGGCCCGCGTCGGGCGCGGGTTGCGGATCATCGAGTCCAGCATCTGCGTGGCCGTGATCACGGGCTTGCCCGCCCGGTTGGCCTTGTGGATCAGCATCTTCTGGATGATCGGCACCTCGTCGATGGGCACCTCGACGCCTAAATCCCCCCGCGCCACCATGATGCCGTCCACGGCCTCCATGATCGAGTCGATGTTTGAGATCGCCTCGTGCTTCTCGATCTTGGCGATCAGGGGTATCTTGGCCCGCGCCGCCTCGCAGACGCCCCGCAGCACGGCGATGTCGGAGGCCGACCGCACGAACGACGCGGCCACGTAGTCCACGTGCTGCGCGATACCGAACCGGAGGTCTTCCAGGTCCTTGTCCGTGACGGCGGCGATGGGCAGCGTGACGCCGGGCACGTTGACGCCCTTGTGCGACGTCAGCAGGCCGCCGACGACCACCTCGCAGACCAGCGCACTGGACCGCTTGGCCGTCACGCGCAGCTCCATCAGCCCATCGTCGAGCATCAGATGCGTACCCACGCCGACCGCCTCGAAGATCTCGGGCACGGGCAGGTTGACCCGGTGTTCGTCACCCGGCACGTCCTCCTGCGTCAGCGTCAGCGCCGCGCCGGGCTTCAATTGTACGCCTTCGCCCGCCACGTCGCCCACGCGCACCTTGGGGCCGGATAAATCTTGGAGCAGGGCCAGCGGCAGGTCCATCTCCGAGGCCAGGCGGCGGAGGTGGCCGATGACCTCGGCGTGCTGCGCGTGGGAGCCGTGGGAGAAGTTCAGCCGTGCGACGTTCATGCCTGCCGCGAGCAGGAGCCGCAGGGCCTCGGGGCCGCGCGTGGCCGGCCCGATGGTACAGACGATTTTGGTTCGGCGCATCGGTGGGGTGCCCTGATGGGGGAGGCGCGTGGGACGCCCCCGCCGTCATTATAACCCATCGCGGCGGTTTCGTCAATCTCGTAGCCCATCGGGGATTTGAACCGCCGGTCTCCGCGCCGAGAAGCGCGGCGTCCTGGGCCGGGCTGGACGAATGGGCCGTGTACAACGCCAGTATACCCGCATCGCCGCCCGCTCAGGAGAATCGCGGGGCGAGCAGGCCGAAGATCGTATACAGGTTCAGGGCGACCAGGCCCGCCGCCAGCAGTCCCACAAAGGCCCGCCGCCGGGCCGGGCGCGGCGACAGGCCCTGACCGCCCCAGACGAAGAAGAACGCCAGCGGGACCAGGGCGGGGTACAGGTAGCGGCCCTGGGCCTGGAAGAACGTCAGGATGAAGCGCAGGAAGACGAAGCCGACCAGGCCGACGAGGGCGGCGAACGCGGACAAGGCGACGCCCTGCCGCGCGTCTGGCGGCTCGCGGCGCAGGCGCAGGAAGACGCCCGCAAGCGACGCCAGGGACAGGGCGAGGAAGAGGGCGTAGAACGGCGGCGGCATCCCGCCATAGATGCCATACGCGCCCGGCGCGCTAGGGTCCAGCCGTGCGCGGGGGTCCTGCCCCCAGAAGATCAGCCCCGAGTCGAAGCCCCCCCAGAACGACGCAAACGTCCACCGCGCGACGCCCAGGAGATACCCGCCGACCGAGCCGTCGAAAACGTACCGCGTGATCGTGTCCGCCTGGGCCGTCCGGGCGAACGCCGTCACGAAGATGTGCTGGGCCAGAGGGTCGCCATAGAGCAGTTGGTTTCGCCCGAGCCACGGCAGGCCGAGGATCAAACCCAGCCCGCAGGTCAGAAGTGCCCCGCGCGCGGCCCTCGCCGCCGTCATCAGACCGCGCCGGGCCACGAAGTAGAACGCCAGCAGGACGACGGGAAAAAGCGTCAGCGTGGACGTCTTGGTCCAGACCCCGAGGCCCAGGGTCAGCCCCAGCCGGAGCGCGCGACGCCGCCACAGCGCCGGGGGCGTGTCCGGGTCGGGCGACGTGACCAGCCTCACCAATTGCCACAGCGCGGCGGCGAACACGAGATTGGTCAGCGCGTCGTTCGTCACCGAGGCGCACAGGGCGACGTTCCCCGGCAGCAAGGCGACGAACGCCGCCGTTCCCAGGGCCAGTGCGGGGTGGCCGGGGAGCAGACAGCGGATGCACCCGTAGGCGGCGAGGATCAGAAGCGCACCCAGCAGGATCGAGACGCCCCGCACCGCACGTGTTGCGGCCGCGTCGCCGTGCCCGCGCGCCGCGAGGTACACCGGCGCGCACAGGGCGTAGTACAGCGGCGGCTGGTGGTTCTCGTAGCCGTGGGCGGCGTCCGTGAAGACCGACAGATGCCCCGACGCTAGCGTCGCCACGTATTGCACATGCGCGGCTTCGTCCGGGTTGTGCTGTCCCGAGGCGTTCGGCGGTGGCGTGACGGCGCTGTAGCCGAAGGCCAGAAAAAAATAGGCGAGAAGGAGAAGGGGAACCCACCTCCCCGCTGCACCGGGGGTCCTCCCGGAACGGGAGGACGAGGAGTGGGACGTGCCATTAGAGGCCGGACCTGACTCCTCCCCCTCCCGTTCCGGGAGGGTAGGCGCTTGCGCCTGGGTGGGTTTCTTCCTTCGCGCCATCTACTTCGCGCCCCCCAGCGCGTACACGGCTACGCCGCGTGACTCGAAGACGGGCGGGCCGCTCCCCGCCGTCACCCCGTAGACCCAGCGGGTGTAGTCCTGGGCATCGGGCGTCAGCGGGAAGAACTTGGCCCAGACCAGCACGTGCGTCACGCCCAGCCCGCGCAGCGACGCGCGCAGGTCGTCGGGGGAGCGGAAGCGGTCGTAGGGAATCAGCGTGCTGTGCTGCGCGTCGGCCCATAGGTACGGCCTGTCGCAGTAAAAGCCTAAGGGGCAGCCGTAAAAAGCAATTTTAGCGCCTTGGGGCAGATGCTGGTTGATGAACTGCATGGCCTCATAGGGCGCGAAGCCCCGCGCGGCGTAGTCCCCGCGCGGGACCTGCCCGAAGGCAACGGGGGCCTGGAGCGCCCAGAGCTGTGCGCCGACCGACGCCGTAAACGCCAGTGAGCCGACTCCCAAAGCGGCCAGGGCGTACCGCGACCGCCAGCGGCCCGCCCACGCCCGTTCCAGCACCCAGGCGGCCAGGAGGCACAGCGCGGGCAGGGTCGGCAGCAGGTAGCGCACGTACTGGGCGGTGACGAACCAGAGGCCCAGCGAGAGCAGGGCGTACCCGGCCAGGGCTTTCATGCCACCTGGCGCGCCCCGGCTAAATGCCGGAAAGAACAGCGCCGCCAGCAGCAGCGGCGACAGGGCGGCCAGCGGCGTCTGGAAGTCGTTGAAAGGGCGAAAATTTGGACTTGGCGGCGGGTGCCCCGGCACCAGATACATCGTGAGGTTCCACGGCGTCAGCACCGCCTGGGCGGGGCTGTGCAGCTCGCGCAGAGTCGTCCCCACGCCGAAGCTCGCGTTGGAGGCGTCGTACTGCGCGCCCAGAGCGGCGCTCCAATTCCGACTTGGGAACAGGCGCGCGTAGAACGGATACACGGGGTTCCCGGTGTAGACCGCGGACTTGGCGTACCACGGGCAGCCGACCAGCAGGGCCAGCGCGCCCCAGGCCGCCGCCGCCGCCAGGGCGCGCGGCCAGGCCTTACCAAGCGTCCGCAGACGCCAGGCCAGCAGGGCGAGCACCAGCAGGGCCAGTGTCGTCAGAGCCGTCGCCTTGGCACTCAGCGTCAGGCCCATCAGGAGGGCCGCCAGGCACAGCCAGCGGCGGCTGCGCCCCGCCAGGCCCCGCGCAAAGGCCAGCAGGGTCAGCGTCGCAAAGAACGTCCCCGCCAAGTCCGAGTAGGCCGTCCCCGCCTCCCAGAGCACCAGGGGCGTCGAGGCGAAGAGCAGAGCGGCCAGCAAGCCGGCGCGGGGTGAGGCCAGCCGCGCGCCCAGGGCGTAGAGGCCCGCGCAGGCCCCGACCCCGCAGGCGAAGTGGAACAGCTTGGCGAGCGGGACGCCGCCCAGCATCAGCCCGTACAGATACCACATCTCTGCGGTGAAGGCGAAGTTCGAGTGGCTTTCCCAGGGCAGATAAAAGATGCGGTGCGCCCCGAGATAGATTTTCGGGTCGGCCAGATGATAGGAGAGACTGTCCCATTCGGTATAGCCGAACGTCCCCAGCCCGACATGGAGCGGCCTGAGCATCGGCAGCCGCCAGAACTGGTCCCACTCGGTATAGCCGAACGTCCCCAGCCCGACCACGGGCGGCGTCCAGACGCCCACGAGCGGCACGGCGGCCAGCAGCGCGAACAGTAGGGCCAGGCCGCGCCCCGCTCGGGACGAGCGCGCGAGACCCCGCACCGCCGCGCCGGTCTCGCGGGCCATTCGGGCGTGTTCCGGCCCACCCACAAGCGCCAGGGCCGCCGGCAGGCCCCAACCCGCAAGGGGGTACAGCGCATGGGCCAGGCCCAGGGCGAGCATCCCGTAGGCCAGCAGGCCCAGCCCCAGTGCCAGCCCGAACAGGTTTCGCTCCAAGGGGGTCACATCGCCGGGCAGGCGCAGACGGCGCAGCACAGCCCGGCCCGCCGCGGTCGCCGCCCAAGCCGTCAGCAGGAACAGGAACAGGTCTCTCACGCGCCGCCCCCGACTGTAGAAGGGGAGGTCGGGGGCGGCGTCCCTTCGAGCGGGACGAGCCGGCCCGAGACGCGCGGGCGCTCGCCCGGCGCGTCCCAGGTCAGCTCGGTCTCGCCGAAGAACTTTCCGTGCGACCCCGCCTGCACGATGGCGACGCCCCCGGCTATTTTCGGCGCGTCCACCGCGTCGTGGGTGTGCCCGCCGACGATCACGTCGATGTCGGGGCAGGCCAGGGCCAGGCGCTCGTCCTGCCGCGACCCGATGTGCGTCAGCGCGACCAGGGCATCCACCTGGGGCCGCAGGAGCGCGACCTGCCGCCGGGCTTCTTCCAGAGGGTCCTCAAACACAAAGGCGCTGACCCAGCGGGCCAGCATCCGGCGCGTGACCATCGGCACGGTCAGTCCGAAGATCCCTACCCGCAGCCCGCCGGGCAGCGTGGTCTCCCATGAAGATTGCGTCGGCAGCGGCTCGCCCCGGTCCTCGCGCCAGCGCAGGTTGGCGCACAGCAGCGGGAAGCCCGCCCCGCCGATCTTCAGGCGCAGGGCGTTGCCGGCGACGTGGAACTCCCGGTTGCCCAGAGTCATCGCGTCATAGCCCGCGCCCGCCATCAGCGCCAGGATCGGCTCCCCGCCCAGGCGCACCCCGACGTTGCCCGCTGAGACGGCGTCCCCGGCGTCCAGCAGGATCGCGTCCGAACGGGCGGCCTTCGCGCGCCGGAGGGTCTCGGCCTGTCCCGGCGTCAGCTTGCCATGAAAATCGTTGGTGTGCAACAGGTGCAGCGTCGTCATTGCCGCGCCACCCCGGCCCCATCAGGCTCCGTCCCAGGCCCCGTCCGCGCCAGGTAGGCGTCGACCGCCGCGTCCAACCGCCCCTGCCGGCGCAGAATCTCCTCGATCGCGTCCCGCACGGCCCCATGCCCGCCCGCGCGCGGCGTCACCCAGTCCGCCCGCGCCTTCAACAACCCGGCACCATCGGCGACGGCGATCTTGACCCCCACCGCGTCGAACGCGGGCAGGTCGTTGATGTCGTCGCCGACGAACGCGGCATCGTCGGGCCGCAGACCGTACTTTGCCAGCAAGCCGCGTACCGCCGCCGCTTTGTCGCCGCAGTCCTGCACCACGTCGGTGACACGGAGTTCGGCCATGCGTGCCTCGACCGCACGACTCGACCGACCCGAGATGACGGCGATCTTTAGGCCTACGCTCTGTGCCATCACGATGCCCAGCCCGTCGGCGACATGAAAGGCTTTCAGCCGCACGCCATCCTCGCCGAACAGAAGCGTCCCATCGGTCAGCGTCCCATCTACGTCCAAAGCAACAAGTTTAACGTTTTGCATTACTTATAGGATAAGGGGATGCCGCAACACGTCAGCGCATCCAGTCCGCGTTTGGAGCGCGATGACGGCGGAGGCTCGACGTTCGTCTGGTTCTTCGGCGGCGGAGGCCAGACGTTGGGCATGGTCTACACGATTCCCGCTTTGACCAGGTCTTTGAGCGTCAGCATCCCAACGGGCCGCCCGTCGGCGTCCACCACCGGCGCGTCGCCCGCGCGCTGGCCGGGCAGGGGGTGGAAGTCGTCCAGGCGGCCCAGGCCCTCAGTCGCCAGCAGGCCCGCCGTGACGGTGCCGGGGCCGGGCGTCATCGCCTCGGACGCGGGGCGGGACAGCAGATGGGGGTCGTCCAGCAGGTGCCGGCGGATGTCGCCGTCGGTGATCAGGCCCGCGACGCGGCCCTCGGGGTCGGTCACGATGGCCGCCCCGGCGTGTGCCTGGGTGATGGCGAACATGGCTTCCAAGACCGTGGAAGACCGGGGCACGAGCGCGACCGCGTCGCCGGTCCGCATGACGTCGGCCACGCGCAGGGTCAGCCGCCGCCCCAGTGTCCCCGCCGGGTGCAGGCGCGCGTACTGGTCCGGCGTGAACCGGCGCGCGCCCATCACGGCCACGGCCAGGGCGTCGCCCATCGCCATCATCGCCGTGGTGCTCGTGGTCGGGGCCAGCAAAATCGGGCAGGCCTCGCGCTCGACCGAGACATCCAGGACGACCGCGGCGGCCCGGCCCAGAGTCGAGTCGGCGCGGCCCGTCAGCGCGATCAGCGGCGTCGCCATCTGCCGGACGGCGGGCAGGATCGCCCGCATCTCGTCGGTCTCGCCGCTGTAGGAGAAGGCCACCACGACATCTCCCGGCTGGAGCATCCCGAGGTCGCCGTGGACGCCCTCGGCGGGGTGCAGGAACAAAGCGGGCGTCCCGGTCGAGGCCAGCGTCCCGGTCAGCTTCTCGGCCACCTTGCCGCTCTTGCCCATGCCGGTGACGACGACCCGCCCGCGCGTGTCCAGAATCAGCCGGACCGCCCGGCCCCAGGCTTCCCCGTCCAGCCGCGCGCTCAGGCGGTCCAGGGCGCGCGCCGCCTCGTCCAGCACACGCCGCCCCTCCGCCAGCCACTCGCCGCGCGTTGCGTCACTGCCTTGTGTCTGTGTCATCGTGCTTATTATACAGGCGGACGCGAAAAAAAGGCAAGCCGCGCCCGCCAACCCCACGCAGGAAAACACGCCCCGCGTCGCCAACTACGCCGCATAGTCATCCCTGCCGCTGCCTCGACAGGCTAAACGGACACGACCCCCTTCGGGGCTACGGAGAAATTCCACGAGCGTCGTCTCCCGCCGCGAAGCGGGTTCCGTCCGCGTAGCCGTGCCCTTCAGGGCGTGGCCCGAAGGCCACACAACGCCCTCGCACCGGCCCTTCCCGAAAGGCGATTTTCATGCCCAGCACACCGCCCAAGACGCTCTCGCTCGCCGCAGCCTCCCTCGTGGCCTTTCTGCTCCTCGTCCCGGCCCCGGCTCAGACCGGCGCTGCACCCGCGCCGCCCGTCGCCGCGCCGCCCGTCGCCCCAGACCCGGCGATGGCGCAGTTCCGGGCAGGCGTCGCCGCCTTTGGGAAGGGCCGGTACGACGTCGCCGCCGCTGCCTTCCGCGCGGCGATTCGGATGCGGCCCGATTTCCCCGACGCCCACAACGCCCTGGGAATCGTGTCCGAGATCCAAGGCAAACACATCCAGGCGCTGGCCGAGTTCCGCGAGACCGTCCGCCTGCGCCCGGACAACCCCGACGCCCACTACAACTTGGGCATCGCCCTGGACCGTCAGGGGAAAACGGCGGAAGCGTCCTCGGAACTGGGGCAGGCGCTGAGGCTGCGGCCCGCGTTCGTCCAGGCCCACTACATGCTGGGGCGGCTGCTGGAAAAGCAGGGCCGCCGCGACGACGCCGTCGCCGAATACCGCGCCGCCATCAAGCTGCGGCCCGACTACGCCCCCGTCCACTATTCGCTCGCGAACGCGCTGGACGACGCTGGCCAGCACGACGCGGCCAGCGGCGAGTACGAAGAGGCGATCCGGCTGGACCCGGCCAACGCCGACGCCCACAACGCCCTGGGCAACGTGCTGGACGTGCAGGGCAAGCACCCCGAAGCCGCGCGGGAGTATGAGAAAGCCTTACGGCTGAGGCCCGCCTTCGCGCTGGCGCACTACAACCTGGGGCTGGCGCTGGACGCGCAGGGGAAGACCGCGGATGCCGTCGCCGAGTACCGGGCCGCGCTCAAGCTGTCCCCGAAGCTGGCCGTCGCCCGCAAATACCTGACGCGGGATTTAAGAAAACAGGACAGCACCCAGACGCAAGCCACCCGCCTCGCCGCGCGAACAAAATCCGCCGCCCAGGCGAAGCAGGCGGCCACCGCCGCCCAGGCGATCCAGCAGGCACGTCTCGCGGAGGCCGACCGGCTGGCCCGCGCCGCCCAGGCCTTGCGTGAGCAGAGGACGGCGCAAACTGCCCAGGCGGCACAGTCGTCGCGGGCCGCCGCACGGGTGGAAAGCGTAAAGCGTCAGGCAGGAGTCAAAGCAGCACGCCTCGCCGCTGCCACGCCACCCTCACGACCCAGGGCCACGCCGCAGGCCGCCCCGAGCGGGCAGGCAACGAGCCTCATGCGCGCCGGCAAGCGGCTCTACGACCAAGGGAACGTCCGGCCCGCCGTCGCCGTGTTCCGTCAGGCATTGGCCGCCGACCCCACAGACGCCCAGGCGCATCTCCGGCTGGGTGTGGCCCTCGACGACCTGGGCCAAACCGCCGCCGCCGTCCGCGAGTACCATGCCGCCATCCGCCTGCACCCCGGCTACGCCGCCGCCTACAACAGCCTCGGCACCTCGCTCTACCTCTCCGGCGGCCGCGCTGAAGCCCGCCGCGCCTGGCACGAGGCGCTGACGCTCGGCGACCCGCAGGAGGCCCGCACCGCCGCCGCCTTGCTCCGGGCGTACCCGTAGGGACTGAAAGGCTGGGCTATGTCAGGATGGGAACCCGTAGGGGCGAACCTTGTGTTCGCCCTCCTCCGTGTTCGCCCTCCTCCCATCGCCCGCGCAGAGAGCCTAATGCGTCAGGAGCAAGTAGAAGCCCGCGACGATGAACCCGGCGTCCAGCCACAGCGCCCGCTGCTTGCGCCCGGCGAACCGCCGGCGTGCGCTTTCGGTGTCCGGCACCGACCCAGCCCGCTGCTTGAAGTAGGCCAGGCTGATCGCCCGGAACAGGAAGCCCAGTGCGACCAGCAGGCCGCCGATGATCTTGAAGGGGTCCACGGGGCGGCTCTCAGAGGCGACTCTATCTCAGAGGCGACTCTAACGGTAGTTGGTGAACTGCAAAGGCGCGTCCAGCTCGGCGGCCTTCAGGACGGTCATGGCCTCCTGGAGGTCGTCCTTGCTTTTGCCCGTCACGCGCACCTGCTGGTCCTGGATCTGCGTCGTCACTTTCAGGCCCTTGTCTTTGATGAGCTTCACGATCCTCTTGGCCGTCTCGGTCGGCAGGCCGTTCTTGATGGTGATCTCTTGGCGGACCGTGCCCTTGCTGGCCGACTCGACCTTGCCGTAGTCCAGGAACTTGACGTCCACCCCGCGCTTGATCAGCTTGGAGCGCAGCACCTCGACCAGGGCCGTCAGCCGCGCCTCGTCGTCCGAGTGCAGCGTCAGCTTGTCCTTGTCGTCGTGCTCGATCTTGCTGATGCTCCCCCGGAAGTCGAACCGGGTCTCGATCTCCCGCTGTGCCTGCCCCAGCGCGTTCTTGACCTCCTGCGGGTCGGCCTTCGAGACGATGTCGTAGCTGTATTCCGTCGCCATTGTGTTCTCCTAGGGTGGTATGAAGAGGATGTCGTAAAGAAAGCATTGTCATGTCTGCGGTCCACTCAGGGGACGGCGGCGGAGAGATTCTGCGGCTCGGGCCGCGCCACGGCCACGCCGGGCCGCCGGCTCACGCCGACGACGGCCAGCACCAGCAGGGCCAGGCCCGCCCACTGCCCCGGCGTCGTCGGCGTGTGCAGGACGGCGACGCCGATCAGCAGCGACGTCAGCGGATAGCACAGCTCGGCCAGCGTCGCCGCCGACGCCGAGGTCCCGCGCAGCCCGTAGTAGTAGAGGCTCATGCCCAAAAGCCCCGGCACCAGGGCGATGAGCGCCACGGTCCCCAGAATCTCCGGCGTCCGCCCGACGGGCGGCGGCGGGGGGGAGAACAGCGCGAACAGGGCCAGGACCGGCAGGGCCAGCGCGAACCGCGCCCCGGCCAGCAGCGTCGGCGGCAGGCGGACGGACAGCGGCCGACCTGCCACGGTCGCCGCCCCCCACAGGCCCGAGGCGGCCAGGGCCAGCAATGCCTGCTCCACCCGCACCCGCGACAGCAGCCCCCGGTGGAAGTCAGGGTCGGCAACGACCAGCATCAGCGCCCCCGTCAGGGCCAGCGCGCACCAGGCCCAGAACATGGTCGCGCGCCGCTCGCGCAGCACCCACCCGGCCAGGACCAGGGCGAAGATCGGCTGCGTCTTCTGGAGCAACACGACCGTCAGCGCCCGCGAATAATCCAGCGTGAACGCCTCGGTGTACATCCAGGTCGCCAGGGCCGACCCGCCGACGCCGACAAAAGCCAGCAGCCCCCATTCGCGCCGCGAAAGCCTAGCGAGCAGGCCGCGCCCGCGCCACAGCGGGACCGCGAGCGCCAGCGTCAGCAGCAGGTGCTCCGTCAGCACGATGTCCGCCGCCGGCCAGCCCGCCTGGGCGACCCGCGCCCGCAGCAGCAGGTCGCTCCCCCAGAGCATGGCGGCGACGGCGACGAGCAGCGGCGGCAGCAGGCGGTTTGGCATCACGGGGTTATAGTACCCGGAAAGCCGGCGAGCAGCCTCACGTGGGATGAGCCTCGTCCGGTCCCCGGCTGACCGCTCCTTGCCTCCGACTCGCTTATCGGCTATAATAGCAGACAGGAGAACAGATGTATGGCCGTCAAATCGCCCCCGAGCAAGCCCGCCGCAGGCAGGCCCGGTGCGCGCCAGCCCCGCCCCGCCGCGCCGACGCGCCCCGCCCGCCCGCCGCGCAACAACGACCGCTTCGCCCACGACCTGGGCGGCCTGGCCCTGGTCGCGCTGGGGCTGATCCTGCTGGTCAGCCTCGTGCTGGGGCGCGGCCACCATGCGGGCCTGCTCGGCGACGCCCTGGTCCGGGGCCTGCGCTTTCTGGTCGGCGTCGGGGCTTGGGCCTTCCCGGTCTTCCTGTGCGCCATCGGCGGGATGCTGATCCAGGGCCGCGCGCAGCACACCCGCGCAAACTTCGCCGGCGGCGCGGCCCTGCTGTTCGTGCTGGGCATCGCCTGGCGGCAGCTCGCCCACGCGCCCAACACGGCCCCTTTTGACGACCTCGCCGGCGGCGGGGGCCTGGCCGGCGCGCTGGTCTCGGCGGGCCTGCGGCGCATGGTCGGCGACGTGTCCAGCCACATCCTTCTCTTCGTGCTGTCTTTGGGGGCCTTGGTCTGGGCCACGGACATGCGCCTGCTGCACCTCTTCGACCACGCGGTCGAGGGCGGCAAGCGCGTCACCCGCCCGGTTGCGCGCGGCGCACGGGCCGGGGCCGAGGCCGCCCGCTCGGGCGCGTTAGCGGCCCGGTCGGGCGCACAAGCCGCGCGGGACGGCGCGGCGGCCTTGCGCGAGAAGACTCAGGCAAAGACGCAGGCGCGTCGGGAAGAGGAACCCACCCTGCCTCGCTCAGGCTCGCCACCCCTCCCGATGCGGCAGGGGAAGGAGATTGAGGCCTATGCCCCTTCTGAAACCCCTCGTCCTCCCGCATCGGGAGGACCCCTGCGAAGTAACTTGTTACGAAGCAAGGAGGTGGGTTCCTCCCCCACCCTAACAGGGAGGGGTGGCAAGCCTGAGCGAGACGGGGCGGGTTCTGCCCCCTCACCCATCACCCTGCCCATCGTCCAGATGGCCCCGCCGCCCGCGCCGGAAGGGCCGCTCGTCATCCCCGAATCGCTGGGCGACGACGGCACCAAGAAGGCGTTCGTCCTTCCGCCTCTGGAGCTGCTGAACGAGTCCCCGCCCACCCCCGTCCACCACGAGAGCGCCGCCCGCGAGAAGCAGGCCGTCCTGATGCAGACGCTGAACGACTTCAAGATCGGCGCGAACGTCTCCCAGGTCGCCATGGGGCCGACCGTCACCCGCTACGAGGTCCAGCTGGAGCCGGGCATCCTCGTCAAGAAGATCGTCGCCCTCGCCGACAACCTCGCCATGTCCCTTGCGGCGATAGACGTGCGCGTCGAGGCCCCCATCCCCGGCAAGGCCGCCATCGGCATCGAGGTCCCCAACGACGTCTGCCAGATGGTCAGCCTGCGCGAGTGCCTGGCGACCAACGAGTTCATGTCCGCCCCGTCCAAGCTGACGTTCGCCCTGGGCAAGGACGTCGCGGGCGTCTACAAGTACGCGGACCTGACCCGGATGCCCCACCTCCTGGTCGGCGGCAGCACCAACAGCGGCAAGAGCGTCTGCCTGAACACCATCATCTCGTCGATCCTCTACCGGGCCACCCCGCGCGAGGTCAAGTTCGTGATGATCGACCCCAAGCGCGTCGAGCTGTCGCTCTACGACGGCATCCCGCACCTGCTCGCGCCGGTCATCAAGGACGTCAAGCAGGCGGCGGGCATCTTCCGCTCCGTCCTCAAGGAGATGGAGGAGCGCTACGACCGCTTCGCCCGGCTCGGCACGCGCAACATCGACGGCTTCAACGGCCGGGTCCCGCCCGAGGAGCGCCTGCCCTTCATCGTGGTGGTCGTGGACGAGCTGGCGGACCTGATGATGCAGCAGGGGCCGGAGGTCGAGACGAGCATCTGCCGCCTGGCACAATTGGCCCGCGCGACCGGCATCCACCTGGTCATCGCCACCCAGCGGCCTTCGGTCGATGTCATCACGGGCACGATCAAGGCCAACATATCGAGCCGCATCGCCTTCGCCGTGGCGACCCAGGTGGACAGCCGGACGATCATCGACATGCCCGGCGCGGACCGGCTGATCGGGCGGGGCGACATGCTGTTCATGCCGATCGACGCCGCCAAGCCCGTCCGCGTCCAGGGCTGCTACGTGGGCGAGCGCGAGACCGAGGACTTGGTGAGGTACCTGCGCGACCAGGAGGAGGCCAGCTACACGATGATCCCCTCCGAGACCAGCGCGTCCGGGGCGGGCGGCGACGACTTCGACGATGGCTCCTCCGACGAGCTGTTCGAGCCGTGCGTGCGCTGGCTGATCGTGCAGGGCCAGTGCTCGACGTCGAGCTTGCAGCGCAAGTTCAAGATCGGCTACACGCGGGCCGCGCGGCTCGTCGAGATCATGGAGGCGCGGGGCATCGTCGGCTCCCAAGACGGCGTCAAGCCCCGCGAGATCATGCTGCACAAAGAGAACCTCGACGTCTTCTTCGCCGGCGCGGGCCAGGGCGACGTGGGGCAGTGAGGGCAACCGCTTACTCCGAGGAGCAGGCGCGGCGGACGCCGGAACGGATCAAAGTCCGGGAAGACGGCCGCCGCTGGATTTACATTGCTGAACAGGGTAAGCATCTTCGCGTGATCACACTGCCGGATGGCGAGACGGTTCACAACGCCTTTTTTGACCGCGAGTTTTGAGGAGAATGAAGCTACACTATTATGCAGACACGGACTCGCTTTACATTGACCTGAGTGAGAAGACAAGTGTGGAGTCAAGAGAAGTCTCACCAGGCGTCGTCTTGGACTACGACGAGGCGGGCCACCTCTGCGGCATTGACGTGGACCACGCCAGCCAGAACCTGGACCTGTCTCGCTTGGAAACTATCTCTCTGCCCATTGGGAATGGCTTCACTGATTCGCACCTAAACACATCGTATGGCTTATGGTCAGGGCGACGTCAAATCAGGTAGACCCTACTGAGGTCGGAGAGCGTACAGGCTCTTTCGCAGTATTAAGCCGGGAATCGTGGGGTGATAAAATGTACTTGCCAAAAGAAGACTTACGTGATACCGCTCAGGTGTGCCTTAACGGGCACCTTGTTAATCCAGCGTCAACAAAGAACCCTATATACAACAAACGATATTGCGAACAATGCAGCGCCTCTACGGTGACAACTTGCCGCAATTGCCCGGCATCGATCAAAGGACCTTATCCTGCGGTTGATGGTAAAGAGCCTGATGGCACTAAAACTGTTCCTGGTTTCTACTTTGGAGCATCCGTGAGCAGACGTACCGGGGCCGTCAATCACATGAGGGGGCCATCTACCACCGTCACAAAATACAAGGATGTTCCAACCTACGAAGTCTTTGAAGATTACCAAAGGCCGAACTTTTGTGGCGAGTGTGGTCAACCTTATCCCTGGACTACAGCTAGCGTTGAAGCGGCACAGGAGCTTGTTGCTGAAGATGAAAATCTAAGTGAGGTTGATAAGGCAAATTTGGATAAAGATTTACCTGCCTTGGTGAGCGATACACCCCAAACGCCAGCGGCCACAGAAAGAGTCAGGAAAGTGCTAGAAAAGGCTGGGAACGCAACAGCCGATGGCTTAAGTAAGATTTTAGTCGGCGTCGTTACAGAGGCAGCTAAAAAAGCATTATTCCCAGGACCCTGAAAGGAAACAGGGGCGTAACTATAGCGGTACATATGAAGCCCGAAGTAGAAGCAAAAGCCCCACCACACGATAACACGGAAGGCGCGGTTTTGCAGGAATACATCAGCAAGCTGATTGCGGAGGCGGTCGAACGCCAGCCGCCGCCGTTGTCTCCCGAGGAACAGCGGAAGAGGAACCAGGCTGCAATAGATCTTCTGCGTCAGTGGCGTGAGGAAGACAAGACGGATGATCCTGAAGAGATCGCGCGGCGACAGGCCGAGTGGGAAGAGTTCAGGACAGCCATGAGCGAGAACCACACGTCCAGCCGCGTATAGTTCCCGTGACTGACACGGTGGCGTAACAAGGAGCAAAAAGATGACACTGATGCTGGAACTTCCACCGGATACGGAGGCACGGCTTCGGCGCAAGGCGGAGCGGGCGGGGCAGAGTCTTCCCGACTATCTTCTGGCGGTCGCCGATGCTGAGGCCGACGATGACGAGGCAGATGCCTCGGAAGGCTCGGCCTTTGACCTGTTTGAGGGGTTGATCGGTCAGGTAGGCAGTGGCGGGGAAGGGCATTGGTCGCAGGACACGGGGCGTAAGTTTGCCGAAGGCATGGCAGAGAAGCGCCGACTCGGACATCTATGAGAAAAAACCGCCACGGCCGCACGACAGAAGATGTCACCCTTACCGACACCGGCTCACTGGTGGCGCTGGTGGATAAAGATGATCAGTATCACGCTCAGGCGGCTGAGACTCTCACACGTCTGCCGAAAACGCCGCTGCTGACGACATGGCCGTGTTTAACAGAGGCGATGTACCTACTCCATCGATCTATTGGCTACACGGCGCAGGAGGCGCTTTGGCGTCTCATCGAAAAGGCCGTCCTGCGCCTGTACCCCCCTTCTGAAGATGACTGGCGTCGGATGCGCGCGCTGATGGCTCAGTATGAAGATGCCCCGATGGACCTTGCAGATGCGTCCCTAGTCGCTGCGGCTGAGGCGTTGTCCCTGGCGCGCGTGTTTACGTTTGATCGCCATTTCTATGCCTACCGCATGGCGAATGGGAGCGTTCTGGAAGTTGTGCCATGAGCCGTGTGCGCTGGCTGATCGTGCAGGGCCAGTGCTCGACGTCGAGCCGGATACTCTTCCCAGAAAAAGGGGACGAACAATGACAGTCACGTTAGAACTCTCGCCGGAAGTTGAGACGCAGGTGGCCGCGAAAGCTGCCCAAAAAGGATTGGCCGTCCCCGACTACCTGAGAGCAGTGGTGGAAGAAACAGTGAGGCGAGAGACTCCGACAGACCGCACGGAGAAGCAAGCCATGAGGCAACAGGAAACGCTGGCGTTTCTCCATCAGAGGGTAGCAGAAGACAAAACGGAAGATCCCAAAGAGCTGGAAAAACGGCGGGTTGAATGGGAGGAGTTTAAGCAGGCGTTGAACGAGAGCCACACCTCAGATCGGGTTCTGTTCCCATGACTACCATCTTTCTGGACTCGTCGCCGCTTGCGATGATCGTTCATCGCGGCGGGACGCCGACAGTGGATGCCTGCAAGCAGTGGTTCGCGGGGCACATCGCGTCAGGGACACGCATCGTTCTTCCTGAAATCGCGGACTACGAAGTCAGGCGGGAGTTGGTCCGCCTCAACATAACAAGCAGCAATGCCGATCTGAACTACTGCGGGGGAGTCTTGGAGTACCTGCCCATCAAGACCGGGACTATGCGGCTGGCAGCCGGCCTGTGGGCGCAGGCACGGCAGCAGGGCAGGCCGACGGCGGACCCGAAGGAGATGGACGGCGACGTGGTCCTGGCGGCGCAGACGCTTCTGCTGGATGCGGCGGACGCGGTGGTTGCGACAACCAACGTCGGGCATCTGTCACGCTCTGTGGCTGCGCGGCACTGGCAGGACGTGGCTTGAAGCGCACCCCCGGACTGGCTTTTATTTTCGTGACGCTGCTGATCGACGTGCTGGGCGTCGGGCTGATCATCCCCATCCTGCCCAAGTTCGTCGCCACGCTGTCCGGGCGGGGCCTGAGCGTCGGCGCGCGGGACTACGGGCTGCTCTTGGGGCTGTACGGGCTGATGCAGTTCGGGTTCGCGCCCGTCCTCGGGGCGCTCTCGGACCGCTACGGACGGCGGCCCGTGCTGCTGGTCGCCCTAGGCATGACCGGCGTGGAGTACGTCATCCAGGCGATGGCCCCCACTCTCACGTGGCTCTACATCGGGCGCATCCTCGCGGGAATCACGGGCGCGAGCTTCACCACGGCCTCGGCCTACATCGCCGACGTCAGCCCGCCCGACAAGCGGGCGCAGAACTTCGGGCTGATCGGGGCGGCCTTTGGGGTCGGCTTTATCGCCGGCCCGGCCCTAGGCGGCCTGCTGGGGAGCCTGGGGCCGCGCGTCCCGTTCTGGGCGGCGGCGGGGTTGTCCTTCGTTAACCTGCTTTACGGCGCGCTGATCCTGCCCGAGTCGCTTCGGCCCGAGAACCGCAGGCCGTTCGCGTGGCGCGAGGCGAACCCGGTCGGCATCCTGACAGTCCTGGGGCGTTACCCCGTGGTCAAGGGCATGGCGTGGTCGCTGGTCGCGAGCAATCTGGCCGTCCAGGCATTGCAATCCACTTGGGTTTTGCTGATGACGTCGCGGTTCGGTTGGGGGCCGCGCCAGAACGGGCTGTCGCTGGCCGTGGTTGGGGTCGTCGCGCTGATCTTCCAGGTGGGCCTGGCCCGCGTCCTGCTGCCCAAGCTCGGCGAGCGGCGGACGGTGCTGATCGGGCTGACCGTGGGCGCGGCGGAGTATTTAGCCTACGCCCTCGCCGACAAGCCCTGGATGATCTACGCCATTATGTTCGCGGGCGGCCTGAGCTACCTGTCGGGGCAGGCGACCCAGGGCCTGCTCTCGCGCCAAGTCGGCGACGACGCCCAGGGATCGCTGCAAGGGGCGCTGACGAGCCTCGCCAGCCTCACCGGCATCGTCGGGCCGGTCGTCACGACGATGCTGTTCTCCTACTTCACGCGGGCCGGTGCGCCGGTCAAAGTCCCCGGCATCTCTTTCTACCTGGCGTCTTTCCTGGACGTCATCGCCGTGCTGATCGCCGTGCGCGTTTTGCCCCGCCCGAAAACAGCCCCGCCTGACACGCCGCCGGTCTCACGCCCCAATCCCGTGCTATAATAAACCATGCGCTTTGCCCGTCTCTCCCTGTTGGCCTGCGGCCTGCTTCTCGCCCAGGCGCGCGGGGGGCGGGCACAGGCACCGCCCGCTTCCGCGCCCGCCCAGCCCGGCCCGACCACGCCGGTTCCCCTGCCGCCCATCGTGACGGCCCCATCCGGCCCCACCGCCGCGCCGCCGGTGCCCGTGTCGTCCTCGGCCTCGCCCGCCAGCGGCATGGCACGGCCCCTGCCGGACTCCGTCCTGACGCCAACCTCTGAGCCGTCCTCACCGACGCCCACCGAGACGCCGCTGCCGGGGTCTGGGGACAACCCTGCGTTCGCGGGCAACCCCGGTGCCGACCCGAGCCAGTCGGTCGTGCTGGACAACGCCGACACGTTCGAGCAGACCACGCCGAATCTGTGGACCGGGCGCGGCCACGTCCGCGTCCGCTACAAGGGCTACGTGCTGACCGGCGACCGCGTGGACGTGGACACGGACCGGGGCCTGGCGACGTTCACCGGGCACGTGCATCTGGTCGCGCCGAACGGACAGACGGTGGACGCCGGGCCGGAGGGCAGGCTGAACATCAACCTGCGGCGCGGCACGTACACTTTGACCGGCGCGCGGTCGGTCATCACGCCGGAGCAGACGCCGACGCAGATCGGGCTGATTTTGCCCATCTACGTCTACGGCGGCGTCGTGCGCGGGCGGCCCGGCCTCATCGATGCGCGCGGCGGACACTTCACGACCTGCGACTTTCTGGACCCGCACTACTCATTCACGGCCCGCGAGGCGTACATCATTCCGGGGAAGCGGCTGGTCGGGCGCAACGTCTCTTTTTACCGCAAGAACCAGCGGATTTTCACGATCCCCTACGTCTTCTTCCCGCTGGACCAGCGGCTCCAGCGGCAGACATTGTTCCCCGAGGTGGGGCAGACGCCAGACGAGGGCTACTACATCAAGTTCGCCCTGGGCTACGCCCTCGCGACCAGCCTGCCGGGCATCCTGCGGATCGAGGAGTTCCAGAAAAAGGGCACCGGGCTTGGCTTCGACCAGACCTACGGGTCGGCCGAGCGCCCCACGCGCGGCAGCGGCCTGTTTACGCTTTACAACCTCTACGACCGCAGCCTGGGCGTGGACGACCTGAACGGCAGCCTCAACCACACGCAGCGGCTGGGCACGGTCAGCGCCAGCCTCAGCACCCAGTACCAGCAGAACTCCTACTTCGCCGGCCTGACCAGGTCGCAGTCCCAGAACACCAGCCTGAGCCTGACGCGCGACGTCGGCCCGCTCACGTCGTCGCTCCTGACCACGCTGACTCAGAACTCGTTCGGCCTGGGCCGCTCGCAGACCCTGACGTCGTCGCTGGACCAGACCTACCGCCCCTCAGGGACGTCCAGCCTCGAAACGCGCTTTGACTTCTCCCAGTTCAACACGCCCGGCTTCGGCGGGCTGGGCGGGGACAACCGGCAGGAGCTGGACTCGAACCTGGACTACCGCAGCGCGGGCCGGCTCGTGGATTTGGAGCTGCTGGCGACCAAGTTCACGCAGCTTTCGAGCAGCGGCGGGTCGTCCCAGTTCTTCGGCGGCCTGGAGCGCCTGCCCGAGTTCCGGGTCGCCACCGACGCCCTGCGCGCGTCGTTCCTGCGCCGTTTCCTGCCCAAGACCACGCTCATGGACCTGTCCCTGGGCGCGTTCAGCGAGCCGGCCTCGCAGACCAAAAGCCAGCGCGCCCGCTTCAACCTGGACCTGGGCACGACCACCCAGAAGATCAGCGGCCGCAGCGACCTGGACTACGGCGGCTCGTTCCAGCAGGGCGTGTATGGCGACAACACCGCCCAGTACGTCCTCAACGGGCGCACGGCCTACCGGCTGCGGATCGGCAGCAAGTCCACGTTCGGTGCCACCTACACCTACCTGCGGCCCTACGGCTACACGCCGTTCCAGTTCGACTACGCCGGCAGCACCAACCTGGCGGGCCTCAACATCGCCTTGCAGCAGTCCAACAAGCTGCGCCTGACGGTCGGGACCGGCTACGACTTCAGCCGCGAGAACAGCCAGTTCGGCGGGCGTGCCACGCCCTTCCAGACCGTCTCGGCCCAGGCGCTGTACGTGCCCGTGGACGCGATCCGCTTCCGCACGACGGCCTCCTACGACCTGAACTTCAGCCGCCTGGTGGACCTGACCAACTCGCTGCGCCTGCGCGGCTCGGACCAGCTTTCCCTGGACCTCGCGGGCCGCTTCGATCCTAGGTTACACCGGTACACGACCATCAACGGCGACGTCAACCTGCCCTTCTTCCGCGATTTGTCCGAGGACGCCGGCTACCGCGTCCGGGCCATCGGCGGCTACAACGGTGTCACCAGCCGCTTCGACTACAAGGGCCTGGCCCTGACCCGCTCGTGGCACGACTACGAGGCGTCGCTCACCTACCAGGACACGCCGAACGGCCTGCGCCCCGGCTCGACCTTCACGCTGAACTTCCGGCTGAAAGCCTTCCCTGCGTTCGTGCCGTTCGCGACGGGCCAGTACGGGCAGGCGCTCGACACCGGCATCGGCGAGACGCTGTAGACCCGTGGGATGACTCGTGCGGGGGTACAGTTCGGCATCGCGCCTGCGGCGCGGAGGAGGGGAGGCTCAAATGGAAGTCGGGATCGACAGCTTCGCGGCGGTGCTTTTGGACGACGGTGAGGGTGCCCCCGTCAGCGCGGCGGAGTCGATGCACCGCCTGATCGAGCGGATCGAGCGCGCCGACCAGGTGGGCCTGGACGTGTTCGGGGTCGGGGAGCACCACCGCCCGGAGTTCCTCGACTCGGCCCCCGCCGTCATCCTCGCCGCAGCGGCGGCGCGCACCCGGCGCATCCGGCTGACCAGCGCCGTGACGGTGCTGAGCGCCGCCGACCCCGTGCGCGTTTTCCAGAACTTCGCCACCCTCGACTTGATCTCGCAGGGCCGCGCGGAGATCGTCGCCGGGCGCGGCTCGTTCACCGAGTCCTTCCCGCTGTTCGGCCTGCGCCTCGAAGACTACGGCGCGCTCTTTGAGGAGAAGCTCGGTCTGCTCCTCCGCATCCGTGACAACGAGCACGTCCACTGGTCCGGCCGGCACCGCGCCGCCCTGACCGGCCAGGGCATCTACCCCCGCCCGATGCAGAACCCGCTGCCGGTCTGGATCGGGGTGGGCGGGACGCCCGAATCATTCGCCCGCGCGGGCACGCTCGGCCTGCCGCTGATGGTCGCCATCATCGGCGGCGAGACGCACCGCTTCCGCCCCTTGGTCGATCTCTACCGCGAGGCCGGACAGCGGGCGGGACACGCGCCCGATCAGCTCAGGGTCGGCCTGCACTCGCTCGGGTATGTGGCGGAGACCGCGGAAGAGGCCGCTGACGACTACTTCCCCGGCTACGCCCGCACCTTCACCGAGATCGGCAGGGAGCGCGGGTGGCCGCCCGTGACGCGCGCCCATTTCGACGCCCTCCTCGGCCCGCAGGGCGCACTGCTGGTCGGCGGCCCCGAGGAGGTGGCCGCGAAAATCGCCCGGCACGGCGAGGCCCTGGGCGGCATCTCCCGCGTGACCTTCCAGATGGACAACGCGGCCCTGTCTCAGGCCAAGCTCCTGCGGTCCATCGAGCTGATCGGCACCCGCGTCGCGCCCGCACTCCGGTAGGTGCCTAAGCCCACGCGACCGAGCGATTTCATCTCTGGGGCCGAATCATCCGCGCGGCTCCCCCTCCAGCTCCCCTTCCAGCAGGCCGTAAGCGTCGTGGTCGCGCCAGCCGCGCTCGGGGTGGCGCAGCATGTGGCGCATCGTCCCCTCGTGCTTGAAGCCCAGGTGGGCCAGCACGTGCCGGCTGGCCTCGTTCTCGACGTCGGCGTAGGCGACGACGCGGTGCAGTCCGCCCGCCGTGAAGGCGTACGTCAGCAGGGCGTGAACCGCCTCGCCCATCAGGCCGTCGCCCTCGAAGTCGGTGCGGAGCATGTAGCCGAGTTCGGCGCTGCCGTTGACCATGTCCCACTCGGTCAGGCCGACGCGCCCGATCAGCTCCCGTCCGTACAGGAGGACGTAGTGCCAGGCGGTTCCCACGGCCATCGCCTGCTCGGCCTGCTGCAAATACTCGCGCACGGCGGGGGGCGTGCTGGCCCCGGTCCAGTTGAACCAGTGGGAGAACGACTCGCGCGAGATGTCGATCATCCGGCAGACGCTTTCGGTGTCCGCCGCGACCATCGGGCGCAGCGCGAGCCGCGGGGTGTGCAGGACGTGGGTCGGTGACTTCATGCTCTAATTTTACCCCGGCTGCCGGGGAACGACAATATAGCCCGCCGTCGTGTCGCCGATCACCTCGGCCCCCGCAGGCCCGTGCCACCAGTACCAGAGGGTGATATAGGCGCACGTCAGGGCGTCCATGCCGTCCTCGGTCCGCTTGAGCGCCCCGGCAATCTGCCCCGACACGTCGGCGGGCGGCCAGTCGGCATCGAGACCCAGCGGCGGGTCATGCGCCGTCAGGCCGCGCAGGAGGCGGCCGTACTCGTTCATGGCGGCCCAGCGGCTGGGATAGTCGCGCCCGGTCTTGGCTTTGTATTTGAGCGTCTTCGCCAACCCGAACAGGACGACGTGGGCGGGGTGCGGGAATACTTCCATCACCCGCCGAATCCCTTCCATATACGGCGCGTCCAGGTAGGGGTCGTGCGCGATGCCCAGGCCCGCCAGCCGCGCCACCAGGCGCTCGCCGCGCACGTCGTTCCTGAACAGCGTCCGGTTGGCGGGGTGCGCCCCGGCCTGAAACCGGGCGAAGCGCCGCCCGATCTCCGCCTCACAGGGCCGCTTGCCGGTCTCGTTCGGTACCAACAGGGGCGCATCCACGCCCAGCAGCAGGCCCTCGCCGCCTGCGATGCTGTCCCAGTGCTCGACCCACGCCAGGATGTCGTCATCGTCCCCCAGGGCGTCCTCGTGCCCGGCCACGGTCGCCGGCCCGTCCCCCGTCCAGCGCAGGGCGCAGCCGCCGCTCATATTTTTGGCGCCCCACGCCAGGTCCAGGCCGAGAAACAGCATGATAAGGCGTATGTACCCGGAAGATGGGGAGGGAGAACACGGGGAGGGCGAACACGAGGTTCGCCCCTATCCCATTTCTTCTACCTTGCCGAAGGCGATCTTGTCCTCCGCCGTGTGCCGGACGGGCACGACGCAGGCCATCGAGACCGCGCCGCGCCCGAAGCGGCGGTTGAGCGCGTCCACGGCGCGGGACGCCTCCAGCCGGTCGGCCCGGTCGCCGAACGGCAGCGGGGGCGTGACGTGCGCGTCGGGCACCAGGTCGTACAGCACCACGCCGACCTGGCGCACCGATAAGAACGGATGTTCCCACAGCGCACCCAGGGCGGTCATCAGGGTCCAGGTGTCCGCGCAGGAGCACAGGCGCGCCTTGGCGGCCCAGGTTTGCCCGTCTTCGGCCCGCGCATGAACGGCCAGGCCGCGCGCCTGAAAGCCCAGAAACCGCATCCGCTCGGCGGCCTTTTCCAGCAGCCTGCGGACGACCGCGCCCGCGCCCGCCGGTGTGCGAAGAGGGGGCGGCAGAACGTGCGAGTGGCCGACCGACCGGCGCGGGGTCGGTGGGGCCGAGACGTCGTGCCCGCGCAGTTGGTGCCACCAGCGCTCGCCCACGACGCCGCCCCAGACTGACCGCATCTGCGCCAGCGTCAGACCGTACATCTGCGCCGTCGTCCAGACGCCTACGGCTTGAAATCGCGCCTCCATGCGCCGGTTGATGCCGGGGAAGTCCGTCAGCGCCAGCCGCGTGAGCTTGTGCGGCAGGTCGTCCTCGTCCAGCGAAACCAAGCCGTTCGGCTTCTGCATCTCCGCGGCGACTTTGGCGAGGAACGGGTTCGGCCCCAGCCCGACCGAGCAGTGCAGGCACTCGCCGACTTCGGCCTTGATGCGCGCCTTGACGTGCTCGCCGAGCCGCAGGGCGTCGGACAGCCGCCGCTCGTTGGCCCACAGCCGGCACACCATCTCGTCCACCGACCACACTTCCGAAACGGGCAGGCACCCTTCGACGGCCGCGACGATCCGCGCGTGATACTCACGATAGGGGCCGTGCTTCGCCTCGACGATCCGCAGGTTCGGGCAGAGCCGCCGCGCCTCGCTCACCAAGGTACCCGTCTTCACCCCGCAGGCCTTGGCCTCATACGACGCGGCGATGCAGCAGGTCGTATCGGCCAGAACCGGCACGACCGCGACCGGCTTGCCGCGCAGTTCGGGGTGCTCCTGCTGCTCGACCGAGGCAAAAAACGAGTTCATGTCCAGAAACAGCCATCCGACGGCCACGAGGGTAGACTCCCTGCTACTAACGTCAATCTCGATTGTAGCAGATGTCTACTATCCGTGTCAAGGCAGTCGGGGGCGTCTTTGAGAAGGGCGGAGGGGTATAATAGGCAAGCGCCCCTGGTACACGAGCAAACCGTGAGGGGGGCGCTGTGCGCGGCGAGAGGAGGGCGGCGGGATGAGCATCCTAGAAATCGAATTGACGCCTGAGATGGAGCAGCGCCTGCGCGAAAAGGCAAGGCGCAGGGGGCTGACCGCCCCGGATTACGCCCGCGCCCTGGTCGCTGAGGGTTTGCAGCAGGAAATCCCGGAACAGCCGGAGCACAGCGTCATGGGAAAGCACAGCATCATGGAGTTGGAGGGGCTTGGCGCAGAGATATGGAAGGGCAAAGACGGCACACCCGCGGACGCTCAGGATTACGTCAATGAGCTCCGCTGGGAGTGGGATCATCGCCCGTGACCAAGCTGGTGCAGGCACTCGATGGCGTGAGCCGACTGGGTTTTGATACCGCGCCGATCATCTATTTTGTGGAAAGACATCCGGCCTTCATCGCTGTCGTCCGCGAGGTCTTCCGGCAGGTAGACGTCGGTGCCATCACCGGGGTGACGGGCATGGTCAGTCTCGCAGAAGTCTTGGTTAAGCCAAAAAGCCTCGGCGACTCGACGCTGGCATCGGCATACCGAGGGCTGCTGTTCGGCAGCCGAAACTTCTCCGTTCTTCCGATCAACGACGACGTAGCAGATCAAGCCGCCGATCTTCGTGCCAGATACAAAATGAAGCTGCCGGACGCCTTGCAAATCGCTTCCGCACTGGTGTCTGGTTGTGACGCTTTCTTGACCAATGACAGCACCGACATGAAGCGCGTTCAGGAGATCCGCATTCTGGTGCTGAAAGACCTCGAACTATGACCGAACTGACTCACGTTGACGAGCAGGGCAAGGCGCGGATGGTGGACGTATCGGGCAAACCCGCGACGCGGCGCGTGGCGACGGCGCAGGCGGTCGTGACGATGCGGGCCGACACGCTGGAGATGATCCGGGGCAACGCGCTGGCGAAGGGCGACGCCCTGGGCGTGGCGCGGGTGGCGGGCATCCTCGCCGCCAAGCGGACGGACACGCTGATTCCTCTGTGCCATTCGCTGCCGCTGGCCGACGTGTCCGTGGATTTCGAGTTCGGCGACGGGCGGCTGATTGTCCGCACTTCGGCGACGACCACGGCTGGGACGGGCGTCGAGATGGAGGCGCTGACGGCGGCGACGGTGGCCGCCCTGACGGTCTACGACATGGCGAAAGCCGCCGACAAGCGCATGACCATCGGCGGGGTACACCTGGTCTCGAAGACCGGGGGGAAGAGCGGGGATTTTTCATGGAGCCAGTCCGAGAGTCAGTCCGAGAGTCGATCCGAGTCGGGGTCCTGACGGTCAGCGACCGTTGCAGCCGGGGCGAGCGCGAGGACCTGTCGGGTCCCGCCATCAGAGACGCCCTCGCGGGCGGGCAGTTCGTCATCGCCCTGGAAGCCGTCGTGCCGGACGACAAAAGAGCCATCGCCGACACGCTGCGGCGCTGGTGCGACGAGTACGGGTGCGACGTGGTCTTGACCACGGGCGGCACGGGTCTTGGCCCGCGCGACGTCACGCCCGAGGCGACCCAGAAGGTGCTGGACCGGGACGCGCCCTATCTCAGCCAGTTTTTGCTGTCGGAGGGCCTGAAGCAGACGCCGTTCGCCGCGCTCGCGCGCGGCGTCGCGGGCTTGCGTGGCGCGACCCTGGTCGTCAACCTGCCCGGCAGCCCCTCCGGCGCGCGCGACGGCGCGGCCTGCCTTGCCCCGCTCCTGCCCCACGCCGTAGACGTCTTGCGCGCCCGCGAAACCGATCACCCGACGGGCCTGTGACGCATTGTTACGGACAAAGAAGGGTTTGATATGCCTACGCTCGTTATCCACGCGCCGCACTCCGAGGCGCAGCAAAACCAGAAGCAGAGCTTCAGCCAGACCGTCGCGACCGGGAGAGGCGACGGGTACGCCATCAGCCGCGGCCTGTTCGGGCGATTGTCGCCCGGTGATGACGTCGTCGTCATCTGCAAGGTGCATGGGAAGCAGGCGGCAGGACAGATCCAAGAACTCATCCCGACGGTAAGAACCGGGACCGGAATGCAGCGTTACGACGTGCTCATGGCGAACCTGGAGCCGGTCGCCTATACGCACGGGAACACCAGGCTAAACCGCAACGGCGTGGCTGTCATCTAGCCTTGCCGAGCCGGAGCGGGAACATCATGCTCACTTATGACGAAGCCCTCGCGCAGATTTTGGGCGGCATCGCGCCGCTCCCGCCTGTCGTCCTGCCGCTGGCGGAGGCGCTGGGGTGCGTCCTGGCCGAAGACGTTCCGGCCCCGTTCCCCCTGCCGCCGTTCGCCAACAGCAGCATGGACGGGTTCGCGGTGCGCGCCGCCGAACTGGCCCGGCTGCCGGTGACGCTGCCGGTGCAGGGCGACATCCCCGCCGGGGCACTATCGGTGCCGGCGCTGGATGCGGGGAAGACGTTGCGGATCATGACCGGGGCACCCATTCCCCAGGGGGCAGATGCGGTCGTGCCCGTCGAGGAGACCGAGACGGCGGGGGGCGGCGTTCGATTCCGCGAGGCCGTCACAGCAGGGCAGTGCGTCCGGCCCGCGGGCGAGGACGTTGTCGCGGGCAGCGTCGTGCTGTCGGCGGGGGGGTTGATCCGGGCCGCCCAGGTCGGCATGGCGGCGTCGGTCGGGCGGGCGACGCTCCGGGTCCGCCCGCGCCCGCGCGTGGCCGTTCTGAGCACGGGCGATGAGCTGGTCGAGCCGGGGGCGACGCTCCAGCCGGGGCAGATCTACAACTCCAATGCTTACGCGCTGGCGGCGGCAGTGGTCGAGGCGGGCGGTGTGGTGGCGCACCGGATTCATGCGCGGGACACGGCCCCCGCCCTGCGCGCAGCCCTGGACGCGGGCGCGGGCGCGGACATGCTGGTGTCGAGCGGCGGCGTTTCGGTCGGCGACTTCGACTTCGTCAAGGACGTGTTCGCGGAGCGCGGGACGCTGGACTTCTGGCGGGTCGCCATCCGGCCCGGCAAGCCGGTCGCCTTCGGGCGCTGGGGCGAGACGCTGTTCTTCGGCCTGCCCGGCAACCCGGTCTCATCCCTGGTGACGTTCGAGCTGTTCGCCCGCCCCGCCCTGCGGCGGCTGGCCGGGCACACACACGCGGCACGAACGGTCATTCAAGCCGTTCTGACCGAAGACGCCGCGCACGCGCCGGGGCGGCAGAGCTACCAGCGGGCCGTCGTCACGCCCGATGCGGTCACGGGCGGGTATCTCGTCCGGCCCCTCTCACGCCAGGGATCGGGGATGCTCAGCGCGCTGGTGGAGGCGAACGCCCTGCTCGTCCTCGCACCGGACGTCGCCCGGCTGCCCGCGGGTGCGTCCGCCACGGTGCTTCTGCTGGACTAGGAGCTACCGGGGCCGTGAAACGCCCCGGTGCCCCGTGTTTCTGCTGGATTAGTTTCCCCTCCTAGAGAACACTGGAGGGGTCGCCATAATCAGAGTCAATGGCATCCCTGACGGCGGTGGAAATGGGCGAAACGGGCGTGGCCCGCGCGGCGGACGGGCGGCTGACGGCAAATGGCCTGGGCGCGTGCGTCGGCCTGTGTCTGTACGAGGCCGCCGCGCGGATCGCCGTCTTGGTCCACGTCGTCCTGCCCGCCACGCTCTCGCCCTCCTCCGCGCGCCCTTCTTCGGCCGCCCATCCGCCCTTCACCCCCCCGCCCGGCAAGTGCGCCGACACGGCCCTGGCCCATGCCCTGGCCGAGATCGTCCGGCAGGGAGGCCAAGTGGGGCGGGTCGAGGCGGCCCTGGTGGGCGGCGCGCAGATCTTTTCCACGCCCGGCGACGCCGCCCCGCCGTCGCGTCTGGAGATCGGGCAGCGCAACGTGCTGGCACTGAAAGAAGAACTCGGCAGGGCCGGGGTCGCCCTGCGCGCCGAGGACACGGGCGGGCATGGGGGGCGCACCGTCGCCTTGGACGCCAGCACCGGGGCCGTCTCGGTCCGCCCGGTGGGTCTGGGCGAGCGGCTTTTGATCACCCTAGGCCAGCAGGTGCCGGAGGAAAAGACTCCGGGGAGAAAGACGCTGTCTTCCGAAGCGGCGTCGCATGGAGAAGGGGTGTTCGCCTGTGCCGCCTGACGTAACGCCCGATCTGATGCCCGATGCCCGGCTCGAATCGCTGGTGCGCCGGGTCAAAGACCTGCCCGCACTGCCCGAGGCGGTGACGCGGGTGATGCATCTCACCAACGACCCCAAGGCGGGCGCGTCCGACATCGCCCGTGCCCTGGCCTCCGACCAGGCCCTGACCGCCCGCGCCCTCAAGCTCGCGAATTCCGCCTTCTACGGCGGGAGCCGGCGGATCGGCACCGTCTCTGAGGCCGTCGTGACCCTGGGCATGCGGACGACGCGCAACCTGGTCATGGCGACGGGCTGCCAGGAGATGCTGGAGCGCGCGGTGTCAGGCTACGCCCTGCCGCGCGGGGCGCTGTGGCGGCACTCGCTCGCCTGCGCCACGGCGGCCCAGGCGCTGGCCGTGCGCGCCGGCTTCCGGCAGGCCGAAGAGGCCTTCGTGGCCGGCCTGCTGCACGACATCGGCAAGGTCGTCCTGAACACCTATCTAAAGGAGCAGTTCGTGCGCGTCCTGCTCCGAGCCTCGGCGGGCGACGTCACGTTCAACGAGGCGGAGCGGGAGATTCTGGGCTTTGACCACGCCGAAGCCGGCGCGTGCCTCCTGGAGCGCTGGAAGCTGCCCGCCTCCTTGGTGTCGGCGGTGCGGTTCCACCACGCCCCTGGGGGGGCCGGCGACTCGTCCCTGCTGCCGCGCCTGGTCCACGTCGCCGACGCCGTCAGCCTGACGCTGGGAGCGGGCCTGGGCTGGGACGGCCTGGCCTATGCCCTTGATCCCGACGCCCTGCACCGCCTGGGCCTGACCGACGAAGACTTCGAGCAGGTCGCCGGCCAGACCTGTGACGCGCTGACCCAGGCCGGAACGGGCCTCTAGAGCAGGCTTTCTGGGCGTCCACGAAAAAAGAAGCACCCGCCGTCAGGCGGGTGCTTCTGATGTTTTGGCGGAGCGGAGAGGGTGGGATTCGAACCCACGGTGACGTTGCCGCCACATCCGCTTTCGAGGCGGACGCACTAGACCAGCTATGCGACCTCTCCGTGTGAGTATTCTCCCTCTTCAAAGGGGCTGGGCAGGATCGAACTGCCGACACCTCATTTAGGAAACGAGTGCTCTATCCACTGAGCTACAACCCCACGGATTAGGAAGGCGACCGTATTATACCGGCACCGGGCGCGAGTTGTCAATCCGGGCCGCTGGTCGCGGCATCGCCCGCGCGGCTTGCTCCTGTGGTCGCGACTCCTCTCACCCTGCCTCCTCCACGACCTTGATCTCGTCCTCGGTTAGCCCGTACAGGTCATACACCAGCCGGTCGATCTGCGCGTCCGTCGCCTCGATCTGCTGCTGCAATACGGCCTTCTCCTGCCCCAGCCGCGCCCCCGCCTTGTCCTTGTGCAGTTTCAGCATTAGGCGGACTTTGTTCGCTAGATCATCCTGCGCCTCATTGAAGCCGAGCGGAAGTGGAATTGTCTCAATGGTGGATTGATTCATCTGTGGGAACAGCAGTTTGTATGCAGTGCAGGTTTGCGCCACCCAAAACACGATGATGTTGCTGTTCAACAAACCGAGTAGAGCCTCGATCTGAGTCTGCTTGCCTGTCAAGTGCAAGTTATAGACGGATTGCATCGTGACAAGATTATCCTCCTCCAGCGAGGCAACACACCGAACGCCTGTCTTGACGACCACAATTTTCGGAGAGGCGTAAAGGCGCGTGTTCTTGGCGGCCGCCTCAATAAAGCGGGAGGGTCGCTTGATTTCGTAGCGGGTAATGTCATCACCTATGAGTATTGGCACGGTCCCCGAACCGGATACTCCTTTTCTGCCTATCTCTTCGCCTCTTGACAGCACTACGACAGATTTAAGTAGTACACGACCTTTCTGCATTTTCGCAAGAACGACCGCCTCCGGCTCGGTTGCATGAACCAATAACCTATGGCATGGTTCCTCAACAAACCTCTGACGCTTACAAGTGTGTTCCGTCACCGCTTCCGTCGCGCGGCGCACATCGCTGATAATAGAGGTTGGCTGAACGCCTTTAGAGATGCTGAAGACTACAGCAGAGACAGCCGCTTGAAATACAATCCCACAGTGGTAGATGCGCTCTAACCCATTCTCAAGTAACATTTCGCGAATAGTCTGTGCTTCATCACGAGCAAGTAACGCATCAGGTACTATCAGTGAGAAATATCCGCTCTTTTTGCAAATCTTCAGCCCCTGCTCTATAAAAAGCCAGTAGGTATCGTACTGGCCGTGTGCCATGTTAAACACTTTCTGGATGTGCCTTTTCGTAGCAGCATCGTGATACTCCCCGAAAATATAGGGCGGATTTCCTACCGCAGCATCAAAGCCGCCGTCGCCCATGATTTTGGGGAAGGCGCTCTTCCAGTCAAAGGCGTTGATCTTGAGCCTGCTGTCCAAGTCAAAGTCTCCCGCGTCTTTGCCCTCATAGAAGTCCGGGCCGATCAGCGAATTGCCGCACTTGATGTTGTTCTCCAGATCCGGCAGGGCGCGCTCCTTAAACAGCTTCAGGCTGTTGTCGATCAGCTCCGCCGACTCGCCTTCCAGCACCTTCAGCAGCAGGGACAGCTTGGTCACTTCTACCGCCTGCGTGTCGATGTCCACGCCGTAGATGTTGGCGAGCAGGATGCGCTTCTTTTCCGCCGTCGTCAGCCGCCAAATCTCACCCTGCACGGCGTCTTTACGGAACTGATAGATCGTCGCGTTCTTACCCTTTGCCCACTTCGCGCGGTCGTTCTCCGTGTAGTATTTCAGATGCCAATCGAGCAGGAATTGGTACGCGCCGATCAGGAACGAGCCGGAGCCGCAAGCGGGGTCAAGGATGGTCAGCTTCGCCACCTGCGCGGGCGTCTTGCCCTCGACCAGCTTGCCGACCGTGTTGCGGACGATGTAGTCTACGATATAGGTGGGTGTGTAGTAGACGCCGCCGGCCTTTTTGACCTCGGGCTTGTCTTCCACTTCCGCCGTCTTGCCGGAGACGCGAATGACTTTGCCCAAGAACTGCTCGTAGACTTGGCCCAGGATGTCGGCGGGGAAGACAGAGAACTCGAAGGGGCTTTCCGGGTAGTAGACGCTGGCGATGATCTCCTTCAACGGCCCGTCGTCGATAGACAGGTGCGGCGTGACGTCATCCGGCCCTTCCCGGCCCGGCTCGGTCTTGAAGTGGAACAGCCCCGAGTTGTAGCGGGCGTCCGCCCGGTGAAAGATGTCCAGCAGGCGCGCGTAGACCGGGCCGCCCCGGTTCAGCAGGGGCTGGAGGAGGAAGTCGGGTTCGACGCCCCGGTCCTCGCTGATCCGCAAGAAGATGATACGGTCGATGATCATCTGCACAGCGTAGTTCAGCGCGCGCGGCGCGAGGCCGGCGTTGTTCTGGATGATGTTCTGCGCCAGCTTTTTGCGCCAGCCGGAAATCTCTGCCAGGAATGCGGCGTCCACGGGCAGGCTCAGGCGCTTGTCGCGCGCCTCCTCCGCATAGCGGTCGAACGCGCCCGATAGGACGGCATCTTTAGAGAACCGCGCTGCCATCTCGTCCCACCGATCCGCGTAGTCGGTGAACTTGAAGAAGTCCACGCGCGCCTTCTTGGGCGAGTCCTTGCGGTCCGGCAGCACCCGGCCGTCGTACACGGCGAACTCCTCGAAGTTGGTCAGGATGCTGACGGACAGCTTGGCGGTCCAGGCGTAGCGGCGCAACTGGTAAGCCGGCTCCTCCTTGACGTTCAGCGTGACGCTCGGCTTCTTGGTTTCCAGGAAGAACCGACGCGCCCCGCCGGTGCGGAAGCTATAATCGGGCGCTTTGGTGGTGCCGCCGATTTTGAGCGCGTCTTCATGGACGACTTCGCGGAGCAACTCGGACAGTCCGCCGTGGTTGTCCATGTCCCAGCCCAGGGCGGCGAACAGCGGGTTGACGTAGTCAATGCGCGTCTGCGTCTCGTTGTAGTGGCCTTTATGATACTCGCTTCGATTGTCTTCAAACCGCTCTATCAGTTCGGCAACGCTGTCGGGCAGAGGCATGGAAATGGTCCTTTGGTTGCTTGTGCCTTAACGCTGGATGGGGGCGGCCGGGGCGGATGCCAGGCGGCGGAGGCCCTGCTCGGCTGAACTGCAACCCCACGCATCGGCCAAGCGAACGTACTATACCGACACCGGGCGCGAGTTGTCAATCCGCGTGGCTTCCCTTGCTACGCTCTCAGGCCGCAGTCCGCGCCTCAAGACAAGCGGCGACCAGACAGGCGAGGGCGACCGCGAGGATGACCATACGGATCGCATGGGGCAAATCCGAGCGGCCTCGTTGCTGCTTCCAAAGCCTTTGCCTTCGTGAAGACAGCGGCCCGTCCTCTACTTGAAATAGAGGACGGGCCGCTGCGTGTTCCGGGCGGGACGGCGGGGGCTACATGCGCCCGTACAAGAGGCCCATGTCGGTCAGGGAGCCGTCCTTGTTGACCAGGCCCGCCGAGCTGAGGGTCCAGGTGCCGCCGGGATCGGCCCCCGTATACCAGGCGTACCGCGCCACGTACCAGCGGCTGTTGAGGGCGGGTACGACGATCCTCATGAAGTTCTTCGCCTCGTCCACCGAGACCGGGTTGGTGCCGGACCAGTCGGCGGGCGCGAACTCCGTGATCCAGAGCGGGTGCTGCCAGTAGCGGTTGTGGAGGTTGTCGATGTAGCTCAGGAACTGGTAGGGGTCGCGGATGTAGCAGTGGACCGCAATGAAATCGATCCGGTAGTTGTCCGCCGTGGCCCCCGCCATGAAGTCACTGAACCACTGGTCGTTGTCGTCGGCACAGGCCGGGCTGCTGACGGGGATGCCGAGGTTTGACAGGTACTGGAAGCCGGTCAGGGCAGAGGAGACGCTCAGGTTCGCCTGGTCAGTGTGGTCCGGCTCGTTGAAGGCCAGGAAGTTCTTGACCCCCGGCTGCGCCTTCCGACCGTTCAGCCAGGCGGTGCTGTCGCCGCCGTAGTAGCCCCACTCCATCGGCACGAACTCGGTGCCGGGGGGGGCGTCCGTCGGCTCGTCCGCGCCCCACGTGTAGTACCAGGAATTGTGGATGCCCCAGCCGGCCCACTCTTTGGCGGTCATGCCTTTTTTCGGATTGACGAGGAACTGGGCCGGGCCGGGGTCGCTGAGCTTGAAGACCTGGTTGTCGCCCCCGTAGTAGGCGAAGATATTGAGCGTGTCGCCCAGCGCGGCGCTGTTGCCGTTGCGGACATCGAGCGTCTGCCCGGAGGCGGCCCCCGCGCTCGACGGGACAAGCCGTGAATAGCCGCCGCCGACGTCCTCGAAGTACCAGCGCTGGGCCGGGGCACCGTTGTCGGTATAGGTCGTCACGTTGGTGCCGTTCGCCGTCGCCCCGCCGGCGTCGTCCAGCATCTGCAGGGAGTTCGCGGCGGAGTAGGCCGCGACGCTGTAGAGGTTGCCGCCGGTCGTCCCGACCAGCCACTGCTGGTTGCAGGTCCGGTTCGCGGTGAAGAGCTGGACGTTCGTGCCGTCGCCGTTGCCGAAGCCGACCACGTCCAGCGACAGGTTCGGGTTACCCCGCGTCGAGATCCGGTAGACGCCCGGCGTCGGCTGCGGCGCACCGGGCGGGTCCAGCCGGAACACCTGGTTGCTGCCGCCGTAATAGGGGTACAGGGCCGTCGTCGAGCCTGACGCGGCCCCCTCACCGCCGCTCAGGTCCAAGGTCTGGGCGGAAGTGATGCCCGCGTTCTTCGGGATGATTCGGTAGTAGCCGCCGCCGATGTCCAGGAAGAACCAGCGCTGCGCGTCGTTGCCGTTGTCCTGGTAGGTCGTGACCTTGTTGCCGTTGGCGATGCCGCCGTTGTTGTCGTCCAGAACCTGATTGGTGCCGACGCCGGAATACGGGTGAAGCTTGAAAGTGCCGTCGGCCTGCTTCTCGACCAGCCACTGCTGGTTGCAGGTCTGGCCGGCCGCATAGAGCTGTACGGTCGTGCCGTTGCCGTTGCCGAAGCCCAGCACGTCCAGCGCCAGCCCCTGCTGGCCCTTCGTCGTCAGCCGGTAGACGCCGGTGGCGGGCACCGACGGCGCGTAGGTGACGCCCAGGGCCGCTTTCAGCGTGGCCGCGCTGTAGGCGGCCGAGAGGTAGGCCGTGGCGCTTCCCGGCCCGCTCAGGTTGCTGGTCGTGACCGTGAACGCCGCGCCCGTCGCGCCGGCGGGGACGAGCACCACGGGCGGGACCTTCGCCAGCGCGCTGTCGCTGGCGAGCGCCACCGACACGCCGCCCGAGGGCGCGGGGGCGTTGAGCGTCACCGTGCCGACGCTGGACGTGCCGCCGACGACCGGGCTGGGTGCCACCGCGAGGGAATACGCGGAGGGATAGACGGTTTTCGACCCGACGCTGCCGTCGGCGTTGATCACCCATATCTGTGCCGTCTCGTCCGCCCCGGCCCAGACAAGGCTGACGGTGCCGGCGGGACCGGCGATGACCCCCTTGGGCGAGAACCCGGCGGGAGCCACGAAAATCTGGAAGGTAAAACTGGTGTCCGCTCCGACCTTCCACAGGGAGACCGTGCCGTCAGCCGGGTGACTCCAGAAAATGCGCGGCGAGTTGGTGCTGTCCACGGCCATGCCGATCGGCGACCAGCCGGCGTAGGGGCCGTAGTCGGCATTGGATGAGCCGGTGTCGGCGTTCCCCCAGAGGGAAATCACGCCGCTCGTGTTGACCCACAGGATGCGGGGGGCGTTGTTGGGGCCGACCGCCAGGGAGGAGGCCGTCCAGCCGGCATAGGGGCCGTTCTCGGAGTGGGTAAAATTCCCCGCGGCGTTGACGCTCCACAAGGACTCTGCCCCGTTGGTGTTGGTCCACATGACGCGCGGCACGTTGTCGCCGCCGGCGGAGATCGCCACAGCCTTCCATCCGGCAAACGGCCCGTAGTACTGAAAGCTGAAAGCGCCGCTGCTCTCGGTCAGATTCCAGAGCGACATGGTGCCGTCCACGTTGTTCCACAGAAATCGGGGGACGTTGTTGCCGCCGGTCGCGATTCCGACAGGACTCCAGCCGGCATAAGGCCCGTAGCTGCTGACAGCGACGGGGCTGCTTGCGGTGGTACGCCAGTAGGAGACGACCCCGTCCGGGTTGGCCCAGGCCAGACGTGCCACGCCGTCGGAGCCGCCCGCCAGGCCGCTCATCACCGGCCCGGAGGCCGCCGCCGGCGGCACCGCCGCCGCAAACGCGAGCGCAGAAAGCACGAGCAGGGCCAGGGCGCGGCCCACGGCCACCCCGCCCCCCCGCAATGCCGCAATGATGGCGTTCAGCGAACGGCAACGGGTGCTGAGAAGGTTTAGACTAACCATGAGTTACCTTGAGACTCCCTCTAGAAGTGGGCACCGATGAGCAAGGCGGTACGCCTCCCGGTCATTATAACACGGGAGCCTCTGTTATTCAAGAGTATCTAAAAGACCAAACGAAAAAGGGCGGATAAAAATGTCCCCAGGAAGCCCCCGCGTCCAGAGGGCGTCGCCCGCTGGAGCCAAGCAAGCCCGGCGTCTCGTCAAGGAGGCACCGGGCCTTCTGTCGTCAACGGCACCCGTCAACCCGTACAGGTCTCAGACCGGCGGGGGATGTTACCACTGTCTTCGCTCAAGTACCCTTGCTCAAGCGCGAACGGGGGCGGGGCGGCCTCATGGCACGGCTGTGGCTACCCGCGCGGGTCTAGCTCCAGCCCGCAAATCCCATTGCTCCAACTTCCGACCTGCCGCTCATTCTCCTGCTTCGGCCTCCACATGATTGGGCCTGTATAGACGTGGTTCGGGCCGACATACTTGTATCTGCCGCGTCTGACCCGAACAAGCACCCGATGACGGAATGAAGAGGAGGCTCTGTTGATGACGTTGTAGCAGTAATCAGAGGGGACGACGCTGTCTCTGCCGTAATCGCCGATGCGTTCTATCTCGCGTTTGAGCGCCTCCGACGGCATGCCTTCGTTGCCATACTGCGTGTGCAGCCGCGCGGCGGCTTCGTTGACCACCTGCGGCATCTTAGGCCAGGCCTGCACCGCGGGGTCACGGAAATTGGTATCCATCTCCTGCTTCCCGTTTTGCCTTCACCGCCCGGCGGGGGCGGGCGGGGGCGCGGCGAGGCGGCGCAGGCCCTGCTCGGCCTCGGCCCGCATCGCGCCCTGGGGGAAGAGCTTGAGGACCTGGGTGTAGCAGAAGCGGGCCTGCGCCTGGTCCCGGTAGACCTGCTCCATGATCCGGCCCACGCGCAGGTAGGCCGCCTCGACGTCTGGGCCGGGCGGGAACACCTCGCACATCCGGTGGTAGAGACGCACCGCGCCCTCGATGGCCCCCGCCCGCTCCAGCCGCGAGCCGAGCCGCAGAAAAAACGCGGGCGCGAGCTGGGTGGCGGACGGGCCGGACAGCGGCAGGACGACGCCCAAAAGAACGCTCGGGTCCGCCCGCTCGATCAGCAGGGCTGCGTACTGGCGCAGGCCCCAGACGCACTTGGCCTCGCTCGCCCCGATGGGGGCGATCAGCGACTGCCGGCAGTAGGCCAGGATCAGCGGCACGTCGTCGGTGGTCCGCTGCATCAGCGCTTCGAGGTCGTGCAGCGGCAACAGGGACACGTCGCGCATGTCCGCCAGCGTCGCCTGCACCTCGGAGACGTCCTCGGTGTCGCGCGGGACCCGCAGCGCCATCACGGCCAAAAACCCCGCCCCCGCGCCGCCCAGGTGCGCGAAGTGCCCCACCCCGTCGCCGCCGCCCAGAATGATCCCGTTCAGGACGTCCAGACCGACGAAGTACAGGATCACCCAGCGCGCCTGCCACTCGATGATGCCGAAGCGGGGCAGGAGCGTGATCCACCAGAACCAGACCAGCCGGATCGGCGAGTACGGGAACAGGTACAGATAGGCCCCCGCCAGCCCCATGATCGCCCCCGACGCGCCCAGGTTCTGGATTTCGGGGTTGATCAGGCCGGTCACGAAGTCGCTCAACACCCCGCCCAGAATCCCCGCCGCGAAGTACACGGCCAGGAACCGCAGGGGCCGCAGGCGTCCCTCGACGGCGGCCCCGAAGATCCAGAGGAACAGCATGTTCCCCAAGATGTGCAGCGGCGACTCGTGCAAAAACATCGCCGTCACCAGCCGCCACGGGCTGAGGCTGGTGTGCGACACGGCAAAACGGGCGACGACGCTCTCGCGGACTCCCAGATGGCCGTCAACGGTCAGGGCGAAGACGAGCACGTTCAGCGCGATCAGCCCGACCGTGACGTAGGGGAAGACGGGCGGCGGGTTTTTGGCACGGTACGGCAGGACGAACGGGATGAACACGGGCGGCCCCTTTCGGAAAGACCCTTACCCGTTGCCGGGGACGATGCTGCTGATGATGCGCTGGAAGGCGGGCTGCAACACGGCCCAGTTGCGCTGCGGGGACAGGCAGATGACGGTGATCTCCCGGTCTTTGTCCAGCATCGTCACCCGGTAGCCGTGCAGCTTGCCCGCGCCGCCGCCGTCCGCCGTCCACTCGGACAGCCGCGAGTCGCCGACTTTGGACTGGAACGGCTGGGCGTCGCCCTCGTCGTAGCCGGGCAGCTCGTCGGCGAGCTGGTGCTCGTCGGCCTCGTGCAAACGCTGCACGGCGGGCTTCTGCGGGATCAGGCTGCTGCTGGTGGCGTCGGCCATCAGCGAGCCGATGGCGTCTGAGACGATGTGCACCTGGGCGTGGCCCAGCTTGAACATCGCCTGCGACTCGGCCCCGCCTTGGACGCCCGACTCCTTTAGCTTCCAGCCCCCCGGCTGGTCGCAGGAGAACGTGTTGTCGATAGCCGTGTAGGTCGTGTACGACTTCGGCGCGTCCACCGTCACCGGCTTGAGCGCGGCGACCCCGAAGATCAGGCCGAGCACGACCAGGGCGGCCACGCCCAGCCCGATCCACAGCGCGGGGCCGGACGGTGCGGCATGAGTAGAGGCGGGCCGAGCACCCGGCGGCTGGTAGCCGGGCGGCGGCGTGAACCCACCGGGCATGGGGACGGAGCCGGGCGGGGGCGTGAAGCCAGGAGGCGGCGCGGAGAGAGGCGGGGCCGTGAAACCGGGCGGGGTGCCGCCGGGCGCGTGGGTGGGTGCCCCCCACGCAGGCGCGGGCGCGGCGGGCACCTGGGCTGACGGACGCGGGGCGGCGGGCAGAGCCGATGCGGGCAGGGGCGGCAGAGGGTTGCCCGCCAGGTCGTAGCGGACGTTCTCGTCCGCCGGCCCCTCGGGAAGGGAAGTGTCCTAGGACATGAGCGGCACTATCCTTCCTGCGAATCGACGCCCCGGTAGCAGGCCAGTACGCCGAAGCCGATGCAGACCCAGTGCATCAGCCCCAGGCTCGCTGTGGCGACCGGGAGGGCATCCATGAGTGTCGCCCCCGAGTCCGCGTTGCCCGCGGCACGGACTTGATTCAGGACGTCCTGCGCCCATACGAGGTGACTGACGCCCAGGCAGGCGACCATCAGCCCGACGGCGAGCAGGGCCATGCCCGCCCCGCCGCGCCCGGTCACGCGGTGGAGGCTCCACCCGATCCCGTAGCCCATGAGGACGTACAGCAGGCTCAACCCGAAGTGGGCGTAAAACAGGATTTTCTCGATGATGATCCCGCCCACGAGGCCGACGCCCAGCCCCAGGGCGATGCCCATCAGCATCTTGTCCGCCGGGATTCGGTTCGAGGAGGCGCTGAGGGCGGTCGCCCCTGCGGGGCCGAGCGGCGCGGGCGGCCAGGCTGCTGCCGCTGGGGAGGCGGCCCCGGAGTAGGGGGACGCGGGCGGCGCGTAGGCGGTCGGGCCGGGGCTTGTTCCCGGCAGCGAGTTACCCGCCAGGTCAAAGGCTGCCGCGTTGTCGGGGGGCGGGGTGGACGCGGGCGGCGTGAACGGGGGAGGCGGCGCGGAGGACCAGGGGGGAGCAGCCGGAGCGGCGGGCGGACGCGCGGCGGGCGCGGGGCGCGGTTCCGGCGGCGCGGCGGTCTCCCAGGACGGACGAACGGGCTTCGGGGGGACGAGGTCGTGTCCGGTGTCGTTGGCGGCCATGCGTGTGGTTCCTTCCTGTGTGTTCTTGCCTGTGCGTTCTTGCTGTGTTTTCTTCCTGATGGGGCGAGGCAGGCCGGCCGAACAGCACCGGGATGACGCGGGCGACGGCACGATAACACGTCATTATAACACGATTTTTCGTGTGTGGCGGCGTCTTCCCGCGCGGGGGTGCGCTGGGGTATACTAGGCACAGATTTTCCGCCGGAGAAGCCGCCGCCCCATGTCCGCCCCCCCGCCCGACGCCGCCAAAAAAGAACTCAGCCCGGACGACCGCCGGATGCACGTCAACCTCGCCCTGCTCGCGCTGGCCGTGATGATCAACGTGCTGGGCTTCAGCATCATCATCCCGCTGATCCCCGATTTCGTGCAGCGCGGCCTGCACCTCTCCAGCGCCCAGGACCCGCGCATCGGCGAATACGGCGGCTGGCTGGGGGCGTCCTATGCCCTGATGCAGTTTCTGTTCGCGCCGTTCTGGGGGCGGCTCTCGGACCGCATCGGGCGCAAGCCGATTTTGCTCGGGTCGCTGGCGGGCGACGCCGTCTTTTACACCCTGTTCGGCTTGTCCTCGCACAACATCGAGGGGCAGTTCGCGGCCCGCATCCTGGCGGGGATCTTCTCGTCCGCCTCGCTCGCCGTCGCCCAGGCCTACGCCGCCGACATCACGCCGCCCAGCCTGCGCGCGATGGGGCTGGGGTATCTGGGCGCGGCCTTCGGCGTCGGCTTCGTCCTCGGCCCCGCCCTGGGCGGGCTGCTGGGCCAGATTGGGCTGGGCTGGCCGCTGTTCTTCTCGTCGCTGCTTGCTTTAGGCAATCTGGTCTACATCTGGCGCGTCCTGCCCGAGCCGCCGCGCCGGCCCGACCAGGCGGGCCAGGTGCCGGGAGGATTTCGGGCCAGAATGGGGCAGATGGCCTCGGCGGTCACCGGCCCGGTCGGGTTTCTGTACCTGCTGACGTTCGCCGTGACCTTTGCCTTCGGTAATTTAGAGGGGACGTTTACGGCCTATTTGAAGCAGCACTTAGAGCCGGGGGTCAGCACGCGCCACGCCATCGCCGTCGCGGGCGGCGTGTTCGCCTACGTCGGCGTGTTGATCGTGGTCATCCAGGGGTTTCTGATTCGCCCTTTAGTCAAGCGCTTCGGCGAGCCGAATCTGGTGGTCGTGGGCATCGGCCTGATGGCGCTGGGGTTTTTGCTGTTCCCGCTCGCGCCCTTTCTCGCCGTGCTGCTGCTCGGCCCGATGATCCCCGTCGCCGTCGGCAACGGCCTGAACGGGCCGTCGCTGCGCGCCCTGGTCTCGCGCCGGGCGACCGCGCAGGGGGCGGCTTTGGGGCTGTCGGCTTCGTTCGACAGCCTGGCCCGCGCGACCGGCCCGGCCACGGCGGGCTACCTGTATAAGAACGTCGGCCAGACCGCGCCCTACTGGTGCGCGGGCCTGGTGATGAGCCTGTGCTTTCTGTTCGCCCTGTCCCGGCGGCGCGCGATGGCCGAGGCGATAGAGTAGGAACCCCTCGGCGGCTCGCCGCCGGGGAGGGGTTGCTCTCCACACCCTCTAGGAGGACCGATTTGCAGACAACAAGGCGCGAACTCAACGGCGGCTGGCGCTTCCAGGATGTCCCCGCGCCCAATGCCTCCCCGACCACCAAGCTCCCCTGGCTGCCGGCCCAGGTGCCCGGCCACGTCCACCTCGACCTGCACCGGGCGGGCGTCATCCCCGACCCCTTCTACCGCCTGAACGAGCGCACCGTCGCGTGGGTAGACGAGACGGATTTCGTCTACGAGACCACATTCCACGTAGATGAGGTGGACGGCGTCGCGCCGCCCTGCGCGTATCTGGTCTTTCACGGCCTGGACACCCTCGCCGAGATCACCCTGAACGGCGATATTCTGGGGCGGACGGACAATGCTTACGTCCCGCACGAGTTCCCCGTCGGCGGGCGCTTGAAGGCGGGCGAAGGCGAGGCGGGCGACAACGTCCTTCGCGTCCTCTTTTCGTCGGCAATGCGCGTCGGACGGGAGCGGCACGAGGCGTGGGACGCGGCGGGCAGCGACACGGCGAAACGCGACTGGTTCCAATGGGGGCCGCGCTCGTTCGTCCGCAAAGCGCAGTACCAGTACGGCTGGGACTGGGGACCGGAACTGCTGGGTTGCGGGCTGTGGCAGAAGGTGGAGTTGGTGACGGTGCCGGTCGCCCGCATCACCGGCTGGAAATATGACGTGGAGTTCACGGAGGACGACAAGGCGGTCGTGACTGTGACGGCGGATGTGGAGCGGGCACCGGGCCAAGAAGAAACGCCTTTGGAAACCACCACTTATATTCCGGCCTTCTTAGATCGGTCCGAACGAAAACTGGCACATCGCCAGGGGCATCTCACTGCTACTCAGGTCATTGTTCCTGTTCCTGTAGGGGCAGGGAGGGGACAGATCAAGGCAGTGCTAAACATTGATAACGTACGCCGGTGGAACCCTTCCGGCTCGGATACTCCTTTCATACACGTCTTGCGTTGTGATCTGCGTACAAACGATGGCGGACTGCAAGCCATTCAAGAGAACATCGGTCTACGGACAATTGAACTTATCCGTGAGCCAGACGCCGACGGCAGAGGCGAGGGCTTCAAGTTTCGCGTCAACGGCAAAGACCTGTTCATCAAGGGCGCGAACTGGATTCCTGACAGCTCGCTCCCAGGTCGCATCTCTAAAGAGCAGTTACGCCAGCGGGTAACTCAGGCCAAAGACGCCGGGTTTAATATGCTCCGCATCTGGGGCGGCGGCCTGTACGAGAGCGAAGATTTTTACGACATCTGTGACGACCTCGGCATCCTCGTCTGGCAGGACTTCCCCTACGCCTGCGCCTACTATCCCGACACCGGCGAGTACGCCGAGGCCGCCCGCGCGGAGGCCGTGGCCGCCGTGCGGCGCATCCGCAACCACCCCTGCCTCGCCCTCTGGTGCGGCAACAACGAGAACGACACCATGTTCCACGACGGCTGGGGCGGCAGCCGCCCGCCGCGCTACCTAGGGGAGCACCTGTACCACGACATCCTGCCCGCCGTCGTGGCCGAGGAAGACCCCGAGATGCCCTACTGGCCGTCGTCGCCCTACGGAGGCCCGATACCGAACGACGAGAACTTTGGGGACGTCCACAACTGGGACGTCTGGCACGGGCGCGGGGACTGGACCCATTACACGGAGAACGACGCCCGGTTCTGCTCCGAGTTCGGCTTCGCGTCGTCGTGCGGGCTGCGCGCGTGGGGCAAATGCCTGGCCCCCGAGGACAAGCACCCGCACTCGCCCGCCGTCCGGTGGCATGACAAGACGCGCAAGGGGTACGAGGCGTATCTGGGCTTGGTCAATCTCCACTTTCCCGAAGCGCAGACGCTGGAAGACCTGGTGTATTACACCCAGATCAACCAGGCCGAGGCTTTGAAGTACGGCGTGGAGCACTACCGGCGGCGCAAGGGGCGTTGCTGGGGAACGCTGTTCTGGCAGATCAACGACTGCTGGCCGACCCACTCCTGGGCGGTCATCGACTCGGAGGGTGAGCCGAAGGCGGCCTGGTTCGCGGCCAAGAAGTTCTATGCCCCCGTCCTGCTGTCCCTGGTGCGCGAGGGCGAGTCGGTCACGGCGCATCTGGTGAACGACCTGACGGTGCCCCTGGCGGGGGTCATCACCTGGACCCTGGCGACGCTGGACGGCGAGACGCTGCACGAAGAAACGGCGCGCGTCTCGGCCCAGCCGAACGCGGCCTCGGTCGCGGCGTCGTTCGAGCTGGAGGAAGCCGTGGGTCAGGAGCGGGACGTCTACGCCTATGCCCGCTTCGAGCCTGAAGACGGCGGCCCGGCTGCCGACAATTATCTCCTGCTGGCCGAGCCGAAAGACCTGCGGCGGCCCGATCCGGGTCTGACGGTAACGGTTTCTGAGTCTAAAATGGTTTCTGAGTCTAAGACGTATGCCTACGCGGTGACGGTCACGGCCCAGCGGTTTGCCCCCTACGTCTGGCTGCGCCGGACCGACGACGCGCCGCTTTCGGGGCTGGAAGACAACTTCTTTCACTTGCGCCCCGGCGAGACGCGCGTGTTGACGGTGGCGAAGGACGACGCGACGCCGACACCGGACGCCCTGCGCGGGCGGCTGGTCGTGCGGACGCTGTAGGCCCCCAGTAATAATACCCATGACACCGAAACGCAGACTTGCCCTTCAAGCCGCACTTCAAGCCGCTCCTCAAGCCGCTTCCAGGCCCGCCTCGCCCGCACGGCGGCGCTTCCTGAAGACGCTGGCTGCGGCCACGGTTGTGGGCGTCGCCGCGCCGGTCTACGGGCACGAGTGCGAGGCGGAGCATCTCGGAGTGGTCCACCGGGAGGTGCGGCTGGCGGGCTGGCCGGTCGCGGCGGCGGGGATGAAGATCGGGCAGCTCAGTGACCTGCACTGCCAGGACCGGCGCTCCGTCGCGCGGGTGGAGCGCGCCGTCGGCCTTCTGATGGCGCAGAAACCGGACGTCGTGTTCCTGACCGGCGACTTTGTTTCCAGCGCCTCGACGTATGTCCGCGCCAGTGTCCGGGTGCTGGCCCCCCTGCGGACGGTCCCGCGCGGCGTTTTTGCCGTCCTCGGCAATCACGACTGGGGGGGACGACACCACGGGGAGCGTCCGGCCTATGTCACCCGCGCGCTGGAACAAGCAGGCTTCCAAGTTCTGCGGAACCGCTCCGCGCCGCTGCCGGGTGTGCCCGGCGTCTGGCTGGTCGGCCTGGACCCGCGCTCCATGTCCGCCCAGGACCCGGTTCAGGCGCTGCGCGGCGTCCCCGCCGGGGCCGTAAAGCTGCTGCTGGTGCATGAGCCGGATTACGCCGACGAAGCGCCGCCGGGCTTCTCCTTGCAGCTCTCCGGCCACTCCCACGGCGGGCAGATTCGCCTGCCGGGCCTGCCGCCGCTGCACTGCCCGAATTACGGGCGGCAGTATCCCGAAGGCTTGCGGCAGGCCACCCACCACCTCGTTTACACGTCGCGCGGGGTGGGCATGATCGGGCCGCAGGTACGCCTGTTCTGCCCACCCGAGGTGACTGTGCTGACCGTGCAGCCTGCGGGTTAGGCCGCGTACATCCCTATGCCCCAAGCGCCCGTGTCGTTCGGCAGCGTGACCAGCATCATCGGCAGCGTCGTCGCCCCGGTCGGCCTGATCACGACCACGGCGATTCTGCTGTCGGCCTACACCGGCAAGTACACCGCCATCTCGGGCCAACTGCGCCAGATGACGGCGGAATACCGGGCAACTGCCACGACGGCAGCGAGGCGCGAGTCGCTGAAGCGCCAGTTGCGCCTGTTCCACCGCCGCATCTCGGCCATGTGGGGGGCCAGTGCGCTGCTCTCGCTGGCCCTGCTCTCGTTCATCGCCACGGTTCTGGCCGTGCTGTTCGCCTCCCAAACGGTCCGCCTGGGGCCGCTGGGCATCCTGATGCTCCTGGTCGGCCTGGCCTTCGTGGCGGGCGCGGTCGGGCTGGAGCTGTATGAGATCGGGCTTGCCCGCACGACCACGGCGGGCGAGCTGGCCGACGTGTTCGAGGAGACGGCGGGCGGCGCGTAGCAGCCGGGCGGGGTTGCGGCATCGCCCCATCTGGGTAGATTCTGTTCAGGATGCAAAGGAGGCGGTAAGCGCATGGCAATGAAGACGGGGCGCGAGCTGGCGGGGCTGGCCGTGGTCAGCCTGGGCGGAGGAGACCGGCTGGGGCGCATCGACGACATCGTGTTCCGCCTGGACACCGGCCGCGTCACGGGCTTTCTGGTGGACCGCGGCGGGATGTTCTCCAAGCCGAAGTTCCTGCCCGCCGCCCAGGTACAGGGGCTAGGCACGGACGCCCTGACGGTGCCGGGTGAGGACGTCTTTTCGGACGCGCCCACGGACCCCGCCGAGATTGCCGCCAAGGCTCTGGAAAGCCGGCCCGTGCTCGCTCCCTCTGGGACCGTCATCGGCAAGGTCGCCGACGTCCTGGTCGAGACCGATACGCTCTCGGTCCCCGCCCTCTTGATCGCCACCGGCCTGCTGCCGGACGCCCTGCACGGCAAGCCGCGCCTGCCCCTGGCCTCGGTCCAGACCATCGGCGCGGACAGCGTCATCGCCACCCAAGATTATGACCCGAAAGCTCCCAACAACCACGCTTAAACTGGCGGCTCTTGTGTCAGTGGGCACACTCGTCGCCCTGACGGGCTGCGGCCACGCAGTTCAAGAAACCGCCGCGCACAAGATCGCCAACCTGCTGCCGTCCTTGCTGGGGCCGGCAGACCATTACGAGGTGCAGGTGGACGGCGACCCCTTCGCCCTGGCGCGGGGCCGCGCCCGCGCCGTGCACATCCAGGGCGTGCGCGTCCGGCTCTCCCCCGCGCTGACCGTGGAGGCGCTGTCCGCCGACGCCACGGACGTCTCGTTCGACAAGGATACGCGCCGCCTGGACCACATCGGGCGGGCGGCGTTCTCGGCGACGCTGACGCAGGAACAGCTCGCGGCCTATCTGGGTCGGACCAAGCCCTTGCTGCCGGGCCTGGTCGTGACCCTGCGCCAGACCGATGTCGAGGCGCACATCCCCGTGACCGTCCTGGGCCTGCACACCACAGCCTTTCTGGCGGGCCGGCTCGCGCCGGACGCCGGCGACCCCAGCCGGCTGGACTTCGTAGCGGACGGTGCCCAGGTCGGTGTCGTCCCGCTGCCCGCAGGCCTGGCGAACATCGCCCTGGATCAGCTCAACCCGGTCGTGGCGCTGACGGGCCTTAAGGTACCGCTCTCGGTGACGGGCGCGTCGGTCAGCGGTTCGCGTCTGACGCTGAGCGGCACGGCTGACTTGAATGGTTTAGCGGACGTACATTAGGGAATAAACGCCGCTAGGAGGAAGCGCACAAATGGGAAGCATTCTGTACATCATCGGAGCGGTGCTCGTCGCACTGTGGCTGATCGGATTTCTAATGCACGTCGGCGGCGGATTGATCCACATCATCCTGGTGATCGCCGTGGTCGTGTTCTTGTACCAATTCCTGACCGGGCGGCGCTCGGTTTAGACGGATGAAAAAGAGAGAAGCCCCCCGTCCCTACGACTAGGGACGGGGGGCTTTTTTGCGTCTTCCGGCGTGTGCCGGGGCTTTCCACAGCCCCGGCGCAGGGGCTTACATCACCTTAGACAGCACGGCGAACGCCTTCGGGCCGTAGCTCTGGACATCGGGGAATTCGTAGCGGTTGCCGTCCACGTCGGTCATCATCAGCCGGTTCCGGCCCAGCGGGAACGTGCTGTCGCGCAGGTTCCGCACCAGGAACCGGCGCAGGCCTTTGTCCGTCCTGACCTCCCACGTCACCACCCCGTACTCGTCTTTGACCGAGACCACTTCCTGAACGCGCGGCGTAAAGTAGCGCCGCTCCAGCTCTTCCTCTACGATTCCCCGCGAGACCCCGTCCAGGCCGTCCAGGGTCGTCAGGACGCCGATGTCCTTGTCGTCGCCGTCCCGCAGGCCGATAAAGCGGTCCGGGTCCGAGAACGGGAACGCGCGGGCGAGGCGCACGTCGCGCCAGGAACGGTCCCCGTCAATCGTCAGCCGGACGGTGGCGTCCTCGGGGCGGGTGCGGAACAGCCGCAGCGTCTTGACGTCCAGGAAGCGCACCGCAAAGGGGTTGTCCTTCTCCATGAATCCTACTCCTGCACGAAGTTGTCTTTGAGCTTGTTGACTTCCTGCTGCGTCTCGACCAGGCGGCGGAAGACGCCTTCAGGCTTGGACAGAAGCTCGTCGTGTGTGCCCAGCTCCACCAATTTGCCCTTCTCCATGACCATCAAGCGGCTGGCGTTACGCAGCGTGGACAGGCGGTGGGCGATGGCGAACGTCGTCCGGCCCTCGACCAGCCGCGCCATGGCCTCTTGAATCTGCTTCTCGGTTTCGGTGTCCACCGACGCCGTGGCCTCGTCCAGGATGAGTATCCGCGGATCGTGCAGGATGGCGCGGGCGATGGACAGGCGCTGGCGCTCGCCGCCCGAAAGCCGCGCGCCGCGCTCGCCGACATAGGTGTCGTAGCCGTCCGGGAAGCGCATCACGAAGTCGTGGGCGTTGGCGGCCTTGGCGGCCTGCATGATCTCTTCGGGCGTCGCGTCCCGCTTGGCATAGGCGATGTTGCTGGCGATGGTGCCGGGGAACAGGAACGGCTCCTGCAAGACGACGCCGATCTGCCGCCGCAGGTCTTCCATCTTGATCTTACGGATGTCCACCCCGTCGATCAAAATCTGGCCGTCCTTGACGTCGTAGAAGCGCGACAGCAGGTTGATGATGGTGGACTTGCCCGCCCCCGAATGGCCGACCAGGCCGATCATCTCGCCCGGCGCGACGTCCACGGACACGTCTTCCAAAATGCTGGCGTTCTTGTCATAGGAGAAGCGGACGTTCTTCATCTCGACGCGGCCCTCGATATGCGGCAGGGCCACGGCGTCGGGCGCGTCGGCCACGTCCGCCTCGGCGTCGATGATCTCGAAGACGCGCTCGGCACTGGCCGTCGAGCGCGAAAGCCAGTCGGCGATCTGCGTCATCTGCTGCAACGGCCCCATGAGCTGCCCGATCAGGCCGATGAACAGCGTCAGCGTCCCCAATGTCATGCCGTACCGCAGCATGTTGGTGTGGTTGGCGTAGACTTGCAGGCCGCCGTAGTACCAGACGATGAAGATGCCCACGGTCGTGAAGAACGACAAAATGGGGAAGTATGTGTTCCACGCCTGGCCGACCACGACGCTGGCGCTGAACAGCTCGTGGGACTTGTTCTGGAAGCTCTGCGCCTCGCGCGCCTCCTGGGCGAACGCCTTGACGACGCGGACGCCCGAGATGGCGGAGTTGATCGAGGCGGACAGGTTGCCGCGCAGGTGCCACAGCCGCTGGAAGCGCAGCCGCATTGCCGCCCACAGAAACTTGGTGGCGAACACGGTGAACGGAACCGGGATCAGCACCAGCAGCGTCAGACGCCAGTTGTGGGTCAGCAGCACGGCCAGCGCGCCGATGATGACCAAGGTGTTGACCAGGAAGAACGTGATGCCCTGGACCAAAAAGTCTTGCAGCTCCCCCACGTCCTGGGTCACACGCGCCATCAGCGAGCCGGTCTGCCGCTTGTCGTAGTACCCCAGTGACAGCGACTGGAGCCGGTCGTAGGCCTGGACACGGATCGTGTAGACCATGTGGTTGGACATCCACGAGACCAGTCGGCCCCGCCAGATCTCGACGCCCTTGCCCAGGATGCCGACGCCGATCAGCCCGGCCAGGATCCAGCCGATCCAGCTCCGGTGGTGGTGCGGGATCAGCACATCATCCACGAGATGCTGCTGGAAGATCATCGGCAACAGGCTCATCGCGGTCCCCGCCAGCATCAGCGCGGTGATGGTGAACACGCGCAGCTTGTACGGCCAGGCATAAGACAGCAGCCGCAAAAGGACCGCCTTGCGGTCCACGCACTTGGGGCAGACGTTGGTGTCGTCAGGCAACGGGTCGCCGCACTTGGCGCAGGCCTTCTTCTTGTCGAAGTCCGCCAGCAGCGAGTCGGACGGCTCCTCGCCCTTGAGCCACGCAGCCAAAACGCGCGACGCCGACTGGAAGGCAGGCGCGGGCGAGAGGGTGTAGCGAACGGCCTCGCGGACCGTCCCGTCTTGGAGGACCAGACGCAACGCCCCGCCGCCCACCAGTGTCTCGGCCTTGGCCTCTTTGATATCCGACAGCGGCAGGTCCAGCTCGACCAGGGCCAGGCCGTCCGCCGAGGGCGTGACCACGCGCAGCCGCGTCTGGTCCACGATGAACCAGCGCTCGCCGTACTGCCCCGTGGGCGTCATGTCGGCGGCCAGGGACAGCCGCGGCTCCGGGTCGTACCCCTCGGCGGCGTTGTGGGATTTGAGCGTGTCGCGGACCGCGTCCGGGGGAGTTTCTAAGAGGGGCATGGTGCTCCAACACCGCCCGCCCGCGCGGGGTTCCTCTCCCCAGCCATTTCAAGCCGGGCACGAGACCGATGTGCTACAATGCCTCAGGATGCCAACAACAATGACCGAGCGAGTAACCATTGACCCGAACGTATGCCACGGCAAGCCGACGATACGCGGCCTGCGCTACCCGGTCGAGATGCTTCTGGGATTGCTCGCGGCAGGCATGAGCAGCGATGACATCCTCGCGGACTATGAAGACTTGGAGCGGGAGGACATCCTCGCGGCCCTCAACTATGCCACACGGTTGAGTCAGGTGAAGCACGTTGAGCTTCTCGCCGCATGAACTTCCTCGTGGACGCACAACTCCCGCGCCGGATCGCCGGCTGGTTCTGTCAGGCTGGGCACGATGCTCTGCATACACTGGACCTGCCCGAAGCAAACCGAACTTCAGATAGCGCAGTTCTGGATGTGGCTTTCCGCGAGCACCGCGTCGTAATCACAAAGGACGCCGATTTCGTTGACTCGTTCCTGCTGACTCATCGGCCAAAGAAATTGCTCCTCATCTCGACCGGCAACATCACCAATGCGAGACTGGAAGCGCTGCTGCTCCCTAATATTGAGGCCATTATCACCGCACTCGACGGCAACGACTTCGTCGAACTGATCCAGACGGCGTTGATCGTTCACCCCTAAAATAGAGGCTACCCCATGCCCGACAACAGCCAAGTCCAGACCATCCTTGCTACCGATTGCGGCAGCACGACGACCAAAGGCATCTTGATCGAGAGGCAGGGCGGCGAGTACCGGCTGACCGCGCGCGGCGAGGCCCCCACGACCGTCGAGGCTCCTTTCGACGACGTGACCGTGGGGGTCGCGAACGCCGCGCGCGAGATCGAGGAACTGACCGGGCGGACACTGCTCGACGAGGGCGGCCAGATCATCACGCCCACCCGGCCCGACGGCAGCGGCGTGGATTTGTACCTGAGCACGTCGTCGGCGGGCGGCGGCTTGCAGATGACCGTGGCGGGCGTGGTCAAGTCTATGAGCGCCGAGTCCGCCCAGCGGGCCGCCCTGGGCGCGGGCGCGATCATCATGGACGTCATCGCCGTGGACGACGGGCGCAAGGAATATCAAAAGGTCGAGCGCATCCGCGCCCTGCGGCCCGACATGATCCTGGTCTCGGGCGGGACGGACGGCGGGACGGTCACGCACCTGACCGAGATGGCCGAGATGCTCCGGTCGGCTGACCCCAAGCCGCGCCTGGGCCTGGGCCTGAAGCTGCCGGTCATCTTCGCCGGCAACGTCGAGGCGCGGGCCGCCGTGTCGGACATCGTGGGCGGCGTGGTGGACCTGCGCGAGGTGCCGAACCTGCGCCCGACCCTGGACCGCGAGAACCTCGGCCCAGCCCGCGAGGCGATCCATGACCTCTTCTTAGAGCACGTCATGCAGCAGGCACCCGGCTACGCGAAGCTGACCACCTGGACATCGGCGGGCATCATGTCCACGCCCAACGCCGTGGGCAAGATCATGGAGACCATCGCGAGGGAGCGCGGCATCAACGTCCTGGGCGTGGACATCGGCGGGGCGACGACCGACGTGTTCTCGGTCTTCGACGGCAACTTCGTCCGCACCGTGTCCGCGAACCTCGGCATGTCCTACTCCATCTGCAACGTGCTGACCGAGGCCGGCCTGCCCCAGATCGCCCGCTGGATACCGTTCGAGGCCGACGACGCCTCGCTCCGCAACCAGCTCCGCAATAAGATGATCCGCCCGACGACGATCCCCCAAACCCTGCAAGACCTCCAAATCGAGCAGGCCGTCGCACGCGAGGCCCTGCGCCTGGCCTTCGACCACCACAAGTCGCTCGCGCGCGGCCTGAAGGGCGGCCAGACCGAGTCGGGCCTGGACCTGGACCGGGCGACGGGCAAGACGCTGATCGACATGCTGCGCCTGGACATGGTGGTCGGCAGCGGCGGCGTCCTGTCCCACGCCCCCCACCGCGCCCAGTCGGCGTTGATGATGCTGGACGCCTACGCGCCCGAAGGCGTGACGATGCTGGCCGTGGACTCGATCTTCATGATGCCGCAGCTCGGCGTCCTGTCCACCATTTTGCCCGAGGCCGCCACCCAGATCTTCGAGCGCGACTGTCTGATCAAGCTCGGCCACGCCCTCGCCCCCGTCGGGACCGCCAAAGACGGCGAGCCGTGCCTGACCGTGTCCCTCAAAAACGGCGGGACGCACGCCGTCCCCTTCGGCCAGCTCCGCGTCCTGCCCCTCGCCCCCGGCCAGACCGACGAGGCGACCCTGACGCCCGCTCGCGGCTTCGACGTCGGCGCGGGCCGGGGCAAATCTCTAATCGCTACAGTCGAAGGCGGCGTTGTCGGCCTGTTCATCGACACGCGGGGCCGCCCCATCGCCCTCCCGCCGACCCAGCCAGCCCGCGTCGCCAAGCTCCAGGAATGGCTCCGTGCTTTGGACTTGCCGACGATGCAGGGGTAACTTATTCATGTGGGCTTGGTCAAGACGACGCCTTTATTCGCAGGTTGACGGGCCTGAGCGGTTTGACGTCCAGTTAGTCCGTCTTCGGCTGACGGATGCTCGTCGCTTTGTCGGGGGAGTGGATGCAACTTTTCAGCAAAAGTATGTGCGTCACAACATCCCGCATCCAGCCTACTTCCGCTTTCGGCGGGTACATCCTCGCTTCTACCGGAAGGCGAAGATCGGTAAGAATGGGTTCATAGACAAGATCGCGGGGCGCAACAAGGTCAGTCGGTGAGGTTATCGGTCCATCCGTAGGCAAGCCCGAAAACACAGGAGTAACTTATTATGACCGTGGTGATGGAACTCGCCCCCGAAGTAGAAGAGATTGTAAAAGCTAGAGCAGCCGCGCGGGGCCTATCCCTGGAGGATTACCTTCCTTCACTTGTTGCAGAAGCCGCTCAACAAGAGGAATGGCAGGCACTGGCTCAGGAAGAGGCTCTTGGTCGCCTCACGATGCTTGCCGCAGAACCCGTCCTCAGCCGCATCTGGGATACCCCCGAGGAAGATGCCGCCTGGAAGTACCTTGAGGATGAGGAGGGGATATAGATGGCGCGGTTTAGTCGCGGCGACATCGTCATCCTCTCGTTCCCATTTTCAGACGCAACCGGTGCGAAGCGGCGACCGGCTCTGGTTCTGGCGGAACTGCCCTTCTTCGGTGGCATGGACTACCTTGTCGCCATGATCTCAAGTCAGAAGACGAGCGACCCGCACAGCTTTGAGATACTGAATTCCGATATCACGGCGGGACGGCTTGCGGTTAAGAGCTACCTGCGGCCTACGTATCTCTTTGGAGCGGCAGGCAACGGGATAGATCGGCGGGTGGCAGTGATGAGGCCGGCCACGCTCATTCGTGTGGTGAAAGCCATTGTTAGTGTGGTTGATCTATGACCCCTTTTCTTACGGCTGTCTGGTCCGATCTGATTTTAGTTTCCTATGCCGTGCCCGACGAGGCCGTATTGTCCTACCTGCCGCCGGGTCTGGTGCCGGACAAGTGGGAGGGCAGCGCGTGGTGCAGCCTGGTCGCGTTTGACTTCACGCAGACGCGCGTACTGGGGTGGAGCGTCCCCTACCCCAGGACGCTGTGCGATTTCCCGGAGTTCAACCTGCGGCTGTACGCGCGGCAGGGCGGGCGGCGCGGGGTCGTCTTCGTGCGCGAGCTGATCTCGAACCCCTTAGTCGCGGGCATGGCGAAGCTGATTTATAATGAGCCGTATTCGGTCGTGCCCATCACGAGCCGCGTGACCCAGGCCGGCGACGTGCGCCGCGTCCGGCACGACTTCCGCGTCGGGCACGACTTCCGCGTCGAGGGTCAGCCGCAGGTGTGCGCGGTCACGGCGCGCGGGGCGGCGTCCATGCCCAATGAGGGAGGATTCGAGACCTGGGTGAAAGAACAGGAGGCCGGGTTTAATCGGTCGCACACGGGGCGGCTGACGTCGTTCCGCGTGTGGCACCCGGCCTGGCGCATTTACCCGGTCGAGTCGCTGGACCTGTCCGTGGACTTCGGGCTGCTCTACGGCGACCGCTGGCGGTTCCTGCAAGGGCGCGCGCCCGACTCGGTCGTGCTGGCCGAAGGCTCGCAGATCGCCATCTATCCGAACGAGACGCATTAAACAAAAGACATCAGGAAAGACCGTATGCTCACCGACCTGGAGATCGCCCATTCCGTCACGCCGCGCCCCCTGGCCGACGTGGCCGCCGACCTCGGCCTCGCACCCGATGACCTGGAGATGTACGGCAGGGACAAGGCCAAGATCAGCCTGCCGGCTATTGAGCGGCTTTTGTCCGAGCCGGACGCGCCGCGCGGCAAGCTCATTCTGGTGACGGCCATCACACCGACGGCGGCGGGCGAGGGCAAGACCACCGTGACCATCGGGCTGGCCCAGGGACTGTGCCGCCTGGGCAAGCGCGCCATCGCCGCCGTGCGCGAGCCGTCGATGGGGCCGGTCTTCGGCATGAAGGGCGGGGCCACCGGGGGCGGCTGGTCGCAGGTGCTGCCGATGGAGGACATCAACCTCCACTTCACGGGCGACATGCACGCCATCGGGGCGGCCAACAACCTGCTGGCGGCCATGACCGACAACCACGTCTACCAGGGCAACGCGCTGGGGCTGGACGTGCGGATGGTCTCGCACCGGCGCTGCCTGGACATGAACGACCGCGCCCTGCGCCAGACGACGGTGGGCCTGGGCGGGCGCGCGAACGGCTACCCGCGCGAGTCGGGCTTTCAGATCACGGTGGCTTCCGAGGTCATGGCGATCCTGTGCCTGTCCGAGTCGCTGGCCGAGCTGCGCGAGCGGCTGGGCCGGATCGTGGTCGGGCAGACGGCGCGGGGCAAGCCGATCACGGCCTCTGACCTGGGCGCGCACGGGGCGATGGCGGCCCTGCTGCGGGACGCGATCAAGCCCAATCTCGTGCAGACGTTAGAGGGGACGCCCGCGTTCGTCCACGGCGGCCCGTTCGCCAACATCGCCCACGGCTGTTCCAGCGTCCTGGGGACGAAATTGGCGCTGCGGCTGGGCGAGTACGTGACGACCGAGGCGGGCTTCGGGTCCGATTTAGGCTTCGAGAAATACTGCGACATCGTCGCCGCCCCGCGCCGGCCCGCGCTGTCGCCCGACGCCGTGGTGCTGATCGCCACCTGCCGCGCGCTGAAGATGCACGGGGGCGTGGGCAAGTCCCATCTGAACGCCGAGGACGTGGACGCCGTGCTGCGCGGCCTGCCCAATCTGGACCGCCACGCCGCCAACGTCGGCCAGGTCGGCGTCCCGGTCGTCGTCACGCTGAACAAGTTTGCCTCGGACACATTGGCCGAGATCGAGGCCGTCGTCACCCACTGCCGCGCCCTGGGCTGGCGCGTGGCCGTCAACGACGTCTGGGGTTCGGGCGGGGCGGGCGGCGAGGCACTGGCCCAGTCCGTGCTGGACGCCTTGGAGTCGCCCGGCGAGTTCCGGCCCATCTACGAGGCGGATCAGACCGTCGTCGAGAAGCTGCACACGCTGGCGGCGAACGTCTACGGCGCGGACGGCATCGAGATCAGCCCCGAGGCCGAAAAGCAGATGGCTTGGCTGACCTCGCACGGCTTCGACCGCCTGCCCGTGTGCGTCGCCAAGACCCAGTACTCGTTCAGCGACAACAACCTGCTGCTAGGGGCACCGACGGGCTTCACGCTGCGCGTCCGCGCGTTCACGCTGTCTGCGGGGGCGGGCTTCGTGGTCGCCCAGATCGGCGACATCCTGACCATGCCCGGCCTGCCCAAGCGCCCCGCCGCGCTGGACATCGACGTGGACGGCGCGGGCCGGATCAGCGGGCTGTTTTGACCACGCCCCCAAAACCCGGCCCTCCAGCCTCGCGGAGCGCCGGTGAGGAAGCGCGGCTGGACGCGCCGACGCCCGCGCCGCCCGCGCGGCTCGGGGAACTTGACGTCTGCCGGGGGCTGGCGATCCTGGCCGTGCTGTTCATCCACGTCTCGGGCCACTTTCTGCCCGCCCTGCACCCCGCGAAGTCACACGCGCCGCCGACGTGGGCGTGGTACGCGCTGGCCGTCCCCAATCAGGCCTTCCAGTGGGCTGTGCCCTGCTTTTTGATGCTCAGTGCCCTGGTCAACGGGCTGGGGCTGACGCGCACGCCGGACCTGCGACGTTACGCGCGGCGGCGCGTCCAGACCGCCCTGCTGCCGTACCTGCTGTGGAGCGGCCTTTACGTGCTGGTCAACGTGCTGGTCAAGCACCAGGCCGTTCCCGGCCCGCGCCATTTACTCACCCTGCTGCAATACGGCACGGCCTATTTTCACCTCTACTTCTTCGTGCTGGTCCTTGAGCTGTACGTTCTGCTGCCGCTGCTCGTGCCGCTGTTCCGTCGGCGTCCGCCGCTGTGGGCCGTGACCTTGGGGGCCTTGGCGCTCCAGGCCGCCGTCTACGCGCTCAACCGCTTCGTGCTGCCGCACCGGCTTCAGGGCACGATCCTATGGGACGTCCTGCCCGTCGCGCTGGGCCTGTGGCTGATGGGCCGGGCGGGCGACCTGCCGCGGACGCTGGCGCGGGGGGGGTGGGCGGCGGGCGCGGTCGCCCTGGGCGCGCTGTGCGTCTATGAGCCGCTGGCGCTGGCCGTGCAGCTCCCCCATGTCGCTCATGCGCCCGTCAACACGGCCCTGTTTCAAGGGGGGGAATGGCTGTACACGGCGGGTGCGAGCGTGCTGACTCTGGCCCTAGCGTTCGCGGTCAGTCGGGGTACGCTGGGTGGCCTGCTCGGCTTTCTGGGGGCCGAATCGCTGGCGATCTACCTCATGCACCCGCTGGCGATTCTGGCGCTGGACAAGATCGGGGTGACTCGGCACGTCGGGGCCGGCCTGGGGTTCGGGCTGTACTTTGCGGCGTGTCTGGCCCTGCCGCTGGCGGCGGCCTGGGCATGGGGGCGGTTCAGGGCAGCGGCGGCGGGGGCCAGACGCCCGGCGTAGAGCCGGGGTTTTGACGGCGGGCCTCGGCGTCGTCGGCGGCGAGGGCCTTCTTCGAGCCGTACTTTTTAACTTCCAGCGCGATGATGCCGAGGACGCAGGCGATGGTCGCGAACAGGTGGAACAGGGCGGAGTTGCGCGCGTGCTGGGCGTCGATGGGGTGGCCGTGCGGGAGCACATTCAGGACGACGATGGGGATGACGCAGTACATCTGATACTGCGCGAGCGTCTTGATCTTCTCGCGGCGCGGGTCGGCGGGGAGCGGAATCATGGGACATCTCCAGCAAAGGATGCCGCTATTATATCACGGTCTCCGCGGATCATCAAGGTTTTGTTGACAACACTTCCCGATTGCGATATAATGCGGGGGAAAGAAGGAAGCCGTTTTCATGCTCACGCGCCGCCGCGAATCCGTGCCCGGTCTCACCCAGGCGTTCACGCTGATCGAGCTGCTCGTTGTCATAGCCATCATCGCGATTCTCGCGGCGATCCTGTTCCCCGTCTTCCAGAAGGTCCGCGAGAACGCACGACGCGCGTCCTGCACCTCGAACCTCAAGCAGCTCAGCCTCGCCTTCGTCCAGTACACGCAGGACAACGACGAGAGGCTGCCGAACACCGGCATCGGTACCAAGCCGAACCCCGGCCCCGACTGGATACCCGCCCCCGCGGTCGTGCTCGCGGCCAACGTCTACACGGCGGGGAGCTTCAGCGACCTCGTGAACGGCGCGATCTTCCCGTTCGTCAGGAGCCGCGGGGTGTACGTCTGCCCCTCGGACCCCAACGGGGCGGTCAAGGGCCTCAGCTACTCGATGAACGAGTTCCTCGGCTATCATGCCGTCCCGCCCTCGACCTCGGCCCAACCGACCAGCCTGGCCCAGGTGGACTCGTCCTCTAAGACGATCCTCCTGGTGGACGAGCAGGCCACGCTGAACGACGGGAATTTCGCCCCCTGCTCCGATTCCCCCACGCGGGTCCACACCGGCGGGGTCACGCTGGCCTACCTGGACGGCCACGCGAAGTGGCTGCGCCCGGAGACCCTGAGCACCGCCGACTACATGCCCTACAGCGGCTTTACCCCGCCCCTCTCCCCCTGCCCCGTCATCGTGCCACCCCTCCAATAGGCCGAAGTTGCCTTTATGTCCGGTAGCTGGCGGCGAGCGAGCCGGCGATGGCATGCCAGCCGTCGGCCAATATAAAGACCAGCACCTTGGCGGGCAGGGAGATCACCGTCGGCGGCAGCATCATCATGCCCATGCTCATCAGCAGCGACGAGACGACCAGGTCGATGATGATGAACGGGATGTAGATAATGAAGCCGAAGATGAAGCCGGTCTTCAGCTCGGAGATCACAAAGGCCGGGATGACCACCTGCATCGGCAGGGCGTCGGCGGGGTGCGCGCGGTCCGTGATTCGGGGCGGGGGCGAGTGGCTCATCTGCAAGAACAGCTTCAGGTCGTCCTTGTAGGTCTGGGCCACCATGAACCGGCGCAAAGGCGTCTCGCCGCGCGCCAGGGCCGTGTTGAAGTCCATCTTACTGCTGAGATAGGGCTGGATGGCATCGGCGTTCATCTGGTTGAACGTCGGGGACATCACGAAAAACGTCAGGAACAGGGCCAGGCCCAGCATCACCTGGTTGGGCGGGATGTTCTGCGTCCCCAGGGCCGAGCGCAAAAACGACAGCACGATCACGATGCGCGTGAACGCCGTCGTCATGATCAAGAGGGCGGGGGCCAGGGTCAGGACCGTCAGGAGCAGCAGGATTTGCAGCGTGTTGGCGACCTGTTGCGGGCTTTTGGCCGGCGCGCTGCCGGGGATGGTCGGCAGCGCGAAGCCGGCCTGGGCGTGGGCGGGTGCCGCAGCCAGCAGGCTGGCAATGAGGAGAAGCGGCAGCAGCAAGAAGGCCCCCGCGCCCCAAGTTTGGGGGGCCGGAACCCACCCCGCTCGCTGAGGCTCGCGCCTCTCCTTGTTGGGGGAGAGTGGCGTCGGGTGCAGTTGCTCCGGGCTTGCCTGCCGGGAGGGGTTCTTAATCACGGTCGATCCTCCCCCTGGGTGCGGTCCAGCAGCGAGCGCAGGCGGGCATTGGCGGCGGCGACGCGCGACGACGCATCGGCCTGGGGGTTCATCAGGGGCGCGGCGTCAGCCCGGTCCAGATAGTCGGCGAAGCTGGCGTCGCCCACGGCCTCCTGACCTGACCCGCCCTCGACGGGCCATTCGGCGACCCGAGTGACCGTGTGCGGCGTGGCCGCCAGCAGGAACGTCCGCCCCCCCGTCGAGACGACGTGCAGCATCGCCCCGCCGGGCAGCGCCTGCGAGGACTCGACCGCGATGGGCGTCGAAGCCGCCCCGGCTGCGGGGCCGGGGGCGCGGCCCGTCAGGGGCAGCGCGATCCGGGCGGGCCGGCCGTTCGCCCCCGGCTGAACGAGGCCGAAGCGTTTCAGCGCGTAGACGACGCCCGCCGCGCCCGCCAGCACGACCACGAGGGCTTCCAGCGCGTGCCCGGCCTGGGCGGCGGGGTTCGGGACGCCGTCCCCCGTGCCCCCCAACGGGGCCGCGTCACGCCCGCCGTAGTCCGGCAGCGCCGGGGAAGGCGCAACGGCGACAGGCTTGGCGGGAACGGATTGGGGCGCAGCAGATTGGGGCGCAGCGGGGGGCGGGGCGGCGTGGACGGGTACCGGCACCAGCAGCAAGAAGGCAAACAAAGTCGGACCCACGTTGTCACGCAGCCAGGGCATGGGCATCTTTCCCCCCCGAAGCGCGCTCCGCAGCGGTGATGATCTCCGTCACGCGCACGCCGAAGTTGTCGTCGATCACGATCACCTCGCCGCGGGCGACCAGCATGCCGTTGGCGAACAGGTCCACGGGTTCGCCGGCGATCTTGTCCAGCTCGATGATGGAGCCGGGGGTGAGGTCGAGGATGTCCCGGATCAGCAGCCGGGTCCGGCCCAGCTCCACGGTCACTTCGAGCGGGATGTCGCGGACGCGCCCCAGCCCGTCGGCCCCGTCCAGGCCCAGAGGGGCCGTCCCGTCCGGCAGATCAAAGGACGCCAGATCGACCATTCCCGCCATTCCCGCCGCCCCGCCCCCCGCCGACGGTACGGGATCAGGCCCGAGATCGGCGGCGTCAGACTCTCCGCCGGTGTGGGCCTGCGCCGCCGCCACCAGCGCGTCCAGGTCGGCCTGCGTCAGCATCCCCCCGTCGTCCTCGGCTTCAGCGTCCAGATCGGCGTTGAATTCGGCTTCCAGCTCTGCCATGGGTCACTTGTCTCCTGCGGTATGAATGTTTTGATCTCGGTGCGACACCAGATCGGCGGGCGGGGCCACGACCTGCTCGATCTGCACCGCCAGCTTGCGCCCGCGCAGCCCGGTCCGGCCCCGAAACTTGACCTGCCCGCCGACCACCAGGTCCACCGCCCCGAGCCGGCCGGGCGGGGCCGGTGCCCCGTCTGAGGTCGGGGCGACCCGCATCGGGACGACCTGGCCGACCTGGAGCGCGGCCAGGTCAGACACGGTGAGCGAGGCGACTCCCAGCCGGGCGGCGCACGGGACCGACGTCGTGTTCAGCCGGGCGGCGAGCTGGGGGCCGTGGGCGGCGCGGGCCTTTTTACGGTCGCTGACGAACCAGCGCTGGGCGGAAAGCCTGGGCAGAATCGGCTTCAAGAGCAAATACGGGATGCACAGGCTCATCGCGCCCCGGAAGTCGCCCAGGCGGACTTCGAGCAGCACCAGCACGACCGTGTCGTTGCCGGGCACGATCTGGACGAACTGCGGGCTGGTTTCGAGCGAGACCACCTCGAATTCCAGCGGCAGGATCGTCTCCCAGGCCGCCTTCAGGTCGCTCAAGGCCAGGTCCACGATGTTGAAGGCCAGCACCTTCTCGATGTCGGTCAGGTCGCGGACGATCTTGCCGGACATCCCCCTCCCGCCCAGGAGCCGGTCGAGCATGGAAAAAAAGAGGCTGAAGTCCATCTCGAAGATGGCCTGTCCGGCCAGGGCATTGACATTGAGGATGTTGAGCAGGGACGACGAGACGCTCTTGATGTACTCGTCGTAGGCGACCTGCTCGACCGAGATCAGCTCCACCTCGACCTGGGTGCGGAGGTGGCCCGCGAGCGACGTCACGAAGAACCCGGCGAAGTTCTCGTGCAGCATCTGGAGCGAGCGGGCGTGGTCCTTGGAGAGCTTGTCGGGGCGGCGGAAGTCATACGCCTCGTAGAAGGGGGCGAAGCCGCTCCGCTGCCCCGCCGCGGCCAGCGCGCGGCTCGCCTCGGCCCGGCGGCGCTTGTGCAGCGGCAGGAACACGCGGCCTTCGACGGCCCGCGCCAGGGGCGCGGAGTCGGACGCGGTCCCCAGCGCGGCCCGCCGGCCTTCGACGGCCTCGCTCACCGCGGGGGCTTCTTCCTCGCCGGCCATGGAGGCCAGGAGCGATTCGATCTCGTGCTGTGAGAGGACTTCGGCCAAGTTTGCTTCCCGTCTTGCTTCCCGCCACCGTCTCGCCGTGCGTTAGAAACAGCCCTGTCAAAAATACCGGGGAGTGGGGACAAAAAATAAGCGACACCGGAAGCGACTGGCCTCCGGTGTTGCTTATTCCATGTTCCGCATACAATGTTCACAGGAGTCTGGGGCGGGTTCCTACTGCGTCACGAAGTTCGTGAAGTAGACGTCCTGCACGTCGTCCTCGCCCAGGGCGGCGTTGACACGCTTCTTGATCTCGCCCTTGAGCTTCTCGCGCCCGGCCTCGGGGCCGACCTGGTCGCGCGTCTTGCTGGAGAGCGACGACAGGACCGCGTCGCGGATGACCGGCGTGTCGTCCTTCAGGGTCTCGGGCGTCTTGCCCTTGGCCTTGTCCAGCTCCAGCCCGACGGTGACCTTGAGGAAGTGGTCGCTGCCGGGGTCCGAGAGATTGACCAGGAACTCATCCAGGGTCAGCACCGGCCCCTTCTCCACCTTTTTGACTTCTTTGTCGCCGCCCTTCTGCTTGGCGCTGGCCTTCTGGACCATGAAGAAAGCCCCGCCCAGCACGACGACGGCGAACACCGCCATGATGACCATCATCGGCGGCTTCTTCTTGCCGCCCGCCGCTTCTTCTTTTTTCTCTTCCGTCTTCTTCTCGGCCATGTGACGTTAACCTTTTTTCCGCCGGGGCGGTCGTTTGTAGATTGTCTGGAAATGGAGCGCCCGCCCTTGTCAGGCGCACCCTCATTATCGGGGCGGGGCGGACGGGAACGGACGGCAGAAATACCAGTTAATGCGTAATCTTGCTGACGGCAATGTTACCGGCGCATATTTCGTTTCATTTTCTCTTTCCGCTTGACTTTTTTGTTCCCGTCGTTCATAATAGCCGGCAACAGAGTGTTCTCTCCCATTGGCTCGTCGGCTTGTCCGAGCCGGAAACGACAGCGGCTTTATGCACTTGCGTAGCGTCAGCGTTTTCTGCCTTCTTGCCTTCACTTGCTCGGTCGCACAGGCCGCGCCGAAGGCACCCGCACCGCCCAGGCAACTTGCGCCCGACCCGCTCCTCGTCCCCTGGCTCTTCGCCGGGAAGGACGACCGCGACAGCCTCCTCGCCGACCTCCGCGCCCGCCCCGCCCAAGCACCCACCGCCCGCACCCTCGCCCTGCTCACCCAGGCACAGGCGTCCCTGCTGAAGCCAGCCCTCGACGACAAGCGCGCCGCACTCGACGTCGCCTACCGCGCCATGCTCGCCGCCCAGACCCAGGCCCACGACGATGACGTCACCGCCCGCATCTTCGACGGCTTTTTGATCCCCGCCCTGCGCTTCGCTCCCACCCAGCCCGCCTATCTGACCAGCCGCCAATCGCTGCTCAAAGCCGCCTTCACCGCCTACCAGCAGACAAGCCAGGAGGTCAAAGAAGAATCCGTCCTGCGCCTGCTGCTCCGGTGCGCCGGGGACCAGAACACGCGGGACTGGGCGAACGTGCAGATCGCGGCCCTGTACGTGCATCAGGAGAACGACCCCAAGGCCATCGCCGCCTTGAAGGCGGTGCATTCGCCCGGCATGAGGGGCAGCGCCGTCTTCATCCCGGCCCTGCGGCGGGAGATCGCCGACCGCTACGCTTTCGATCATCCCGGTGCCGCCGGCACGGGCGGAGCCGCCGCGCGCCCCACTGCCGTGAAGCGTTCGGACAAGCGCCGCGCCCGTTATTCGGATAAGACTTCGGATAAAGCCGCCCGCTGAGAGAGCTAATCCTAATGCCTATCATGCCTCCCGTTCGTCGCCGTCTTTCTTCGTTAGTGTTTGTCTTGGGCCTGGGCCTCGGCCTGTCCGCTCTAGGCAAGGCCGACCCCCTGCCGCTGAGGCTGATGCCCAACAGCACACTCGACGATGTGAAATCGGAGGCGGCTTACGAGGCGATTAACGGGCCGGTCTACAGCAACTCGCCGGACCCGGCGACCTTGCCGTTCCACGCGACGCTGACGGGCACGGTGACGGTGGACGCGACGACGGCGAAGCTCGCCATCTTCTCCGACGACGGCTGCGACGTGCTGGTGGACGGAGTGAAGGTGTGGAGCGCCAAAGACGCGCCCCAAGCCCTGCCGGACCTGCCCAGCTCCCTGCACGAGCTTCCCGTGACGCTGACGGCGGGGACGCACACGGTGGAGATCGACTACAGCAACGTGATCTATTATGTCGCCGACCCGACGACGGGGCAGCCCGTGGACATCGACGGCTGCACCCTCTTCCAGTACGGCCATGCCTCCCCGTACACCGTCACCGTCACCAGCGGCCTGACGGGGAACGCCGCCCGCGCCTGCGCCGGGGCCGTCGCCGACGGCGTCCATGAGGACGCGCTGACGCTGCACGTCGCCCAGACGGACGGCACGGCAGCCGCCGGCCTGCCCCTGACGCTGGCCTATGACAAGAGCGTAGACTACACGAACTGCCAGTCCCCGCAGTTCATCGACGACCAGAACCAGAACAAGGCCGTCCCGACGCTCACGCGGACGACGGACGGGAGCGGCAACGTTACGCTCACGGTGCTCTCCAGCGACCTGATTTCGAAGCCGAACGTGTTGGTCGGCAACAACGGGACGCAGATCGGTAGCGTCGGGTGTGACTTCGGTGCGGCTCAAAGCATTCGCAGATTCGGCATCACAAGCCACGACCCGTCAGATGGATACGGGACCGATTGCGGATGGTCTTTTAATTTTGACGACCTAATCAATCCAGGAGATGTTGTCCAAGCTGCTTTCTACCTCAAGTTCCAGAAAGACCCGGCAGCGGTGCCTATTGACAAAAATTACTACTCCTACAACGGTGTGTCGCTTGCCTCAATGGACGTCAATGGCGATGGGCTTGTAGACGATGGCGAATTTCAAAACGTCATTGTTCGAGGAACAACGCAGTATCCGCTAACCGATGCTACCAACTGGCTTCCGGTTAATGGGCACACTATGCATTTTAGAATTACTCAGGTAACAGACTTTACCATTCCTGCGGTCATCACTGATCCAGGCTTGATACAGAACTATGTATTCTTCTGCGATGCGAATGGAGCACCAATCAGCGGCAGTAATAGCCCTCTCATCTCGGCTCAGACAGCAACAGATGGGAGTGCGGTGATGAGCTTAGGAGCAGGTCCCATGATAAACGATTGCAGCAACGTTGTCCTTGATGCCGTTGATGAAACACAAATTGGCGGCGATGGCGACTTCTAGACACAGATGATCAGCCGTTCGAGCATAACAGGAACGCTTTTCGCGTTCAAGACTACTATCCAGGAGCATACTGTGGGGAAGAACAATAATTTATTTGTCGCCGTCTTTGTCAGTGCTTTAGAGACTGTGTAGAAAGGCTTGCTTTGTTCCGAAGATGAAGGCATGGAACAGCCACCCTGCCCTCAAAAAACTGGCCGCAAAGCCTACTCAACCGACCTGACCGACGCCCAGTGGCAGCTTGTCGAGCCGCTTGTACCCGCCGCCAAAGCAGGCGGGCGGCCCGCGAAGTACAAACGGCGCGAGATCATCAACGCCCTGCTCTACGTCACCAAAAACGGCTGCACCTGGCGCAATCTGCCCCACGACCTGCCGCCCTGGTCGCTGGTCCACTACTACTTCTGGC
>JAABUV010000303.1_pt1 | contig 75672 bp, 53 predicted proteins | sample 5559971 | NCBI WGS metagenome assembly JAABUV01 (sample SAMN10711881, study PRJNA513362) | rock metagenome | isolation source: Antarctica rocks | place: Antarctica: Victoria Land, Knobhead nord | collected 2015-12-19 | reverse complement strand
ACGGCCGTGCCGGCTTCGATCTCCTGCGCCTCCGCGTCCTCCATCAGGCCTGATCGGAGCCAGTGCCGGAACGTGTGGGAAGGGCAAAGAGTAGGTTCACCAAATGTGCGCCAGAACCATTTCTATCCGGCGCTAATACCGCGACTATACAGAATATGTGTTATCAGACATATACCGCCGCTACGCTGCGCTCGCTAAAGGGTAACGCTCTAAATTCGAGCGCCAAAACGTCTTACTCGTACCATTGTGATTGAGGTCGATCGTGCTTCGCGGAAGCTATTGCCACCAAACTCGTCTCCTCTATAGGCCGCGTCTCGCGGAAGTCGTGCTTACATCGGCGATCTTCATTCCAGCGCTGCTCGCCTCGGCGCAAATTGGGTCCGTAGCGTACCCGACAGGCTCCGCCTCGGCAAGCATCCCCGATCTCGTCGCCGGGCGGGTGGTCAACGCGCTTACAGGAGCGCCGCTGCCCCGGGCACTCGTGCAGATCAACGGTCGCGCCATGTTGACGGACTCAGAGGGCCGTTTCCGGTTGGAGCAGCCTGGTCAACCTGTCTCCGGGATCAGGCTGCTGAAGCCCGGATTCTCCATGAGCCCGGAGCAGATGGATGGCTTCGGAGATGCCGTGCTTGATGGTCCTGATCCCGCTTCGCTTACGCTGGTACTCTGGCCCGAGGCGCTGCTCGCCGGCACGGTCACCACCTCCGATGGCGAGGCTCTGCCGCGGATTTCGGTGTTGGTTCGGCGACGTATCTTCGATGATCAGGGTCAACGCTTTCAGACAGCCGGGCAGAAGCTGACCGACTCCCATGGGCAGTTCCGCATTCCGCTTCCCGCAGGCGACTACCTGATTGAGACGCAGTTCTCGGCAAGTGGCTTCGAAAGCGGTCAAACCGTGTTGCCAGTTACATTTCCAGCAGCTTCTTCGAGTGCTAGTGGAGATACCTTGCACCTTGCCAGCGGAGAGGAGCAGCACGTTGAGCTCCGGCCCGCAATCAGCAGGACCCACGTAGTAACTCTTCCGCTCGAAGCTGGCGACGAGGGTCAGCCGCCTCAGATCACGGCACGCTCATCCAATGGAATCTCGTTTGCTATAAACGCATCTCGCTCTCAGGAGCCCGGGAGCGTCCGCCTGACGCTCCCCACCGGTACCTATTCGCTCCACGCGATGCGCTACTCGCGCGAAGGTGTTCAAATCGCGGAAAGCACGGTCACAGTTCCCGACCACGATATCTCCGGACCAGCGCTTCATCTCACCTCACCCACCAACATCCCTGTCGAGATCGTCGTCGACGCATCCGTTCAGCAGACCTCCCTCCCGGGGTCGGGCAGCCGCAGTTCGGCAGCTCCAGGCATCTTGCAGTTCAACATGGCGCTCCAGCCGATTGATGTGGATCCAACCTCCCCCTTCCAGTTCGGGATCCGTCCGACGCAGCAGCGCGACAGCAGCGCGACACTGGCTGCGCCTCCAGGAACCTATCGTCTCACGGCCGGCATCGCGGGCGGTTGGTACATTCGATCTGCAACCTCGCGCGGAACAAATCTGCTGAGTGAAAATCTGGTGATCTCTCCGGCCACCAGCGCCTCCCCGATCACCCTCATTGTGAGCAACCAGACGGGAGCCCTTCAGGGCACCGTGAGGCTCGCGGGAACACCCGCCGCGTGCTGGATCTATCTGGTCGCAACCAGCCCGGCCTTGCCCGCACTGATCATCCGCCGAAGCGATTCGACGGGGGCGTTTCACCTCACCGATGTGCCCCCCGGCTCCTATCGAGCCGTCGCATTTGCCTACCGGCACTCCGCGAATCTGCAGGATCCGGCTGTCCTTGGCCGCTTCTCCACTCACGTCGCCAACGTCTCTATCTCAGCTGGCAATACAGCGTCCCTGGATCTCGATGCTGTCCCGGCGAAGGAACTGGCGCAATGAAGAGAGGTCCTGGGGCTGCCTTTGCCTGGAAGCGGTTCTTTATCCTCGCTATGACCCTGGGTTCGATCGCCCTTGGCGGCGCATCTGGATTTGCGCAGGGCTCCCCCGTCTACAAGATTACCGGTGTGGTTGTCAGCGAGCGCAACGGTGCGCCCGTACCGCGATGCCATCTCACCGCCATGCTATCGACGGGGCAAGCCTCCTCGGGGCGCCCTCAGCGTCAACGCAAACAGGCTGCAGATGAAAGCCTGTCAACCGAGACAGATGCCAGCGGGCACTTCTCGATGCTTCTTCCCTCCGCTGGAAGCTGGCAGCTGTACGGGTTTGCCCGCGGGTTTCGGCGACAGGCCTACGATCGTCACGAGAATTATTTCAGCGCTGTTGTGCTTCTGCCCGACGCGCCGGTCGTCGATCTGGTCTTCCATCTAGAGCCGGACTCCTCGATCGCGGGCTTTGTGAGAGACGAGGCCGGGGAGGGCGTCCGGAACGCTCGAGTTTCTCTGCTGGCGGCACTGCCGGAGGGTACGGATGCGGACCCTGGGCTGGGCCACGCGCGCTCCGGCACGATGACCGACGATCGCGGCCACTATGAGTTTGCGGAGCTCGCTCCGGGTGACTACAACATCGGCGTCCAGGCTGAGCCCTGGTTTGCCGCAGCGCCCGCGCGCCGCTTCCAACCTGTCAACGGACCGCCTCCCGATCCGTCGCTGGACGTCGTCTATCCCCAGATCTGGTTTCCTGGCGTAACCGACCGGCGATCGGCAGAGGTGATCAGCCTCCACCATGGAGAGGATCGAGAGGCCGATCTCGCCCTGACTCCCATGCCGGCCACTCACCTCCGTATCAATCCACCTATTCTCCCTGCCTCCGGCGCCCTGCGGGGACAAAGCTTCCCCATCGTGGAGCGGGTCTCGTCTGACGCAGTTCCTTTCGCCAACACCGCCGTCCAGATCGACCCCCAGGGTCAGATCGATGTCGGCGGTCTGTCCCCAGGCCTCTACCGTGTCAGTCTCCAGGGACCGGATGGGCAGCAGACCCCAGCGTACGTCCGGGTTCCGAGCGGGGCGCAGCACAGCCTGGATCTTTCCGCGGCGATCCCAGCGGCCGATGTCTCGCTTCATTTTGATGTGGAGGCTGAGGCTGAGCGCGTTCAGGTCGTTCTCACCGATACGGAGGATGGCGGCACTTTCTCCAGCTATGCCCAAGGGGGTCTCCAGCGCAGGCGTAACGGTCCGATGCCCGCGCTCTCATCTGCAGGCGATCGCAGGTTGGTGGTGCCCTCCGGCCGGTATCGCGTCAGCCTCGTCACCGATGGCGATATGTACCTGTCCGGTATGTCCGTAAAAAAAACGCCTGTGGAAGCCCGCTTGATCATGCTGCCGAGTGGAAGCACCACGCTGAATCTGAAGCTCACGCATGGCCGGGCCTCGGTGCGCGGTACCACTTCGCTAAGCGGCAAAGCGGTATCCGGCGCCATGGTGATGTTAGTTCCGGCGACCTACGGGCAGCTTGGGAGCATCACCGTGCTACGCCGCGATCAGACCAACACTGACGGAAGCTTCCTGATAGAAAACATCATTCCCGGCGACTACATTTTGCTCGCAATCGACCACGGGTGGACCATCAACTGGCACGATCCATCCACCCTCGAAACGTTTCTGATCCATGGGACTCCCTTGGCGCTTCAGTCCAACGCAAGCGTGAAGCAGGACGTCATGGCCCAGGCGCCTTAGTGCCTGCAACTCTACCCCAGTGACACGCTGGATGCCAAAGAGAGCCCTTCAATGCGATACTCGCGGTGCTCTCTCTTGAAGCAAGAGCGCAGAAGAGGAAGTCCATGCCGGAACTCACCTATCAGTCTGGATTCGGAAACGAGTTCGCCACGGAAGCCCGGCCCGGCGCCCTTCCGGTCGGACAAAACTCGCCGCAGAAGAATGCCTTCGGCCTTTACACGGAGCAGGTCAGCGGATCGGCGTTCACGGCACCGCGCGGAATGAATCGGCGCACCTGGATGTACCGCATCCGGCCGTCCGTCGTGCACGAGCCGTACCAGGAATTTCCCAAGCAGACCCTGCTTCGAAGCGGCCCCTTCGAAGAGCTTCCGACACCGCCGAATCAGATGCGGTGGAACCCACCCGGCTTCCCTTCCGTTCCGACCGACTTCGTCGAAGGAATCGTGACGCTCGGCGGCAACGGCGATCCGGCAAATCAGGATGGGGTTGGCTTGCATATCTACACCGCAACCGCATCCATGCGCGATCGTTTCTTCTACAACGCCGATGGCGAGATGCTTATTCTTCCCCAGCAAGGCGCGCTGCGCTTCGCGACCGAGTGCGGCATCCTCGAGGTCAAGCCGGGCGAGCTCGTCGTCATTCCGCGAGGCATCAAGTTCCATGTCGAGCTGCTTGAGGACAACGCGCGCGGATACGTCTGTGAGAACTACGGCCAGCCCTTTCGGTTGCCGGATTTGGGTCCAATCGGCGCAAACGGTCTCGCCAACCCGCGGGACTTTCTCGCCCCGGTCGCAGCATTCGACAATCGCGAAGGGGAGTTCGAAGTGGTCTCAAAGTTCCTCGGCAAGCTCTGGTCAGCCAGGTTCAATCACTCACCTCTCGATGTGGTCGCGTGGCACGGCAACTATGCTCCATACAAGTACGACCTCGCGCGCTTCAACTGCATCAACACCGTCAGCTTCGACCACCCAGATCCTTCCATCTTCACCGTCCTTACCGCTCCATCCCACCTGCATGGCGTAGCCAACGTGGACTTCGCCATCTTCCCTCCGCGCTGGCTTGTGGCCGAGCATACCTTTCGTCCGCCATGGTTCCATCGCAACATGATGAATGAGTTTATGGGCCTGATCTACGGCGAGTACGATGCAAAAGCAGAGGGCTTTCTTCCGGGCGGCGCGAGCCTGCACAACTGTATGTCCGGCCATGGACCCGATGCGGAGACCTTTGATCGCGCAAGTGCCGCTGAGTTGAAGCCGCAGCACATCAAGGACACGCTCGCCTTCATGTTCGAGACGCGTCTGGTGGTTCGCCCCACCCGCTTTGCTCTCGAAGAGAAGATTCTTCAACACGAATACTACGAGTGCTGGCAGGGCCTGAAACGCCTTTACCCGGGCGGAGCCACTGACCAGCGATGAAGCCGGCGCAGGTGCTTATGACACGGCCTCGTTTCGCCACGAAGATGTTCGACCAGGCGAAGCGAACGGCAGCGCTATGACCCAGGTCTGGCCCGGCGACCATTGGATCTGGAAGAGCTGGGTCAACTCCGCGAATGAACCTGGGTGCGACTTCCCTCTTCAAAACCTTCCCTTCTGCGCGTTCCGAACGGATGGGGGCGATCAACACCTCGGTGTAGGCATCGGCAGGTTCATCCTCGACCTGAGCCTGATCGTGGAGGCAGGTCTACTCAAGGCATTGCCCCCCGAAGTCGAGAAGGCCTGCACCGCGCCCTACCTGAACGCGCTGATGCAGTGCGGGAGCGAAGCCACTTCCCTGCTTCGCCAAATCCTCACGCTCCTCTTGAAGAAAGGAGCGGATACCGCAACCGCCGCACCGATAAAGACCATAGAGCGGATGCTGTCGCCGAGAGACGGCGCAACCTTCTGCAAGCCCGTCGAGGTCGGCAACTACACGGACTTTTACGCTTCCATCCACCACGCCACAAACGTGGGCCGTCTTTTCCGCCCCGAACAGCCGCTGCTCCCGAACTACAAGTTCATCCCCATCGGCTATCACGGCCGCGCCTCATCCCTGGTAGTGAGTGGAACGCCGGTAACCAGACCGCGCGGTCAAAGCAGGAGCACGTCCGATGATCTTCCAACCTTCGGCCCATCCTTGCAACTTGATTACGAGTTGGAGGTCGGAGGCTACATCGGGATCGGCAACAGGCTGGGCGAACCTGTTCCCATCGAGGATGCCGAGCGCCATCTCTTCGGCATCACGCTGCTCAACGACTGGTCCGCACGCGATATTCAGGCATGGGAGTATCAGCCCCTTGGGCCGTTCCTCGGCAAGAGCTTTGCAACGAGCCTCTCGCCCTGGGTGGTGGCCATGGACGCCCTCACTCCGTTTCGCATCCCGCTGGCCCCTCGGTTCCCCGCTGACCCTGAGCCTCTCGCATACCTTGCCTCTCCCGCTGGGGCCGCGGCTGCCATCGATCTCAAGCTTGAGGCTCACCTCTTAACTCCGGCTATGCGCCAAGCGTCTCGCCCTGCCGTTCGGCTGAGCTCCGGAAACTGCCGCGATCTCTACTGGAGCTTCGCGCAGATGATCACGCACCATACCAGCAACGGCTGCAATCTGCTTCCGGGCGACCTGATCGCCAGCGGCACGGTCTCCGGCGCTGGGGCAGGCTCCGAGGGCTCCCTGCTCGAAATCACGCATCGGGGAAACGTCCCACTGCGGCTTCCGAGTGGCGAAGTGCGCAGCTTCCTCGAGGATGGCGACGAGGTCATTCTCATGGGCTACTGCGAACGGCCTGGTCTGCCGCGAATCGGCCTGGGGGAGTGTCGCGGCACCATAAAGCCGTCGCTCCCCAGAACCCAGACTTCCGGCACCGCTGACCAGTGACCTCATCCTTCAGTTGACATCGGTCTGACGCGAGGCAGATGCTTGCTGTGCGGCTTGGCGGCACCCGCTCTTTCCATCTCAGTGCCACGTCCTAGCCCACACCCAGGAGACGCAACATGGCCACACTTGCACAGAGCGAACAGCAGACCGCGCAGGACTTCCTTCCGCTCAAAGGAACCGATCATATCGAGTTCTACGTCGGCAATGCACGGCAGGCGGCCTACTTCTATCGCGCAGCCTTTGGCATGTCGCTGGTTGCGTATGCCGGTCCCGAGACCGGCCGTCGCGACCGCGCCTCGTACGTTCTGCAGCAGGGAAAGATTCGCTTCGTTCTGACTACCGCGCTTCGCCCCGATTCCCACATCGCGGAGCATGTGCACCGGCACGGCGATGGCGTGCGTGCCATTGCGTTGTGGGTCGACGACGCGCGCAGCGCCTGGCTTGAGACCACCAGCCGAGGAGCCCGTTCCGTCCAGGAGCCAACCGAAGCCGCCGATGAGAACGGCCGCGTTGTAACCGCCAGCATCGCCGCGTATGGCGACACACTGCACACCTTTGTGGAGCGTAAGGACTACACCGGCATCTTCTTTCCCGGATACCAGGCCCTGCCCGCGGACCCGATCGCTCGACCGGTAGGCCTCCTCCATGTCGATCACATTGTGGGCAACGTCGGCTGGAACGCCATGAACGAGTGGGTCGACTTCTACTCGCGCGTCATGGGGTTTTCGCTGTACCAGCACTTCGATGACAGCGACATCTCGACCGAGTATTCCGCCCTGATGTCGAAGGTGATGGCCAACGGAAACGGCTACGTCAAATTCCCGATCAATGAACCCGCTGAAGGCCGTCGAAAATCGCAGATCGAGGAGTACCTCGACTTCTACGGCGGCCCTGGCGTTCAGCACATGGCGCTCGCAACCAAGGACATCCTATCCGCGGTGTCGCAGATGCAGCAGCAGGGTGTCAGCTTCCTCGCCGTGCCTCACAGCTATTACACAGAACTCCAGGGCCGCATTGGAAAAATCGATGAACCCATCGAAGAACTCGAACGACTCGGCATCCTGGTCGATCGCGACGACGAGGGGTACATGCTCCAGATCTTCACGCGTCCCGTAGAGGATCGCCCAACGGTCTTCTACGAGATCATTCAGCGCAAGGGAAGCCGCAGCTTCGGCAAAGGCAACTTCAAAGCGCTGTTTGAAGCCATCGAACGCGAGCAGGCCTCTCGAGGCAATCTTTAGAGAGCCGCCTCAAACCTCATAAACGAGCGCCATCCGGCGCTTCGCCTCAGTGAAGCGTAGGACAGCCGATCGAGCCCCCGCGTCTGCTACACTCGCCTCGAATCTCAGGAGAAAAACTCAGGTGAAGCTATTGACAGCAGTGGCGGCGGCGTGCGCGATCCTAGGACACGCAGGATGCGCTAGGTGGTGCAGTGCTCAGCAGACAGCAGCAGGCGGACGTACGCTTCTGCGCGCTGGACACGTCCTCGACGTCCGCACAGGCGCGGAACCTGCCGACCAGACCATCATCGTTCAAGGTGATTCGATTTTGGCTGTTGCAGCGACCGCTGCCACGCCGAAGCAGGCCGGAGACATCGAAGTCGACCTGCGGCAGTACACCCTCCTGCCCGGATTAATTGATGTGCATACGCACCTGACCGGCGCAACCAACTTCGACCCATACTTCGAACTGAGCATGACGCCCGCCAAGGAAGCGATCATCGGCGTCGAAAACGCGAAGACTACGCTCGAGGCCGGCTTTACCACGGTGCGAAACGTGGGTGCCGGCAGTTATACCGATGTGGCTCTGCGTGACGAGATCGACGCCGGGCACATCCCAGGTCCGCACATGCAGGTAAGCGGTCCGCCGCTGGGAATTACGGGCGGTCACTGCGACGAAAACCTGCTGCCTTTCGAGTACCACGTGACGGCGGGTGGTGTGGCGGACGGGATTCCCGCAGTCCAGCAAAAGGTCCGTCAAAACATTAAGTACGGGGCGGATCTTATTAAGATATGCGCTACGGGTGGCGTGCTCTCAAAGGGCGATGACCCTCAGGCCAGCCAGTACACGCTTGAGGAGATGCAGGCCATCGTTGCCGATGCTCATCGCCTTGGCCGGAAGGTTGCGGCGCACGCGCATGGGGCACAAGGAATCCTCTGGGCCAGCGAAGCTGGCGTGGATTCGATCGAGCATGGGTCTTACCTTGACGAAGCTGGAATCGCGATGATGAAAAAGCATGGCACCTACTTCGTGCCGACGGCCTACCTCATCGATTGGAACCTGGAGTCTGGCAAACTGCCCGCCTTTTACGCACAGAAGATGAAGGACGTGAGCGCGGTCGAGAAGTCCAATGCGAAGCGCGCCATCAAGGCCGGGGTGAAGGTCGCGTTGGGGACCGATGCTGCCGTCTATCCGCACGGGCTCAACGCCCATGAGATTGACGTGTACGTCAATCAGTTTGGGATGACGCCTCTCGAGGGCGTCCAGACCGGCACCATCAATGCAGCGGATCTCATGGGCTGGACGAGTAAAGTCGGCACCTTGGAGCCGGGTAAGTGGGCCGACGTCATCGCGGTAAGCGGTGATCCATTGAAAGACGTGAAGCTGCTGCAAATAGTGAAGTTCGTCATGAAAGGCGGCGTGATCTACAAGCAGGTGGCGCCTAGACAGTGAACTCTCGCCTAGCCCTTCCGCTCTCGACATCTTTATCGACTCAATTCGTGCCGAATGGAAGCGAGTTCGTATTGTGGTTCGTTGTAGCACTTAGGCAAGCTCAATTCCAGTCACTTGCCCAGGCCGGTCTACGTCACCACCGACTCCGGCACCCTCATCTGAAAGCTGACCCGATTCCTCCCTCTGGCTTTCGCATCGTAGAGTGCGCGATCGGCCGCCTTCAACAGGTCGTCCCGATACATCCCTACTCCGGGCACACACATGGCGACGCCGCAGCTTACCGTTGCCCACAAAACAGTATTCCCGAAAGGCTCTCCCGTGACAGACTTTCCCGACACCTCCACCAGGCTCCGGACTCGCTCGGCCAACAGGAGTGCCTTTTCCAACTCCGTATCCGGCAGCAACACCACAAACTCCTCCCCTCCAAAGCGTGCCGTGAAGTCTCCGTGACCCTGCAAGCCTTGAACCAGCAGCCCGGCAATATGCTGCAGGACCTCGTCTCCGTAGAGATGTCCATGCCTGTCGTTCAGCCGTTTGAAGTGGTCTACATCGAAGATGATGGCGCTCAGGCATGTCCTCAGGCGTTCACCCTCTGCCCAGAGGTTTTCGAACCGCTCCTCGAACGCACGGCGGTTTGGTAGTCCGGTGAGTTTGTCCACGTTCGACAGCTGCTGCAGCTCCGAGTTGAGAGCCTCCAGCGTCCTCCCCTGGACCTCGCTCCGGAGGTGCATGAGATACCCCAGGCGCTCCTCTCGCTCCAGACTGTAGCTCGCCGTCATGGTGATCGCGACGCCTATCGCCAGCAGGCTTGCGGCAACAATCTTCTCCGGATTTTCCAGGCCGGTCGCATCGGCCAGAAAGCATAGACCGCCCACCGTCATCACCGCCGTCGATATCGCCGCATACCGCAGCCGAATCCGCATCACGACATCGACGAACAGCACGGTAATCAGGACACAAATCAGACCGTACGTGGTAGTCGATGCTGTCTTATTTCCCTCAACGTAGAGATTGATGAAGCAGATCAGCGTTGTTCCGGCCGCCACACTTCCTTCTCGAAGGGCTCGCCTGGGATTCAACCGCATCAACAAATTCACCAAGAGCGCCAAGGGCGTTACCAGCATTGTCCGCAATACAATGGACTCCCATCGCACGTCTTTCACCATGACGTAGTCAAATAACAGGCATCCATTCAAGAAGATAATCGCAAGCAGGCCCTCAAGCCACAACCGATAACAGCGCTCCTTGGCCGTGTCCTGCTCGAACTGCGCTTCGAGCGGCTGCGAAATCTCAAGCTCTGGAAGCGCTTGTTGCGGAGCTTTTCGATTGATCTGTTGATCACGTCACAATCCGGCTTGGCCGGCATTAGATCTCTCCCTGCTCACCAAATGCATCCGGGCGGTGCGACTTCGACACCGACACCGTACTCCCAGAAACGTCTCTTCTCGATATAGGATGCAAGACTTTGCCTACATCCGAGACGACTTTAACTTTCTCTCGTGGACATCCAGGAGCTGCCGCATTGCCACACTCCTGCAAGCGATAGGCCAAGCTCTCTGCATATCCCCTTTCGATTCTGGGGTAATGGTGCATCACTCACAAACTATGAGCGGTTTCTTGGAATAGGTTGCCTGAACTTGGCTCACAATCCACTTTTTGTTACTACATCAAATAGGTTTCGACCTATTGAAGGTCCAAGGCTAAATGGAGGGTAACCTTACTTACGTGTCTCCGACAGTACGTAAATCTAGCTGTTTGACCGCGACAAGCGCAACTCCAACGGCGTATCTGTTGTGCTTAGTTGTTTGCTGTTCGACCGGTCTATCCACAGACCGAAGCGACGTGATTCACCCTGCTTGAACTGCTTCTGCTGCGCTTAGAGCTCGCTCGTTCCACGTAAAGATTAATCCAGGAGAACCTCACACATGACATCACCAAAGTCGCTCTTCCGATCACTTGTGCTTCTCTCGCTCTGCTTGGTCGCAGTCCGCGGAGCAAACGCAGTCTCCTTTACCTCCACCGGCACCTTTGCGAATGACAACGACGTCTTCAATTACAACTTCAGCAACACCTCCACCCAGAGCTTTAACTTCTTCACCACCTCCTACGGCGGCGGCAGCAACGCGAATGGCACCCGCACTAACGCAGGCGGATTCGTTCCCGTCCTGACGCTGTTTTCATCCACCACCGGAAACGTCCTCGGCTTCAGCGGCGGCGATGGCATGTGCCATGGCTCTGCAGTTCCCGATTCAACCACTAACCTCTGCGAGGATGCAAACTTCACCCAGACACTTGGCCCCGGATCCTACCTCCTCGCCCTAACCGAGTTCCCAAATGTTGCGATCGGTTCCTTGGCCGATGGCTTCCTCGCCGGCTCCGATACTCACTTCACCGGAACGGTCTGCAACGGATCAAGCAGTAAGTTCCTTCAGGTCGATGTCGCTCCTTGCGTTCAGCGGACCGGAAACTATGCCCTCAACGTCAACTCCACCTCCACCTCGCCCGTCCCGGAACCCCCAACCTGGCTGCTTGTTCTTCCCTCAGCCGCCGCGATCGGCCTCTTCGCCCGCCGCCAGCTAGCCTAACACTCAGCACGCCAACTACCATCAACAACACCACCTTGGAGAAGATAATGCCTAAGAATCTGACTGACGAGCTATTTGAAGCATCCCCCAACCGCCGCAGCTTCCTGAAAAAGATCGGTATCGCCACCGCCGCCGTCGGAGCCATCTCCGTCGCTGGAGCGACTCCCGCCGAAGCTCAGACCATGACTGAGCTGACCGTGCTCAGGTTCGCTCTCAATCTCGAATACCTCGAAGCCGAGTTCTACACCTACGCCCTGTTCGGTAGCTCCATCACCGGCTTCGGGATCGGCATTGACGGTACCGCCAACGGCGCCAATCCTCCCTCGGGCGGCGCAACTACCGGTGGAAAGCAGGTCAACTTTTCGAACAACCTTGTCTTCACACGCGACATCGCGGACCAGATTGGAGCCGACGAGCGCGCCCACGTCGCCCTTCTCCGTTCCGCCCTTGGAGCGCAAAAGATCGCCAAACCCAACATCAACCTCAACGCCCTTGGCTTCGGCTTCGATAACCAGAACGACTTCCTGAAGCTCGCACGCATCTTCGAGGATATCGGCGTCACCGCCTACGCAGGTGCCGCTGGCCTGCTCACCACTCCCAGCATCATCACCACAGCAGCTCGCATCCTGGCCGCCGAGGCGGAGCACGTTGGAACCATCCGCACCCAGGTTACCCGGCTCAACATCCCCACCACGCCACTCGACGGCGCCGACCTCATCCCGCCGCCTAGTGGCACTCGCGATCATTACCTTTCGATCAATACCAGCAACGGCCTGGTCGCGGTTAGAACTCCCGGTCAGGTCCTCTACCTCGCATACGGCATGATGGCTGGAGTCACCCAGGGTGGCTTTTTCCCAACCGGCGTAAATGGCGAACTCACCACCAGCAGTGGTCCAGCGACCGCGGCTAACCTGTCCTAAACGGCGAGGTTTGTCTGTTTCGCCTGAACCAGAGCGCCGTGAACCTCGATGAGAGTTCACGGCGTCTCTGCGTGCAACGCCCCGAAAAGCTGATCGAAAGCGAACCCGTCATCCTCTCAACCGCCAGCAAGCGTCTACGTCTGAAGTCTCGCCGTCCACCACCGCCAGTCTGGCCATTCAAGATATCCTGTCAGGCATGCCTCACCTGCTTCAACGTACCGTCTCGCGTCTCAGACGCATGACACAGGGCCACATTCGCCATCGACGACTCTACCTCCCGTACGTGGTCGATAGGAAGGGGTTGGAGATCGGAGGACCGAGCGAGGTCTTTCGCAAAGGGCAGCCGGTCGACATCTATTCAAGTGTAGGCAGGCTTGATAACTGTGACTTCTCACGATCAACCGTTTGGGCCGAGCAGCAGGATACTTACAGATTTGATCAGCAGAAAGCTCCGGGAAAGAGCATCTTTTGTGACGGTTCGGAGTTGATCACCATGGCGGACAACACGTATGACTTCGTCCTGTCCTCGCATAACCTGGAACATTTCGCAAATCCAGTGAAGGCTTTGAAAGAATGGAAGCGGGTGATTCATTCGTCCGGTGCGCTGATCCTTGTGCTTCCTTATCACAAAAGAACCTTCGACCATCGTCGCGAACCGACCAGCGTAGATCATATGCTCCAGGATTTCGAGCAAAATGCCGGCGAAGACGACCTCACGCACCTTTCCGAAATTCTGGAGAAACACGATCTCAGCATGGATCTTGCCGCAGGTGCTCCGGAACAATTTCGGGAACGGTCCCTGAATAACATCTCGAATCGATGCCTGCATCATCACGTCTTCGATAAGAAGAATAGCCGCGAGCTGCTCCAGCGAACAGGCTTCGTCGTCCGAAGCGTCGATCTGGCCTGCCCATTCCACCTCTGTATTTTGGCAACTGCCAGCGTGTCCTGAAGCCCGCCCTCAAGGGCCTACCACCCATTCACACTCCCCTCCTGGGTGCCCACGAGCAGTTCAGCCTCCGGCAGCTCTCCGGTCATCGCCTCGCCCCTGTAAACACCTGAGAGCACGCGTCGAACTTCCCATTCTTGCGGGCCTAGAATCGCAACCAGGAAGGACAGGATCGTCCCTAGAATTACGCCTTCGGACCCCATCCGGCTCACGAGCGAGATCGAAAGAATGAGGTTGAGTATCGCCGCCAGAACGGCAACTACTGCGACTCGGCGAAGACGATTGGTTGCGGTCAGCAGCAGCGCTTGGTTAGTCGTGACAGAGACCAGCAATCCCCAGCATGCCATGCTCCACAGCAGCGTCCGACTCGGAACAGCGACATTGCCAGCCCAAACGCGAACCACCGAGCGTCCCCCGATAGCAATGCACAGCGCCGCCAGCCCCACTGCCAGCAGACCCTTTCTCATCACCGCGCGATACGTCTTCCGCACCCAGGCAAGCTCGCCTTTGTGATACGCCTCCGTGAAGGCCGGCCAGAGTGACGGAATCAACAGCGTCTGGAGCATCGTGGCGTAGCTGATCAACTTCCACGCAACATTGTACGGAGTCACCTCCGCCGCCCCCAAGTAATGTGTGATCACAAGGTTGTCGGAGTTGAAGACGACCAGTCCCGTAATTTGAACAACGAAAAAGAGAAATCCCTGAGTGAACAGGGCTTGCACCATCGACCTCTCAACCTTTCGGACCGTGGGCCTGATCCAGGGTTTCTGCCAGGCGAAAAGCCACACATTCATCGCTACAGTCCCTGTGAGCATAGCGGCGCAGTACCCGATCATCAGGTGAATAATCGTCCCTTTGACAGCAACTACGGTAATAATGGCAATCAATCCGAGAACGCTGTTACCCATGGCAAAGTAGTTCGAGATATGGACCTGCTGATATCCCCCTAGCACCCTGTTCGCAAGATTCAGCGGTAAACTCACCAAGAAGAAACCTAACGAGATGGCCACACAGACACGAGCATGCATGACTAGCAGAGGATCTTCCAGGTGAAAGAGCGCGCCCCAGTCCACCCACCGCCAAACCAGGGCCCCTCCTGCGCCAATCACGCAGGTAATCAGTACTGTCAGCCAGAACGCGGTCGCGAAATAACTCTGCGCCATCACCCGGTCATCGCGTGAAAACGCCTCTGAGATGAAGTTGGTCAGCGTATTCGCGATTCCCAAATCGAGAACGGATAGCATCACGACGGTCGTACTGATCGTGACCCACACCCCATACTCGGTGGGTCCAAGGTAGCGCACTGTCAATGGCAAGGTGACAAGGCTCACCAGGATTCCGAGACCTCGGCCCGCTATCCCCGATGCGCCTCCCCGCAACATTCGAGCCAGGCGCGGATCATCGTTAAGGCGAGTACGCATCCTGTTGACAGAAAACACCTAGGCTCCAGAGTTCAATCACATCTTACGTTAAGAGGCATAGAAGAAGACCGTCATGCCGACGCCGCCCGCAGTCGCACCGCCACGATGGGTCGTCCGCATCCGCCTAATATTGCATTAGACAAGCAGCTGTTTGCTCCGCAAAGCAGCGGCATCGCTACTTCTGTCCTTCGTAGGTCTACTAGTTCTGCTTCTCCATCACGACCCCATCGGTCCCCAGCGTCACCGGCTTGCTCCCGTCGATCGTGTTTACCACAAGCCTATCCGTAGTGACCTTCGCATAGGCAACCTGCATTCCTTTTCTCGCCTGTATCGTCACATTCGTGAGTAGGACGTTGAGGACCGGGGACTCAGGCAAGCCCACAATTACGCCCGCCCACCCACTGTCCACGCTGGTTACGTTCTCGATCCGAATGTCATGGAAGTGTGGCGTCAGCCGCTGCACTGGCTCAGCTGACACGGGGCCGTCTGGCATCGCCTTCGGGTAGTACTCGCTGATCAGGATCGACGTTTTCACATCCTTCATCGTGATGTCCTTGAACGATATGTTGCTCACGTCGCTGCCCCGGTCTCGATTGGCCTTGATCCTTATTCCCTGATCCGTTCCCTTGAATTGAATCCGCTCTGCGTGGATGTTCTGCGCGCCGCCAGCAATTTCGCTCCCAATCGATAGGCCATGTCCGCTCTCAAAGGTGCAGTCCGTGATGGTGATGTTCTTGCTTGGCGCATCGGGTCCGGGCGAGTTAATTGCCCCTGACTTGATCGCGATATTGTCATCCCCAACGCTTGAGAACACATGATCGATCACGATATTGCTCGAACTCCACGGATCGATCGCATCCGTGTTCGGCGATTTGGGGGCAAGGATACGAAGATTCCGGAACACCACGTCGTCGGCGTAGTACGGTACGATCTGCCAAAAGCCCGCGTTCTGCACCGTCACCCCCTCCATCCGTACATGCCGCGAATGGTCGAACACCACGCCCATAGGTCGCGGATGATCGTTTCCCAGCACGCCGGCATCTTTGACGCCCTTCACGTAGTCCCACCAGATCTTGCCGTTTCCATCGATCACACCGCCGCCGATAATCGCGACATGCTCAGCATTGACCGCGCTTATCAACGGCTGCAGCGTGGACTGCCGCGCAAACGTCACCTTCGGATAGTCCTCACGATCCGGCGAACCCAGCAGCACCGCACCTTTCTCGATGTCCAGCGTGACGTTGTTCTTCAGCAGGAGCGGCCCGCTCACAAATGTTCCACCAGCCATCCTCACCGTGCCGCTCCCCTTGCCCGAGCAGGTATCGATGGCCTTCTGGATAGCCGCCGTGTCTTTGGTCGCCCCATCCCCCTTCGCTCCAAACGTCCGGACATCGCATGTTGTTGCCGAAGCTGCGACATGCGAAACCAATAACCATCCGGCCGCCGCTATAACCGAACCAAGTCCCTTGGCAACATTCATCCCATCTCCCTGTGCAAACGCACTTCGCAGCATACTACTGCGCAAGTCTTAACAGCTGGAGCTCCAATTTCGATTCGCAGTGCGGGCGTGCAAACTGACCTAGGTCTGGGCGCTTCACTCTTATTGCTCCGGGGAAGCCTCACTTCTTTCGGCTCTAGGACGCTGTTCCTCACCCGCATCAGACAACCGGCTTTCCGTATAAGCTGAGGGAGGGTGACGGTGAGACCTTGCGGTTCTTAGAAGGACGCGTGATGAGAATCGGACTGAAAACCCGCTTGGCTCTTCTTGGACTTCTGACAGGTACCGGGTTGGCGCAGACCGTTACACCCAGGGTGGCCGACGCTGACGGACGCGCGACTCCGGAGCAGCGGGAAAACGCGGGCATCGGCGCTCCCGTTTCCAGACTGCCCGATGCGGATGCGATCTCTCCCGAGCAGCAGGCAAGTCGCAGGGCAGGCTGGCACGCGGAGATCCGCAAACAGCTTTTTCTCCCCTCGGTCCTGCCCAAGCTTGAGCCCAGGACCTGGTCGACCTTCTCTCCGACCCCCGGCGTTCTCGCGGACCGCGTTACCTATGCCACTGCCGACGGGCTGCTCGTGCCCGGTATCGTTTACCGGCCCGATCCTGCGGTTGTCCATTGGAAGGGCAAGCTGCCCGGCGTCGTGATAGTGAATGGCCATGGTGGAGACAAATTCAGCTGGTACGCCTTCTACAGCGGCATGCTGTTTGCAAAAGCAGGCGCCATGGTTGTTACGTACGATCCCATAGGGGAGGGCGAGCGCAACTTCGAGAAAGCCTCGCGGGCCGGTGTTCATGACACCTGGGTGAGCCCGCCCCCCGGCCTGCCCCGAACGGACTGGGGACAGCGCCTCGCCGGTCTCATGCAAGTCGATGTCATGCAGGCCGTCAGCTACCTTGACTCACGCTCCGAGGTTGATCCAACCCGTATCGCGGTGGCCGGCTACTCCATGGGCGGTTTCATCGTCGGTCTTACCGGGGCCATCGACTCGCGTATTCACGCCGTACTCGTCAGCGGCGGGGGAGTCTACGACGGCCCTGGGGGATACTTCGATAGCAATCCACTGCCCTGCCAGATGCCCCCCTACAAAGCACTTCTGCCTCTCGGGGATCGTGGCGCCGTGCTCTATGCGCTCAATGCCGAACGCGGCCCGATGCTCATCATGAATGGGTCGGACGATACCGTCATGGACATGGCGCATCATCCACCGGAGTGGTTCGCCCAGGTTCGCGAGCGAGCCCTCGCCCTCGTTGGACCCGATTCCCCTGCTGCGCGAAATATGTTCACGACCGTCGTCTACCCTGGCATCAGCCACAGGACATCCTGGGTCGATCGACAGGGGGTCGCGTGGCTCAACGATCAGATCCACTTCGCGATCTGGGACGCAAAGACGATCGCCTCTACGCCCACCACGCACATCGGTCAGTGGGTAAAGGCTAACAACGTCTACCTTGCCGCAGGATTCGCGCGCGAGGACCGCGACGCCGGTCTGAACGCCCTGGGGTTGAACTTCCCGGGGATTAGACGCGAAGACCTCCTAGCTCTCCCGCAAGCCGAGTGGGTCCGGAACAAGGACCGCCTTACGTATGCGGCCTGGGCCGAAAAGACCAAGGTCGCCGAGGCCGAAGCTTCGAGAACCTCCCCGAAGCCCTAGTGACTGAAAACACGTAATTTGCTCTTACAGTCAGAATCGACGTGGCTCGTCAGCGTTTCCCCATTGCGAAACATGCCTCGATTGGGCTAACTTGGCTCATTGAGAAATTGTTTCCAAATGCTGCAAAGCGGCTTTCGGAGCAGTGAGGATGTCCAAAGCATGCCCTTCGACGCGACCAACCGGAGATCGTTCCTGAAAGCCCTCGGATCCACTGGGGCCGTCTCCGCGTTGCCGCATCTGGCCTCTGCGGCAGGCGAGCCGTCGTTTGAGGTCGTCGCACCACCGCAGGACGCCGACGCCAAGCCGCAGTCCAGCATTCGCTTCGCCGTCTGTGGCATCAGCCACGATCACATCTACGGCATGATCGCGGCCATCGAGCGTGGCGGTGGCACCCTCGCCGCCGCCTTTGGCGAGGAACCCGACAAGCTCGCCGCCTTTCGCAAGCGCTTCCCGAGCGTCAAGATGGCCTCTTCCGAGCAGGCCATCCTGGACGATCCTTCCGTCCAGCTCGTCCTTAGTTCCACCGTTGCCAGCCGTCGCGCCCCATTAGGCATCCGCGTCATGCGGCACGGCAAGGATTTCCTCAGCGACAAACCCGGCCTTACCACGCTCGATCAGCTCGCCGACGTCCGCCGTACCATCGCGGAAACTCACCGCATCTACGGCATCCTGTACAGCGAGCGGTTGGAGGTCAAGGCAGCCGTCAAAGCCGGTGAACTCATCCAGGCCGGAGCCATTGGAGAGGTCATTCAGACGATCAACATCGCCCCGCACCAAGTCGAGCAGCACCCCGGCGGCGACGCAGGCGGAGCTTCCAGCCGCCCCGCCTGGTTCTGGGAGCCGGAACTATACGGCGGCATTCTCTGCGATATCGGCTCGCACCAGGTCGACCAGTTCCTCTTCTACACCGGGTCCACCTCCGCCGAGATCGTCGAGTCCCAGGTCGCCAACATCAATCACCCCCAGCACCCACGTTTTCAGGACTTTGGCGACATGGTCCTCCGGGGCAACCGCGGCCTCGGCTATGTACGTCTCGACTGGTTCACCCCGAACGGCCTCGGAACCTGGGGCGATGGACGCCTCTTCGTCCTCGGCACCCGGGGGTACATCGAGCTCCGCAAGTACATCAACGTTGCCGTCAGCAAGTCTGGCAACAACCTCTTTCCCTCGTAGACGGCACAAGCTCTCGCTACATGGATTGCAAGGACGTTCCCCTGCCTTTCGGTCGGCAGTTTGTCTCCGATGTCGTAAACCGCACCCACACCGCGCAGGACCAGACACAATGCCTGCTCGCCGCCGAACTCGTCATCAAGGCACAGCTCCAGGCCAGGAGCGTGTCCTTCCATGCCTAATCCACAGAGCACCTTCAGACCAAAACAACGGAGCCTTTCGTGATCATCTCTACCAGCCTCTCCCTCTTCCGGCGCATCAGCCTGGCCTCCTCGCTGCTGCTTCCCCTCGCAACTCTGACCAGCATGCCCGCCCATGCGCAGACCGCCGGCACCGCTAGCGTCCAGGGCACGGTCACAGATCCCACCGGAGCCGTCGTCCCCAGTGCCAAGGTCAGCCTCACCAATACCGAGACCGGCACCTCGCGCGACACCGTGACCGACAAGGCCGGCCTCTACAGCATGCCCAACGTCCCCGTTGGCCCTTACACTCTCGCTGTGACGGCTTCTGGCTTTGGCGGCTTCACCCAGCGCGGCACACTCGAAGTCGGCAACAACATTGAGATCAACGCGGCTCTCAAGCTTGGCTCCGGCAGCGAATCGGTGGAGGTGCAGGCAACTGGCGCCGCGCTTGAAAGCGAAACCACCAGCTTCAAACAAGTCATTGATCAGGAGCGCATCACCGAGCTCCCCTTGAACGGCCGTCAGGCCACCCAGCTTATCCTCATCTCCGGGGGCGCCGTCAACGCTCCCACCAACGACCTCACCGGCTCCAAAACCTACTTCAGCTCCACTGCCATCGCCGTAGCCGGCAGCCAGGGTAACTACAATAACTACGTGCTCGATGGCGGCACCAACGTCGACACCTTTACCAACACCAACCTTCCCTACCCTTTCCCCGACGCCCTTCGCGAGTTTTCCGTCGAGTCGAACTCGCTCCCTGCCCGCAACGGTATCCACCCCGGATCCCTTGTCAACGTCGTCACCAACTCCGGCACAAACAAATTCCACGGCAGCGCCTTCGAGTTCATCCGCAACAACATCATCAATGCCACCAACTTCTTCTCGACTTCCCAGGACACGGTCAAGCGTAACCAGTTCGGCGGTACGCTCGGCGGACACATTTTAACCGATAAGCTCTTCTTCTTCGGCGGCTACCAGAACACCATCAACAAGCAGGTCGGCAACGCCACCAAGTACTGCCTGCCCACCCCCGCCGAACTCGCCGGTGACTTCAGCGGCCAGACCGCCCCCGGCTCCACCTGCCCCGCTGCCAGGATCGGCACCACGAACGGCGTCCTCAACTCCCTGGTGAACCCCGCCAACGGCGCCCTCATCAACACCGACCCCACCAAACCAAACTTCCGCAAGGTCGACCCTTCGACCTACAGCCCGCAGGCCCTCGCTCTGGTCAAGTACCTTCCACTTTCGCAGGAGGATGCCTTCGGCCAGGTCAGCGTCGCCCTGCCCGGCAACTTCAATGAGCAGCAGTACATCGGCCGCGTCGATTACACCCTCAACGCGAAGAACAATCTCTTCGGCCGCTACTTTCTCGCCAACTACCAGCAGCCCGCCTACTACTCTCCCACCAACCTCCTGCTCACCACCGTAGCCGGCAACGATGAGCGTGTGCAGAACTTCACCCTGGGCGAAACCTTCATCATCTCGCCCAGATTGGTGAATACCTTTCATGGAACCTACGCCCGCCGTCGCGATACGCGCGGACCCACTGCTGGCGGCATCAACGCCACCACCGTTGGCGCAAACCTGTTCGTCTATGTCCCTGCGGACCTGCGTCTCACCGTTAGTGGTGGTCCTTCGGTCGGTTGCGGCACGTGCTCACCCGGCTTCTTCAATACCAACACCGAAGACTTCTCTGACGACATCGATTACCTTCGGGGAAAGCATCAGATCGCCTTTGGCGGAGAGATCATCCGCACCGGGGACAACACTCAGTCGGGCTACCTTCAGAATGGCTCCTTCACCTTTAACGGTCAGCTAAGCGGCGCAAGGAACGGCAATGTCGGCGAGGGCATGATCGATTTCTTGACCGGACAGATGCAGGCTTTTTCGCAGAGCCGCGCTCACAGCAAACCAGCACAGCACCAAGTTCCCCCTCGGCCCGGCCGGGTCCTTCTATTACGGGGATGCGGGCGTGCCTAAATCCTTCACCGACAATCGCCTCGCAAACTTCTCACCTCGCGCGGGCTTCACCATCGACCCTTATGGAACCGGCAAGACTGTCTTCCGTTTCGGGGGCGCGATCATGTACGACTCCCCCGGCCTCTTCGAAACCCAGCGCCTCACCTCGAATCCGCCCTATACCGACGAGATTGACCTCACCGGGCAAATCAGCTTCGCCCGCCCCTGGGGCACGTCAGATCCTTTTCCCGGAGTCTTTCCCCCGGATGCCACTGCCCCCTTCTTTCCCAACACTCTGTACGTCGTGATGCCTCGCCACATCCAGACCCCCACGGTGAACCAGTGGACCGCCAGCCTCCAGCAGGATCTCGGCAGAGGCTGGAACATGTCCATCAACTACCTGGGCAACAAGAACTCCCACCTCTGGCTGGGCGCCGGCTTCAATCCCGCCGTTTACATCCCCGGAGTCTCCACGGGCGCGAACGGCTCCTGCGGCCCGCTAACCACAACCACCGGCCTCCCCAAGGCTGGCACTGCCTGTTCCACCACGGGCAACACCAACGCCCGTACCCTTCTCTCGATGCAAAACTACTCGCAGGGAAGCCTGTATAGCCCAACAATGACTACCGTCTACGACGGCGCTAACTCCAGCTACAACGGCGTCATCTTCGCTGCGCAACATCGTATGACCAACAACTTCAGCTTCCTCGCTAACTACACCTGGTCTCACTGCATCAGCATCGGCGACGCGCCTGGCGACGTCGCTGCGCCCGTCTTCGAGAACTCCTACAACACGCGGCTCGATCGGGGAAACTGCGGATTCGATGTCCGACACATCTTCAACACCACCCTGGTCGCCCGTTCTCAGTTCCGCAGCCTTCCGCGTTACGCGCGCACCGTCGTCAACGGCTGGGAGATCGCTCCTCTCGTCCGCGTCCTCAGCGGCGTTCCCCTCAACATCACCTCCGGTATCGACAACTCGCTAACCGGTCAAGGTCTAGACAGACCTAATCTCGCCAACCCGAACGCGATCTACACCGGTCGCAAAATCCGATCCACCGCTGCGGGCAACCGCGCGTTTATCAACTTCTCGGCCTTCACCCAGAACGCCCCGGGAACCTACGGCAATCTGGGCCGCAACGCGCTTCGCCAGCCCAACTTCTACGACGTCGACACCTCCATCACGCGCACCTTTTCCGTATTTGAAAACGTCAATCTCAATCTTCGTTTGGAAGCCTTCAACATCCTCAACCATCCCAACCTCAACGCCTTTACCACCTCGCTCAACAGTACAAGCACCTTTGGCAATGCCACAGGTGCGGCAGATCCCCGCATCTTCCAGGCCGCTGGAAAGATTACCTTCTAGCACTCGTCCCCCGCGGGCGTACACGGTCTTCATCGCGTGTACGCCCATTCCGTTCGGCCCTGCAGCAAAACATCATCCGAAGTAACGTAAGTCGCACACCGCCTCACATCCCGAGCGAGAGGGCAGTCCAGACCTTCAGGGCTGCCAGGATAGCTGCCACATGGACCGCCGTAATGTTCTCAAGCTCTCGCCCCTGGCCCTTGCCTCGACCATCGGACACGTTGCCCTTGCTCAGGCCCAGACCGAGCAGCACGCCACGGAAGCGTTGTTCAATGTCCGAAGCTTTGGCGCGACAGGAGATGGAAAGACAATCGATACTCCGGCGATCAACCGTGCCATCGAAGCGGTGGCCGCTAGTGGCGGGGGCACGCTGTTGTTTCCGGCGGGGACCTATCTGTGTTTTTCGATTCACCTGAAGAGCAAGGTGGACCTTTACCTGTCGAGCGGCTGTACTATTCTGGCTGCCGACTCCCCAAAGCCGGGGGAGTCGAGCGGCTACAACAGCGGCGCCTACGACCCAGCCGAGCCCAACACGCCTTGGGAGGCCTATCAGGATTTCGGCCATAACCACTGGCACAACTCACTTCTGTGGGCTGAGAACGAGAGCGACTTCTCGATTCTCGGCCCAGGGGCTGATCTGGGGCAGGGGGCTGGCACATGGAAGCCGTCCTACCGACATCCGGGGTGGTTACCCCTAATTCCATGCCGAGCAGGCCGGTGTCGGGAACAAGTCGATCGCGCTGAAGAACTGCCGCAACGTGACGCTTCGAGACTTCACGGTTTTGAAGGGAGGACACTTCGCTGTGCTCGCGACCGGCGTCGACAACCTCACCTTCGACAATCTGCTTATCGATACGGACCGGGATGGGTTCGATATCGATTGCTGCCGCAACGTTCGAGTCTCGAACTGCACCGTCAACTCACCGTGGGACGATGCCATCTGCCCAAAGTCCTCGTATGCGCTCGGCTATCAGCGCTCAACCGACAACGTGACGATCGCGAACTGTTTTGTGAGCGGGTACTACGAGCTCGGAACGGTGATCGCGGGCACATGGAAGAAGTTCGGTGACACGGCACAGGTTTCGCGAAACGGACGGATCAAGTGCGGCACGGAGTCGAATGGCGGGTTCCGGAACATCACGATCTCAAACTGCGTCTGTGAGGGCTCCAAGGGAATCTCGCTCGAGACGAGCGACGGCGCTCTGCTGGAAGACGTGGCGATCAGCAACATCACCCTGCGCGATACGATCGACTCACCTCTGTTTCTGCGGCTCAATCGGCGCAACCGCGGACCGAAGGAGACTATGCGCCCCGGCACCCTGCGCCGTGTTGCGATCTCAAATCTGGTTAGCCATAACTCCGCGGCTTCCACCGCCTCGATATTGTCGGGCATCCCGTCAAACCTTATTGAGGACGTGAAGCTTTCGAACTGCTTCTTCGGCCACCGCGGTCTGCCGAAGCAGATGTTGACCAACTGGGGTGAGTCCTCGAAGCCGATGCCGGACTGGCATACGATTCAAGTGCCTGAGATCGAAGATCAATATCCAGAGCTGCTTCGTTTCGGCCCGACACCTTCGAGCGGTTTCTTCATCCGTCATCTGAAGAACCTCGAGATGTCGCATGTTGAGGTGGCTCCGGCCAACGAGGAACCAAGGCCTGCCTTCTGGCTGGAAGACGTCCATAGGGCGGACTTCTTTGCGATCACGGCCCCTTCACAGCCCAACTTTTCCCTTCATCATGTTACGGATCTGCGAATCTTCTGGTCGCGCGCGGCAAAAGACACCGTCATCGCTGCCGCGGACAATCAGACCGTTTGAAGCCCTGCAGGCTGCGTCATCGTTCTCGTGTCCAGAAACAGCGACCCTCCAAGCTTTTTTGATGGAGCAATCGCGAGCAATCTCACATCGATATTGTTCATATCACCGGTAGTGCGGCATAGGTTCGCACCTTTCACCCCGGCGATATCCTATCGCAACCCTGTAATCGGACTCGCGTCCATGTCGTCGTACGCCTGGTTCTCCCCGCCCATGCCCCAGCAGAATGCGTAGTTCTTCGTCCCCACCCCCGCGTGGATCGACCATCCCGGTGACACGACTACCCCCTTGTCCGCGACGATCAGATGGCTCGTCTCCTCCGGAGGCCCCATCAGGTGCACCACGCGGTGCCCAGGGTCCAAATCGAAGTAGAAATATACCTCGCTCCGCCGCATATGCGTATGCGGCGGCATCGTGTTCCAGTTACTTCCCGCATCAAGCAGAGTAAATCCCATGACTAACTGGCAACTCTTCAATCCACCCTTATCAATTGCCTTGTATATCGTCCTTTTATTACAGGTCTCGACCGCCCCGAGCTTCAAACCTTCTAAGTCGGCCAACTTCAACATGGCCGTCGGATACTCCACATGAGCCGGATAGCTCAACAGATAGAAACTGGCCGGCGTCTCGGCGCTTACACTCTCAAAGATCACTTCCTTCGACCCGCGCCCTACGTAAAGACAATCTAGCTTGTTAAGCTTGAACGCTTTCCCATCCACCGTCACCGAGCCCGCCGCACCCGTGTTGAGCACGCCCAGCTCCCGCCGTTCGCAAAAGTACTCCGCCCGCAGCTCCGGCTGCGCCTCAAGCTTCAGCGGCAAACCCGCCGGCACCGCCGAGCCGATCACCGTCCGGTCCAGATCTATATGGGCAAGCTCGATCGAACCCGCCCTAAACATATCCTCCAGCAGAAACGTCTCTCGCCGCTCGTCCGTCGTCATCCGCGAGTACCGCACGCGGTCCGCCAACTGCAAAAGCTTCATAGGTCTCTCCAATTCACAAGTAATCCCAGCATCTAGAAGCTAGGTTCAAGCACCTTCACGACATAATAAGTAAACGTCTTTCCCGGAGCCACTATAGTCTGGTGGGGCGTATTGATTGGGATATGAATGATGTCGCCCTTGTGCATCACATGAGCCACTCCGCCCTCCACCCCTGTCCCAACCACCTCATCGGCCGAGGATTCTCGCGGATCCACTAACTTCCCTCCGGTAATCACCGTAGCTTCCCCATCGAGCGCTACAAAGATATCGTTGTTCTTCTTGTGGAACTCACCGACTCCACTCCTTACCCGCACCGTCAGCATCGTGAAGTGCCCGTTGTATTTCGCCAGTGTCACCCCGGCGCTTCCCCCTGGAGCCGCCTGCGCTTGCGCCACAAGCGTCTTCGCCTTGGCTGCGATCTCATCGGCCGTCAAATAGTCCACCGCCGTCGTCGAAATTACCGGGGCCTGAAATGTTGTCTGCCCTCCCGCGTCCGTGCAGCCACAGCCCAGTCCAGAGATCAGCAGCATCGCCCCAAACCAACCATCTCTCCGCTTCATCGCTCCTCCGCTTCCCTCATAGTAGGTATCCAGCTTTCCACGTTCCACATTATTCGAGAGCCTTTCCCGCCCGTCAGTCAGGCCTCAGATCCTTACGTAGTGCCCCCCGATACGATACATTGGCACCTGCCATGCAAACTCGATCCAAGACTGTGCTGGACCAATTCCGTCTTGACGGCAAAGTCGCTCTTGTCACCGGTTCGGCCAGCGGGCTTGGAGCGGCCATCGCTGTTGCGCTCGCCGAGGCCGGAGCGATCGTCGCCTGTCATGGTAATCGCCGCGCCGCGAACGAAACCGCCGAAACCATCGGGCCAAAGTCCGCCGCCTTCCGCGCCGACCTCTCCTCTCCCGCTGGCCCCGAAGAACTATTCCAGCAGGTCCACGAAACCCTCGGCGGCGTCGACATCCTCGTCAACAACGCCGGCACCATTCACCGCGAGGCCGCCGAATCAACCTCGCTCGAATCCTGGCAGCACGTTATCCAGGTCAACCTCACCAGCGCCTTCCAGCTGGCCCAGCTCACCGCCCGTGACATTATCTCGCGCCAGGCTACAGGCAAGATCATCAACATCGCCTCCCTCCTCAGCTTCCAGGGCGGCATTCGCGTTCCCGCCTACACCGCCTCCAAGGGCGGCATCGCTCAGCTCACCAAAGCGCTCGCGAACGAGTGGGCCCCGAATGGCATCCAGGTCAACGCCATCGCACCCGGCTACTTCAGCACCACCAACACCGAAGCTCTCCAGGCCGACGAAAGCCGCAATCGTCAAATCATCGAGCGCATACCCGCTGGCCGCTGGGGTCAGCCGCAGGATCTCGCCGGAGCCGCCCTTTTCCTTGCCTCCCCCGCCTCCGACTACGTCACCGGAACCATCCTCACCGTGGACGGCGGCTGGATGGGACGTTAGTACCTGCTTGCCCAACTAGCCTTCTTGGCCGAACTCCTCGCCCAATCTCCGCAGCAGGTGCGCGTGTCCAGCATCGAAGGCCGCGAAACTGGTCAAACCCAATCATCAAGGCCGCTGTTTCCGCGTTCAGGCTATGGTGCCTGTTCTCGAGGAGTAGAAGGCTACCAGCCGACGCATAACCTCCAGAACGAGAGCAGCGAGCGAAATGACAAACTGAAAATATGTTTCTATTGACATGCCTACTTCGGAATCGGTAGATTTCTAGCTGATCCAGAATGTCTGGGATTCTAAGCAAATCTTTAGAGGCAGCATGAGAGTAGTACACGTAGGCACGACCTCCGCCCAGGCCAAATACGCAATCGGCAAAAGCAGAGCGAAACAGAAGACAGCCCAGGCTTGGCTGCTCCTCGCCTCGCTCCTACTCCCGCTCGCCGTTCTGTCCCGGGCCGCTCCAGTTTTCGCTCAGACCGGCGGAGAAGCCGGCATCCAGAGCACGGTCACCGACCAGACCGGAGCCGCCATCCCGCACGTTCTCGTAACTGCAACAAACAATGCTACAGGCGTCTCCACCGCCCGTGAGACCTCCAGCGCCGGCCTCTACACTATTCGCCCATCGTGCCCGGCACCTACACCGTCACCGCCTCCGCACCCGGCTTCCAGGGCTTCAAGCAGGAAAATTTCTCGATCGACGCCCTCAAGCTCACAGGCCTCAACATTCCCCTTTCCGTCGGCTCCGAGAACCAGCAGGTGACCGTCACGGACGTTCCACCCGCACTGGAAACCACCAATGCCGTCCTTGGCGGAGTGATGGAAAACCAGACTTATGAGAACCTTCCTTTGCAGATGAGCGGCCAGCAGCGTGATCCCACCGCCTTTGCCGCGCTCCTGCCCGGCGTACAGGGCGGAACCCGCGCACCCGTTATCGGAGGCACAGGCAACTTCCTCGCGGCTGTTTACGTCGACGGCATCCCGGTCACGACCATCAACCAGCAGGGTGATAACCGCATCGTCTCGAACGCTATCCCGGTGGAAGCCATCGACCAGTTCCAGGTCGTCACCAGCACCCCGGGAGCCGAGTACCAGGGCGCCGGCCTGATCAACTTCACCCTGAAGTCCGGCGGCAACGCCTACCATGGCACGGCCGCGGTCTTCGTCCGCAACACCATCTTCGATACGTGGGGCTTTTCCGCGCCCGCGCTCTTGCGCAAAGACGCCAATGGCAACAGCCTTCCTGCGATCAAGCCTATTGAGCACCAAAACGAGATTGTCGCCGCTGCGGGCGGGCCCATCCCGTTCACCCGCAGACGAGGCTTCGTCTTTGCCACCTTCGACAAGTACCACGGACGCAACGGCGTCAACCCCAATACCCTTACCGTGCCTACCGCGCTGATGCGCATGGGCAACTTCAGCGAGCTGTTGACCACGGTCAAAACTCCGCTCGGGTGCGGTTCCGCCTCGCTGCCCTGTACGGGCACCCAGCCCGCTGGCGTCATCTACGACCCGACCACCCAAGCCGCATGCACGGCGGCCAACCGAGGCGCCCCTTGCCGCTATCCATACCCCGGCAACATCATTCCAAACTCCGAGATTTCGCCCATCGCGCTCAAGATGCAGAGCTTCTTGCCCGCGCCCACCAACGGCAATCTGACCAACAACTATCTCGGGGGCGTGCCGTCCGGATTTGACAATCACGAGTTCACTACCCGGTTGGACTTCGACATCACCTCGAGACAACGTCTCTCCTACGTTCTTTCCATCGGCACACGCAAAAACGTGCCGTTCACCGTGGGTGGTACACCCGCCGGCGTCGTCCTCCCGCTGCCCTACACGGCTGGCGGCTACGCCACGATCAAGCCCACCATCACCCGATGTCGAACACTCTTGGCAGATCACGGACCGCATCACGAACCAGTTCAAATTTGGCTTCAACCGCTTCTCGCAGCCGGTGAGTAGCCTCACCGACGGCATCACTCCCTACCGGGCAGCCGCGGATCTTGGCATCACCAACCTTCCCGCAGGTCAGGCGGCCAACGAGTTTCCCGGGGCCACCTTCGGAGCCACTTCCGTCTACGGTACTGTCGAGTCCCCTTGGACCTCGAACGGTGCCAGCGGTGCCACCCAGACCACCGTCCCAAACACCTACACCCTGCTCGACAACCTCCAGGTCACCAAGGGTAGGCACAACATGACCATCGGTGGCCAGATCCAGTGGCTCCAAGACAATGTCGCCAATCAGGTCGGGCCCTCAGGCATCCTCACCATTCCCTACAGCCCCAACTCCACCACCAACTTCGCGGGTACCACGCTGAGTACGGTGTACAACGGCTACTCCTACGCCAGCTTCTTGCTCGGAGCGGCCGGCACCTCCGGCATCGCCATCCAGCAGGTCGGCGAGACCGGCGGACGTTATCGGGATATCTCTCCCTACTTTCAAGATGACTGGAAAATAACCCCGAAGCTCACCCTAAACCTCGGTCTTCGCTGGGACTACTTCCCGCCCTTCCATGAGGTCCAGGACCGCTGGAGCTTCCTGAACCCCACCCTCACCAACGCAGTCACCGGCACCCCCGGGGCGTTGCAGTTCGCCGGAAATCGCGGAGCGGGCGTTAGCTGCCAATGCCGCACTCCCGTGCAAACCTGGTGGAAGAACTATGGCCCGCGCGTCGGCCTGGCTTACGCGGTCACACCCAACACCGTCGTTCGCGCCGGTTACGCACTCGTCTACTCCATTGGCGGAGGTGTTGGAGGACGCGCCGGAGCTGGCACCGGAACCGGCAGCCTCGGCTTCAACGTCTCGGCCACCACCCCAGCCGAGCAGACCTCCGGTGTTACCGCAGGTCCGTCTTTCTACCTGAACAACAGCTCCGCCTTCCAGGCCGCCGGCCTGGCGAACACCAACTATGGTGGTCCAGCCTACACTGTGCCCGCTACTTCCGCCCCCAGCACCGCTGCACAGACGCTCAACACCGGAAACTATGTGAATGCCGCCGGCGCCTACGCTTCGCCCAGCACTGTTTCGTACGCCGATCCCTACCTCTCTGGCCGTGCACCGGAGTTCAGCTTCTTCAATGCGGGCATCCAGCAGGCCATCAACAAGGACGTCGCGCTCACCCTGAACTACGCCGGAACCCAGAGTCACTTTCTCCTGGCCAGCGGAGCCAACGCGCGCGGTCTCTACACCAACCAGCTGGATCCCAAATACCTCGCCGCGCTCGGCTCCGTGCTCGGCTCCGACAATAAAACTCCCCTGCTTAACTCCAAGTCCACACCCGCGAATCTCGCGATTCTCCAGAAAAATCTGAGTGGCTCCAGTCCGGCCTACAGTAGCTTCTTTGCTAACAACGCCACCTCCACTGTCGCCCAATCCCTCGTCGCATTCCCGCAGTACTCAGGCATCTCCGACGTCTGGGGAAACGTCGCGAATATCTCCTATAACTCGCTGCAGGTCTCGGTGAATCAGAGAATGTCCCACGGCATCAGCTACACCCTCAACTACACCTGGTCGAAGAACCTCGGCGATGACGGCACCTACCGGAGTGGGTACGCCATTCCCGCCGGGGCCACCTCAAATGGCCTCGCCTACAAGGCAAACCGCATCGACCGCTCCCAGACCGTCAACAACATCCCCCACAACCTCTCCATGTACGGCGTCTTCCAGTCTCCGTTCGGGAAAAATAAGATGGGTGGCCAACACTTCCTCGTCCGCGCTCTCGCCGGTGACTGGCAGCTCTCCAACATCTTCACCTATACTTCCGGCACGCCGCTCGTGCTCACCTACGCCACTTGCACCGCGCCCAACGCCGGCCAATGCATGCCCGATCTCAACCCCAACTACGTCGGCACGGGTCGCAAGAATGGTCAGTACGGCCAAGGAATTACTGCTGCAAATATCGGCAGCTCCCAGTACCTCGACCCAGCCGCGTTCCAGGCGCCGGGACAGTACCCGAACGCCTGCACCGGAACGAACTGCGTCCTTTTGAATAAGATCGGCACAGCTCCGCGCACCGCCCCCTACGGTATCCATGGACCTGCCAGAGTCAATCTCGACCTCAGCTTGCGCCGTTCCTTCAATCTGTCGCCGGAACGCTTCCGCTTCATCTTCGAGGCCGACTGCCTCAACGTGGCCAACCATCCAACCCTCAACAATCTAAATGGCATCGTCGGCTCTGCTACATTCGGTACGTTCACGGGTGCCTCCGGGAACCGCGATTTTCAGCTTGCCGGCCGCGTCAACTTCTAACCGCAACCACACTGCCGAAGACCTCGCGCACCTTCTGTGATCGGTCCTCGTCTTCCTCGTGAGCCAGCATCTTTGCAAGGACCCCGCCCGCGCATCCGGAAGCCCATGAGAAACCTGCTCCCTTCCCTCACACGGACGCTCCTGTTCTGCGGCTCCCTAATCGCCTCGTGCTACGCCCAGACCATCACCGAACTCCAGAAGACCTTCGCCGATCCTCCCGGCGATGCCCGCCCCATGATGCGCTGGTGGTGGTTTGGTCCCGCCGTGGCCGAGCCGGAGCTCTCCCGTGAGCTGCATGTCATGCAGCAGACCGGACTGGGCGGCGTGGAGATCCAGCCGGTTTACCCGCTTGCGCTGGACGATCCTGCCCACGGCATCCGCAACTTGCCATATCTCTCTCCCGGCTTCCTCGCTGCCGTCCATTTTGCTAACACCACCGCTCGCTCGCTGGGTCTGCGTACCGACATCACGCTGGGCAGCGGCTGGCCGTATGGAGGCCCCGGCACCACGCTCGCGCTCTCCGCCGGACGCCTGAAGCTGCTTGCCCTGCCAACCCCCGCTACGCTGCCCGCCCCGGCGGCGGGGGACACCCTCATCGCTGCCTTCTATGCACCGGGCACCCCGGAGCACTGGCAAGCCAAAGGTGCAACGCGCATCATGCTCACCCCGGAAGGTGCATTCGCACAGGCTACTCGACCCACCACGCCCGAGCCCTCAGTCCTGCTGCTCTTCTACGCCTCGCACACCCGCCAGCAGGTCAAACGTCCGGCCGTCGGCGCAGAGGGCTTCGTCCTCGATCACTTCTCACGCAGCGCCATCGACGAGCACCTCCGCGACGTAGCCGACAAACTCTCCGCGGCCTTCGCCTCGCAACCGCCGTACTCCGTCTTCTCAGACTCGCTGGAGGTCTACGGCTCCGACTGGACCCTCGCCCTCCCCGCCGAGTTCGAGCGCCGCCGTGGCTATGACCTCATCCCGTATTTACCCGAGCTGTACGCCGGCGGAACCGCGCAGGCAGAGGCCGTTCGCAACGACTGGGGCCGAACTCTCTCCGATCTCATACGCGAAAATTACCTCCAGCCCATCGATCGCTGGGCCGCGGCTCACCACACGCAGTTCCGCTCTCAAACCTACGGGGAGCCCGCCGTCACGCTCGCCGATGAAGCCATCCCGGCGTTGCCCGAAGGCGAAGGCCCACAATGGCGGCAGTTCTCCTTCACCCGCTGGGCCACCTCCGCCAGCCATCTCTACGGCCGGCCGGTCACTTCCGCCGAGACTTTCACCTGGCTCCACTCTCCCGTCTTCCGCGCCACGCCGCTCGATATGAAGGTCGAGGCTGACCGCATGTTTCTCTCCGGCGTCAACCAGATCATCGGCCACGGGCTGGCCCTATACCCCGCCCGGTATCCCCGAACCTGGCTGGAATCTCTACGCCGCCGCCATCTTCAACGATCACAACCCCTGGTTTCCGGTCATGGGAGATGTCGTGAGGTATATGCATCGCGCAAGCTGGCTCCTCCGTCAGGGCAAACCGGCCAACGACGTCGCCATTCTCCTTCCCGAGGACGATGCCCAGGCCGCCTTCACTCCGGGGCACGTCTCCGTTACGGACGAGATGAAGCGCCGCATCTCGCCTGCCTTGATGTCGTCCATCCTGGACGCCGGGTACAACCTGGACTACATCGACGCCGCCACCATCGACAAGCTGGGCCAGGTCCCGTATCCCGTCGTCGTGCTCCCGCCGACAGACCGAATCCCGCTCCCCACCTACAAGCTCCTCGCCGCGTATATCGCTCGCGGCGGTCACGTCATACCCCTCGGCAGTCTTCCGTCGCTCGCCCCTGGTCTCAACCACCAGGCCGATGACGCTGCCATCGCTGCCCTCACGAAACAGATCTTTCAGGGAACAGCCGCCATCTCGCCGGCGGACCTTCCCGCCGCCCTCCACAGAGCTCTTCCACCCGACCTCACCTCCACCAACCTGCCTGATCCTGCGGCTGCGGGCGGGGATGCAAACTCCGGCCTCGGCTTTATTCACCGCAAGCTACCCGGCTCTGACGTCTACTTCGTCGTCAACAGCTCCAGCATGCCTCTCGCTACCTCCCTCACCTTCCGCGCGAAGCACAACCGAGCGTGGGCCTTTTCGCTCGATACCGGCAGACCTCTCGGTCGGCAATCGGGCAATGCTCCCATTTCCGTCACGCTCTCGCCGTACCAGTCCATCGTCTTTATTCTGGACGAACGCCCCCCCAACGGTGCTTCGGGAGATCCTGACGCCGGACTCGCGGGTATCGGTGCCGGTGAGGTCTGCGCTCAGCAGCCAGGCAAAACGCTCGACCGCCTCGATGGGGGTTGGACCCTCGCCTTTCCCGGCTCAAAACCTCAGCCACTCACCTCCTTCACCTCTTGGGCCAGCCTCCCAGGCCGCAAATTTTACTCCGGCGAAGCAGTCTACTCAGCGACCTTCCGCCTCAACGAGGCTTCCATACCGGCCAATCGTCTCTTCCTCAACTTCGGCGCCGGCACGCCGATGCAGGACAACCGCCGCCCTGGCTCGGCAGGCATACACGCCTTAATCGATCCCCCGATCCGCGACGCTGCCATCATCTTCGTCAACGGAAAGCGTGTTGGTTCGCTCTGGCATCCGCCTTACCAGGTAGAGGTGTCTCCCTATCTCCGCAGAGGAGATAACTCGATCGAGGTCCACGTCTACAACACCGCCGTGAACTCGCTGGCCGGCCAGCCCGCACGAGACTACACCACCCTTAACGCAAAGTACGGCAAGCGCTTTGACACCCAGGATATGAATCTGATCGAGTCGCTTCCATCCGGCCTTCTTTTCGCACCCACTCTCAGCCAGGGTAACGGTCGACCCGCCTGCATCGAGATTCCATAATGCTCCGCAGCTTCCTTTTCGCTCTCACCCTGGCAGCACTTCCGGCACACAGCTTCGGGAAAATCATCCTCGCGAATGAGTACGGCGCGCGCGGCGATGGCAAGACTCTCAACACCCAGGCCATTCAACGCGCCATCGATGCAGCCGTCCGACAGCACAGCGCGGTCACCTTCGCTCCGGGCGTCTACCTGACGGGCTCCCTCTTCGTGAAGTCCGGCGTCACGCTTCAAATCGACAAAGGTGTGATCCTGCTCGGCTCGCAGAACCTTGTCGACTACCCGGTCATGCCTACTCGCGTCGCCGGCGTCGAGATGCCATGGCCCGCCGCCCTGATCAACGTCTACGAGCAGAACGACGTCCGCATCCAGGGTGAAGGGACCATCGACGGCGATGGCAAGATCTTCTGGGACAGCTATTGGACCCTCCGCAAAGCTTACGAGCCACGCGGCCTGCGCTGGGCCTCCGACTACGATGCCCGCCGTCCGCGACTCATTCAGATCTTCAACTCAGACCACATCACCCTGGGAAACGGCCTCCTCCTCCGCCGGTCCGGCTTCTGGACCGTCCACATCTGCTACTCGCACGACGTCAACGTCGAGCACGTCACCATCCGCAACAACGAAGACGGCCACGGCCCTTCCACCGACGGTATCGACATCGACTCCTCGCGCAAGGTTCTCGTCGAGTACGCCGACATCGCCGTCAACGATGACGCGCTTTGCCTCAAGGCCGGACGCGACTCCGACGGACTCCGAGTCAACCGTCCTTCTGAAGACATCATCCTCCGCAACTCCATCGTCCGTTCCGGAGCCGCCGGCGTCACGCTCGGAAGCGAAACCTCCGGCGGCTTCCGCAACATCGAAGCTTACGCCATCACCGTGCTCGCCCCTGTCCCAGTCGGCATCCTCTTCAAGTCCGCCCACACTCGCGGCGGCTTCGCCGAGAACATCCGCCTCCATGACTTCGACCTTCACGACGTAGCGGTCGCCTTTCGTGTCACGATGAACTGGAACCCCAGTTACAGCTACGCCGCCATCCCCGCCTCTGAGAAGAACTACCCACCCTACTGGACCGTCCTCGCAACTCCGGTACCCGATGCCCAGGGCAAAGCGCACTTCCATGATGTCCATCTGTCACAGATCACCGGCACCGCCAGAACCGCTTTCGAGGTCGACGCCTTCCCGAACGTGCCGCTCCAACGCTTCGAACTCGACCACTTCAACCTTCACACTCAGAAGGCCGGCCACATCGCCGACACGAAGGACTGGGCTTTTCACGACAACTCCTTCGTCGTTGCGGATGGTAGCCCGATCGATCTGATCGACGATACGAATCTGACCGGCTTACCCAACGCCCGAGTTGTGAGCCAGCCAACGACTAAGCCGGACGCAGCGAAACAGAGTTTTGCCGACCAGGACAAGAACTGAGGTCCAACAGCCATGCACTTTCGCCTGACCAAATCCGCCCTGCTCACCCTCACGCTCGTCTCGACCGCGAACCTCCGGGCCCAGCAGCCCTTCACGCCAACACCAGCCCAGCAGGCCGGCATCGACAAGGACAACGCCCGCCACTTCGGCGACTCACCTGGCGATGCAGGTCCCCTCGCGACCAACCTCTCCTCCGCCCTGAAGCCCGCGGCCATCGATGCGGCGATCGTCAAAGTGGCGGACTGGCAGCTCAAGCGGTCCGAGCCGTACTTCGACCGCATCTGGACCTGGAGCGTCCTGTACAGCGGCTTCATGGCCGCGTCGGACGCGACTGGCGACCCCAGATACCGCGACGCCATGTCGGAGATGAGCAGGAAGTTCGGGTACGCCTTGCGCAACCGTCTTCCCAACGCCGACGATCAAAGTATCGCCCAGACCTACCTTGAGCTGTATCTCGAACAAGGCAAGAAGGACAAGAGCATGATCGAGCCGACTCGCGCCGATCTCGATTCGCTGATTGATCTACCCACCCTTAACCCTGGTGATCCGCGCCTTCCCTGGTGGTGGTGTGACGCGCTGTTCATGGCGCCGCCGGTCTGGGCACGGATGTACGCCGCCACCGATGACCGCAAATACATCGTCTACCTCGATCGGCAATGGCAGCGCACCTCCGACCTCCTGTACGACAAGGAAGAGCACCTCTACGCACGCGACGAGACCTACATTCCGAAACGTGAAGCGAATGGTAAAAAGATCTTCTGGTCCCGCGGCGAAGGCTGGGTGCTCGGCGGCCTTGTGCGTACGCTTCAGTTCCTTCCCAAGGACGACCCGCAACGACCCTTTTACCTCAACCAGCTCCGCGAGATGTCCGCCCGCATCGCGGGGCTGCAGGGCCCGGATGGCCTCTGGCACGCCGGCCTGCTCGACCCCGAACACTATCCCCAGCCGGAGATCTCCGGCTCCGCCCTCTTCGTCTACGGCATGGCATGGGGCGTCAATGAAGGCATACTCGATGCCAAAACCTTCCGCCCTGTCATCGAGAACGCCTGGCGCGGCATCCTGCAGCACATCTACGCCGACGGCCGCCTCGGTGACATCCAGCAGACCGGCCCCGAACCCGCCTATTACCGGCCCTCCGCCAGTTATACCTATGGCGTCGGCGCTTTTCTTCTCGCGGGAAGCGAGCTAAAGCGCCTCAGCCTGCACGGTAACTCCCCCTCAGCGTCCCACAATCGAAAGCATCGCGCTCGATCCTGATCTCCGCCTCTACGTAGCATTTGGCTTGCTCTGAGATAGACCGGTCTTCATAGCGGAACACGTTTGTAGTAAAGCCCCTAAAAGACGAGGCTTCATGCGCTTCCTTCCCCTCACCCTCCTCTTCTCCGCAGCCCTCCTTCCCGCGCAAACGACTTTGCCCAAAGCGCCCGACAGCCCTGTGCAAGCGAGTTCGCCTACTGACCCCGCCGTCCACGCTCGTCTTAACCTCCCGACACCCGCCAACCCCGCGCTCCCGACCCTCTTCCTCGTCGGCGACTCCACTGTACGAAACGGCCGTGGAGATGGAGCCAACAACCAGATGGGTTGGGGCGAACCCCTGGTCGCCTTCTTCGACACCAGCAAGATCAACGTGGTCAACCGCGCCATAGGCGGACGCTCCTCGCGTACCTACATCACCGAAGGCCACTGGGCCGACACGCTCGCCCTCATCAAGCCTGGTGATGTAGTCCTCTTTCAGTTCGGCCACAATGACTCCGGTCCGCTCGACGACACGGCCCGCGCCCGCGGCACAATCCCCGGAGTTGGCGACGACTCCAAGGAGATTGAGAACCCCATCCTCAAACGACATGAGACCGTGCATACCTTTGGCTGGTACATGGCTCAATACGTAACCGATACGGTAGCGAAAGGCGCGATTCCCATCCTCTGTTCTCCCATCCCGCGGAAGATATGGAAAGACGGCAAGATCGTTCGCAATGAAACGACGTACGGCGGCTGGGCCCGGCAGGTCGCCGCATCCCACCATGCTCTTTTCATTGACTTGGACGAGATCGTCGCCCGCCGCTACGACGCGCTTGGCGAAGCCGCCGTCGAGCCTCTCTTCGGCGATCCCCACACCCACACCACGCTCGCCGGGGCCACGCTTAATGCCGAGTCGGTCGTGGCCGGCCTGAAAGCCCTACCTCACGACCCCGTCGCCACCTTCTTCTCCCCCAAAGGGCAATCGGTCAAACCCTCCGTCGAGAGCACAACGATGCAGACCTTAAAATGGACGGACCGATAGACTGGCTAGCAATTCCGTGCGAGGCCGCACCTGCCTGGAGTGTTGGCTCAGCATGTCGGTAGCAGGCACGAGATAAACATCAAGGAGGCTGAATGGGGCAGAGAAGCTTGGTAAAGTCAGCAGCGCTCCTTGCTTTGATGGTGGGCGGGTGGACGTCTCCAGCTTTGGAGCAGAGCAAGCCACTCACAGCGGCGACGCAGGGCGGCAGCTACGTACCTGAACACGCGCTCTTGCGATCTGAGATGTATGAGCGATTCATCCACAAGCTCTCTGGCGATGCACAAGGAAATACGCCGGCGCCAAGTCGGTCCGACTGGTATCCCGGTCGGCCAACGAAGACAAAAGAAGCTCTGTCCGGGAAGATCAATGACGACGTTTATTTTTCAAACGCTCTTGCACCCGGGGTAACTGCGGCGCTAACACCCGGGCCACAGTCGCCTACGGCACAAAGCTCAGCGTCCCAGGTCCCTGCCCTCAATGGCATCGCGCACGTCGCTATCCGGGTGCATGACCTCCCGGCGGCGGAGGCGTTTTACAACCAGCTCGGCTTCATTCGCGCGTTCCAGTTGAGCCGAAACGGAGCGCCGTATGAGGTGTTCATCAAGATCAATGACCGCCAGTTCATCGAGCTCTACAGTGCGACGGAAAAAGAGCCGCAAATCGGTTTCCTTCACCTCTGCTTCGAGGGCGCGGACCTGAACGCCATCCACGACGACTACGTGAGCCGAGGCCTCATTCCAATCTCCGTTCGCAAGGCAGGCGCTGGCAACCTCTTGTTCACGATGCCGGGGCCGCAGCAGCCTGCCTTCACGCAGAATCTCGAGTACACGCAATACATGCCCGGATCTCTGCACGGCAACGACGTTGGAAAGCATCTTGGGCCGAACCGGGTTGCCGATCGGTTGGTCTCTGTGTCGCTGGCAATGGTCGATCCCGAAGCGGCGCGCAGTTTCTACCTAGACAAGCTCCACTTCCTGCCTACACCGGAGCATGCGCTTTTGGCACTGCCCGGTCCCTCTGGCCAGACCATCGAGATTGTGTCGCCGGAGCTTGGCATGAAAGCAAGCTTTACGCTCGAGACTGGCAATCTGAAGCAGGCGAGCCGACGCATCAAGCAGGGGGGGATCGCCGCGAAGCAGTTGGCCCATGGCATGGGCATCGCCGATCCGGACGGCAACCTGATCGTTATCTCAGACCAGGGAAGCATGGGCAAGTAAGTGTCTTGAGAGCAGCGTAGAAGCGGAGGTGTTCTGCCTTCTTCGGCACGGAGCTGCCGGCGCTTGAGCGGAGCGGCGCATGGGGTTTGCTGTTCATCAACATACAAAAGGGCGACGCAGTTCAAACGAGAATATGTTTCAAAAGGTGATCCAGTGCGATAGCATGGTCGCCATGGAAGCCAGCGCCGCCGGTACTCGTCTAGAACGGCAACGTCTTTACCCAGGAGTCTCGTATGCGTCTTTGCCCATCCTGTCTTCGTCTTGGTCCTGCGTTGGTCCTGCTGGCGTCGCTCTCTCCAACTTGCTCCGGCCAGGCGCCTGCAGCGAAGGGGGAACCGGCTCCGCCGAAGACCTGGATCGACCAGACCACCGGGCATAAGGTTATTCGCCTGAGCGACGAGCCAAACTCCTCCGGCTTCTACTTCAACAACAACGCCTTCAGCCCGGACGGCAAGAAGATGATCTACACGGCCCCGGACGGCATCCATGTGCTCGATCTGGGGAGCCGGCAGACTAGGCTGCTGGTGCCGAACCCACCGCGTCCTGAACCGGCGTCCGACGATCCGATCGCGCGGTATCGCGGCAACGTGCACGCCATCGTCGTGGGACACAAAACGCCAAGCATCTTCTATTCGAAGCTGGACCCGGCGACCAAAAGCAACACCGTCTATAAGGCGAACATGGACACGGGTGAGATCACGAAATTGGCCACATTGCCACCCGGGGCGGGCGGTGTCGCAACCGTCAACGCGGACGAGACACTCGCGGCCGGGACGATGAACGACGGTCCGGCCCTGGCGCCGGAATACGGCAGCAACCTCACCTCGCCGACAGGAACTCCGCGTCAGCGGCAGGTCACCGGCGCAGCCTCCGGAACGCTGGTGCAGCCGGAAGGCAAGGGCGAGATGATGGAGCGACGCCTTGCCTCGCGGCAGCCGCTCATCCTCTACACGGTAAACCTTCAGACCGGCAAGATCACGACACTGTTACATTCCACCGATTGGGTGAACCATCTTCTGTTCTCTCCGGCAGATCCGCGCCTGCTGATGTATTGCCATGAAGGTCCGTGGCAAAAGGTAGACCGGATCTGGACGATCCGTACGGACGGCACGGAGAACACCCTGATCCACAAGCGCACCTTCGCGCAGGAGATCGCCGGGCACGAGTTCTGGGGAATCGACGGCAAAACCCTCTGGTATGACTGGCAGCCTATCAAGGGCGAAGACTTCTACCTGGCCGGATACGACGTGGCGACGCACCGCCGGCGGGCCTTCCACATGGAGCGTAACGAGTGGTCGATTCACTTCAACGTGACCGGCGATGAGAGCCTTTACACCGGGGATGGCGGCGACCCGGGCCAGGTTGCGAAGGCTCCGGATGGCGAGTACATCGAGCTGTTCCATCCGATGATGAAGCGGGTCGACGGCATCAATGAGCCGAGCTTTATCCAGCCTGGAGTGTTCCACTCCGAGCATCTGGTCAACATGTCGAAACACAACTACAAGCTCGAGCCCAATGTGCGGTTCTCGCCCGACAAGAAGCTCGTCATCTTCACCAGCAACATGCTTGGCCCAAGCTATGTCTTCGCCGTGGAAGTGGACAAAGCGACAGGCGCCCCGGCCACCCCCGGAAACTAGCTTCGTCGAGCAGAGCCTGCACCGCCGTGCGGAATTCGCCCCCCGTATCATGCGCAGCCTGGCAAAGGAGCCTGGTGGTGCGCTCGACAGGCGATCCTCACCTCTCCTTCAGCCTTCCCATCGGAGACACTTGATGCCCTCTCGTTGCACGCGACTTCGCTCACAACTCACCGGTGCACTCGTTACCACTGCTATCTTCTCTCTCCTCGCAGCGGCGCCGATATACGGACAGGCCGCGATGAAGTTCACCTGTGGCAAAAGTGGCAAAAGCACGCATGCAATCACGCTCACCAGTGCCAGCCGATACATTGCGCCGGAGGCAACGGCGTCAGGCCCACCGGTTTCCCTGCCCGCCTTCGGCTTCGATCTTATAGCCTCGCCCACGAGCTTCAGCAAAGAGGCTTGTTCAAGCGACAAACCGTTCTTCTTCTCGGTTGCGGTTCCGGACGGCAACTACCAGGTCTCACTCGTTCTTGGCTCGGGCGCAACCTCCGTCACGACGGTCCGAGCCGAGTCGCGACGGTTGTTTGTGGACCGTCGGAAGACTGCAGCCGGCGGCTCGCAAAACGTGCTGTTCAACGTCAACGTCCGGACGGAGTACATTGCCGAGACGGGGGGGACCTCCGCCGCTATCCCCGGTGCGAGTGGCAGCGCCGCAACGCCCCCGGCCGCCCGCGCTAGGGTGAAGCTGAAGCCCCGAGAGGTCGGCGCGCTCGATTGGGATGAGAAGCTTACCCTCGAATTCAACGGCGACAATCCCGGCTTCCGTTCCCTCTCCATTCGACCCATCCGGGATGTTCCGACGGTCTACCTTGCCGGCGACTCCACCGTGGTCGACCAGGACAAGGAGCCGTGGGCAGCATGGGGCCAGATGCTCCCCATGTTCTTCGGGCCAGGCGTCGCCATCGCCAATGAGGCGGAGTCCGGCGAGACGATCCGGAGCTTCACCGCCGAGCGGAGATTCGACAAGATCCTTTCCACCATCCGTCCCGGCGACTACCTCATCATCCAGTTCGCGCACAATGACCAGAAGCAGGGCACCCCGGCTGCTACCGGCTTCAAGGAGTACCTGCTGCGCTACATCGAAATCGCCCGCAAAAAGGGCGCGACCCCGATTCTGGTCACCTCCATGAACCGGAGAGTCTTCGGCCCGGATGGAAAGATCACGGACACGCTTGGCGGATACCCTCAGGCGATGCGCGAGTTTGCAAAGGAACAGAACGTACCTTTGATCGACCTCAATGCGATGAGCAAGACCCTGTTTGAGGCAATGGGACCGGCGGGCACTCTGAAGGCGTTCGTGCACTTCCCTGCCAACACCTTTCCGGGTCAGGCTGCGGAGTTGAAGGACGACACGCATTTCACCGCCTATGGCGCTTATGAACTGGCGCGTGCCGGCATCCAGGACATTCAGGATCAGAAGCTGCCGCTGGCGCAGTTCCTCCGGAAAGGCATTGGCGCGTTCGATCCGGCCAAACCCGATGACGTCGCCACGTTCACCCTGCCGCCCAGTCCGCTGGTCTCAACCGAGAAGCCTTACGGCCGTTAGCATGGCAAGTGGGATTCTGCCCGGGAATCTACCGTTTCACCTCAGGTTTAAGGTATCTGATCAGTGGAGAGTGCGCAGACTGGAGTGCAAGCACAACAGCCTTCGCATTAAGCTCAGCGCCCTCCGCGCTGGTATGGGTATGGTCCTTGGGAAAGAGCAGGGCCGTCTTCTCCTGGCCCTCCGCCTCAAACGTGTCGGCGGCGATGCTGCCCATATCCACGAACAGGACGTGCTGATCGGACGCAAGCTGCTTGATCATGGCGTCGTAGCCCATGTCGCGTTCGATCCTCCCATCCTTCCAGATATCGCGCACGGTGAGCGAGAGCAGAATAGGCATCGCCTTCTTCTCGCGCGTCTCCGCGACGTACTTGCGCAGGTACCAGCCATAGGTATGGACGATCTCATGATGCCCGTCCGGCAGAGTGACATCCTGAGATTCTTCGCCGAGGCCCTTGATCGACCCGCGCGGCTTTGCGCCGCCGAGGTCCCCACCATCGTTGTGGCCCATCTGCAGTAGCACGGAGTCGCCCGGTTTCATCTCGGCCAGAACCTTGTCCCATGCTCCCTCTTGGATGAACGTCCGGCTGCTGCGGCCCGCCCGCGCCCGGTTTGCAATGTTGATCCGAGTCGTGTCGAAGAAGTGCGCGATGTGATCCCCCCAGCCAAGATCCGCGCCGTTGCGGGCAGTCGAATCGCCGACAAGGAACAGCGTGGGAAGCGCAGGATCCAACGGAGAGCTCTGGGTAAACGCGGGTTGGACCGGGACATCAGGCGTACCCGGGACCTGTGCAGACGATGTTGTGATGGCAGCGGCGAGCGCGAAGCAGTGGAGCAAGAGCGAGGAGAAGGTAAGCTGGAACATGGACGAAAGCTTACACGGTACTTAGCGCCAAGCGCGTGCGCCCGAGCACTTGACGAACGTCCTAGTGCACGCTGTCCACCGACCTACGCGAGCGCGAGGTGATCGACCTGCCGACCCTGACCGCTCAAGCTTGCCTCGCCACGTCCTCACCATCAATTGGTCCTCATCCAGCGGTCTGGTGTACTTGCGAGGCAACTACCGCTCGTTTTCCCGAATGCTGCGATCATCCTCAGTTGAAGTCGCTCCCCAGCCACCTCCCCCTGGCGTCTCGATTCGTATGACGCAGCCAGCTTCACAATCGACACTGCACTTCCCTGGCAACATCGTCTCTTCCCCCGCAGTGATCAGCAGCGATCGCCCCAGCGCGCCCGAAGATCCACCGGCTAGTCCATAGGGCGCGAACACGCGACGATCCGTGAGCAGCGTCACCTTAGCCGGAGCAAGCAGCTCGATTTCCCTTACGATTCCGTCGCCGCCTCTATAGCGCCCCTTGCCTCCGGAGTTCTGCCGATAGGAATAGGACCGGACCCTGAATGGATAGGCATACTCCAAGGCCTCAACGGGAGTATTCAAGGAGTTGGTCATATGCGTGTGGATGCCGGATATACCGTCCGCCGAGGGCCGCCCGCCCATGCCTCCGGCAATCGTTTCGTAGTAGGCGTAGGGCTGCTTCGTCCGAGGATCCACACCGCCGATCGTCAGGTTGTTCATTGTTCCTGAACTTGCAGCCGGGATGCGCTCCGGCATCGCCTGGGCAAGAGCTCGCAGTAAGACATCCACGATTCGCTGCGACGTCTCGACGTTTCCGCCAGCGACCGGGGCGGGCAACACCGCATCCACTATGCTCCCCCTGTCCGTAAGAACAGTTATGGGCCGCATCACTCCCGCAGTGGCCGGAGCATCCTCCGGTAGCAGACACCGCATAACGTAGTACACCGCCGAATATGTGATCGAGTACACCGCGTTGATGCTGCTGGCCATCTGTGGGCTTGACCCGGCGAAGTTCACGACCGCCGACTGCTCCTCGGCATCGAGCGTTATCGCTACTCGAATCCGCACGGGCTCATCGCTGAAGCCATCGCTGTCCAGAAAGTCCTCTGCCTCCACCGTTCCACTGCGCACCGCACCCAGCTGTGCCCGCATCAGGCGCTCGGAGTAGTCCATCAGATCGACCGAGAGCCGGTGGATGCCCGACGCACCGTAACGTTGCAGCAGCTCATGCAAGCGCAACTCGCCCACGCGACATGCGCCGATCTGGGATCGGAGATCACCCTCGCGCTCCTTCGGCGTCCGCACATTGTGAAGAATCAGCTGCAGCACGCTGGAGTTGATCGCACCAGCCTTCACGATCCGCACCGGTGGAATGCGCAGGCCCTCCTGATAGATCTCGCGGCATAGACCCATTGATCCTGGGTACAGGCCGCCTACGTCGGCGTGGTGCGCCCGAACCGCGACATATAGAACAGGTGTAGCCGCCTCCGCGAAGACGCCGAGCACCATCGTGATGTCCGGCAGATGCGTTCCTCCTGCGTAGGGGTCGTTCAAAATGGCAACATCACCGGGGCCAAGCTTCATGGCCCCAATGACAGCCTTCACGGACATTGGCATGGATCCCAGATGCACGGGCATGTGATCACCCATCGCAATCACCTGTCCCGTTCCGTCGAAGACGGCACAAGAGTAGTCGCGTCGCTCCTTGATGTTCGGAGAAAAGGAAGTGCGTCGAAGTGACGCCCCCATCTCTTCGGCGATGGAGTGGGTCACGCTCTTGAAAACCGCCAGTTCAATAGGATCGCTCCCGATCCGCTCTTCCGAAAATTCGATGGGATCGCCAGTGTGCACGGAGATTGCCATAGTCATTTCACCTCGATGATCAGATTCCCGTGCACATCGACCCCCGCCTCGCATCCGGGCGGCAGCACAGTCGTAGAACTATATTCAGTTACGAGTGCCGGACCCTCAAATCGATCGCCGGCTTTCAGCAACTCGCGGCGATACACCTGGCTTTCCATCCACTCGCCAGAAAAGTAGATCGGACGCCTCTTCATAACCGCCTGTGCTCCATCTCCTGGCACCGCCTCGCTGACGGGCAGAGTCACCCGGGGGTTCGGCACAACGAAGCGCACACGAAGAGTTACAATCTCCACCGGAGATGATGGGTTCGAATAGCCGTACCTCCGTTCATGCATCGCGTGAAAGTCTTCGAGAAGATGCCCCTCCTCTGCAATGTTCAACTCATAACCTTGTCCCGTGTACCGGATGTCGGCCGACCGGCTCGCGACTCCTTGCCATCCCTCCTGCAGCAGCTCGGACCTCCCTCGCTCCTCCAACTCGACGAAGAACGGTTCGAGCTCCTCGCGATTTGCCTGCCGCAACATCACTGTCCTCGAGTAGTCGCGCACCGTGTTCGCCATGAGGATCCCAAGGGCAGACAAGGCGCCCGGCATCTTTGGCACCAGCACACGCGGAATCCGCAGCGACCTCGCCATGGCGCAGGCATGAAGCGGTCCCGCCCCGCCATAGCTGACCAGCGTGAAGTCCCGCGGGTCGTATCCCTTCTCGATCGAGATCACGCGCACAGCCCTCTCCATTGCGGTCTCCGCCAGCAGCAGAACTCCCGACGCAAACTGCTCCATCGTCGAAAGCACACCCTTGGCTGCGTCCATCAGAGTGCGCGTGCGCTCGTCATCAAGGCGCATCCCTCCGCCCAGGAAGAGCTCCGGATCCAGCCGGCCCAACACCAGGTTTGCGTCTGTTACTGTTGGCTGCTCCCCTCGGCCGTAACAGATCGGGCCCGGCATCGATCCCGCAGACTCCGGCCCCACATGCAGGATCCCGCCCTCGTCGAAGCTCGCCAGCGATCCACCGCCCGCGCCCACCGTATGGATGTCCAGCGTGGGCACGCCGATCGGCATCTCCGAGACGACTGCCTCGTTCGTCGTCTGAGGACCACCCTCGGCCGCGTCGATCAACGACACATCGGTCGACGTTCCCCCCATATCGAAGCCGATGATCTTGTTGAACCCTGCCATCCGCGCGATCTCGTACGCTCCAATCACGCCTCCTGCCGGTCCCGAGAGCACCGTCCGTACCGGCTCCCTCGCCGCCAGTCGAGCCGGCACAATCCCCCCCGACGACTGCATCACGTGGACCGAACTGGTGGGAAACCTTGTCGTCAACTCCAGTTCCAGCCGCCGGAGGTACGTGCTCAGCTTGGGTGCCAGATAGGCGTTCGTCACTACGGTTGAGGCTCGCTCAAATTCGCGGAACTCCGGCAGAATCTGGTGCGAGATCGAAATGGGAAGGCCAAGACCTCGAAGCGCCTCGACGACCACCAACTCGTTCTGCGGATTCGCAAATGAAAAGATAAGAGATAGCGCAATCGACTCTGCCCCGCTCCGTCCGATCCGTTCCGCCAGGGAAACCAAGGACTCCGCCGTAGGGGCCAGAAGAATTTCGCCGGTCGGCCCGGTCCGTTCCTCCACGCCAAAGCGAAGCTCCTTGGGAACAACACAGGGCAGTGGCGATCGGAACCAGTCGTAGAGGCTCGTCCGCGCCTGGCGTCCGATCGCGATGGTGTCCTCGAATCCCGAGGTCGTCACAAACGCTACCCTGGCGCCCTTTCTCTCGAGCATCGCATTCGTCCCCACCGTCGTTCCATGCCGTACCTCGGGCACGGCGTCTGAAGAGGCTACCTGCATTACAGCGTCCAGCACGGCCTTAGCTGGGTCCTCAGGTGTCGACAAGATCTTCACGACCTCGACCACGCCATCGTTCAGGTAAACGCAGTCCGTGAAGGTCCCGCCGCTATCGACTGAGATTCGCATCTGTTAGACTCCAATCCTCCAAACAGCTCCGGTTCAGAAAAGCACATCCTCGAGCTCGATGGGCACATACAGCAGGACATCGCGCTCAGCGCGCTAAGCGTCGGGCGAAAGCGTCGTTGTCGACGGTTTATCCCCCAGGTCAACGTCGAGTCCAACACCGTCGGAGGCGTCGTCACCCAGGATGAGATCGACAAGCTCCCGGTCAACACACGCCAGTATCTCAACTTCTCCCTCCTCGTGCCCGGCACCAGCCAGGATGGTTCGCCACTAAACCAGCCAGCGAGGATCGAGCTCGATGAACCTCCGTCCAGTGTCCGTCGGCGCAGCTCTTGCCGCTACGCTCTCCGCCCACCTTTGCTCAGCCCAGCAGCCGAAGGTCGTGGAGCCCACGCATACCGCCTCGATGCCGGAGAAGGAGACCTTCCTCGAAAATCCCTTCCACCTGGGCGACCTCCTGCAAGTCCATCTTCGCCGCCGCAGGCATCACCGACGTCGACGTCCTCTGCGCCTACAGGCAGGGCGTTCGCGTCTACATGGCCGTCACCGGCTCCACGCCTGGCCGGCGTTCTCCAGCCTTCAGCACCCGTTTCCTGATGTCACCTACGACGACGGACACATCGAGGCGCCTGACGAGACTGCTCGCGGCCCTGGCTTCATCTCGTGCCCGGCGCAGGCATTGCTTACGACCACGCTCATCTGAAGTACCTCAGAGACGGCAAATTCAAGATCAAACGAACCCAGAGAGAGTTCTTCGACGGCGTACAGTGGCAGGTAAACCGCGACCGTCCCGTTCTTGCTCCAAATCCATCAGGAGTCCACCCAATCCTCGACACCCGTGCAGCCCGGCGGCTCCAACGCACCCAGCACCGCACCAACCGGCACCACCCGCGAGCCCCCCAACACGAACCCCACCCCATCCACACCCGCTCCTGAAATCCCCAGCCCCACATCACCGCAGCCCCAACATCAGACAGGAGATCGATGGCCGGCACGATACCCATGGCGGCAGCAGGAGCATCACGGATTTCCTTCTGGCTGCTGGCCAAGGAGCCCTTCCGCCGCAATGCGCTGCTTGCCGCGGCCTTCGGCTGGATGCTCGACAGCATGGACGTCATGCTCTACTCCATGGTCATCCCGGCCGCCAGCCGTGACCTCCACATGAGCTCCGGCACGGCCGGCCTCATCATGTCGCTCACACTTATCGCAGCAGCGGCAGGCGGCATCTTCTTCGGCTTCGTCGCCGACCGCCTCGGCCGCACCCGCGCCCTCTCTCTCAGCATCCTCATCTACTGCATCTTCACCGGTCTTTGCGCGTTCGTTCACAGCGTGCCTCAACTCGCTACCTGCCGCATGCTTCTCGGCCTTGGAATGGGTGGAGAGTGGGCCGCCGGCGCAGCTCTCGTCGCAGAGACCTGGCCCACCGAGCACCGCGCCAAGGCGCTCGGTCTCGTCCAGAGCGCCTGGGCTATCGGCTACGCGCTCGCTGCCCTCGTCGTCGCGTTCATCATGCCGCACTTCGGCTGGCGCGCCGTCTTCCTCGTCGGCCTGTTCCCTGCGCTCGTCACTATCTGGATCCGCCGCCATGTGAAGGAGCCGGACACCTGGCACCGCGAACCCGAGATCTCCGTCCGGCAGCTCTTCCGAGGTCCACTGGCGCGCCGTACCCTCGTCATCACCGCCATGAACGCCGCCAGCCTCTTCGCCTGGTGGGGACTCTTCTCGTGGGTGCCGTCCTTTCTCTCTCTGCCCGTCTTCAAAGGCGGCCATGGCCTGGATATTCTCCATACCTCCTCCTGGACCATCGTCATGCAGACCGGTACCTTCATGGGCTACACCAGCTTCGGGGTTCTCGCGGACCGCTTCGGTCGCAAGCAGGTCTACATCACCTTCCTCATCGTCGCCGCAGCCATCGTCCCGCTCTACGCCCTCGCCCGAACTCCCTCGACGCTCTTTCTCCTCGGCCCTCTGGTTGGATTCTGGGGTTCAGGCTACTTCTCCGGCTTTAGCGTCATAGCCAGCGAAGCCTTCCCCACGGCCCTCCGGGGTCGAGCTCTCGGTCTGGCCTATAACTTAGGCCGACTCGTGAGCGCCTCCGCACCCTTTCTCGTCGGACACATTGCACAGACCCATGGCATGGGCTTTGGCCTCATGCTTACTTCTCTAGGTTTTCTTCTCGCCGGTCTTATAGCAACTGCTGTCCGCAACGATTGGTCAAGCGGCACTCTATAAGCGGCAGGGGCGAAAATCACGGCAAAGAGCGAGCAACGGCAAATGCAACTGCCAGGGCCTTCGCTGCGGTCGAGATGGCGACCAAAAAGGTGGGGGGGCAGCTTCCGCGGATCATTTTAGCCATATGGAAACAGCAAAGGCCCGGAGCAGGTTCGCTTCGGGCCTTCTCTCCGCCCTTTTGCGGAGCGCAATCGCGGTGTCGGGTGCGTGTTTTAGGCGATCACCTTTGTGAGGGTCTTTTCGATCGACTTTGCGATCGTGTCCTTGGGGACGAAGCCGACGATTTGTTCGGCGACCTTTCCACCTTTGAAGAGCAGCAGCGCGGGGATGCCGCGGATGCCGTAGCGCGCGGGCGTGGCATTGTTGGCGTCCACGTCCATCTTCATCACTTTGATCTTGCCGTGGTACTCGGTTGCGACCTCATCGACGACGGGAGCGAGGGCACGGCACGGGCCACACCATGCGGCCCAAAAATCAACGAGAACGGGCTGCTCCGACTGCAGAACCTCTTTCTCGAAGGATCCATCATTGACTTCCGTTACGAACAGACCTGCCATGTTGTGCTTCCCTTCTGCCGCTCCGGCGCTGATGTTCTGCCGGGTACGGTTCCAACCACACAGTAATAGATGCGAATGGCGGTGGGAAGTTTCATGCTGGGGGGCTCGCCTGGGTACCACGGATGGGGGTAAGGGAGTCGAGGATCGAAGTGAGGTACAGGTAAAGTAAAACGCCCGGACCTCTCGAAAGAGGTCAACGGGCGCTGTAGCAGCCCTCCCCAGAACTGTCTACAGGTCGAAGATTAGAGACAAAGCCGCTTCGCGTAAAGAACTCTTAGGTAACATTCTTCGGGATTACGTAACCGTTACCGACGAGAGTCTGTGACCGTTGCTGCTTCGCCAATGTTGACCGTAAGAATCTCTGCGATCTTTTGTTGAGCGATGCCCCGAATAGTCTGCAGAATGGGATCGAGCGGGGCCTCGGGCGGCGCGATAAGGAGAACGGAAGGTCCGGCTCCGCTGAGAGCGACTCCCTGAATGCCGTGCTGGCCGACGAGGGGAAGGAGCAGGGGGAGAAGTGGGCAGGCGGCTGCGCGGAAGGGCTGGTGGAGGCGGTCGCGCATGGCGAAGCGCAGGAGATCGGGGCGGTCGAGGGCGAAGGCGGCGACGAGGAGGGCTGTTGCCTGGAGGTTCGCGACTGCGTCGACGCGGGGGTAGAGATCGGGAAGCAGAGCTCGGGCTTCAGAGGTGGGGAGGCCTCGGGGAGGGAGGGCCAGGATCAACTGCCAGGTTAGGTTCGTGCCGCATGTGGTTGATAGGACGAATGCTTCTGGCTCAACGGAGACGGTCTGGATGATGGAAGATGCGGTCATGCCGCCGTGGAAGCAGGCAGCTACGTTATCAGGGTGGCCTTCCCGACGGCAGGCGTCGTCGAGGATCTGCTGGGGTGTCCAGCGGAGATCGCCGAAGTGGTTGGCGAGGAAGATGCCGGCGAGGATGGCAGCGGCGGAGGAGCCGCAGCCCATGCCGAGGGGGATCTGGTTATGGAGTTTGAGAGCCAGGGTAGGGGCGGGAAGGCCCTGATGGCCGAGGACCTCGGTGTAGGTCATAAGGATGAGGTTGTTGGAGAGGGAGCCGCAGAGAGCGGCGTCGCGGCCAGTGGCTTCGATAGTGGGGGTGCTGGAGGTTTCGGCGGCGTCGATGGTGAGATAGAGCGAGAGGGCCAGGCCGAGGGCGTCGAAGCCGGGACCGAGGTTGGCGGAGGTGGCAGGGAGGCGGAGGCGGATGGGGGGTGCGGATTCCATTTCGGTGGCTCTCGATTGGCGGGTTAAGAAGCAGGTTCCTCGCGGCGCTCGGAATGGAAGAAAGAAGGGCAACAGCTAGGTAAGAAGGCGAAAAGCAGATTCTCCGCTTCGCTCCTGAATGACACGCAAAAGTACAGGCAACAGTAAGGGCGAATACGGGGATCCTTCCCCCTTCGACTTCGCTCAAAGTCAGGATGAGAGCTTTGTTCAGGATGACAAGCCGACAGGTCAGGCGTGGATGGGGGTGGTTTGGATGGCGGCGTCTATCGTGCGGAGGACGGTGTCGGTGTCGGCGTCGAGGACGGTGGGGGGTTTGCGGAGAGTTTGGTGAAGGGAGAGTTGGGCGAGGGTGGCAGGTGCTAGTTCGTCTTCACGGAGAAGGTTTCCGCGGTGGTAGGCGATGGTGTACTCGGGGTCTTTGAGGGTGTGGCCGGTGAGGATGAGAACGACGCGCTCTTCGGGGGTGATGCGGCCGTTAGCTACGAGTTTTTTGAGGCCGGCGAGGGTAGCGGCCGAAGCGGGTTCGCAGCCGATGCCTTCGGCTCCGATCTCGGCCTTGCTGAGGGCGATCTCCTGCTCAGAGGCCTGCTCGCACCAGCCGCCGGTGGAGTGGATGGTGGCGACGGCCTTGCGGAAGGACGCGGGGTTGCCGATGCGGATGGCGGAGGCGCGGGTGTCGGCGATGACGGGGGTGACGTGGGCTCCATCGTTTTCCTGCATGGAGCGGAAGAGGGGGTTGGCTCCTTGGGCCTGGACGACGGAGATGCGGGGGACGCGCGGGATGAGGCCGAGGTCGCACATTTCGCGGAAGCCCTTGCCGAGAGCAGCGCCGTTGGCGAGGTTCCCGCCGGGGACGATGACGTGCTCGGGGACCTGGCCCTCGAGCTGCTCGACGAGTTCGAAGGCGGGGGTCTTCTGGCCCTCGGCGCGATATGGGTTAACGGAGTTGAGGAGGTAGATGGGGAGGCGGCGGATGAGTTCGGAGAGGATGCGGACGCAGCCATCGAAGTCGGTGCGGAGCTGGAGGGTGATGGCGCCGTAGTCCATGGATTGCGAGAGCTTGCCCCAGGCGATCTTGCCTTCGGGGATGAGGACGATTGAGCGGAGGCCGGCGCGGGCGGCGTAGGCGGCCATGGCGGCGGATGTATTCCCTGTGGACGCGCAGGCGACCCAATCGAAGCCACGCTCGGCGGCGACGGAGAGGGCGGCGGTCATGCCGGTGTCCTTGAAGGAGCCGGTGGGGTTGCCGATGCCTTGGTGCTTGGCGAGGAGGAAGTCGATGCCAAGGGCTTTGGCAGAGCGGGGGAGGTCGTAGAGGGGGGTGTTGCCCTCGCGGAGGGTGACGGGATTTTCGGGGTTATCGAGGATGGGGAGGAGGTCGCGGAAACGCCAGACGCCGGACTGGTCTACCGCCATCGTGGATGTCCGGCGCTCCTGCCACAGCCAGCGAAGGGCGCTGGCGTTGGGGAGGTTGGTGTCGGGAATCATGTTGCCGGGAGTTGTGGCACGGGAGCGAGGCGTCGGGTTCCTAACAGCGATCGACGACCAGGGATAGATAACGTCGTAGAGACCGCCGCAGACCGCGCATCGGAAGTCAGCTGCGGCGGCTTCGGGCGGGATGACGGCGGCGCACCCGGTGCATCTAAGCTGGTGAGATGCAACTTTCATCGGTAATGACAGGGTATCGCAAGAGCGTTCGGAGGCAAAGGCGGGTGTGGGGCTTCGGCCTCCTTTTAACGGCTTTGCTGGCTGCGGGTGGGGCTGCAAGGGCGCAGGAGGGGAAGGAGCTTCGGGTCGCGGCCGCGTCCGATCTGCAGCCGGTGATGCCGGTGCTGGCGGATATGTATCTGAAGAAGACCGGGGTGAAGCTGCTGGTGAACTTCGGCTCGTCGGGAGCGCTGGCGACACAGATTGAGAACGGGGCCCCGGTGGACCTGTTCCTGGGCGCGGATTTCACCTATCCGGAGAAGATCGTTGCGGCGGGATTGGCAGACGCGAAGGCTCCGACAGCTTATGCCAGGGGGCGGCTGGCGGTGTGGGCGAGGAAGGATTCACTCCTGCAGCCGATCTCGATCGACAAGCTGATGGATCCCCGGATACAGAGGATTGCGGTTGCGGACCCGCTGCATGCGCCTTTTGGACGGGCGGCGGCAGCGGCGCTCGACAGAATGAAGATGCTGGACGCGCTGAAGCCGAAGCTTGTGGTCGCGGAAAATGTAGCGCAGGCCGGACAGTTCGTGGAGTCGGGCAATGCACAGGCCGGGCTGATTTCCCTAACGCTGGCGAGCTCGCAGCGATACATGGAGCTGGGGAGCTATGCGGTGGTGCCGGACTCGCAATATCCGGAGATCCGGCAAACGGCGGTGGTGCTGCGGAAGAGCAATCGCCGCGCGGAGGCGCACGCCTTTTTGGACTGGCTGCTTTCGTCCGAGATCCAGGGAAAGCTGCCGCAGGTGGGGATGGACGCGGTCCGATAGGACACGCGATGGGTAACGGATCTATGCGGATCGAGTCGTCTATGGTGCCGTCGATGACTTAGACTGGCGGGATGGATGTCGAGGCTCTTTGGCTGACGCTGCGGCTGGCGGTGGCGACGACTGCGGTCCTGCTGGCTGGGGCGGTTCCGCTGGCGTGGTGGATCGCCCGCGACGAGGGATTTGGACGGGGGCTGGTGCAGGCCCTGGTGGCGTTGCCGCTGGTGCTGCCGCCCACCGTGCTGGGTTTCTACCTGCTGGTGATGATGGGACCGATGACCGGGCCGGGACGGTTGCTGATACGCGCTGTGGGGCATCCGTTGGCGTTCAGCTTTGCCGGGTTGCTGGTAGGGTCGATTCTGTACAGCCTGCCGTTCGCGGTGCAGCCGCTGGTGGCTGGATTTCGAGCGGTGGATCGGGCGTATGTGGAGGCAGCCGAGGGCTTGGGCGTGTCTCCGCGAAAGGTGTTTCTGGGTATTGTGCTGCCGATGGCGTGCACTTCCCTGCTGACGAGTGCGGTGCTGACATTTACGCATACCGTGGGCGAGTTTGGGGTGGTGCTGATGCTGGGCGGCAATATCCCCGGGGCGACGCGGACGCTGTCGATCTCGCTCTACGACATGGTGGAAGATGGGCGGTACGGCGCCGCGAATGCCACGGCAGCGTTGCTGGTGGGGGTGGCTCTGCTGGCGTTGCTGGGGATTTATCTCACGCCCGCGGCACGAGGTTTGGGCAGAGGTTTGGGCAGCAAATGGACGGGTGACAGGAGCGACGTGCTTGGGTGAGGAGAGCCTGCTGGGGGTGTGGCTGCGGCATCGACAAGGGTCGTTGAGGCTGGAAGTGGACTTCCAGCTGAAGGCACCGTGGACTGTGCTGTTCGGGCCATCGGGGAGTGGGAAGTCGACGGTGATCCGGGCGGTTGCGGGTTTTGTGCGACCGGATGAGGGCAGGATCCTGTTTGGGCGTCCGGAACAGGTGCTGATGAGTACGGCCGAGCGGCGGTCTGTTCCGGCGCACCTCCGGCCCCTGCGAAACGCCGGGCAGACGGCGCGGCTGTTTCCGAGGATGCGGGTGCGGGAGAACGTGGAGTATGGGGTGGCGCGGACGCCGGATGGGGCGTGGAGTGGACGGGATGTGCGAGCGGTTGTGGACGAGGTGATGGAGCTGTTTCGGCTGGGGAAGCTGGCGGAGCGCATGCCCAGCGAGCTGAGCGGAGGCGAGCGGCAGCGGGTGTCGGTGGCACGGGCGGTAGCTTCGGCGGCGACCTTTGGCGGTCCGGGGCGGGCTTTGCTGCTGCTGGATGAGCCGTTCTCGGGGTTGGACGCGGTGCTGCGCGATGAACTGGCGGTCGCACTGCGGGGGTGGCTGGCGGAGCGGGGGACGCCGGTGCTTTCGGTGTCGCATGATGTGGGCGAGACGTTTCTGCTGGGAGCGGAGGTGATCCGGATGGCTGAGGGGCAGGTGCTGGAGCAGGGGCCGGCGGAGGTGGTGCTGGCCGGGGAGCGGGAGAGGCTGCTGGCTGGGTTGCGGGGCTAGGTTGGATTGTCCACGCTCGATGTTGTCGATAGAGAAGCGGATTCCTCCGCTGCGCTGCGAATGACAACGAAAATGGCTGTAAATGACAGCAAGAGGGCTGCGGAATCACAACCAAAGGCGCTGCGCGAGGTTTTGGCGTTAGGGGTCGAGGTCGACGGGCTCTTGTTCCAGGGTGACGTTGAAGCGGGTTTGGACCTCGGAGCGGATGCGGTCGCGGAGGGTGGTGAGGTCGGCATAGGTGGCGCCCCCGCGATTGATCAGGGCCAGGGTGTGGCGGGAGGAGATGCCGGCGTTGCCGAGAACGTAGCCTTTGCCGAAGCCGGCGTGTTCGACCAGCCAGGCGGCGGCGAGCTTGACGCGGGCGCCGCTCCCGAGGGTACCGGCGGGCCAGTGGGGGATCTGGGCGGGGTCGAGGTTGAGCTTGCGGGCGAGGTCTTCGAAGTGGGGCGCGGGGAGGATGGGGTTCTTGAAGAAGGAGCCGGCGCTGCGCGAGTCGGGATCGCCCGGGGTGAGGAGCATGCCTTTGGCGCGGCGGATCTCGCGGACGGCATGGTAGACCTCGATCGGTGTGGGCTGCTGGCCGGCGAAGCGTTTGGCAAGATCGGCGTAGGTGAGGTTGGGCGCGGTGTTGGTGGAAAGGCGGAAGGTGACGGCGGTGACGATGTAGCGGCTGCGGGCGTGGGTGTTGAAGAGGCTGGAGCGGTAGGAGAAGCGGCAGGCTTCGTTGGAGAGCTCGGTGAAGGCGCCGGTGTGGAGGTCGAGGGCGCGGACGGCGTGGATGGTCTGGGCGACCTCCTGCCCGTAGGCTCCGATGTTCTGGATGGGCGAGGCACCAGTGAGGCCGGGGATGCCGGCGAGGCACTCCATGCCGGAGAGGTTGAGGGTGCAGGCGTGGAGGACGAGGGTGTCCCAGTCGAGGCCGGCGGGGACCCGGAGGTCGACCCGGTGCTCGCCGGCTGGAGTGGAAACCAGAGGGTCGCCGAGAGTGAGGTGGAGGACGAGGCCGGGGAAACCGCGATCCGAGATGAGGAGGTTGGAGCCGCCGCCGAGGGGGAAGAGGCCGAGGTGGTTGGACCTGGCGAAGGCGATGGCTTCGAGGAGCTCGGGCTCGGAGCGGATCTCGACGAAGAAGCGGGCTGGGCCGCCGATGCCGAGGGTGGCATAGGGGGCGAGGTCGACGTTTTCCTGAATCTGGAGGGAGGGGACGGGCACGGGTTGAGGGTACAACAGGTACGGTTCGCGTGACGGGCGGGCGAGTGAGACCGTACTATGGACAGAGCGGAGCCGATGGCCTCGAGAGGCCCGGGCCGCGGGGAGAGTGCTATGTATCCAGAGATTATGGTGATTCCGATGCGTGAGGAGCTGACGCGCGCAGGGTTGCAGGAGGTCCGGACGGCAGCCGATGTGGATAAAGCGGTGGCCGAGACGGGGACGACGATGGTGGTGGTGAACTCGATCTGCGGATGCGCGGCGGGTAAGATGCGTCCGGGAGTTCGTCTGGCGATGCAGCATGGGACGAAGCCGGACCATGCGGTGACGGTGTTTGCGGGGCAGGACCGCGAGGCCACGGAGAAGGCTCGGAGCTATTTTGGCGGGCATCCACCAACCTCGCCGGCGATTGCGATCCTGCGGGATGGACAGCTGGTGTACCTGATGCAGAGGTCGGCGATCGAGACCTCGACCGCGCCGGCGATTGCGCAGGAGTTGCAGCGGGCGTTCGACACCTACTGCGCGAAGACGACTGCCTAGATTTGGAGTGATTGGAGGGCCGGATGCTGCCGTGGGCGCATCCGGCTTTTTTCTTTTGGCGCGGGCTAAGGTTTTTGCAGCCGGTGCCGATGAGGGAAGGTATGTCAACCGCGATCCCTTCCCTCCGCTCACGTCTCAGGTCAAACGATCCATAAACCCTCGCCGGATCTGCAATTGGTTGGCCTGACCGCAGCTGTGCGGGAGGTTGAGGCGCGCGGCGAGGTAAGGGTTGGCGTGAGCGCCGTGACGGAACTCCTGCGAGCGCAGATGCGCGGCATCGGGCCGCATTTTCGGACGGCGTTGATCACGGGCGAAAGGGGCGCGCGCAAGGAAGAGGTGGCGCGGGCGCTGCATGCGGCGAGCCCGACAGCGAGTGGAGCCTTCGTTGTTTGCGATTCAGGATGGATGGAGTCTCTGCTGCGAGGGGAAGGAGCCGTGGAGCCGCGAATCTATGCAGCCCTGGTGAAGGCTGCGCAAGGCGGGACGGTGTTCTTTCCGGAGCTCGGCCTGTTTTCAGGTGCGGCTCAGACCCAGGTGCTGCGCTTCCTGGAACGTTTGGGAGCGGAGCATGGGAAGCGGGTGCGGGTGATCGCATCGGTGAGTGGGGATGTAGAGGCGATGGTGGCGGGCGGAACGTTGCGGCCGGAGCTGCGAGATCGAATCGGCACGGTCGAGCTGGTTGTGGCGCCGCTGCGGGAGAGACTGGAAGACATTCACATGGTTGCGTCGCGAATTCTTGAGCAGGCGTCGGAGCGGTGCGGAGGAGTGACGGCGAAGATCTCGGACGGTGCCCTGAAGGAGTTGCAGCGGCGGGGTTGGCCGGGCAACGACCGCGAACTCGAGAGCACGCTGCGGATGGCGGCGCTGGCGTGCGATGGGGGAGTGATCGAGGAGCAGCACCTGCCCGCAGCAACGCCGGAAGAGGTGAAGCTGAAGGAACCGGCGGTTCTGTCCGTCTCTTCGATGAGGCTGCAGGATGTGGTGGAGGCGCATGTGCAAGAGGTGCTGCGGAGGTGTGAGGGCAACAAGCTGAAGGCAGCGGAGGTATTGGGGATCAGCCGGTCGACGCTGTACCGGATGCTGGATGCAGCATCCGTGGCGGCCTAATCGCAGATGGAGCGGGCCAGGAGGATTTGGGGACGGGACGATAGACTGACCCTGGAGACTGTGGAGGCCTATGAAGACGGTTGCCCTGGTGCTGATGGGATCGATGCTGGTGGTGGGTGGTACGGGGTCTGGAGGGAGTCAGGAGCACGCAGCGGGTGGAACACAGGCCGGTGTCACTGCGGGAAAGAGCCCGGGCAAGGTCCTCTCTACGTTGTTCTCGGAGATATGGGAAGACAGGCTAAAGCACTCGCCCGAGTACGCGTCGACGCTGGGGGATAAGCGGTACAACGACCAGCTGACCGACTACTCGCCCGCAGAGATCAATGCGAGCCTGGCGCGGGGGCGCGTCTATATTGCACGACTCGGAGCGATCAACACCTCGGGGTTGAGCGAGCAGGAGCAGATCTCGGCGGAGGTGATGCTGCGGTCGTTGATCGACGACCAGGAAGCGGCGAGATTCAAGGAATGGCAGATGCCAGTCAATCAGTTCAACGGAGTTCATACGAGCCTGGCGCAGCTGGCGGGGCAACTGACCTTTGAGAGCGTGAAGGACTATGACGACTGGATTGCGCGATTGAAGAAGATCTCGAGGGCATTTTCGCAGATTGAATCGAACATGCTGCTGGGGGTGGATGAGCGGCGAATGCCTCCGCAATACCTGATGGAGAAGGTGCTGGGGCAGACGAAGACGATAGCAGAGATGAAGCCTGCGGAGAGCCCGTTTGCGCTGCCGTTAAAGAATTTTCCGGCTGCGGTGAGCGCGGCGGATCGAAGGCGGATCTCGGAGGAGATGCTGGAGGCGATCTCGACGGGTGTGCTGCCGACCTACCAGAGGTTTGGGAGGTTTCTGAGCTTGCAGTACATCCCCGCAGGGCGAAAGGATCCGGGAGCGTGGGCGCTTCCCGATGGGGAGGCCTACTACGCGTTCCGTGTGCGGCAGAGCACGACGCTGGATAAGTCGCCGGCGGAGATTCACCAGATCGGCCTGGACGAGGTGAAGCGGGATGAGGCCGAGATGCTGATGATCGCCAGGCGGCTGGGGTTCGCGGACGTGAAGACGCTCGGCGCGGCGTTGAAGACGAACCCAAAGAACCATCCGGCGTCGAGAGAGGCGCTGGTGAATGTGTATCGCGGGTACGAGGATGGGATGCGAGTGAAGCTGCCGCAGCTTTTTGGACGGCTGCCGAAGGCGCAGATGGAGGTGGTGCAGATGCCGTCGTACGTCGAAACGGACCAGGCGGCGGCGTATTACGACGAGGGCTCTCCAGATGGCAAGAGGCCGGGGCGCGTGGATGTGAACACATATGATTTCGCGAAGAGGTCGCTGGCGCCGGTTGAGGCGATTGCGTATCACGAGGGGCTGCCGGGGCATCATCTGCAGATCTCGATCGCACAAGAGCTGACGGGCCTGCCAGAATTCCGGAAGCATGAGGGGTATACGGCCTACACGGAGGGGTGGGGGCTGTATGCGGAACGGCTGGGCAAGGACGCCGGCTTCTACCAGGATCCCTATAGCGACTACGGACGGCTGGAGAACGACGTGTGGCGGGCGATCCGCTTGGTGGTGGACACGGGCGTGCATTCCGAGCACTGGACGCGGCAGCAGATGGTGGACTACTTCCACGAGCACTCGACCGTGGATGAGCCGAGCCTACAGGCGGAGGTCGACCGGTATATTGCGTGGCCCGGGCAGGCGCTCGGATACAAGATGGGGCAGATGAAGATACTGGATCTGCGGGCGCGGGCTCAGAAGGAGCTGGGGGCGAGGTTCGACCTCAAGGCGTTTCATGACGAGGTTCTTGGTTCGGGGGCTTTGCCGCTGGATGTGCTGGATCGGCGGGTGAGTGCGTGGATCGCGGCTCAGAAGCGGTGAGGTTTGGAGTCCAGGTCCGCGGGCGAGGTCTGGTAGCCTCTGGTAATGATAGTGGGGATGAGGGACGGTACGGGAACGATGCGCGATGTTCGGGTCGCGGTACTGGGCGCGGGAAAGATGGGCGGCATTCTGCTGAACGCTTTCGTCAGGAACGATCTGCTGCGGCCTGAGCAGATCGTGGCGACGGTGGCGCATGCGGACCGGGCGGCCGCGGTGAGTCAGCGGACGGGAGTGCGGGTGGGAACGGATAACCTGGAGGCGGCGGGGAGTGCGGATGTGATCCTGCTGGGGGTGAAGCCGTCGCAGATCGTCGATGTGGTGACACAAATACGGCCCGCGCTGAGCAGGAAGAAGATGCTGGTTTCATTTGCGGCTTCGGTGCGGACGCGAGCGATCGAGGATGCTGCGGGGTTTGAACTCGCGGTGGTGCGCGCGATGCCGAACACGCCGGCGACGGTGGGAGAGGGGGTGACGGCGTTATGTGGCGGGCGGTTCTGCGACGAGGAGCATCTGGCGGTGGCGCGGAGAATGTTCGAAACGGTGGGGCGGACGGTGGTGGTGGATGAAAAGCACATGGATGCGGTGACCGGATTGTCGGGGTCGGGGCCTGCGTTTCTGTACATCATCATCGAGGCGCTAGCGGAGGCCGGGGTGAATGTGGGGCTGCCGCGGGAGATTGCGACGCTGCTGGCGGCGCAGACGACGCTGGGGTCGGCAAAGATGGTGCTCGAGACGGGGTCGCACCCGGCGCTGTTGAAGGACGAGGTGACGACGCCGGCTGGGTGCACGGTGGATGGGATTCTGGAGTTGGAAGAGGGTGGGCTGCGAGTGACGCTGATCAAGGCGGTGAAGCGGGCGACGATGCGGGCGAAGGAGCTGGCGAACGGATGACGCTCCCGCGCCTCAATGAGCGAGTTGGGCGATGCTCGTCCGGTTAATCGCAGTGAGTCCCGGGGTACCCCCCTGCAGCCTTTTCCGCTAAGTTTTTGCTGTCAAGCGAGGTGTTGCAAGTCGAGGAAGGTTTGCTGTAGCCCGGCTCTTCAATGGACACTGATGTCGTTCACGAAGGAGTTGCGCCGTGAACATCCGAAGGACATCTGGAAGACCGAGTTCATTCAGCGACCCTGGCGAACATCAGCAGGTAATGCCGCTGGAGATGTACCAGGTTGCGGCGATGGTGGCAGGGCTGACTCTGCTCATAGTCGCAGTGGCGTGCTCGAACCTGGATGGCCTGCTGCTGGCTCGCGGCATCTCTCGGGAACATGAAATCGTATCCCCATGAGTTAAACCTGGGCAGCAGCGCCAATGGTGTGATTGGTGGCGTGGGTCATGCGCGGCTGAATGCGCTGCACGAAAACGATGCGATCTGAGGTATACCTGGCCGGCGCAGGCGGACAACATGCTGGCGATGACGGTTATGGTCGGGATGAGAGGCAACTCCGATACTTGCCTTTGCTCGCCCGTTCGATCGCGCCAAACCTCGACCCAAAGATTCCCGAGATTCAGTCGCTCCAAAATCGTTAGAAGCTGATTCGTGCCTCTCCTTGCAGCTTGCGAGGTTGGTTAGCCTGACTTGTGACTGTGCCGAAGGCGGCGCTGTTGATGTTGGTCTGTACGCCCCCAAAGTTGACCGTATTGTAAACATTGAAGGCGGAAACCGCGGCTTGGAGCTTCAGGTTCTCCCAGATGGAAAGGTGCGACGGATGGTGACATCCTCGTTCCAGGTGTAGGGGTTCCGCAAGCCATACGGTGCGTTACGACGGGCGTTGCCGAAGGTGAAGGCCGCGGGATTGCTGAAGGCATTGGAGTTGAGGTAGACGGCGTTGTGACCTTTAACTGCGTTGCCGTTACCCGAGCCGGCACCGCCATTGAGCACGGGGGAGCCCACGAAGTTGGGGTTCAGATTGGGAACGCACAGGCCGCCGGTGAAGGGAGTATTGCATGTGCCGGTGAAGTTGAGCGGCGCTCCTGACTGCAGCAGGAAGAGTGTCGACAGCTCGAAGCCTCCGAAGATGGAAGATACGGCGTGGTTGCCGCCGTACAGTTTTCCTTTGCCGAAGGAAGCTGGTAAACAGCCGAGGCGGTGATAACATGCGGCCAATCGATTGCGCCGACTGCGCGCTCCTGCCGGATGTCGTAGACCGTGCGAGCCGCGGTGATGTCGTCGATCTCCTTGCTCCAGACATAAGCGAAGTTGAAGGTCAGGCCGTTCGACAGGCGTTGGTTGAGGATGGCCTGCAAGCCGTTGTAGTTGGAGTTTCCCACACCACCCCAGATGTCGGTCACGCCAGAGTATTGAGGAAAGCGTGTGAGTGCGCGACCGAAGGTGTTGTTGTAGTTCGCGTACGGAGCTTTATAGGCGGGGAGCCCTGCGCGGGCCGCATCCGCGTTGTATCTGGTGATGTTTGCTGCGACGGTCACCGGAAGATTCAGGTCGTTGCCCAAGGCGAGGTACCTCGGGTCGATCTGGTTGGCGAAATCGATCCGGCCCACTCCGCTGGGCAGGTAATGGCCCTGGCTGCCGGAGTAGGCGAGAGTCAGGGTGAGGTTCTGCGTGAGAGCTTGCTGGATGCTTAGTGTGTAGTTGTTGTAAGCGGGAGGACGTCCGCCGATATCTGGATCGCCGTACGTGATAGATCCGCCCGAAGGCCCGCCCGTGTAGAAGCCGGTATTCAGTGTGGGGTCAAAGAAGGGGGCCTTTTGATAAGCGGGGAGCCCACCCTGATAAACGTTGGAGTAGACGGCAGGGAGAGCGTTTCCACCAGACCAGAAGAAGGCCGGAGCTCCATTCCCCAGCGCGCTGGGGAAGCTGGGATTGGCGTTGTAGCCGAGCTGGCCGGTGCCGTTGCGCCCACCTCCGCGCCCGCTTGTGCCGTTACCATGGGCATACATGATGGCGAATCCGGCGCGGATCGCGGTCCGGGACGTGGGCGCGTATGCGAGCGCCACACGGGGTCCGAGATTGCCATAGTGTGTCTTGACCGGGGTGCCGCAGTTGCAGCTGTCCGCACCGTTGCCGGTGAACTGGAGAGCTCCCGGGTAATTGCTCACGGCCGGGTTCGCAAGTGTAGGATTCAGGAAAGAACTTCGGTCCCGGGCTTCGTGAAACACACCGAGAATGTCATACCGGAGACCGATATTCAGGGTGAGCTTCTCGGTCAGGCGGTAATTATCCTGAATGTAGGCGGCGAAGTCGCGGTACCGTGCTCCGGTCGTGATCACGGAGTTCTCATTCACGCTGGCTGAGTCAACCGCACCGAGCAGATAGCTGGCGAATGAGTTCCCGGTTGTGGTGAGGAGCGTGCCTGCCTGCGGCGTGGTGGCGGGTGGAGTTGGGAACGGAGCGTAGCCGGCCGTCTCAACGTTCGAGAAGGAGAAAGTGGCGTTGCTGCGGTCGTCCGGGCTGGTGAAGTTGTCCTGCAGCCACTGGAACTGACCTCCCAGGGTGAGCGAATGCTTGCCCTTGACCCACTGAACGTTGTCCTGGAGCACGTAGGTATTGGCAACTTCATCGAAAGCCTGCGAGTTGGTTCCCGCCCAGGATTGAGGAGAGTTGAGGCTCGTTGGAAAGTTGATGGTGGGGAAGGCGTTGCTCGCTTGACCCGCAGGCAGTCCGGCCAGCCCTGCTTTCGTCGGGTACTGGCCGGCGGAGGTGGCGCTCGTGATGGGGATAGCAAGCCGAGCGTAAGAGTAGCCGAACTGGTTGAGGAGGTTCGGAGTGAGCGTAAAGAGGTGATGAAGCTGAATCGTCAAGGGCTTCTCGGTCACCACGCGGGTTGCGGCATAGGGGAGCGGGATGGCGCTGGTTCCGCTCGAGATTCCCGCGAACGGATAAGTGACATAGCTGCCCAGCGAGAAGACCGCATAGGCGCGCTGGCGCTGACTGTAGTTGTAATCGAGTCGCTCGGTCGTGCTGTTGGTATTCAGACCGACAGGGACGATGGCCGTGTAATTGTTGCCAAACCCGGCGGACGGATCGACCTTGGGAAGGTAAGAAGCGAGTGAGCGGGAGACAGCCGAGATCCGGGAAGCCGGGATAATGTTGCCCGGAAACGGGCTCCGCGAACAGGCGGGGTTACAAACCGTGGTCAAAGGGTCGTAGATGATCTGTGGTGCCGGTCTGCCGGTCGCCGGGTCCACGATGTTCAGCAGGGCGCTGAAATTTCCATTGAGAAAATCGGTATTGGGCACGGATTGCTGTGTTGGGTTTGAGGTGGAACGGTAACGATAGCCATCGTAGTTGCCGAAAAAGAAGAGCTTGTCCCTGAGAATGAAGCCGCCGATGCGTCCACCGAACTGGTTCTGCTTCTCCGGCTGCCGAAAGGTCGGGAAGTAGCCGCGTGCGTCGAGGACGGTATTGCGGAAGTACTCGTACGCCGCTCCGTGGAAGGTGTTGGCGCCCGATTTGATGGTGTAGTTCTCGATGCCCTGACCCTGGTACATCGCAGGGGAGTTATTGGTTTCGACCTGGAACTGGTCGATGGCTTCGACAGAGACGCTGTAGGCGAGATTGCGCGTCTCACCCTGCGCGGCGGCGTTGGTCATCGGAATACCTTCGATGTAGACCTCGTTCATGTAAGGCTGGCCGCCGTTGAAAGAGGCAAAAGAGCTGCCGGCCGCCTGCGAACTGAGCGCCTGCACGCCGGGAACCAGGGCAACGAAGGCAGTAGGGTCGCGGGGGCCAGCGTTCATGGCGAGAGGAAGCGAGGTATAGAGTTCATTGCGCATGACCTGGCCAAGCGTTGCGTTCGAGGTCTCAATCTGAGGTGGGGCTTCAGTGACGGTCACCGTGTCCGAGTTGGACCCGATGGTGAGCGCCAGGTTGACGGTGGCTACCGCCAACGCATCAATCACGACGTTCTGCTGAGAGAGCCTCTGAAAGCCGGCGCCCGAGACTTCAACCGTGTATGTGCCGGCGCGGAGGGCGGCAATGGAATAAAAGCCGGCATCGGAGGTCTTCTGCGTTGAAACAGCATTCGTCGCGGTGTTCGTTGCGGTGACAACAGCGTTCGCGATCACGGCACCGGACGGGTCAGTGACCGTGCCCTGCAAGGAACCCGTGCCGCCGATCTGCGCGTTGCCGGATGACGTAAAAACGAGGGCGGCAAAGATCAACAGAATGGCAGAGAAAACAGCGCAGCGAGAGGCGGCGGTCCGCAGTTCTATACCTGCCGCGGTAGAGCGAAAAAAAGCGATAGATCGGACCAGGCGCATCTGAGGCTCCTCTTGCCACCTTTATTGGGACTGGCGTTGTTCCGGTGGGCTGCGGTTAATGTCTGAGGATTATCGAGAGCGCATACAACGGATGTCAACTGGAAATAATTTCCAATGTGAATCTGCAGTGCCCCGCTTTGGACAACTCAAGATCTGCCGAACCGGTCTCGACTTCCACGCTCTTTGCTGCGAGGTTGATCCTCGTGATACGGCCCTCCACACACGGTCTTTCGAACCAATGTGTCGGGCACGTACCTTCGCGAGGTCCTTACAACCTTCCTCCGGGGCAAAGCCGCCAGAAACCGTTCTCTTCCGACCCGAGCAGGCTGGCAAAGCAGGTCGCAGAGGCGAAATGGCGGCAACACAGCCAATCGATCGAACCATTGCGACCGCCGAGCGCGGCGGTCTCGCAGTCGCCAATGAGCGCGTACTCTTCAGGAAAGCAAAAGAATCTCCTCCACTACTCTTTAGGGTAGATGCCCTTCAACTCCAGCACGCTAACCAATTGAGGCAAGTGAGGCATCTCCCGTTGGGTGAAACAGAAGGTGCTAAGAGCGAACAGATGTTGAAATGGCCGCTATACGTCTTTGAGGGTACGGAACTCGCAATCTTCATGATTTCGGCATGCCTCTTCTCCGTCATCCTCTTCCATCCCCACTTCTACTTGGTACACCTCATTCCGAGCGTCGTCTGTCGCCGAAGTCTGATGGGAGCCGTAATGGGGATAACGGCGGTTCTGATCATCCGCTCGCCCATGGGAAAGCGTTCCGGGGCGCACTTTAACCCAGCTATCACCTTGACATATCTGCGTTTGGGAAAGATCACCCTCCGGGATGCGGTCTTCTATGTCATATTCCAGTTCATCGGCGGCATCGCCGGGGTAGCAATCTCCGCGTTTTTGCTGGACAGCAGCCTCGCGGATCCATCCGTCAACTACGCCGTGACAGTGCCGGGCCGATACGGCACATCGGCTGCCTTCCTTGCAGAGCTCTTCATGGCAACGCTGCTGATGGGTGTTGTACTGTGGGTCTCGAATCGGCCATCCATTGCAGCTTGTACGAGCTACCTCGTTGGCTTTCTTATCTCGCTTTACGTGCTTTTCTTTGCTCCCGTGTCCGGATTCAGCATCAACCCGGCGCGAACCACAGGGTCAGCGGTCTTTGCACATGTATGGACTGCTGTCTGGCTTTACTTCGTTGCGCCCTTACTCGGAATGCTGATCTCTGCCGAGATCTACCTGCGGGTATACGGGGCGGACCGCGTCCTCTGCGCCAAGCTGCACCCCGACCCTCGTTACCCCTGCCCGTTCTTCTGTCATTTTCCGCTTCACCGCCATCCGGACGTTCCCGAGCCATCCCACGTGGGGAGCTCAGGTTCAGTTCTATAGGGGTATTCGCTGGACGGTCTTTGCTGGCCGCTGACACCCACTTGCGTGAAGTTATACCCGGCGAGCTAGTCTGCATCTGACGAGTATGGCCATCGACTATGACGTGATCGTGATCGGCACTGGCGCAGGTGGTGGAACCCTTGCACTTCATCTCGCCCGAGCCGGCAAGAAAATTCTGGTTCTTGAGCGCGGCCCCTTTATGCCGCAGGAGAAGCTCAACTGGGATACTTCCGCAGTCTTCCTCGATAACCGTTACCACACAAAAGAAACTTGGCAGGATAAAGACGGCAAGGATCTACACCCGCAGCAGGCCTACTTCGTAGGCGGACAGACTAAGGTTTACGGCGCCGCGCTGTTTCGCATGCGCGCTGAAGACTTCGGCACCATTCAGCACAAGGGAGGCATCTCCCCCAGCTGGCCGATCTCGTACGCAGACATGGAGCCCTTCTACACCCGAGCCGAAGATCTCTTCCATGTTCACGGCGACCTGGGGTCAGCACCATCGGTTCCCGGCGGTTACGGTTCGTCGTACGATCCCACTGAGCCCTTCCACTCGAAGAAGTACCCGTTCCCTGCCTTGGCTAACGAACCTCGCATGGAGTCGATCGAAAAGGATGTTCGCAAGTTAGGCATCCATACCTTTCCCATGCCACTGGGGTTGAAGCGGAACGAAGCCGACCCGCTTGCGTCGAAATGCGTCCGCTGCGACACATGCGATGGGTATCCCTGCCTCGTTCACGCCAAGTCGGATGCGGATATCAACTGCATCCGGGAGATCATGCACCTGCCAAACGTTACCCTAATGACGAACTCTCGGGTGACCCGGTTGCTGACGAACAGCACTGGCACTGCAGTCACGGCCGTTGAAGTCATACACTCCGGACCGGGCGGCACTTACAGCGTGAGATCGGAACCCACGCACACCACGGCTCCTCCTTCGACGAGCGGCCAGACGGTCACCTATACTGCGGGTCTCTTCGCCGTCTGCGCCGGCGCGATCAATTCCGCCGTCATCCTGCTTGCGTCGGTCAACGACAAGCATCCCAATGGCCTCGCGAACCGCTCCGACCAGGTCGGCCGCAACTTCATGTACCACCAGGCGGATGCCCTGCTCGCGATCACGACCGATCGCAATGAGGACACCTACACCAAAACCTGGGGCACGAACGATTTCTATATCAAGGATTCAGACCCGAGCTATCCTTATCCGCTTGGCCAAATCCAGCCATTGGGCAGCTTTCACTTCGAGATGATGAAGGGCCAGGCACCACCTCTTACTCCTTCTCTGGTTCTGGAAGGCATGAAGCACCACGCAGTTCCGTGGTGGCTCACAACGGAAGATCTGCCGGACCCTGAGAACCGAGTCACATTGCATCATGCCACTCCCCTCTACGCCGAGAGTCAGCAGCCCGGAGTCATAGGCCCCCACCCATCCGGTGACACGGGTCGAACCAATGAGTCTGAAACAATCACCGAAGCGGCGCCCAAGCGCATACAGCTCTCCTATACTCCCAACAATGTTGAGTCGTTCGATCGCTTGAAGGACCGTTGGGTGGATACGCTCAAAAAGGCAGGCCACGCCACTACCTCGCTTCCACTTCATGCTTACTTCAAGAAGCGAATTCCCATCGAAGGCGTGGGCCATCAGAACGGCACCTGCCGTATGGGAACAGATCCGATCTCAAGCGTTCTGGACACGAACTGCAAGGCCCATGACTTGGATAATCTGTACGTTGTCGATGCCTCCTTCTTCGTCTCGGCAGCGGCGGTTAACCCGTCGCTGACCATCATCGCCAATGCAATACGGATATCTGATCATCTGCTGTCTGAGCGTCTCGGCTAGAACGACGAACAGCGCTCCCCCTGACGGTCGATGACCGGTCCTCAGAGTAGTAGAACTTCATCGGCGTCAACGTACGCGAAATCCTGGCAGAACAGGTTTGGTTTCGATATCACGTGCAAAGTGACAAAACGTTGCTCTCAGTTCTGAGCGTCTCGCGCCACGCCTGAATCAGCTCCTTGTAAGCATGCCCGACAGGGTTGATGTTTCGGTCCAGATCGCAAAGGCCAAGTGGGTTTACGTTCCCATTATCCTCGCGTAATCCCGTGTCCCAATCTACCTGATCCTGCAGGCTATACCAGGTAAATCCCACGATGGGCACCCCATCCTGCTTGAGACGATGCACATTGGCCCATTCCTTCTTCAGCCACTTCACTGCATCCTCTCCGCCCAAGCCGTTTGTCTCGGTATGCATCACCGGCAGCCGGTACCGCGCGAAATACTGGTGCGTGATCGGGTAATAGCCGAAGATCTCGCCGGACAAGGATATAGTTCCGTCGCTGTGGACCAGGTTCTCGTTGGTGGAATAGTAGTCGTTCCCCATAACGCACCTATTCTTGACGTCATGCTGCAAGAACCAGTGGTATTCATCGCGAGTCATTCCGTTGTCTAGGAGGTACTCGTAGATGGTTGCATTGACGTGGTGTCCATACGTGAGGTCGAGAGAGAGGAAGCGCTTCTCATTGAACCTCCGTGCGAAATCCTGGCAGTCTGGTGCCTCGGGATGGAAGTATTGTGTAGACTCGCTCTGGATAAATATCGCGTCGGGCTTTTCCTTCAGGATGGCATGCATGGCCATGACATTGGCCTGACAAAGATGCTTGAGAGCCGTCACGAATGCACGATCGCTCTTCAGCCTTTCGTTCCACCAGCCAAATTGGGCAGAGAACGTCGCCGCGATGAAGATCTCATTCACCGGCGTATAGAAGCGCACCCATGGAAAACGCCGCGCGAACGCCTGTGCGTACTCCGCAAATAGCTGAGGCCAGTCGGGGTTCTGAAAATCACCGATCCAATCTGGAACCCCGAAATGACAAAGATCAACGATGGGGGTCACATGCTGCTGATGAAGCGCGTGAAAGGTCTCATCCGTAAACGCCCAATCGTATCTCCCCGGACCGGAATGGACTGAGAAATACGGAGGCCCGTAACGAAGGTACGCGATCCCAAGATCCGCAAGCCCGCGGAAGTCGTCGCGCCAGCGATCATAGTGCTTAGTCTTGGCAAGCTCGTCCTGGCGGATCCTCTTGCCTTGCCACTCGATGGTTGGATAGCTGTTCTCAATTCCCGTGGCAAACATGAATTCAGCCATAATCTACGTCACGCCTTTAAGGAAGGATGTCCAGGCGACCGCCATCCACAATTAGTGTGGTCCCAGTGATGAAGCGTGCCTCGGGCGCGGCCAGAAAGCAGATAGCTGCCGCAATGTCCTCCGGCTTGCCGATCGCTCCCTCTACCTTCTCGACGCCGCTCTTGATGTTCGGATTATCCCAAAGCATCGGTGTGTCGACTGCGCCGGGAGCAACACAATTGATTCGTATCTTCTTCGATGCAATCTCCTCGCTAAATCCCCGAGTAAACGCCTCAATGCCTCCCTTCGAACTCGCATAGGGCACAACGTTCTTAGTGGTCTCATGCGCGTGGACGGAGCTCAGGTTCACGATTGCGCTTCCTGGCGGCATGTGAGGTACGGTGTACTTGCAAAACAGGAACACGGAACGCAGATTGACGTTCAGGACCTTGTCCCAGTCATCATCAGGCAAATCCACAACCGGCTTGAAGGTCATCATGGCTGCATCATTGACGATGACGTCGATCTTCTTCCATTTATCAAGAGCCGCCTTCACCGCCGCCTGAATCTCCGCCGGATTCCCCACATCGCATTTGACGAAGATAGCTTCGCCTTTAGCGTCGACGATCTCCTGCACGGTCTGGTTGCCGTGCTGCTCGTTCAGGTCGATGACCGCCACCCGACCGCCCTCGCGCGCAAATTGCTTCGCGGTCGCTTTCCCAATTCCGGATCCAGCTCCGGTCACAAGACAAATTTTGTCAGTGAAACGCATATCTGCATATCTCCTTTCGCAGAAACCACAGCCTTTGAGAAGAGGCATTTAACCCATCCTCAAAATAGGTTGTGAAATGCTGCACACACATCCCGGCGGATCACGTGCTCTCTGCCATAAGATGCTGAACATGCCCCGAGGCAGCGAGAATTCATTGGGACGATACCGATTCCTTCCACACAGGCGGTAACAGGGGTGTTCTGCCATCTCTCTGGGGACCTGCTATCGGTCATAATAGATGTCGATACTCCAGATATTTGCCATCATTCCTGGCTGCACACGCCCGAAGAGCGAAGAGATCCTAGGACTCCTCACTCCCAGGCATACTGTCTGCGATTGTTTGGGCAACGTCGTCTATAGAGGTGTGCTGACTTAATTCCTTGAGTTCCGGACTGTTCGCTATCTTCTCGAGCCCAACCTGCTGCGCAATCTGCCGATTTACACTGAGAAGCGCGGTGATTTCTTTCTCGGTGAGCATCATAATCTGCAGCATGAGGTGATCGCGTTCATCTCCTCGTCGGCCCATGCGGGCCTGACGCATAAGGATAAAGCTGGCGAGGATAATCGCTTCCACGGCTACCAGCGTTCCCAGCAGCGAGTAGGGTGAGGGATCGAAATGCCGGATATGGGGAACGCTGAACGTATTTATCAAAATCCAAGTGACAAAGGTGAACAGGTGTAACCCGACAAAACTGAAACTCCTTGCAAAGGCAGCTATGGTGTCGCCCAGCCGCTCGGAACGTGTCCGCTTCGCGAGAAAGTCCTGCTCGTGCCGCGCGATAAGATCGATGTGCTCCTGAATGTGCCCCTGAGACATGACGGTGATCATCTCCTTCCATGTTTATTGAAGAGCGCGACAGCCCAGGCAATCCGCTTTTCAGAGGCCCTCGCCGTATGTTCGTGTGCTCGCGGATCCTGCTCTCGCTGAAATTTCAGCAAAATCGCTTGCAGAATTCGCGAGCATGTTGCGAGCGAACAGGAGCAGGCTTGTATGTCTTCGCATGCATACCGCGATTCTCGAGAATACGGACTCGAGAATACGGACTGCCCTTCTTGGTTCCTTGTTCTCCTTAGAACTGCAGCTTCAATGAAAGCTGGCCGGTTCGATTCCCGCCGAAGTCCGAGCCTCGAGATTGAGTGATCTGACCGAAGTTGGGCTGGGTGATATCCAACTCAGGATCGGCAAGGTTGGTATGGTTGAGGATGTTAGTGAAGGTGCCCTCCGCACGCAGCCGGACGCCTTCAACGATCGTGAACGACTTGCTCAGACCGGAGGAAAGGGACACCGTTCCCGGGCCCACCAGGTCTCCAACGCTCTCCGTGCCGAAACGACCGATTGGCAGCGTTCCAACACCTACATCGCACGGTGTACTGCCGTTAACCGGCGCGAGCGAGGCGTAGCTAGTGCGGCCAGGGCAGGCAAAAGCGTCATTGTTGAACCAGCGATTGCGATCGTGCCGACCTGAGTTGCCGTTCGCGACACGATCCGGTCGTTGCGCTGCACCGCCGACATACGTGCCTGATCCTGTGCCAGAGGGATCGATGGTACCGGCAGGCAACACCGCTGTGAGGAACGGACCGCTCTGCCACAGAAAGATGTTGCTCAGTTGCCAGCCCCCCACCGCAATGTCGGCAAGTCGGTTCATGCTGCCGCCAAAGCGGCGACCGGATCCCAGTGGCAACTCGTAGATCACCGTTGTGAGGGAGCGATGGCGGCGGGTTGCAGAGACGTTGCCATAATCCATATGGCGGTCGAGGCTGTCCGTGGGACTGTAACCACCCTGCTCGTCTACAAAGCCCGCTCCGTTGAAGTTGTTATAGCTCCCTTGATTGTCGGAAAGATTCTTGGCAAGGTTGTAACTGGAGTTGAAGGAAAGGCCATTTTTCAGCCGGTGCGAAAGTTCGGCCTGCAGTGAACGGTAGTCTGCCTGGGCAGAGGTGCTGCGGTCTGTAATCTGATAGAAGTTCGGGAACGGATAGGCGCTTTGTGGCTGATCGGCGGAACGGACCGTCGAAGATCGTGGAAGCTGATTGAACTGAGGCTGCCAGACCAAGTGCCAGGTGTGCATCCCCACATAGGAGATACGGCCGCCGAGATTGTGGCCGAAGTCGTGATCGATGGAGAGATCGGTCTGCAATGAGTATGGATCTTTCCAGTTCGTATCGATGGCGCTGTAGAAGTAGGTGCTTCCATAGGCGGGGGTTATGATACCGGGGGCTGAGAGGCTTGGGAAGGCGAACGCGGGTCCACCGGCAGAGTAAGTGTTGGTAAAGGTCTGGAAGTTCGCTTGCAGAGTCTGAGCAATTGCGTAAAAGAGAGCGCCCGTGGTCGTGATGTTGTAGTAGCCGGCTCCGCCCCGGATTGAGGTGCGATCGTTTCCAAACGGGCGATAGGCAAAGCCGAACCGCGGCTCCAGCCGCAACGTTGGCGCATGGCGCAAACCTGCAGGCAGGCCCGCCTGTGTGTTCGTGAGTACCGGGGTACATGGCGCTCCGTTTACTGCGGCGTTGGTGGCGTATGGGTTGTCTACTCCGGCCGCAGCGCATGCATTTACGTTCGCGAGTTCCTGCACGTTCAGAGTTGCTGCGTACCCTGTCGGGTAGATAAGCCGGCCTGATTTGGGAACCGACGGATCGAAGTTGCCCGTCAGTCCGTTCGTGGCTGCAAAGGCGTGGCTGCAAAGGCCGGGTGAAACTCATATCGTACCCCAAATGTGAGATTCAGATTCGGGGTGGTTTTCCAGTTATCTTGCACATAGACTGCATAAGAGTTGGCAGTCCCCATGTTGTCCTGCTGGATGTTTTCACTCTGATTTTGATAAGGCACGCCGATAAGGAAATCTGCAAACTCTTGACCGGTGGCTGAGTTATTGGGATCAAAGTAGAAATTGCCGTAGTTGATGGACGGCGTCTGACCACCAGCTTCGGTGTGAGCGACCAGATGGCGAACGTCCATGCCGAAACGCATGGAGTGCGTTCAACTTGCCAGGTCAGATTATTGACATACTGAAAGATGCGTGACTGTTCCGTGTACCCTATTCGCCGGCCGATGGAGTAGATATTCCCATCCTGAAAGTTTAGGTGTGGAATGCCGTTGAAGAAAGCAGGTGTCTGCAGCACGTTGAGCTTGGTGCCTGCCGTAAAGGCGCTTCCGTTGAACGGATTGCTTTCACCGTCCTGCTCTAACGTGAAGCCGAACCGGAATTCGTTCGCCAGACGCGGTGTGAGGGTATAGTTGAAGCTACTCGCAAAGATTCGGTACCGGCCGTAGGTAAGGCTGTTTGGCAGCAGGAGATCTCTGGGAACAATCTGATTGTTGTTCTTAAAGGTGTAGCGCGCAAAAAGCGACGCGCGCTGTCCAAAGTTGCGATCCCCACGTAGGTCGAACTGGTTGGAATCGATGTCGTCCCGTTGGGTGGTTAGATAGTTGTATCCCCGGTCCGCGATGGCCGCCCGTAGTGACAGGTTGGCGTCGATGTTCGGGTCTGGATAAAACTCCAGAAACGGCGCGGAACTTGCATCAATCGGAACGTGATTGCCAGCATAGGTGCTACCGGTGAAGGGATCCACCAAAGGCGTTGAGGTTTCCTGGGAGAAGTTACCCTGCTTCATCAGAACCGTAGGCACTTTTGCCTGCAGCACGTTGGACTGTGGATAGCGCAGGCCTTCATACGCGGCGAATAAGAAAGTACGGTCGCCCCCATAGAGATGCGGAATGACGACAGGACCGCCGAAGCTGCCGCCGAAGTCGTTCGCCACCTTGTGTGGCTTGTTGGCACGATCGGTGCCGTAGGGTACCGCATCCAGAAACTGGTTTTGCAGGTATTCGTAGACAGACCCATGGCGGGCAGTTGTGCCGCTCTTCGTTACCGTGGTGATCTCTCCTGGTTGGCCGTACTCGGCATTGTTGTTTACACCGTCGACCCGTAATTCCGCAATCGATTCAGCGGAAGGAAACGCGTCGCCCTGAATGTTGTTGCTGGTCTGATTCTGCGCGGAGATGCCATCCACGGTCGTCTCCGTCTGAGAGGGCAGGCCTCCCTGGATGGAAAACCGGATGCTTGGCGCCGGATGGGTCGACGGCGAGGGAGGATAACCGGCCGTGTCGGGCTGCACACCAGGCAGGGTTTGGACCATGTTGATCGGAGAAGTCGAGCCTGCACCCCGGAAATTTCCCGGCAAATCGAGCACATCCCTCGCTGTAAGTACGGCAGCGATCTGGGCGTTCTCGGTATTGATGACGCCAACGTCCGTGGAGTTGACAGTGACAGTTTCCGTTCCGGCAGCCACGCGGAGAGTTACGTCGTAGCGAAGCTGCTGACGCGCAGTCAGCGAGACACCCTTCGCACGAGCCGCCGCAAAACCGGCTGCATCAACTTGGATATCGTAGGAGCCGGGCTCGACGTTGATTGCAGTGTAATCACCTGAAGCATCGCTAGTAACAGTGTGGTCTGTGTTCGTGTCAGCGCGGTGCAAGTAAATGGTCGCGTTAGGGATGGTGGCACCCGATGAGTCGTGGATCGAGCCGGTGACGCTGCCTAGCGTGGATTGCGGGGACGCGGTTAAGCCGCCGCCGAAAAGGAAGAGCAGGAACAACATTGTCCGGGGGCGGGCGGATAGAAGAACGAGACACGTGTACTGCTTCGGCATGAAGACCTCTAGAGTGGGAGGACACGTGCGTTGTACGAGGCACGCACTGTGGGTGGTTGATAAACCTCCGCGAGTGGTGGAGATTCGTGGGTGCAGCAGGGATATGCGACCTACTTTGCCATGATTCACGTAGACAGCTGAAGGCGATGTGCACGTTGCCTTGCGTCGCCCGACGCATATTCCACAGCCAAACGACGAAGAGCGCTACATCAACTCCGATCGAGCCAACGGTGCGCGCCGATCCATCAGCCTCTTAGACTATAGTCATGTCGAATCGGCTGGTATGCCATGCGTTGCAAACAACGATCACAGCAAGAACAAACCCATGAAGAAAATAAACCTCGACACAAGTGAATCTGTTCAAGAAATACGCGCTTGCGGTAACCGAAGCCATTAGCTCCATCTTGACGCGCAACGGAGAATACTCAGGATTACTCGAGAGATCGTGCTTTCGCCTAGTACTACAGTTGTAGATAGAAGACCGGAAGCGGTGAGCCACGCTTTCTGTAGTGACAGCGCAGCGCATGGAACTGATGCCTTCTTCGCCATCCGGACCAGTGCAGCAGGTGTTCAGCGCCGTGCCATCCGCGCCAGAGTAGGCTGGTGAGCAGGTGGCGCAGTTCCGGTATGCTGAGCGGCACCTCGCTGTCTGGAGTTTTTTTCTCC
>JAABUV010000301.1_pt1 | contig 75777 bp, 65 predicted proteins | sample 5559971 | NCBI WGS metagenome assembly JAABUV01 (sample SAMN10711881, study PRJNA513362) | rock metagenome | isolation source: Antarctica rocks | place: Antarctica: Victoria Land, Knobhead nord | collected 2015-12-19 | reverse complement strand
CCGGGCTACAGGGCTTACGGGCCTCCTCAAATGTGTGTGGGAGGCGGTCTCACTGTAGATAGCGCTCAGGCTACCAACCGCCATCATCAAAAGTGTGTATGAGCCGGAAATCGACCGGCGGAGTCCCGGCCCGCCGCCCCGCGCCGCGCGACGCTCCCCGCCTTCGCACTATAGACGTTGAAGCTGAAGATTAGCTGAAGATGGCGCTGAAGCTGAAGATTAGCTGAAAATGACGCGTGGAACTGAAAATTGTTTATGAACAAACTGATAAAAATAAAGCCCCTATTTGTCATGACCGCCACGACGTAACATCGTACCGTTAGGACTAGCAGCCCATGAGGAGTTGCCCCGGCGGATCGGTGGACACACCGCGCGGCGGACACAAACGCACACTAGACGCTCGTGTCAACTGTCCGCGTCCCCTCGTTTGCCGGTGATATCGCAAGGCTCGCGGCGCGCTACTATGTCAGCCGCCGCCGGCCGCCGAGCGGCCATTGTCATATAGTCCGCTCAAGGAGGTTAGGTAGGATTATGTCGGACGTAAATGGACCAATCAGCCGTCGTCGCGCGCTTGCCCTTGGAGGGGGTATCGCCGGCGGCCTCGTCATCGCCTCATCGCCGCTGCGCGGCGTGCCCAGCCGTGCCTTTGCCGCGTCGGCCAGGAACGATAAGCACCTCCCTGTCCAACAGATCGAGGCCATCATGGGGACGACCGGGATGGTGATGAACAGTGTGCTGACGATCGAGCTCGACCGCAACGACTTGAGCGTGACCGGACCTGGCGGTATCCCCTTCAAGCCGTCCTTCGAGGTCAACAGCCAGTTCTACTTCCAGCCATTGGACGACGGCCGGGCCATCCTCAATGCGGAAATGGCGTTGCTCGCCTCGGAGACCAACCCGGTCATCGACAAGCTGTTCGCGGGCGGCCTCTTCTTCCAGGCCTTCCATCAACACTTCTTTGACCTAACCCCCCAGATCTGGCACATCCACTTCCGGGGGATCGGCGACCCGCTCCAACTCGCGCAGGCGGCGATCAACGCGGTGCATGCCACCGCCACCCCGCTACCCCAAACGCAGCCCAGCAACCCGACGACGCCCCTCGACCAGGACTCGCTGGCGCACATCCTCGGCGGCACGGCCATGGTGGGCGGCGACGGCGTCGTCACCGTCAGCATCCCGCGCGCCGACACCATCCACCTCGCCGGAGTGGCGGTGAAGCCGGAGTTGGGCGTGTCGGTCACGGTCGCCTTCGAGCCGCTCGACGCCATGGGGCAGACGGCGGCCTGCGCGCCCGACCTCGCCCTCATCGCCACCGAGATCAACCCGACACTCGCGGTGATGCGCGCGCAGGGCTTCGCTGTCCACTGCCTCTACAATCAGGAAACGGATGAGAAGCCGCAACTCTACTTCGCGCACAACCTGGCGACCGGCGCCCCCATCGACCTGGCCGAGAAGCTCGCCAGGGCGCTCGATTACATGAACCTCAAGCGCATGATCAAGTAGGCGCGGACATCGAGCCGTAGCGTACCCATAGAGGAGTAGGACGGCGTGCGGGGGCGGGGGGGGGGCGGCGCGCGCCCCCCCCCCCCCCCCCCCCCCCCCCGTCCCGTCCTACTCCTCTACGCTTATCCGAGCGCTTCGTCGCGGAGGCTGGCCGACCGGCCGGAAGACCCGCCCGTCGTGCTGGGCGTCCCGGCCTTTTCGCTGTCCAGCGGCTTGCCCAGCGGCAGGATCTCGCGCTGACTGGTGCTGCTGATCACCGCGGCCGCCGCTGGGACCACTCCCCAGAGGGACCCAGCGGGTACGACCCGTCCAGTCGGGGGCGGCGCGGAGCCTATCCATGCCGCCCCCGACCGCGCTGTCTTACGCCGGCGTCTGCTGCTGCTGCGCGCGCATCCAATGGCGGTGCTGTGCGATCGCCGTGGCGAATGGGTCGACGAAGGCGTTCCAGGATTGGGTCTCGCGGCTCGTCACCACGCCCTGCACGGTGCTGACGGCGCCGTTGGTTTGCGCGTCGGACACCACCGCGCCGGGCAGGCCCGCCTGCCGCAGCAGCTCAATGCCCTCGCCCGCGGCCCCGATCGCTTTGCCGTGCTTGTAGGCCTCGGCCACAAAGTGGAGCGCGTCGCCCTGCTGCATGAGCGCCTGCACACTGCCGCGCCCGCCTGGGACGAACACGGCGTCATACACGACCGAGGCGACGGTGGGCAGGCTCTTGTCGGCCTCCATCTGGCCTCCGCCGCTGGCGTCCGTGAGCGCGCCCAGCACCGGCGCCACGAGCTCGACGTGCGCGCCCCGTTCCTGGAGCGCCGCCTTGACCGCCTGCACCGCCGCCGCGTCGACGCCGTTCGCCGCCAGCACCGCGACGCGCCGGCTCTTGATCGTGTCCTTGACCGTATTCGCCATGCTGAGCGCGGGCGAGCGCTCGACGGTCGGCCGGCCCTCGGGCGGCCGCACGCCGGGACGGGGGGCGTCCTGTGGCACAGCGACCCCTATATTCGCGCTGACGCGCTGCGCCAGGTCGGGGTCGACGTGGGTGAACAGGCCGAGCATGCGCGCGCGCACCTCTTTCGCCGTCACCTTCCCCAACTCGAAGCTAGCCCCCGCGACCAGGTGCTCCTGCTCGGCCGGCGAGAGGCTCTTCCAAAAGAGCGTCGCCTGGCTGAAGTAGTCCTTGAAGCCCTCGCCGCGGTCGCGGACCTTCCGCCCCTCCACCGGCGCGGGGAAGGTCACGTAGCCGCCCGCGCTCGCGGAGGCCAGCATGGGGCAGCCGCCGCCGAGCGAGTTCGGGTAATAGGCGACTTTGCCCTTATTGATCGTTTGCTGCATGTGCCCGTCGCGCTGGTTGTTGTGGACGGGCGCGAGGGGGCGGTTGATCGGGATCTCGGCGAAGTTGGGACTACCCAGACGCGAGAGCTGCGTATCCAGGTAGGAAAACAGGCGCCCTTGCAGCAGTGGGTCGTTGCTGAAGTCGATACCCGGCACGACGTGGCCGGGGTGAAAGGCGACCTGCTCGGTCTCGGCGAAGAAGTTGGCGGGGTTGCGGTTCAGGGTCATCTTGCCGACGCGCCGCACCGGGATCTGCTCTTCCGGCCAGAGCTTGGTCGCGTCGAGGATATCGAAGGGGAACTTGAACTCGTCCGCCTCCTCCAGAACCTGCACGCCCAATTCCCACTCGGGGTAGTCGCCCTGATCGATGGCGTCCCACAGGTCGCGCCGCAACCAGTCGGAGTCCTTGCCGGCCAGCTTCTGCGCCTCGTCCCAGACAAGGGAATGCATGCCCAGCGCCGGCTTCCAGTGGAACTTGACGAAGCGCGACTGGCCCTGCGCGTTGACCATGCGGAAGGTGTGGATGCCGAAGCCCTCCATCATGCGGAAAGAGCGCGGGATGGCGCGATCCGACATGGTCCAGAGGACCATGGGCATTGTTTCAGGCAGCACCGAGAAGAAATCCCAGGCCGTGTCGTGGGCCGTGGCGGCCTGGGGGATCTCGTTGTCCTGCTCGGGCTTGACGGCGTGGATCAGGTCGGGGAACTTGATGGCGTCCTGGATAAAGAAGATGGGAATGTTGTTGCCCACCAGGTCAAAGACACCCTCGGCGGTGTAGAACTTGGCGGCGAAGCCGCGCACGTCGCGCACGGTGTCGGCCGAGCCGCGCGAACCGGCCACGGTCGAGAAGCGCACGAAGACCGGCGTCCGCACCGACGGGTCTTGCAGGAAGCCGGCCTGGGTGAGGTCGGCCAGCGGCTCGTAGACCTGGAAGTAGCCGTGCGCGCCGGAGCCGCGCGCGTGCACCACGCGCTCGGGGATGCGCTCGTGGTCGAAGTGCATCATCTTCTCGCGGAAGTGGAAATCCTCCAGCAGCGTGGGGCCGCGTCCCCCCGCCTTGAGCGAATCGTCATCATGCTCGATGCGCAGGCCCTGGTTGGTCGTGAGATATTGCCCCTCGGGGCTCTCGGTGACGTGGCTCAGGCTCTGGTCTTTGCTCTGCGCGTCGACGGTCACATGGTCGGGCTGCGTGGTCACGGTGTTGTTTCCTCCTAAGCATCGCCGGTATACCGGCATAGCCTGACATGGGGCTAGGGGCTGGGGACTAGGGCTGGCGGTGGGGCGTCAGAGGATACAACAGCATAATGCGTGCCCGTTGTCACGAACGCTCGCCGCGGAGCGTCCGGCGTCGCATATCCAGTCGACGATAGGCGCCGACCGCGCCTGAAGCCGTTGTCCCCCTATTCACAAGTATGCCAAGCGAAGCTGAAGATTACCTGAAGAGCGGCGCGAACGACGTGGGACGCGGTACGATAGAGGACAAAGAGGTACGGAAGACTCGCTCCCCCTTTAGCATGGGGCGGACGCGATCACTTTAAGGGAGACGGTGGACAATGCACATCTTGGTCGTTGAGGACGATCACGCGCTGGGTGACCAGATTGTCGACGGATTGCGGCGGGAACGCCACATCGTCGATTTGGTGATCGACGGGCGCGCGGCGCTCGACGAGGCGCCCGCGCTGCGCGACGGCGTGTACGACGTGGTGATCCTGGATGTGCTGCTGCCCCAATGCGACGGGCTGTCGGTCTGCCGACAGTGGCGCGCCGGCGGCCTGCGGACGCCTATCCTGATGCTGACGGCACGGCGCGTGGTCGAGGACCGCGTCAAGGGCCTGAACGCGGGGGCGGACGACTACCTCACCAAGCCCTTCGCGTTCGCCGAACTCCTGGCCCGTGTCCACTCGCTGGGCCGGCGCGAAACAGCCCTGCGGCCGGCGATCCTGCGCATCAAAGATTTGACGCTCGACCCGCTGACGCATCGGATCGCGCGCGACGGCCGGGACATCCACCTCACGGCGCGCGAGTACGCCATCCTGGAGTTGCTGCTGCGCCACCCCCACCAAGTTCTCACGCAAGACCAGATCGCGGCCGGGGCGTGGGAGCGCGGCGCCGCGCACGCCTCCAACGTGGTCGAGGTTTTCGTCCGCAACCTGCGTCGCAAGATTGACGACCCCTACCCCGATAAGCTGATCCAGACGGTGCGCGGCGTCGGCTACACGGTGCACATTGAAGGCGACGGGGCCGAGCCAGCGCCGGACATGTTCCGCACGTCCGACAGGATGGGAAAGCCGTGAGCATCCGCGTTCGGCTCACCCTCTGGCACGTCGCGCTGCTCTGTGCCGGCCTGGCTCTCTTCGCGGGCACGGTCCTCTGGCAGACGGAGCAACTGACCCGCGCCTCCATCGACCAGACGCTGCAGGACCGCGCCCACGACGTGGCGGGTGACCTCGTCACCAGCCCGACGGTGGCTCTGCGCACGGGCGCCCCAGATGAGAGCAGTCGGGATCCCGGCGTGATCGCCACCTGGGTCCGCGTGCTCGACGCGCGCGGGCGGCCGGTGATCCAGCAGGGTCCGTCTCTGTCGTCGCTGCCACGGGCGGCGCTGACCGACGTCACGCCGGGACTCAGGACATGGACGACGTCCACGTCCGTGTTCGGCGGGGCGGAGATACGCGCCTTTGTCCGCGCGGTGTTCGACCGTCAGGGACGGCGCGTGGCCACGGTGCAGGTCTTGACGACGACCGCCCAGGTGGACGCGGTGCGCCAGCGGCTGTTGCTGGCGATGGGCATAGCGGGGGCGCTGATCGTGCTGGTTGGGGCGCTCGGGGCGCTCGTCCTGGCCGACCGCGCGCTGCGGCCGGTCGCCCACATCGCGCGGCTGGCCGGCGCGATCGGCGCGGACGACCTGCACCGGCGCGTCGGGGCCGAGATCTGGGGGGCGGGCGGGAGCCCCGCGACGAGCTGGGCCGGCTGGCGCGCACGTTCGACGCCATGTTGGCGCGCCTGCAGGCAGCGCACGAGCAGCGGCGGCGCCTGACCGCGGACGTCGCGCACGAGCTCGGCACGCCCATCGCGGCCATCGTCAGCGGCGCGGAGCTCGCGCTGCGCCACGCGCGCAGCGTCGAGGAGAACCCCGCGGCCCTGCGGCACATTGTCGACGAAGGCCGCTACCTGGACCGCGTGCTCGACGATCTGCTGGTGCTCACGCGCGCCGACGCGGAGGCGCTGGCGCTGCAGCGCGAGCTCGTCGAGATCGACGAGGTGTGCCGGCAGGCCGCGCACGCCCTCGCGCCCCTGGCGCGGGAGCGGGATATATCCATGGGAGTGGACCTGCCGCCGCACGCGGTGCTCGTGCGGGGCGATGAGCTGCGCCTGGGGCAGGTGGTGCGCAACCTGCTCGACAACGCGCTGCGCTACACCCCGCCCGGAGGCGGAGTCGCGCTGACCCTGCGGCAGGAGGGGGGCGCCAGCCATGGTGGCGCCGGACCGACCGTTACCATCGACGTGAGTGACACGGGTCCGGGCATCCCACCGGACGAGGTAGACCACGTCTTCGAGCGGTTCCATCGCGCCGCCCCGGTCGGGCAAACGGAGCGGGACGGTCGCGGACGGCGGGGCGGGAGCGGGCTGGGACTGGCCATCTGCGCGGCGATCATACGGGCGCATGGTGGGGCGATCCGGGTCGCGCCCGATCACGCCCCAGGCGCGCGCGTGGTCGTCACGTTGCCGGGCCTGGCGACAGTGGACCCAGTGGTATGAGGGGTGGACGCATGGAGGACACCGGGCGACCGCGGCGGCGCCCTTCCGGCCCTACAGAGGGCCGATCTTCATCTAATCTTCAGCTTGACCCTCTACCCTGTCTATAGGACAGGGGCGCGTGGACGCGACCACCGTTGTCGCGCGGCGACAGTAACGCGTGGAGACACGACGTATCGCATGTCGCACGGGTAGAAGAGAAGGAGGAGCCCGCCGGCCCCTGTCCCCATGAGCCCCATCGCGCGGCGCCGCCGCTCGTGCGCGGCCCCAGTCACCCAGGCATACCCCACGTCACTAGCCCCACATAGGACGTCTTTGGAGTACGACATGTCGAACCACGACGGGATCAACGAGCATAACAAGGACCAGGATCTGGCGGCGGCGACCGAGGCGCCGCGACCGGAATTGACGGATAATCTCGGTCATCGCGTCGGCGACGACCAGAATTCACTGCGCGCGGGCGGGCGCGGCCCCACGTTGATGGAAGACTTCCTCTTCCGCGAGAAGATCCATCATTTCGACCACGAGCGTATCCCCGAGCGCGTCGTGCACGCGCGCGGGGCGGGCGCGCACGGCTATTTCCAGGTCTACGATACCTCGTTGGCCCAATACACGATGGCGCGGGTCCTCACCGACCCGACCCTGCGCACGCCGGTGTTCGTGCGCTTCTCGACGGTGGTCGGCTTCCGCGGCTCGGCCGACACGGCGCGCGACGTGCGCGGCTTCGCCACCAAGTTCTATACGCCGGAGGGCAACTGGGATTTGGTTGGCAACAACATGCCCGTCTTCTTCATCCAGGACGCCATCAAGTTCCCCGACCTGATCCACGCCGCCAAGCCCGAGCCCGACAGGGAGATCCCGCAGGCGGCGACCGCGCACGACACATTCTGGGACTACATCGCGGGGACGCCCGAGGCCATGCACATGATCATGTGGGTCATGAGTGACCGCGCCATCCCGCGCGCCTTCCCCATGATGGACGGCTTCGGTGTCCACACCTTCCGGCTAGTCAACGCGCGGGGCGTGTCGCACTACGTCAAGTTCCACTGGAAGCCCGTGCTCGGCGCGCACTCGCTGGTCTGGGACGAGGCGCAGAAGATCGCCGGCAAGGACGCCGACTTCCACCGCCGCTACCTGGCGAACGCCATTAAGCAGGGCGCCTACCCCGAATGGGAGATGGGCGTACAAATCATCGCGGAAGGCGAGGAGACCCGCTTCGACTTCGACATCCTTGACGCCACCAAGATCATCCCGGAGGATCTCGTCCCGGTGCGGCGCATCGGCAAGATGACGCTCAACCGCAACCCCGACAACTACTTCTCCGAGACCGAGCAGGTGGCGTTTATGACCACCAACGTCGTGCCCGGCATCGATTTCAGCGACGACCCGCTGCTACAGGGCCGCAATTTCTCGTACCTGGACACGCAACTCAGTCGCCTGGGCAGCCCCAATTGGCCACAGCTGCCGATCAACCGCCCGCTCGCCCCGGTGTCGAACAACCAGCGCGACGGGCACATGCGCTACACGATCAACCCAGGACGGGTGGCCTACGAACCCAACGGCCTACAGGGCGATATCCCGAATCAAGTGTCGCCGGCGCAGGGCGGCTTCGTCAGCTACCCGGAACGGGTGGCGGGCCCGAAGGTACGGGAGCGCAGCGCCACCTTCGGCGATCACTACGGGCAGGCGCGGCTCTTCTGGAACAGTATGACGCCGATCGAGCGCGAGCACATCACCAAGGCGCTGCAGTTCGAGTTGAGCAAATGTAACACGCGGGACGTGCGCGTGCGCATGCTAGGGCATTTGCAGCGGATCAACGAGACACTGGCGGCGCAGGTCGCGCTGGAGTTGGGCGAGCCCGTGCACACGAGTCATGCCACCGCGCCGCCGCCCGGCACGTCCGACTCGGCGGCACAGACGGCGGTGCTGGCGAACGCGACCTCGCCGACCACCGCCTCCGGCGGGCTGCAGCGCACCAAAGGCTTGAGCATGGAAGAGGGGCAGCCTCAGACGCCGAAGGGACGTCAGGTCGCCATCCTGGCCGCCGACGGCGTCGCCGCCGCCCAGGTCGACGCGCTGCTGCGGGCGCTCACGGCCGCCGGTTCGCAGGGCGTGGTAGTCGGCCCGCACCTCGGGTCGCTCGGCGCCGGGGTCACGGCGACCATGACCTTCGCCAATACGGCCTCGGTACTCTTCGACGCTGTGTACGTGCCAGGCGGCGCGGCGAGCGTCACGGCGTTGATGCAGAAAGGGGACGCGCATGTCTTCATCGACGAAGCCTACAAGCATGGGAAGCCGATCGCGGCGGTCGCCGAAGGCGTGGAACTACTGACCGCCGCGCAGATCGGGCGCCTGATCGGCCCGGCCGGGGCCGCGGGCCTCGCCACACAGGGGCGCGCCGACGCGACGCCGGCGGCCGTTCAGAACCTGTCGGAAGTCGGGCGGGTACGGGGTGTCACGGCCGGCGGAGCCGGCGGGACGGGCGGCCAGCAACTCGCCGCATACGGCATCATCGTCGGGCAGGGCGGCAATCTGCAAGGCGTCATCGCGCAGTTCCTCGCGGCCATCGCACACCACCGCTTCTGGGGCCGGCCGCTCCTACAGCAAGTGCCGGCGTGAACGTGATGGCGTACTAGTAGTCCGTCAGCCAAAGTTTTGACAGTAGCGGTGCGCCCAATCAAGGGCTGTCAACTGTTCAAAGAAACCTTGACGGACTACTAGTAGTCCGTCAAGCGGACTTTGGCGCGTTGGCGGCGACTGGGACTGCCGGCTTCCAGCCGGCACGCCGTTGCGGCCGCCCTGGTCGGGCACACCGGCCTGTGCGCCCACGACCGGGGCCGGCTGGAAGCCAGCGGTCCCAGTAGGCACGCGCGAGCTGTCTGTTTCAGCCTTGACGGACTACTAGGTGGCGGCGTGGTATGCGCCGCCACCCGGTGTTATCCGGGGGCAATCACGCTTACGCTGAGCAGGACGGTTTGCGACGCACAAGAGCCCCACACACCTGGCAATAGACGGAGCAAAAGGGGGAAACGAGATGGGGCAGGAACAGAGTAGGCAGGACACGCGCACGCGGCGTCGCTTCCTAAACGGCGCCGCCGGTGTGGGCGCCGGCATCACCGCGGCAGGCTTCGTAGACATCTTTGGCATCGGGGCCGCGGGCCCTCTGGCGGAGGCTGCGGGAGATCCCGACGAATCTGTCGCGACGATCGTCAACGTGGCCGCGACGGCGGAGACGCTGGCGGTCACGTTCTATTACACCGTTCTCATGGGAGCGACGTTTCGCATCGACGAACCGGCCGGCGCGTACCTCAGACTGGCGATGGAGGCCGAGATGAGCCATCTCGACAACTTACGACCGCTGGGCGGCGCATCGTCGAGACAGCGCTTCTATCTGCCGGATCGTCTGCTCACGGATGCCGGCGTGTTTGTCGACACCGCCGTGACCGTCGAAACCACCTTGGCGGGCGTGTATCTGGCGGCGACGCATCAATTCGCCGCGCTCGGCCGGCCGCTGCTGGCGGCGAGCGCCGCACAGCACGCCGTGAGCGCAGCGCAGCACCTAACGCTCGTCGGCCAACTCGCCGGCCTGGCCCCGCACAGCCTAATGCTGCCGGCGCCGGTCTTCGCCCGCGTGTCCGACGCGGCGCCGGCGCTCGCGCCGTTCCTCACGGAGGGTGACGGTTTCGGTAGGCCAGCTAACGCCCCCACGGCACGCCAGTATCAGGCGGCGCTCGGCGATACCACGGCCACGCGTATGCGGTCGTTCGGCGAGGACTATCGCGCGGAGACGCGTCTGGAGCGATAGGAGGTGGGTGGGGGCGCGAACAACTCCGGACAAGGATATCCCTATGGCGCCGCTAAGGATGTCCTCATCCAAGGTTGTTCGCGCCCCCACCCACTATTGAAGACGCGCTATGCGGTGGGCCGGAGAGTCGTCATCATCGCGCGGGCCCGCGCTACTACTGGTGGATAACCCATGTCGCCGGCGCCGTGGCCGCACCGCATCGTCCAGCACGCGTCATGCGCCTATCGACCGCCTGACATGCCCCACCTGTACAGCAATGATGAAATGATGAAATAAGGACGGATATATGGCAACAGCAACGGAACCGGGTGGACAGGGGACGATAACGGGAGCGTCCGCGGATCGGGGCGACCCCGGCACGCGACGGGATGTGGCCCAGCGGGCCTTACAGCCTATCCGAAAAGTGGTGGTTATGGTAAAGTAGAAGGGGAGTCGTGGCCCTCACGGCGTTTACCTCCTCCCACAACTACTTCGCCTTGGTGCAACTGGCGGCAGTTCTCATCATCTATCGCAAGCTGCGCCATGCTCACCTACTTTTCGGATAGGCTGTTAGGCGTGGCGGGGCTGATCGCCATCGCAATCATCCACTATGCGGACGCGCACAGCAAGTACGCCGCGGCCGACGCGCGCTACATCTTCTGGCTCTATGTCGCCCTCATCCTCGGCTGTGCGATCGGCGTGGGCCTACTCATCCTGCGCGACACGCGCGCGGCATGGGCGTTCGCGGCGCTGCTGGCGGTCGGCCCCTTCGTGAGCTACGCGGTCAACCGCACGATTGGCCTGCCCCGCGCCACTGACGACATCGGCAACTGGCTGGAGCCGTTGGGTGTGGCGTCACTCGTCGTGGAAGCGCTCGTGTTCGTCCTTGCCGTCGTCCAGATGCGACGGGTTGCCAAGGACGTTTGAACGCCTCAACGCTTCGCTCATCCATGCGATCGTAGTGCGCGCGCACGACACGCCGCGGGAGGCGCCAGCCTGCGCTTGATTCCTGGCGCCCCCGCGCTTATCCGCTATCCACCCGTCGCGGGCGAGGTGGAGCCGCCGGACGAGCGCTCGGCGTAGGCGTTGCCGCGCGCGTCGACACTCACATGCAGCGTCGCCAGCGGTTGCGGCGCGGGGCCGGCCAGCACCTGCGCCCCATGTGCGGGGTCGAAGACCGCGCCATGGCACGGGCAGACGATCTCGCGCTGGGTGGGATCGTACTGCACCGTGCAGCCGGCGTGCGTGCAGACGGCGTCGTAGGCCACGAAATGGCCGTCGGGCATGCGGATCAACAGGGCCGGATCGCCAGAGCCGGGGTCGGTGTACTGCGCGGCGCTGTTGACGGGCATGCCCTTGACGCTGCCCAGCAGCGTGGTCCCCGCGGGCGCCGGCGCGGGGGCGGCCGTCGCCGCGGCGCCCGCGGCCGGTGTGGGCGCGCCTGCCGTGTTCGCGGGCGTCGGCGCGCCGCCCAGACTCTGCGCCGCCCCCGCGAAGACCTTGTTTCCGGTGCGCAGCTTGGCGAGACCGCCGACGATGCCGCCGCCAACCACGACGGCCGCGGCCGTCCCCAGTCCGCGCATGAAGGCGCCACGCGCCACGGGGTCCTGCGCGAGCGGCACAGGGACAGGGGCTGGCCGGCCCTTGCGCGCCGGCTCCAGGGCACGCGCGGCGCGCGCGCGCAACACACGGCCAAAGAAGTACGCATCGAGGCTGTACAGACCGGGTCCAGCGAGGAGCAGGGTGAGCCAGCCCAGCGCGTAGGGTAAGTCCGCGCCGAGGAAGTAGGGGTGGACCGTCCAGGTCGCGGTCAGGTAGAACGTAAGGCTGATGGCGAGGCCGCCCAGCGCCCCGAGGCGGGACAGCAGGCCCAGCACCGTGGCGAGGCCGACCCATAGCTCGCAGAAGGCGATCAGGGTGCCGAACTGGGCGGCGTGCGGGACGGCCAAGTGCGTGAGCAGGGGCGACAGGGGCGAGCCGCCGCGCACGAAGCCGCTCATCTGGCGCCCGATAAAGCCGGGCGCGGTCGGGCTGAAGAACTGCGGGTCGGTCAGCTTCTGCAAGCCCGCGTAGATAAAAGTCACGCCGAAAAACAGGCGCAGCGGCAGCAGCGCGAACGCCGGGATACGTCCCGGCTCGCCCCGCAGGCCCAGCGCATCTATTAGCCTCTCGATCACTTGTCACACCTTCATGTCTATCTCGTTGGGTTAGCCGCAGCGTCAGTGGGCGTTCATAGCCCCTACCACTAGCGTAGAAGGTGAAAATGAAGATTGCATGAAGAGGGAGCACGATGCGTGCCCATTCCTCCGCGAGGTTGACGCGCCGCTGGAGCCGGCGTTCCACGATCCGCAGGGATGCGTTAGCATGATGGAGAGAAGGCGCCGTGGCAAACCATCATGGACGCACACGGCCAGCGATCAATAAGGGTGAAAGACGGGCGATGCGTATTCTGATCGTCGAAGACGAACCGCTGTTGGGCGAGCAGCTCGCGCGCGGCCTGCGCGAGGAGCAACATACCGTGGACCTGCTGGCCGATGGCCGCGCCGCGCTCGACCTCACCCCGGAACTCGCCGAGGGCCGCTACGATGTCGTCGTGCTCGATGTGCTCCTGCCCGGCCGCGATGGTATCGCGCTCTGCCGGGAGTGGCGGACCCATGGCTTGCGGGTACCGATCCTGCTGCTCACGGCGCGCCAGACGGTAGAGGACCGCGTGCGCGGGCTGGACGCGGGGGCGGATGATTACCTGACCAAGCCGTTCGCCTTCGCCGAACTGCTGGCCCGCGTGCGCGCCCTAGGCCGCCGTGAGCCGGGCCTGCATATCGGCCCGCTACAAGTCGCCGATCTGACCCTGGACCCACTCACGCGCCGCGTCGAGCGCGCCGGCCGCGTGATCCACCTTACCACGCGCGAGTACGCCATCCTGGAGTTGCTGTTGCGCCACCACGGGCAGGCGCTGACGCGCGACCAGCTCGCCGCCGGGGCGTGGGAATTGGGCGCCGAACACGCGTCCAACGTCGTCGACGTCTTCATGCGCAACCTCCGCCGCAAAATCGACGACCCTTGCGCGCACAAGCTGATCCATACGGTGCGCGGTGTGGGCTACAGCCTGCGCGGCCTGCCGGAGCGGACCGCCACGTCTCCCCACGCGGCGAGGACGCGGGGCATGTCATGAGCATCCGCCTGCGGCTGACCCTATGGTATGTCGCGCTGCTGTGCGTGGGCCTGGCCCTATTTGGCGGCGCGATCCTGTGGCAGACGGAGCGGGCCGCCGGCGCCGCGCTCGACGAGTCGCTACGCCGGCGCGCCGCCGACGTGGCGGCCGACATCAACCTCGGTCCGCCGATCACGCTCCACGCCGACGCCCCCGACGAGAGCACGCGCGACCTCGGCGAGATGAGCTTGTGGATCAGGGTGCTCGACCCACAAGGGTATGTCGCGCTCCGGCAGGGGCCGCGCCTAGCCGGGGCGATGGCGGTCGCGCCGGCCACCCTGTCGCCGGGGCTATATACGCGGACGGTAGGCAGGGAGGACAGCTACCGTCTCTTCGTCCGGCCCATCGTACGCGGTGGGCGGCGCGCCGCCACGATTCAGGTCCTGACGACGACGCGGCCAATCAAAGAGGCGCGGGAGCGCCTCCTCGCGGCCATGGGGGCGGCAGCGGCCCTGATCGTGTTAGGAGCCGCCCTGGGGGGGTTGTTCCTGGCCGAACGCGCCCTGCGGCCGGTCGACCGTCTCACGCGGCTAGCGGGCGAGATCGGGGCCGACCAACTGCACCGGCGGGTGAGCGATGACATGAGGCGCCGACCCCGCGATGGGCGCGGCGACGAGCTGACGCGCCTGGCGCGTACGTTCGACGCCATGCTCGCGCGCATCGAGGAGGCGAGCGAGCGACGACGACGTCTGACCGCCGACGCCGCGCACGAACTGGCGACACCGATCGCCACGATCGCCAGCGGCGCGGAGATCGCGCTGCGCCGGCCGCGCACGCCGCGCGAGTACGAAGACGCGTTGCGGCGCATCCTGGATGAGAGCCGCCACATGGGCCGCATGGTCGACGACCTTCTGCTGCTGGCGCGCGCCGACGCGGGGCGGCTCCCGCTACAACGCGAACTCGTGGAGATCGACGATGTCTGCCGCAATGTCGTACGCGCCTTCGAGCCACTGGCGACCGCGCGCGCGATTTGCCTGACCGCCGACCTGCCGCCCCGCGCGACCCTGGTACTGGGCGATGAGTTGCGGTTGGCGCAGGTCGTGCGCAACCTGCTCGACAACGCCCTGCGCTACACACCGACCGGAGGCGTCGTCAGGCTCACCCTGCGCGAGGAGCCAAGCCATGGTGATAACGCCGCGCGCATGGTCATCATGCGCGTGTGCGACACGGGGCCGGGCATACCACCAGACGAGCGGGACCGCGTCTTCGAACGCTTTCACCGCGCCCGCGAAGCCCTGCCGTTGGTCGGGAACGGCCAACAGGCGGAGCATAGCGGCGGCAGCGGGCTAGGATTGGCTATTTGCAAAGCCATCGTATCGTCGCACGGCGGCCGCATCTCCATCGAGGACGGCGGCAGCGCGCGGGCGGGCGACCCGGCGCCGGGGACGGCCGTCATAGTCGCACTGCCCGCCCTGGAATCCTCACCCGCCGACGATGCGGAAAACAGCGCGCTGGATCAGCTGGGACAGCCGGACGTCACGGATCCGACAGGCATAACGGTCCCTACGCCTGTTCTTTGACGCAGGTGTTGACGAGTTCGCCTAGCCCCTCGACCACGCTGCGCACCGTCTGTCCGGGTTGCAGGAAGACCTGTGGGTCGCGCCCGGCGCCGACGCCGGAGGGCGTGCCCGTGGCGATGATGTCGCCGGGGTCGAGCGTGATGATCGTGCTGATGTAGGCGATGAGCTCGGCCGGCTTGAACAGCAGGTCCGAGGTGCGCGAGTCCTGCATCACCCGGCCGTCGACCTCGCAGCGCAGCGCCAGGTCGCCCCCATCGCCCGCCTCGTCGCGCGTGACAAGAGCGGGCCCGAGCGGCGTCGTCCGCTCGAACGTCTTGCCCTGCAGGAACTGCCCCGTGCGGCGCTGCCAATCGCGCGCCGAGACATCGTTGAGGATGGTCCAGCCGGCGACGGCGTCCAAGGCCTGCGCCTTGGAAACATGCCGCGTCTCTTTGCCGATGACGATAGCCAGTTCGACCTCCCAGTCGACCGTGTCGGAGGCGGCGGGCAGCACGATGTCGTCGCGCGGACCGATCAGGGCGCGCGTATACTTGGCGAACAGTGTGGGATGGGTGGGCGTCTTATTGCCCATCTCCTGGATGTGCCGCAAGTAGTTGTGCCCCACGCAGATAATCTTCTCGGGCCGCGGCACGACGGGAGCCAGAGTAGTATTGGCGACGGCGTGTGTCGCGCCGGTCGCGCGGGCCGCCGTCGCGGCCCACGTAGGGCCGCTCATCAACACGGCCTTGACGTCATCGAACGGCAACTCCGTGATCGTTTCCCCATCGAGTCGCCCCGCCTTCGTCCCCGTCGCGGTCCTCATCGTCACCAGCCGCATGCCCACCTCCCGCTCTTCACTCGTCGGTCTCACTATATGACACAACCATACCGGAACGGCCACATGACGCGCAAGGCGCGCGTCCCGTTACCGGGTGTACCCCCAAAAAGTGAAGGGTACGCTTGCTCCGTCAACCCGTCATCCCGGCATATCCCTACATGGTATGCAAATTGCATCTAATGATCCTGCTATAGGGCCAACACACCCACCCGACATATGCCCCATACACCCATACAGACGATAGACCGTTGCGCGACATACTAGATAAATGAGGACACATGACCACGGCGGACAAGCGCGAGTACCCAGCCGCGTCGGCCGACGCGATAGAGACAGACGAGGGCCGCGCGGCGGACGCGCCGGAAGACGCCCCGGCGACACCGGAGGAAAGCGCGGCGCTAAAAGCGGTCGCGCAAGCGATCGACGAAGCTAAGGAGAACGCGACGCCGCGCGAGATGGCGGCGCTGGACGCGATCTCGCAAGCCGTCGACGAGACCAGAGACATTTATCAGGACCGCTATAAAGCGCTCGCCCAGGCCACGGGCCAACTCACTTGGACGACGACGGCCGAGGGCCTGGTCGACGATATGCCGTCCTGGCGCGCCTACACGGGTCAAAGCGCCGCGGAGGTCAAAGACTTCGGCTGGCTCGACGCCGTCCATCCCGACGACCGCGCGCGCGCCTTGGCAGCGTGGACGCGCGCGATCGAGACTAAGAGCGCCTACGACGCCGAGTTCCGCATCAGGCGTCACGACGGCGCCTACCGCGACTTCCTCGCCCGCGGCGTACCGGTGTTGCACGACGACGGCAGCGTCCGCGAGTGGGTCGGCTACTGCACCGATATCACCGACCTCAAACAAGCGCAAAAGGAACGCAAGCGCGCCGAGCAGGAACAGCTGCGCATGGCTCGCTATAACCGGCTGCTGCTCGACTCCACGGACGAGGGCCTCTACAGCATGGACCAGCAGGGGAACATCATCTTTGTCAACCGCGCCGCCGCCGCGCTGCTCGGCTACACACCGGATGAATTGCTCGGCCAGAACGCCCACGACCTGATGCACTATAAGCATGCCGACGGCTCGCCCCACCCCGCCGAGCAGTGCCCTATCTACCGCGCCTTCCGCACCGGCCAGGGCGTCCGCCACGTCGACGACGACGTCTTTTGGCGCCGCGATGGCACGTCGTTCCCCGTCGAGTACTCCTCCCTACCGATCAGTGAGGACGGAGGCCTCGAGGGCGCGGTCGTGACCTTCTCCGACATCACCGCGCGTAAACGAACGGAGGGCGCCGTGCGTCGTAGCGAGGAACGCCTCCGCTCGCTCGTACAAAACGCCCCCGACGGCATCTCTATCATCGGCCCAGACGGCGCCTTTGCCTACCTGAGCCCCGCGGTCGAGCGCATCCTCGGCTACCGCGCGAGTGACCTGGTCGGGCGCCCCGCTCTCGAGGCGATGCCCATCCATCCCGACGACCTGTCCGCCGTGCAGGCCGCCCTCACCGAGCTCGCGGCCGAGCCGGGCGGGCAGCGCACGGTCGATGTCCGCATCCGCCACGCGGACGGTTCCTGGCGCACCATCGAGTCGACCGGGGCAAACCTGCTCGGTGACCCGGCGGTTGAGGGTGTCGTCAACAACTACCGCGATATCACCGAGCGGCGCCGCATGGAGGAAGAGATGCGCGAGCGCGAGGAACAGTTCCGCAGCCTCGCGGACTCCATCCCGCAACTGGCCTGGATGGCCGACGCGGGCGGGTCGATCTACTGGTACAACCGGCGCTGGTACGACTACACCGGGACCACACCGGAGGAGATGCTGGGCTGGGGCTGGCGCACAGTCCACCACCCCGACGAGGTGGAAGGCGTGGTCGAGCGCTTCCAACGCGCCGTCGCCTCGGGCGAACCGTGGGAAGACACCTTCCCGCTGCGCGGCGGGGACGGCGCGTACCGCTCGTTCCTCTCCCGCGCCGTCCCCATTCGCGACGCCGCGGGACGTATCGTGCGCTGGTTCGGCACCAACACCGACGTGGAGGAGCAGCGCCTGGCCGAGCAAGAACTACAACTGACTAAACAGGCCGCCGAGGAGGCTAACCAGGCCAAGAGCCTGTTCCTGGCCAACATGAGCCACGAGTTGCGCACGCCGCTCAACGCGGTCATCGGCTACAGCGAGATGCTGCAGGAGGAGGCCGCGGACGCCGGCGCCGCGGACCTCGTGCCCGACATCGAGAAGATCCACACGGCGGGCAAGGCCCTGTTGAGCCTCGTCAACGACGTGCTCGACCTCTCCAAGATCGAGGCCGGCAAGATGGAACTCTACCTGGAGGCGTTCGACGTCGCCCCGACGATCGAAGATGTCATCACGACCGTCGAGCCGCTCATCGACAAGAAGGGCAACACGCTGGACGCGCACATCGCGCCGGACGTGGGCGCGATGCGCGCCGACCTGACCAAGGTGCGCCAATCCCTGTTTAATCTGCTCAGCAACGCCGCCAAGTTCACCGAGCACGGGACCATCACGCTGTCCGCCACACGCGAGGCCCTGGACGGGCGCGACTGGCTGACGTTCCGCGTCTCCGACTCGGGCATCGGCATGACCACGGAGCAGATGGAGAAGCTGTTCCAGCCCTTCACGCAGGCCGACGCGTCGACGACCCGCAAGTTCGGGGGGACGGGGCTGGGCCTGACCATCACCCGCCGCCTCTGCCAAATGATGGGCGGCGACATCACGGTCGAAAGCACGCCGGGGCGGGGCTCGACTTTCACGATCACGCTCCCTGCCGATGTGGTGGAGCCCCCGCGTGAGCAAGACGGGGACGACGCGCTCGCGGAGGCGCCGCGGGCGAACGGGCGAAACACTATCCTCGTCGTCGACGACGACCCCGTGGTGCACGACCTGATGACGCGCTACCTTGCCAAGGAAGGGTTTCAGACGGTCATCGCGTCAGACGGCGAGCAGGCGCTGCGTCTGGCCAGGCAGGTACACCCCATCGCCATCACCCTCGACGTGATGATGCCGCGCATGGACGGTTGGGCCGTGCTGACCGCGCTCAAGTCCGATCCGCTGATCGCGGACATTCCGGTTATTATGTTAAGCATGATCGACGATAAGAACCTGGGCTATGCGTTAGGGGCCTCCGCGTACATGACCAAGCCCATCGACCGCGAGCGCCTGGTGGACGTGCTGCGCAAGTATCGTCCCGGCCATGCCAACGAGACGGTCCTGGTCGTCGAAGATGATCCGCTGACGCGTACGCAGGTCCAGCAAGCGCTGGAGGGCGAGGGCTGCGCCGTCGTCACGGCCGAGAACGGGCGCGACGCCCTCGAGCGCATGGCCGAAACGACGCCCGACGTGATCCTGCTTGACCTCCTGATGCCGGAGATGGACGGCTTCGGATTCGCCGAGGAGTTGCGCGCCCGCGCGGAATGGCGCGCCATACCGGTCATCGTCATGACCAGCAAAGACCTGACGGCCGAAGACCGCCGCCGCTTGAACGGCCACGTCGAGGAGGTTATCCAGAAGCGGGCTTATTCGCGCGAGGATCTGCTGCGCGAGGTGCGCGACCTCGTGACGGCCTACGCCCGCCCCACCGACACCGAGGGCGCGGCCCTCACCCCCAACCCATGGCTAACTGGCCCCTCGATCCCGCGGCTAGGGATCGACGGTCCAGCGCCCTCTCCCTGACGCGGGAGAGGGGAGCCGCCCAACGATTAGACTAATGAAATAGGATCACCATGACGAAGCTATTGATCGTCGAAGACAATGATGAGAATTGGGATATGTTGTCCCGCCGCCTGCAGCGCCGCGGCTTCGATGCCGTGCGCGCCGCGGACGGAGCCCAGGCCGTGGCTCTGGCGCAATCCGAAGCGCCCGACCTGATCCTGATGGACATGAACCTGCCTATCATGGACGGATGGGAGGCGACGCGCCAAATCAGGACACAGCCCGGCGGCGTGTCCGTGCCCATCATCGCCCTGACGGCGCACGCCATGTCGGGCGACCGCGAGAAGGCGCTGCAGGCCGGATGCGACGACTACCACACCAAGCCGGTCGAACTCCCGCGCCTCCTGACCCAGATCGATGCCCTCCTGAGCAAGAAAGCGGCGACAGGGTAGCCTACATATGCTAGCTGAACAGACCGACGCCGGCGCCGGCGCGCGCCCCGTCCCCGCGGCCACGGACATCTACGCGCGCCTGGACGCCGCGTCCCCGGCGGAGCGGGCGGGCATCGTGGAGCGCTTGCTCGCGGACACCGCCGGCGAGGGGCTCGACCTGTCGGCGCGCGACGGGCGCCGCGCCGCCCTGCGCGGCGTCGTGCTGCGCGACGCCAACCTACAACTGGTCAATCTGCAGGGCGCCGACCTGCGCGAGGCCGACCTCACGGGGGCCATGCTCGGGCAGGCCAATCTGGAGGGCGTTTTGCTCGAAGGGGCGATCCTGCAGGGCGCGGACCTGGCCGGCGCCACCCTGCGCGACGCCGCCATGAGCGAGGTGAATCTGCGCGAGGCGTTGCTCGAAGACGCCGACCTGCGCGGCGCGGGGCTGCGCTTCGCGGATCTCCACGACGCCGCGCTGGAGGGCGCCAACTTGCGCGGCGCCGACCTGTGGGGCGCCGTGCTGGAGGGCGCGGTCCTGACCGGCGCCGACCTGCGCGACGCAAGGCTTGGCGAGGGCAATCTGCGCGGGGCCGACCTCGGCAACGCCGACCTGCGCGGCGCCACGATCCAGCGCATGGACCTGCGCGGCGCGCGGCTCAGGGGCGCCAACCTGCAAGGCGTCGCGCTGACCGGCTCGGACCTCACCGACGCGGTGTTGAGCGACGCCGAGTTGCAGGGCGTCGACCTCTCCCGCTGCACGCTCACCCACGCCCACGTCAGCGGCGTCTGGTTCGACAAGACGCGTTTGCGGCGCGACCAACTCGGCGGCGCCATCGGCGAGGAACTAGACGGCGACTACGAGGACGCGGCGAAAGGCTACTTGGCGCTGGAGCGTAACTTTATTGATTTAGGCGACTCCGACGCCGCGAGTTGGGCCTACGGCAAGAGGCGACGCATGAGAAAGCGCGCGGCGCGCCACGCCGCGGGCGTCGCGTGGCGCGCGCGGGCCTGGCGGACCGCCGCGCGCCAGGCCATCCGCGCCGGCGCCGCGCAACTCGTCGAGTGGGTCTGCGACTACGGCGAGAGCATCCCGCGCGTGCTGGCGTCGATCCTGACAGTCTACCTCGTCTACCTCGTGCTCTACGGCCTGACCGGCAGCGTCCTGCACGTTAACACGCCCGACAACGGGACCGCGCGCTATATCACCCACGATCCACGCGATTTAGCCATCTTCAGCCTGTACGCCATCACGACCTCGGGTAGTCCTTCAATCGGCTTGCTGCCCAGCAACACGTACGTTCAACTATTGACCGGCACCGAGGCGTTCCTGGGCATCTTCCTCACCGGGCTATTGGGCTTCGTCACGGGCAACAAGATCCGCCGCTAGTTCACAATCGTGGGGCACACCCGAGGCAATGCAGCCTCTTGACCTCGACTGGCGAACGGAGGATAATCACGGTATGAGCGCCGTACGCATACCGCACCCGGAACCCCGCGCGCCGTGGGCCGAGATCGTCCCCGGCGTCGGCCCGATGACCGTCGCGGACCTGCTCGACTGGCCCGCTGATGGGTATCGCTATGAGGTCGTGGAGGGAGTACTAGTCCGCATGGCAGGGAGCAAGCCACGCGCACTGTTCATCACCATGCGTCTACTGCGCTCGCTTGACGCCTACGTCGAGGGTCAGGGATTAGGGAGCGTGACGCCGCCCGACGGCGTCTACGACTTCGAGCGGACGGGTCAGCCGAACACCGGGTTATTGCCTGATATCGGCTTCATCCGCGCCGAATTGGTCCCCCAACTCGATCTGGATGTTGTCATCCCCTTCGCACCCGATCTCGCCGTCGAGATCGCCTCTGAGAACCAGTATCGCCCGGCTATGAGCGTCAAGGCGCGACGCTATCTCGCTGCCGGCACGCGCCTGGTATGGATCATCTATCCGCGCTGGCAGCAGGTCGACATATGGCGCCAGGGCCACCCGCGAGAAGCCACTGTGACGCTCACCGTGGAGGATACACTTGACGGCGAGGATGTCGTGCCGGGCTTCGCCTACCCCGTCTCCAATCTCTTCCCCTAAAATAGAGCGACAAGCGCTATCCGGCGCGCCGCCGGGCGGCGCTGATGAGACCGCTGAAGTAAGAAGGGGCAGGCAAAGCGATGGCACGACCCAATCACGAACCGGCGCGGAGAAGACCCGCGCGCGATCGCCGTGCCCACTACCTGGCGGTGGCCACCGCTGTCGTCTTTGTGCTTGGCTGCGTCGCGCTGATTGTCGGAACCCTGATCGGCAACCTGTGGTTGCTCATCGCGCCCCCCATCGTCGTGACGACCATGGGCGTCTGGGCGGTCGCCAGCTACATGACGGAGCCCTAACACGGGGGAGATAACGATTCCTGCATTTTGGGGCCATTTCGCGTAAGTAGCGTCAATTGTCGACTGTTGTCGCGTTAGTGATGGATGGCACAGGCGGGTTCTCTTTCCGTGCTTGGGCATGACCATCTACGCCAGGATGCTATGCGGGCATCACTTGGCAGAATGCTTGACAGCCGCGTACATCGCGCGCATAATTGACCCTATACGCTATCCAGCGCCCGGAAGACTATCCTGGCCCTGTGAAGGCGCGGAGGCTGCCCCCATGCCCCGCTCTCGTCGGCTACGCATCGGCCTGATCCTCCTCACACTGCTCGCCGCAGTAGGGGGGGTGGCAAGCTATGTCCGCCGACAAGCCAATTTCATTGTGGGCACGGTCACGGTCGGGAGTAATCCGATCTACACGCTTACCCTGGATGAGCGAAGGGGCCGCGTCTTCGTCGTCAATCGCCAGGACGGCGCCCTGAGCGTGCTCGATGCACGAACCGGTACCCTCCTGCGCACAGTCACCATCGCGCCCAACTCCGTCTATGCGTGGTTGGCCCCGCCCACGCGGGCCGGACGGCTGTTCGTGAGCGGTTATGAAACGGGGACTATCACCATGCTCGACGCGCAGACGGGCGCCATCCTGCGTACTGTGACCGACAGCGGTGATCGCGGTCTCGCCGTCGACGAGCGGACGAACCAGGTCTTCGTGGCAAGCGCAAGCGATGTCGTCGTGCTCGACGCGCGCAGCGGGGTCATGCGGCGCCATGTGCCCGCGTGTAGCCAGCCTTTTGCCGTTGCCCTGAGCACACGCACCGAGCACGTCTTCGTCCGGTGCAACGACAGCACAATTGCCATGCTTGACGCGCGGACCGGTAGACTCCTGCGGGTGACGCCTGACCAGAGCGGGCAGTCTGGCTTCATCGTCGTGGACGAGCGAACGAACTGCGTCTTCGCCGGCTTCGGCAACACGCCAACCGTCGATATGCTCGATGCCCGGACCGGCGCCTATCTGCGGGCCATTGCGCTCGACCCGACGGGGCCGCCCACCGTCGATGCTCGCACGGGGCGTGTGTACATCACCCTCGGCGACGCCGGCGCGTTCGGGCCGCCGCCCCATAAGAGTGAGATCGCGATCATAGACGGGCAGACCGGCGCCATCCTGCGGCGTATCCCAGTCCATCTTAACCCGGTCTCCTTAGCGATCGATCCGGGGACCGGCTATCTCTTGGTGGGTAGCGTCGGTGCATTGCAACCCGGGAGCGACAGCCCCATCGGTGCTGGAACCGTGAGTGTTCTCGATAGCAGGCGGGGACGCATCTTACGCACCGTACAGGTGGGGATCACGCCGGCCGATATAGCCATCGACGTACAGACCAAGCGCGCGCTCGTCGTCAATAGCTTCAGCGATGCGTACGGGCGCGGCGAGTTGACGACATGGCGACCGCCTGAGGGGTGGTGGCCCCCGCAGCTGCGGCGGTTGAAGCACTGGCTGACGTGGCTCCCCGTCGTGGCGCCCACGGCCCCCGCCCCCACCACCGCCGGCACGGTGACCACGCTCGATTTGACGCAACTGTGAGACGAAACACAGCCCCTTGTCATTAACGCGAAGTAGTGTTATAACCGTTATTAACTACTCTGTTGACACATGCATACGGGGCTACTTTGCCCTAAACTATGTCCGTGAGGCTGAAAGGTGGGAAAATGGCTCGAACGGCTACAGTACGTAGCGTGTCACTCGCTCCAGAAGAGGCGCGGCTTGCCGATGAGTTGGCTGAGGCGATAGCCGGAGGCAACTTTTCTCATTTAACACAAATGCTGCTTAGCGCGGTGGGTCAGCCTATGCGGCAGCTCATAGAGGAGTTGCGAGCCAGCGGATTAGAGCCCAGTGAGCGTTTGCTCATTCTGCATCCAACTCCCCCCGATACGGAAGATCAGACGCGCCGTTTCTACGCGCCATCTAGCTGGCCTGAGGATGGGCCTAGCGGTCCAGTGAACCGTCTAGGGGGAGTATAGCAATGCCTTGGTACCCCAAGCGGCGCAATTATTTTGCCCCGGTCGCCGAGGGAGACGAGGTTGAGCAGGGCGATATCTTTTGGGGCATCCCTGTGTTGGTAGCTCAACACCCTGAGTTAAGCAACAGCTTCCAACAGCCCTTGGCTACAATGCCGCCCGCTGAGGCTCTTGATCCGCCAAGGCTTTCAAGCGTGAAAGAAGGGATCACCGTTCACGCCGATCCCGTTATTATCTTGCCGCACACCTGTGACTTTTATGGCCCTGAAAAGGGCCGAAGAAATCGTGTGCGTTTAGTTGCTCGTATTGAGAGACTGGTGGCGTCGGGGATTGCTGACCAGGATTATATCCTGGTGCGGAATGGTGAAGGTTTCAACCATACGTTTTTTCTGCCGTCATGGGAGGACTCCTCACGAGACACCGATGATATGCTGGTAAACCTACGCTACATGACTACTGTCGATACAGCTTATGTTAGCCGTCGCCGTCGAGTAGCGCGGCTTAGTAATGCAGCAATTATCGCATTACGTCGGAGAGCCGCGCACTTTTTCACGGACTATGCTCCCGCTCCTGCCGAGTTAAGCTTAGCCGATATAGGTAATGGTCTGATTCGCAACGATCGTGATTTATCTCGGTTAGGACTCGTATCACATGCTCGGGTACGGGAAGACCCGGCGATGCAAAGCGCGCCGGACAGGATGCCATGGGCAGACTGGGTGGCTTTGCTCAATGATATGGGGTTTAACATCGCGGGGCCATGGTCGTTAGAAGACTTGAAAGACTGCGTTGCTGCCCATCCATCGCTTGATATAAAGGACATCCACATCGTGGATGAGGATGGGGTGCTAAAAAGTGTGACGGTCGAAGTTATCAATGCAGCGCGGGCGTCGTCGTGTCATATCAGCCTGGAGTCACTACAAGGCGACGTGTATGCGTTGCAGGGGATCATTATGGGATCGGTGGAGCAGTAGATGGGGTCTCGCTCAGGCGCGTGACGGCGACGTTGACGGCCTCGACGGAGAGGCCCCAGGTGGCGAAGACGGACGCCTCGCGCAGGCGACGCTGCGCCGGATTTGTCCGCGCGTTGGCGCCCCCGCCCACGGCGACAGTGAGCGCCACGATCGCGCTAAACGCCAGCTGTGTCGCGGCGGCGCGCGCCGCCGCCAGCGGCGCCTCGGACGGACCGTCCTCCAGCGTTGGGAGCGCGGCGTAGAAGGCGCGCCGCTCCCCGTCGAGGCGGGCGCGCAGCCGGTCGGCGGCGGCGGCCGAGGCGGGCGCGCCACGCCGCGCCGCTCGTTGTTCCAGGTCGTCGATGCTGGCGCGCGCCAGCCCATACAGACAGGGGATGGCCGTAGTGTTGGCGCGGGCGCGGCTCCCCGCCGGCTCGACGGCGAGGACGTCGTCCGCGCGGACCCGCAGCCCCTCACACGTCGCGGCGACCGTACGCGCCCCGTTCATCGCTACCAGGTCCATCGGCGACTCCAGACGCAGCCCCTCGGATGACGCGAATGGCGCCCACGACAGCAGCGTGTCGCCGTCGGGCAGTGTCGCGCCAATGACGACGTGACTGAAAAGCCCTTCGCCGGTCATCCAGGGGATGACGCCGTCCAAGCGGTAGTCGCCACCATGTGATCCGGCGCCCTGTAGTGTGGCGGTGAGCGCGGGACGGCCCTGCCGGCGGATGTGCGAAACGCCGAAACCGCACAGCGTGTCGCCGCCGGCCATGGCGGGCAGGACGCGCGCGCGCAGGGCCGCGTTGGGGCTCCGCGCGACCATCACCGAGGTCCCATAGTGCTGCGCGATGATGAAGGGCGTGGTCCCGTCGCCGTAGCTCAGGCCCTCGAGCACGCGCAGGTAGACCGCGCGGGCGGCCTCATCGCCCCCGTAAGGGCGTGGGACCCGCAGACCCGCCAACCCGGCGGCGGCGAGCGCCTGCAAGTTCGCGCGCGCCGAGAGGGTCCCCTCGTCGACGGCGACAGCGTTCGCGGCCAGGAGAGTACGTCCCAGGTCGTCCGCGCGCGCGATCAGCTCCTGCTCGCGCGCCGTGGTCTCCGGCAGCGCGGTGTCGATCACCATCTGTACCATACCGTCTACAACTCCCAACCAAGGGCCTGCGACTGAAGCCGCAGGCCATATCAACAATCTAAAGGATAGCATTGTATACGACGCCATGTAGGCCGTATACTATTCTTTACGTGGCGGGGATGGTTTGACGCCGCCCCGTCCAACCGCGACGGAGCTGTCGGCGGTCGTACCTGCGCGTGTCACAACGTCGTGCGCGACGCCCCAACCTTACGTGATGCAGCTACACGAAGGACGTGCGCATGTTGACACTGACGGATGTTGTCGACGACATCCTACCCGCCGGGACACGCCATGTGGGCGGGCCCGCCGTCACCTCCGTCCCGGTGAGCCGGGCCGTCATCCTGACGGAGGACGACCCCCCGGTCGTCGACCGCGCCACCCTGGCCGTCGCCGGCACGGCAGAGGCCGGCGCGTCCGACCTGCTGTCGACGGCTCCGGCGGCCCTGGTGATCCCCTACAGCCACGATAGCGCGGTCGCGCCGGTCGACTATCCGGTGCTGATGCTCCCGCCCGGCGCGGATCCTGCCGCCGTCGCCGGCCTCGTCGCGGGGCGCCTGCGCGGCCAGCAGGAACAGCTGGCGATACAGGGTATCGACGTCTACCGTCGTTTCGCCGAGTTGGCCATCGCCGGCAAGGGCATCGCCGACATCGCCGCCGCCGTGGCCGTTTCCCTGGCCCTGCCAGTCGCCGTGGCCGACGAGGAGTGGCGCCCCCTCTATGCCTTCGACGTCGATGGATTGGAGGTATCCGAGCCGGGCGCCGCGATCCTGCGCGGGCTGCGTGAGAAGGTGGCGCCGGCGCTCGGACGTGAGCGGCTCAGCCCCAGCGCCCCGCCCGTCTTGCATGTCGCGCTGGCCGGCGAGCCGCACACGTACGTGGTGGCGCCAGTCGTGCTGCCCGCCGGCCCGAGCGCGTACATCTGGGCCGACGGAGCCGCGGCCGACCTCTCGCCGCTCGTCGACGTCACGATCAGCCACGCCGCCGCGGTCTGCGCCATCGACCTGGCGCGCCAGCAGGCCGTCCTGGAAGCGCAGCTGCACCTGCGCGGCAACTTCGTCGAGGAGTTGCTCACCGACGGGTACCAGTCGGTCGAGGCGATGCGCCAGCGCGCCCGCTTCCTGGGCCACGTCCTCGACCAGCCCCACGCGGTGGCCGTGTTCGACATCGACCATTTCGCCCGCTACACGACGGCGCGCCCCGTCAGCGGCGAGGGCGCCATCGTCAAGCTCAAGGAGCGCTTCATCCGCCTAGTCGCCGACGCCCTCACCGACGGCGACGCGGCGTTGCTGTGGCAGTACAGCGACGCGGTCGTGGCCCTGTTGCCCGTGCCGCCAGACACGCTCGCGACGGACATGGAGAAGCGCGTCGAGGCGGTACGCGCCACGGTACAGGCGCGGCTGGCCGGCCCCACCATCTCCGCGGGTATGGGCCGCGTCTACGACGACCCCACGCGCTTGCACCGCTCCTACACCGAGGCGCGCGAGGCCGTGGGCATCGGCTTGGCCACCGTAGGGCCGGCGCACACGACGCCGTTCGACCGCCTCGGCGTCTACCGCTTGTTGTTCCGCTTGCGTGAGTCACCCGAGTTGGAGAGCTTCCGCGACGAGTTGCTGGGTCCACTCGAGGCCTACGACGCCGCGCGGGGCGCCGATCTCGTCTACACGTTGGAGCGCTACCTCGCCTGCAACTGCAACGTCGCGCGCGCGACCGAAGAATTGCACCTGCACCGCAACGGGCTGCTCTACCGTCTGCAGCGCATCGGCGAGATCACGGGGGCCGATTTCAACGACGCGCGGCAGCGGCTGTCGTATCACCTGGCGCTGCTAGCCCGCTCGCTAACGAGTGGCTAGGAAAATCGTACTGGATAGCCCGAATGGGCTATACCGGATGACCCGGTTGGCGGCTTATGCTCCTCGTAGGTACGGCGTGTGACATCCATGTATCAGTACCACGCCCAGGCTTATAGCAATGGACACGAGGAGCGCGGCGATGAAAACCCTGACCCCGTTGGGCATACCGGCCGCCGGTGTGGCCGAGTCGATCGAACCGTTGAGCGAGTACATGCACGCCATCGGGCAGGTACAGTTGCTGACGGCGGACCAAGAGTTATCCCTGGGGCGGCGCGTCGTGGCGGGCGACAAAGAGGCGGCGCGCGCGCTGGCCGCCGCGAACCTGCGGCTCGTCGTCAGCGTGGCCCGGCGGCATATCAACCGGGGCCTCTCGTTCGAAGACTTGATCCAGGAGGGCAACATCGGGTTGCTGCGCGCCGTCGAGAAATTCGACCCCGAGCGCGGCTTCAAGTTCTCGACCTACGCGGTGTGGTGGATTCGCCAGGCTATCACGCGGGCGCTCGACGACAAAGCGCGCCTGGTGCGGCTCCCCGCGCATCTGCAACAGACGATGGGCACGCTGGCGCGCACGGCGCAACAGCTTAGCGGAGAATTAGGCCGCGAGCCGACCGACGGCGAGCTCGCCGCGGCCCTGGGGCTGGATCGACAAGAGGTCGACCGGCTGATGCGCGCGATGCGGCCGACGCTCTCCCTAGAAGCGCCGGTTGGCGAAATCGACGAGGGCGTGCTCGGTGACATCCTGATTGACGACGCGGCCGAGGCGGTGGAACGCCAGGCCGAGAACCGTCTGCTGCGGGCGGAAATGGCTCAGGCCCTGGCGGAGATATTGACGCCGCGCGAACGCGAGGTGCTGGCCCTGCGCTATGGGCTCGACGGCCGCGCGTCATCGACCTTGGAAGAGGTCGGCGCGGCGCTCGGCCTCACGCGCGAACGCGCGCGCCAAATCGAGACCAAAGCGCTCAACAAGCTACGCCACCCCGCGCTGCGCGCTCTGTTCGCGGCGTAGTCGATGGTCAATGGTCGATGGTCGATGGTCGATGGTAATCCGCTATTGCAGACTCTTCATCATCAGCCCTCCTGATTGCCCCACCATCGACTATCGACTATCGACCATCGACCATCGACCATCGACCATCGACCATCGACCATCGACTCACGACTTCGTTAGGCGGCGCGCTCAAGGTGGCCGCGCAGCGCGCGCAGGGCCACAGGGACCAGGGCGGGGTCGAATTGCAGGCCCGCGTTACGGTCCAGCTCCCGCACGATGGTCGCCCACGACAACCCCTTCCGATAGGGTCGGTCCATGCCCATGGCCGATACGGCGTCAGCCACGATCATGATGCGGCCGAGCAGGGGCACATCCTCGCCGGCGACGCCGCGCGGGTAGCCGGCGCCGTCCCACCGCTCGTGGTGGTAGCGCACCGCGTCCATCATGTCGCGGTCCTGCGACACGACGGCGAGCAGCACCTCGGAGAGCTCGACGTGGCGGGCGATGATGTCGCGCTCCTCGGGGGTCAGCGTGTCCGGCTTGCGCAAAATGCGGTCGGGCACACCGATCTTGCCGACGTCGTGCAGCAGGCCGGCCGTGCGCAACGTGCCGATGGTGTCGTGGGAGAGACCAAGCTCGGCGGCCATGGCGCAGGCGTAGGCCGCGACCTGTTCGGAATGCTCTCCCGTGTAGCGGTCGCGATTGTCGACCATAGCCACCAACGCCTCTAAGATGCCGAAGCGGCTCCCGTCACCCTTATCCTCCTCACGCTCGTCGCCCGGCCGCCCGCCCCCATCAATGGCGACGCCAGCGCGCTTGGCCGCGTACATGCGCTCGTCGGCGCGGGCGAGCAGGGCATTGGCCGCGTCCGCGTCGTCGGGGAACGTAGCCGTGCCGATGGAGAGGCGCACGGGGAGGCGCTGGCCCGCGGGCGAGGTCAACTCGGAGAGCGAGGCAAGGTCGCTGATGCGCTCGGCGATCGTGTAGGCCATGTCGGCCGTCGCGTCGGGCAGCAGCAGCGCGAATTCGTCGCCGCCCAGACGCGCCGCGGCGTCGGACGTACGGCAGCAAGCCTGGAGCACCTCGCCGACGCGGCGCAACGCCTGGTCGCCGGCCTGGTGTCCGTGCGTGTCGTTGAAGAGCTTGAAGTCGGCCACGTCGATGAGCAGCACACCGACAGAGCCCCCGGCCTCCTCCGCCTTGGCGAGCGCGGTTTCCAGGCGCGCGTGAAAAGCGCGGTGGTTGTAGAGATCGGTCACGGGATCGCGCTCGGCCTGAATGCGCGCGCGCTCGTAGAGGCGGGCGTGCTCCAGGGCCATGGACGCGCCGTTGGCATAGACCGTAAGCTGGCGGCGGTCGTGGTCGCGGATAACATGCGCGTCGCTCCAGCGGATGCACAACGCGCCGATCGCCGTTTCGCCAACCATCAGGGGTAGCCAGGCGAACGGAACCGGTCCGGCCGTGAACGTCGCCTCTTCGGGATTGGTCGGCGGCGCCGCCAGGACCGGCTCACCGTGCACGGCCACAACGGCTGGCGCGCCATTGGGCTCATACAGGAGCAAGGTAGCGCCGCGCACGTCACGCAACGCGCCAAGGGCGCCGACGATGTGGCGCGGCAGCGCGGGCCGGTCGTCAAGCGCGGAGGTGAGGCGCATGCTGGCGGACGAGAGCGCGGCAGCGTCGGCGCCCTCCTCTTCCAGTTCGGCGCGCACGCGCGCGTGATCGATGGCCAGGGTCGCGTGTGAGAGCAGGAGGGCCAACGCCTCGCGGTCGGAGCCGCCGAGCGGGGCGTCGTCCGCGCGCGCGCCAACCACGAGGACGGCGATGACCTCGCCGCATATGCACGCCGGCATCAGTAAGGCCGGCGCTTTGTCGAAGCCGCTGCATAGCTCGCGCCATTCGTCGGCGATAGCCACCGTGGTGGTGTTGTGATTCTCGCTGAGCGCGACGCCCCATGACTGCCGGGCCAGCGCGCCGGCCAGCAACGGCATAGCGAGGTGGAAAGCGCCCTCATCGCCGGACGCGACGGACGGGACGTGGAACACGGCGCCGGGCACACGGCGCCGCGCCAAGAGCCGCGCCCACGTTACCCCCGTCGTGTCGCACGCGGCCTCCTCGAGGCGCGCCGCGATACCCGCTAAATCCTCCTCACCGCGCTGCCAGACTTCTTGTAGGTCGGCCAGCAGGTGGCGCGAACGCACCAGTTCGGGTGAGAGCACATGCTCGGCCAGAGTCCTCGATAGGCCGCGCACGTACCCACTACTCGACGCGCCGGCGAGCACGGCGACGACGAGAGGCAGCAGGCTGAGGCCGCCCAGCACGGGTTTGAGCGCGACGGAGGCGACGGCGGTGACGGCGATCAGCATGAGCCCGCCAAGCGCGGCGGCGACCACGCGCCGCGCCACCACATCCAGGCCCATCAGGTCGTAGCGCACGATGGCGTAGGCCAGCGCCAACGACAGCGCCACCACGGCCAGGGCCGACACCGCGTACGGCACGACCAGATGACCGAGAACAATAAAGGGCGCGAAAGAGAGCAGCAACACCGGCAGTATAGCGCTGGCGGCCCCGAAGGAGACGATGCGCCGTTGCTGGCGCAGTTGGACGTTTTCATCGCGCCCACGTAGGAATAGCGCGGCCAAACCCAATAGCAAGCCAACAGGGAAGACAAGGCCGCTAACAGCTTGGACAATTGCATAGGGCAGGTCAACGAGCAGACACAACGCATAGGCTGGTAGTGTCGCTAACGCCGCGACAAGGAGCATGATGAAAGGCCGACGCCAGCGGGGCTGCACGAGCCGATCGCGCGGGAAGGAGAGAAAAAAGGCGGCCCAGGCCACGGGAAACAGCACGGACCCGGCGACAAAGGCAAGCCGCATTGCCCACCCCTGACCGTCGAGCGCCCAGACATACCCTAACAGGGTGAAGGCGCCGATTGTGGTGAGAACAGCTAGCAGCAGTGGGGTACGCGCGCCGCGACTATAAGACCACACGACGCCGCCGACCAGCAAAAAAAGCACGCCGACCACGACGAGCGCTTGTCCCGTAAACGTCGGTCCAAAAACGGGCCGCGCGCGTTCTGTCAGGCTGCGCATCACGCCCGGCCGCTGCACGATCAACAGCCGGCGCTGTACCAAATCTATGTACGGAACGTTGGCATTTTCGCCCAACCGCAACACATGGTCTCCCAGTCGTAAGCCGGCGGCTAAGGCGGGTCCATTGGGGTCAACCCACGTAATAACGCCGCGCCGGTCGACACGCGCCCCCCAATTCGGTATGGAGGAATGCGCGAACAGCGCGATACCGTCAATAGTTACGTAAATAAGCAAGACGACACAGGCGATCACTAGATGCAATGACCGCCGGCGCCGTGTCGAAGCCGCGGGGCTTGTGGTCACGCCGACGCCTCTACAACGGCGCCGCGTGATGGCAGCAATAGCCCCAGGGCGGCGCGGGCAAAGGCGGGGTCGGGACAGAGAGCCACGACATCTTCGAGCGCCTCGCGCGCGCGGGCCCGTTCCGCGTGTATCAACGCATAGGCGAGTTGGATACCGCCCTGCCACACCGCGGCGTCCAACGTCTCCTGTCCCCGCCAACGACGCGCGATCGCGATGGGGACCGTCTGCTTGAGCCGCGCCACATCGCTCTTGCGCATGCTATCCTCGACATCGTGCATGTCGTTGTCGAGTTGCGCCAGCAGGCCCAGGGAGGCGCCAAGGCGGCCGCAGCGCCCGATTAACTCCAGGTCGTCGGTAGCGAAAGCGGCGCCGGCGCGGCAGCACGCCTCGACCAATGCGCCGCCCTTGCGGCGGGCGATGTCGAGGCACGCATCGACGGATAGCGGGGCGTCGCCGGCCGCGCTCAGGTCGAGGTGTTGCCCGCCCGTCGCCACGGCCAGCCCCTCCCACAACGCGTCTTGAGCTCGACGATGAGCGGCGCCGGTTCCGTCCGAGGCGGCCGGCTGTAGGACGGTATGCGCGAGCGCCAGCAACGCGGTCGCCGCGTTGAGCGCGATTGGCAGGCCATACCGCTCGACGATGACGGAGTGATCTCCATCCTCGATGTCGTCGCAGAGGTCGAGAGCGGCCACGTATAACTCCGCGGCCGCCGCCGCGGAGAGGGCAGGACGCCACTCTCCGCAAACGGCGGCGCAGCAACACAGCGGAAAGAGTACCCACGGAGTAAGCCGTCCACCGAGCGCTCGCAGCGGCTCCGTGAGCGCGGCGGTCGTGACCTCGGTTAGAGCAGGGGGCCAGGGCGCGGCGCTAAGTGTCGCGCGCAAAAGCGCCTGCACCGCGTCGAGAACGTGAATCTCGTCGATGGCGGAAGCGGGCTCCGCCTCTCCGCGTACCATGGTCATTCGACTTACTCTTCCGTCACTACCACCAGCAGCCCTCGATGCCGCTCTTGGGGCCGGGGCCGGCGACGGCCGCGCAGAGCTGCAGGGCGCCGTGGCGCTCGGGACCAGCGAGGCCGAACAGGCTGACGGCCCGCTCGGGGTTGCGCACCGCGCTCTGGCGGAAAGACTCATCCTCGGTCAAGCGGCGGACAAAAGACTCTAGCTTCGCGATCATCTGACTGTCTCCTTCTTACCTAAGGCCATTGTCTACAAGTTAAGGTTCCGAGCCACATGTCAAGTACCCGCATTTCCGGCGCTCTGGGTGTTAAAGGGAGCGTAGCGGCAGGCACCCGGTACCTACGCGAGGCCACTGCGTCCGCATCAGCCTGTCGCTACACCATGCGCCTCATGCTTTCGTGCAACATAGCAGCCATTAGTTTGGCTCAAAAGCTGCAAAAATGCCCTTGACAACGACTTGAAATCCTTAACTTGTAGAAAAAGACCTAAGGCCGAAAACGTCACTCTTTTTTCTTCCGGCCTGTGCTGAGTATAGGCGTACCCATACCCCTCGCCCTAGTACCTATTCGGGCTATCCCCGCATACTCATTAGTAGCCGATAACGGCTCGCCGGACAGCGCGCCTACGGCAGTCCCGGCAGCTTGTCCCGCCGGCGTCCCAGCACTATGATTAGGCCTAGACCACCCCATATATACGCAACAGCGCAAGAAAGAGGAGGAAATTGTGGCGCGAACGCTGATCAACGAGCAGATCGTGGCGGATGAGGTGCGGCTATACGACGAGGACGGAGCCGAGCTTGGCCTCGTCGCGCGCGCTACGGCGCTGGCGCGCGCGCGCGAACGCGGCTGTGACCTCGTGCAAGACGAGATCTTCTCCAGCCCGCCGCGCTGCCGCCTCGTGCCCACGGGGAGCGCGACGGGACTTGCCGCGCGCGCGGCGCGCATCGCGGCGGGCGGGCCGCCCAAGGAGATCCGCGTGAGCACAACGATGGGGACGCACGACGTCGAAACGCGCCGGCGTCAGGCGGCGGGGCTGCTGGATAAAGGGTACACGGTGAAGCTGACCGCGCGGCTGGCCAAGGCCGAGCGCGCCAACCCGGCCAAGGCGCGCGCCCTATTAGATGAACTGGCCCGCGGCCTCACCACGGAAGGCCGCGTAGAACGTAAGCCCTTCGGCGAGTCAGGCGCCCTCTCCATGCTCCTCGCGCCGCGCGAATAAGGGAGGGGCCGGGATATATATCCCGGCCCCTCCCTCATCGTGACGCGCGCCGCGCGCCGCGCGCCGCCGTTGGTCGATAGGTGTTAGACCGTAGCGCGACGGTTGCCGCTCACGGCGCGCACGATCCAGATCAAAATGATGGCGCCGATGACGGCTGTAATGAGCGTTTCCCACCAGTTGTTCGCGCCGATGTTGAAGAAGCTCAGGATCAGGCCACCGATGAAGGCGCCAATGATCCCGACGATGATGTCGCCGATGAGCCCGTAGCCGCCGCCACCCATGATGAGCCCGGCCAGCCAACCGGCGATGGCGCCGATGATGATCCAGCCGATGATACCCGCTCCGTAGTTGATTCCAGCTGCCACGATGACTGCCAGTTCCATTGCCGTGTCCTTTCTATATCCCGGCGGGGCCCGGTCTATTACAGGGTGTTCGTCCACCCTGCCCCTGTCGTACATAAGGCAAAACGCGTGCCAGCATTATCCCACGTCACTCAAACGGCGAACGCGGGACACGAAAGGGCCCAGGGGCACCGTATACGGCGCCCCTGGGCCCTTTCGTGTCCCGCGTCTTTTATAGACGTCCCCGCGTGTTTCTACTCGGTCACGCGGCTCTTATTGCGCGTGCGGCGGCGCGCGGCCTTGGCGGCCTTACGCCGCGACTTCTGGCTCTTAGACTCAAAGAATGAGCGCGCGCGCACTTCTTTAAGGACGCCCGCATTGTCGACACCCTTCTTGAAGCGGCGCAACATCTGCTCGAAGCTCTCCGGCCGGCCATCACGGTCGCCGCGGTCGCGACTATACCCACGCTCACCACGGTCCGACGGGCGCGTTTCCAGACGCGGCTCGACCGGCGCCCCCTGATTCTCGACGGAACTCTGTGCTACCTGATCCATTCGACTCCTTCCAAGTGGCCGGCTCGACGCCGGCGGCCCCCTATAACCACGATTATGCCTGAAACAGCTACCCCTCAGTCTACCGCAGTGTGGGATGCCCTACAAGCCCCAATTATGCGTGGAGATATCAAGACATCTTACCGCTGCCTCGCCAGTTGCATCGTCGCGTCGCACATGCCCTGCATGATGGACAGACCCTTGGCCGGAGTGGCCCAGTGGAGCCGCGCGTAGTCCTCGATGATGACCGGCTTGTAGCGCACGGCGGCTCGTCGCCGTCCATAGAAGGTGTACACGCCCACGACGCCCGGCCGTGTCTTCAGCGACCACATCTGGTCGAAGATGAAGTTGCCGTGGGCGTAGGCGCGGATGGCTCCTGAGCGATTAGACTGGTCGAAAGCCCTCGAACGGCGGCTGGCGGCGGTCGATGATATCGAGCACGTCGCGCGTCACCGCCTCGGCGGCCGCGGCCAGCGTGGGGTCGAGTCCTTCGTCCAGGGCACGGGCCAGATCGTCGCGGTCGAGCACCTGCCGCCGTCCGTCGGGGAGCAGCAGCACGTCGAGGAGCAGGTCGCGGAAGGTGAGCGCGCCGTCGCCCAACTCAGCCGGCGTCGAGATGTTGCAGTACCAGCACTTGAGCGCGGTCTCGTCGGGCGTCAACACTTGCCACAGCCCGTAAGAGCGCCCTTCATAGTAGTGCTCGTAGAAAACGTCACCCAGTTCGAAGACGACCGCGTCGCCCACGCGCGCTGTTCCCGGACCACGCCACACGGCGCGTAGCACGATGTGCCCACCCACGCGCGCGTGGACCTCGCCCTGCCAGGAATACACCGGCTCGCCGCGCCAGTCCAGCTTGGTAACGGTCATGGTTTCCGTCGAAGCATCCATCGTAGGTTTATCATCTCCTCGCCCCTTGCCCCTCGCCCCTCGCCCCTCACCCCTCACCCCTCACCCCTCACCCCTCACCCAGCCGGTTCCATGGTCGCGGTGAGGCCGAAGCTCGTCAGACGTTCGCAGTAAAACTCAGCTTGCTCTTTGAGGCAGACGATGACCTGCGCCACGCCGCGCAAGTGCGCCATGAGCATGATCTTGGCGGCCTGGCGCAGCGAAAGCGCGGGGACGGTTTGCACCAGCGCATGAATGACATGGTTCATGTCGTTATGATCGTCGTTGTGCAATAGCACCCGGTAGCGCGGCATGACGCGCATCATGGTGCGTTGTATGATCTCTGTTTCCGTATCGACCGCCACCGCTCTTTCTCCTCCCCACGCTATCTGCTGTCAGGGCACAGCCGCTTCTGCCCGCTTACTTCATGATACTCTAGTAGTCCGTCAAGCGCCGTCTTGACAGTTCAATCGCCGTGCAACAGGGGACGGCAACTGTCCATAGTTCGCTTGACAGACTACTAGGAGGCTGGCGCCACGCGCGCCGTCCGGCAAGGGGTAGGTTGACCTAGACCGGAAGGCGCATCCAAGCAAGGGATTGGACGTATCCCTTTAACAAGCGCAGCGGCTGTCCCGACTTCAGTGCCCATTGTTGGACCAAGGCGCCTTTTGCGGACGCCACGACCGATGTAGTACCATCGTAACAAGGGGATGCGCGTTGTCTAGGCCACGGTGATACGCGACGCGTGGCGGTCGAGGGAACTGGGCGCCAACGGCGCCGTGCCACGGTACATGGGAGCCGGAGGAGGGTTTGTGAATTCCTTTAGCGGTGGACAGCATGTCCACGGAGGGGAGCGCCCATGAACGGCGCGTTTATGGCCGCCGAGATTGCCGAACAGCCGACAGTCCTGGCGCGCATTTTGGATGAGGGACGCGCCGACATCGTCCGTGTCGGACAGGCTATCCGTGAGCGCAACCCCCGCTTCGTCCTCTTCGTGGCGCGGGGCACCTCGGACCACGCGGCGCTGTACGCCAAATATCTTGTTGAGACACGCTTGGGCCTGGGAGCGGGGCTGATCTCTCCATCCACTATGACCGTCTATGACGCCCATCCACAGTTACAAGGCGTGCTCTTTATAGCTGTCAGCCAATCGGGAGGATCCCCGGATCTGCGTGAACCACTGCAGCGGGCGCGCGCCGGGGGGGCGCTGACGGTGGCCGTCACCAATGCGCCGGCGTCACCGCTGGCGCGCGACGCGGAGTTTCACCTTGATGTGCGCGCGGGGCCGGAGCGCGCGGTGGCGGCGACCAAGACGTTCACGGCTGAACTCCTCACCCTCTTTCTGTTGATAGAAAGTATCGCCGGCCGTGACGGCGCCGCGGCCGCGGCGCTGCCGCGGCAGGCTGAGGCGATTGTCGCCCGCTCGGCAGAGGTGGCTCAGATCGCGGTCCGTTATCGCTTCGCGGAGCAGCTTGTGACGACATCGCGTGGCTACAACTACGCGATCGCGCGTGAAGCCGCGCTCAAACTGATGGAGACGAGCTACCTGGTGGCCCACGCCTTCTCGGGGGCAGACCTGCTGCATGGGCCGATGGCCATGATCGAGCGCGGCTTTCCGGTCATTGCCATTGTGCCGGAGGCGCCGGGTGGGGCGGCATTGGCGCCTGTCGTGGATAAACTGCGGCAGTTGGGCGCCGATATCCTGGTCGTTGGCGCGCCGGATGTAGCCGCGCGGGCGCGGGTTGGGCTGCCGCTTCCAGGGTTGGGCCCGGAAGTGCTGACGCCGATCTTGACCATCTTGCCATTGCAACAGTTGGCCTGGCACATGGCGCGCGACCGTGGGAGCGATCCCGACCAACCGCGTGGTTTACAGAAAGTGACGGAGACCTGGTAGTTAAGCGGCGCCACGTCGACCAAAGATCACCTGGCATGGACACAACACAGGGAGCGCTGGGACAAGGTAGCGGATGTATGATCTGATTATTCACGGCGGCGAGGTGATCGATCCGGCCGCGGACCGCTACGGCCGTCACGATGTGGCCGTGCGGGAGGGGCGCATCGCCGCGATCGCGCCCGACCTGCCGGCCGCGGACGCCGCGCGGGTCGTCGATGCCCACGGCCAGTATGTGACGCCCGGCTTGATCGACCTGCACACGCACTGCTACTGGGGCGCCACCTACTGGGGCATCGACGCCGATCCGGTCGCCGCGCGCACGGGCGTGACGACGTGGGTGGACGCCGGCAGCGCGGGGGCCTATAGCTTCCCAGGGTTCCGCCGCTACGCCGTGGAGGGGAGCAGGGCGCGTATCCTGGCCTTCCTCAACATCGCCACGATTGGCCTGATCGCGCGCACGTACGAGTTGGGCACGCTCGATTATTGCGACGTCGACCTCGGCGCGACCATCGTGGAGGCGAACCGGGACGTCATCGTGGGCATCAAGGCGCGCATCGACCGCGACACGACGCGCGGCACGGGGTTGGAGCCGTTGCGCCGCGCCCGCCAGCTAGCCGACCGCGTCGCGCTGCCGTTGATGGTCCACATCGGCCAGGCGCCGCCGCCGCTGCGGGAGATCGCCGCCCTGTTGCGGCCGGGCGACATCCTGACGCACTGCTGCACGGGCCACGAGAACCGCCTGGTCGACGCGGACGGGGCGGTCCATCCCTACATCAGACGGCTCTGGGAGCAGGGCGTCGTGCTGGACCTGGGGCATGGCACGGGCAGCTTCAGCTACGCCTCGGCCGAGGCCATGCTGGACGCGGGCATGCCGCCCGACGTGATCAGCAGCGATATCCACCAGCTCTCCGTGTTAGGACCGATGTACGACCTGCCCTCCACGCTGTCCAAATACCTGAACCTGGGGCTGAGCCTGCGCGAGGTCGTGGCGCGCGCCACGACGCGGCCGGCCGCTGCCATCAGCCGCCCTGAGTTGGGACGCCTAGCGGTGGGCGCGCCGGCCGATATCGCCCTGTTCCGCCTTGAAAAGGGCGACTACACCTTCCGTGATGTCGCGATGCGGGAACGCCACGGCGCCGTGTGGTTGGTCAATACGGCCACCTATCGCGGCGGCGCGCTCATGCCGCGGGGCGCCGCGCCGCCTCCCGCGCCGTGGGTCGTCACCGACTTCCCCGCCGCGCAGCGCCAGGGCTCGTGAATTATCGTCCGTAGTACAGATATGAATCGATAATTCACCGTGGACGGGGGAAGAAGACACGCATGCGCATCGCCGTCGGAGGAATACACATCGAGTGCAGCACATACAGCCCCATTCGCGCCACGTTGCGCGACTTCCAGGTCCTGCGAGGGGACGAACTTGCTGTGAGCCAGAGCTTTCTGTTCCTCCGCGACTACCCGCACGAGTTTCTCCCTACGCTGCATGCACGGGCCATCCCCGGCGGCCCTGTCGCGCGGGACACGTATGAGTTCCTCAAGGCGGATTTCCTCGCCCGCCTCCGTGCCCTCGGTCCGGTTGACGGGGTGTACCTGGCGATGCACGGGGCCATGTACGTCGACGGGATGCACGACGCCGAGGGGGACTGGATTCGAGCCGCGCGGGACGTTGTCGGCCGGGACTGCCTGATCTCCGCCAGCTACGATCTGCACGGCAATATCAGCCGGCGCGTCATCGACAACCTCGACATGCTCTCCGCGTACCGCACGGCTCCCCATATCGACGTAGAGGACACGCAGCGCCGGGCCTGTGACATGCTGACGCGGAGCCTGGAGCGGCGCCTCCGCCCGCGCCTCGTGTGGGCGCCCATCCCCGTGCTATTGCCTGGCGAGCGCACGAGTACGGAGGACGAGCCGGCCAAGACCCTCTACGCCTCCCTCCCTGGCATCGACGCATGGGACGGGGTTATGGACGCCTCCCTCCTAGTCGGTTACGTCTGGGCTGACGAACCTCGCGCGACCGCGAGCGCGGTCCTGACCGGGACGGACACCACGCTCCTCGAGCGTGGCGCCGCGCTCCTCGCCCAGACGTATTGGGAGGCGCGAGCGGCATTCACATTCGGCGTGCGCACAGGGTCCATCGAGGAGTGTGTGGAGTGGGCGCGGCAGGCCACGACACGGCCCGTGATCCTTGCCGACTCGGGGGATAACCCGACGGCGGGCGGTGTTGGCGATCGGCCCGATGTCCTGCGCCACCTGCTGGATCGCGCTGTGCGTGATGTTTTAATCGCCGGGATCGCCGACCAACCGGCGACCGACGCGTGCTACCAACGAGGCGCCGGCAGCCGCATCGACCTCAGCATCGGCGGGACCCTGGGGGAAGGCGCGTCACCCGTCACGACGACGGTAGAGACGCTATTCCTGTATCCCACCGATACCCCGCGCGAACGCCAGGCGGTGGTGCGCGCCGGCGGTGTCACCCTCGTGCTGACGGCGCGCCGACGTCCATTCCACAACCTACGCGACTTCACCGACCTCGGGCTGCGCCCTGAAGCGTTCCATCTCCTCGTCGTCAAGTCGGGCTATCTGTCGCCGCAGCTTGCCGCCATCGCCAATCCCGCGCTGATGGCGCTCTCCCCTGGGGCGGTGGACCAGGACATCGAACGGCTTCCGCGTCAGCGCGGCCAGCGGCCGACCTACCCCTTCCAGCGGGACTTCACCTGGAAGCCGGCGACGATCGTGTCGGCGCGCGGCCCCCGCGCCCAAGCGTAAAAACAACTAGCCTGCATTATTCATGAACACCCATTGCACCACGGAGACACGGAGACACGGAGGTTTTTTAGGACAGCAGGGCGCCCGGCCTGGCGGCAGACCAGGGACGTTAACCCCTTTGCTGCGCTCTCCGTGCCTCCGTGTCCCCGTGGTGCATAATCCAGGCTAGTGTTATTCCAAGGCCTTGGCGGGGGCCGGCGTGCTGACCCCGCCAACAAGACAGTTACTCCATTTCTCCCACGCGGGAGAGCAGAGAAGAAAGGACGCGGCTCATGACAGAACTCGCGATCGAAGTATGCATCGAAGGCGTGGATGGACTCCTCGCCGCGCAAGCAGCCGGGGCTAACCGTGTCGAGCTCTGCGCGAGCCTGCTGGAAGGAGGCGTCACCCTCAGCTGCGGCGTGATTCAGGAAGCGCTGAGGCAGTCACGGATCCCCGTCCATGTGATCGTGCGGCCACGCGGGGGAGACTTCCTCTACACCGACGTCGAGTACGTGACGATGCGCGCGGACGTTCAAGCGTGCCGGGCGGCAGGGGCGCATGGAGTCGTCATCGGTTGTCTCACCGCCGAGGGGCAGGTGGACGTAGCGCGCACGAGAGAATTGGTCGAACTCGCGCGCCCCATGAGCGTCACTTTCCATCGTGCGTTCGACATGACCAGGGACCCGGCTGAAGCCCTTGACGCCCTGATCCGCTGCGGCGTCGATCGTGTGCTGACCAGTGGTCAACGCGAGACAGCGATCGAAGGCATGGACACGCTTCGCCGGATCAACGAACAGGCCGGGGGCCGCATCATCGTCATGGGCTGCGGCGCGCTCGCGCCGGATAACATCGCCACCGTGCGGCGCGCGGCAAACCTTACAGAGCTTCATTTTGCCGCCCTGCGCAACGAACCGAGCGGCATGCGCTACCGCAATCCACGCGTCGGTATGGGCGGCTCCGACAGAGACCGTGAGTATACCAACACTGTCACGGACCCCATCTTGGTCCGCGAGACAATCCAAGCCGCCCATACTGCCTGAGCGTACCCGTGCTCTGATCCTTATGAATCCTAAACTGACTGGGCTCTGGCGCCATCCTAACTTCCTCAAGCTCTGGGGAGGCGAGACAATCTCGCTCTTGGGTTCGCGGATTAGCTCTGTAGCACTCCCGCTGACAGCGGCGCTGACCCTTCATGCATCCCCGCTCCAGATGGGCTTGTTAGGAATGGTGAGTGTGCCCAGCGTGTTGCTTGGGCCTTTCCTTGGTGTATGGGTGGACCGTAGCCGCCGCCGTCCGCTGCTCATCGGAGTGAGCCTCGGGCGTGTCCTGATCCTAGCTACCGTCCCTGTTGCGGCGCTCGTCCATCTGCTAACACTGGCACAACTCTATGTAGTATTTGCGCTGCACGATATCCTTTCCAACGCATCTGGCGCCGCATACCGCCCCTTTCTCTCCATGCTGCTTACGCCTGACGAGTTGGTCGAGGGCAATAGCAAGATGGAGATGAGTAGCGCCGTCGCTACGATCGTGGGGCCAGGGCTGGCCGGCATCGTGGTCCAGGCATTGACGGGCCCCTTCGCCATCGCGCTCGATGCGGCCTCGTACTTAGTCACTTCACTCACGCTAGCGCTAATCCGCATCCCAACGGACACGCCAGTGCGTCCATCTGACCACTCAGGTGTCCTGGCCGACGTCGGGGAGATGCTCGGCACAATACGAGGAAGCCCTATCCTGCGCGCCATGGCGGGAACTGGCAGCGCTCTCCTCCTCTTCCAAGGCTTCGGGCTCGCCACCTATGTCCTTTACCTGACAAGGGACCTTAGGCTTGCGCCGCGAGAAGTGGGATTACTCTACACCATAGGTGGCGCTGGCGCGCTTGCTGGAGCCCTGCTCGCTGGGCGGCTCACTGAACGCCTTGGAGTGGGGCCAGCGATTGTGGCGTCCCTGTTACTGACAAGTATTTCTTCCCTGCTCGTTCCTCTGGCCGGCAGCAGTCCGTTCACAGCTTCACTCGTGGTGATCCTGTTCCTTGCGACGGCACAGTTTCTCCAGGGGGCTTCCCTGACCGTCTACTACATTAACTGGTATAGCCTATCGCAGGTTGTCGTGCCGCACTACCTATTGGGACGTTTCACGGCGACCATGGGCACGTTGGTCTTTAGTGCTCAACCCGTGGGAGCGTTGGTCGCCGGTGCGCTTAGTTCGCTCATCAGCCTTAAGGCCACGCTCTTGGCCGCAACCATCATCCTGTGTCTGATGTCCCTACGACTGCTGCGTTCGCCATTGCAGCGGGTGCGAGAACTCACTGACAGCGAAATGAGGGAAGTGCCGTTATAGACGTGCGATACGGCATCCGATTTTGTTCGCGTGTGTGTGGCTACGCCAATGCATTGTCGAGGGTGCGACGGTGGCGCAGTAGCCAAGCGGCGGTACGGGCCCGCCACGTCAACCCCCAGAGCGCCCCCGGATCGGTGGTATCTCGGGTCACGCCAGCCTCGTCCGCTTGGTCGGCTGTGTCGTAGACGACGAACTCGATGATCCGCTCGACAAAGCCGCGCCGCTGTATGGCTGTTAAACCATACGCATCCACCATTATGCGGAGTTGACGGGCGCGGTCCGCGAGCGGGGGCAGCCTTTCGATCTCGGCCACGTCGTCGCTGTGTAGCTTCGCGTTGAGCCAGCACGCCTGCGCGAGTTCGACAAGTGGATCGACAGGGCCGGCGACTTCCCAATCGATGAGGGCGATCGGGACCCCTCGGTGCGCCACGATATTCCAGGGGCCGACATCGCAGTGGCCAATGACGCGGGGGGGCGCGCCGAGGGTGCGCCCGAACCAAGGCCGCCAGATCGCGCCGGGTGGGGGGCGATAAGACGCGGTCGCGTTGTGCAAGTCGCGGAGCAAGCGGCCGACCGCAGCCGCGCCGTCCAAAGTCCACGGACCAGGATGCGCGCACTCGCCCTCGATATAAGTCAGGGTCTCACGGCCACTCTCGTCGAATCCCGAACCCACCACGCGCGGGGACCCGGCGAACCCCATGTCTTCGAGATGGCGCAGCAGCGCATGCACCGTAGCGGCCCACGGGCCGGTCTCCCGGACAACGATCTGTCCGCGTCGATGGACGGCGGTGCGTCCGCCGCCACTCAGCGCGGTCTCTTCATCGGGGGTATTCAAGTCTGCCATTCAACTAATTGCTCCAAGGATTCCTCCGGCTTTAGACATGGGGAAGTTTAACAGCAAGCTGGCTATAGACGACACGCCCCGCGATGATCGTCGCCCGCACGCGTAGCCCTTCGTCGAGGAGCACGAGGTCGGCGTCGCCTCCGACGCGCACATGCCCTACGCGGTCCAGCCCCAAGATTCCCGCCGGGGTCGCGGTGGCCATGCGTAGCGCTTGCGCCCACGTCACCCCGCCCCATGCTACCGTGTTGCGGATGGCCTGGTCCATGGTCACGATCGACCCGGCCAGCGAGCCGTCCGCGACGCGCGCCGCTACGTCGTCGACCGTCACGGCCTGCCCGCCCAACCGGTACTCTCCCGGCCCCATCCCCGCCGCGGACATCATGTCGGTCACCAGGACGACGCGCTCGGCGCCCTTGGCGCGCACCGCCAGGGCGACGCTGGCCGGGTGGCTGTGGATACCGTCGACGATCAGGCCCACGGTCACGCGATCGTCGACCAGCGCCGCTCCCGCCACGCCCGGCGCGCGGTGCGCGAACGGCGACATCGCGTTGTACAGGTGGGTGGCCATGGTCGCGCCCGCGTCCACGCCGCGTTCGAACGCGGCGAAGGAGGCGTCGCTGTGGCCCAGGCTCACCGCGATGCCCTGCCGTCGCAGCGCGCGGATGCGGTCGATGGCGCCGGGACGCTCGGGCGCGAGGGTCATCAGGCGCACGACATCGCCCCCCGGGAGGCAATCCAGGAGGCGCGGGTCCGCCGCCTCGATCAGGTCCGCGCGGTGCGCCCCCTTTCGTCGCGGCGAGAGGAAGGGGCCTTCCAGGTGTAGACCGAGCGGACGCGCGCCCGGCGCGCCCTTGGCCCTATCGAAGGCGTCGTAGGCGCGCGGGTACAGCGCGGTCGGGGCGGTGACAAGGGTGGGGAGGAAGGCGGTCACGCCGGTTTCCGGCAGGCGGCGGGCGAGTGCGCGGATAGCCTCCGGGTCGTCGGCGACCTCGACGCCGAAGCCGCCGTTGACTTGGAGATCGACGAAGCCGGGGGCGACGATGGCGGCGTCGAGGATCGGGGCGGCCAGGTTGCCGTCGCTCGCCTCGCGCGCGATCGCGACGACGCGGCCGTCCTCGACGACGACCGCGCCAGGCGTCAGCTCGCTCCCGAGCAGGAGTCGACCGCGCACGGAGAACCGATGGGGCGCCTGCTCTATGTCGTGCATGCCGTGTCTCACTTTTCCATTGTCATCCATGCTCATCGGCCATTCATGCTCATCGGCTACACGCGCGGCCACGTATTAATAAGAGGATAAGCCGTGTCCACGTTCGTAGAGTCCCGGCAGCGTGACCGGCAGGCGGCCACCCGGCGCGATCTCCCCGAACAGTACCCGTGTCGCCGCCTCGAGCGCCGGTGGCGTGTACTCGTACGCGGCCAGGTACGTGCGCACGCCTGGGAACACCAGTAGGTCGTATGGGTTGTAGACGGCGACGACGACGACACGGCGGTCCGCCGCGTCGAGGTCCCGCACCAACTCCGCCTGTTCGTCATATAGGTTCGCGTTCATCGTCGCCACGACGACGGTGGCGGCCCCCTCCGCCCGGCGCAGGACCTCCGCCCGCTCGTCAGAGGTCGGCCGGGTGGGCAGCGCGACGGCCTCCACGCGCGGATGGCGGCGGCGCACGCTTTCGACGAAGAACCCCTGCTGGTGACGGGTATCGTCGGGCCAGAGCGGCGACTCGTGCCCTGGGTACACGACGAGCAGCCGGTCGTCGGCGCCCGGGCGGAGCGGCACGCGCCCATCCTCGTTCCGCACCAGCGTGATCGCCCGCTCGTAGGCGTCGTGGGCCAGCCGCCGGTGCTCCTCCCCGCCCACCCAGTCCGGCAGGGGCGCGTCCGCCGCCGGCAGGTCGTCCCACGACGGGCCATGCGCCTTGAGGCGCAGCACGCGCTCCGCCGCCCGGCGCACCGTCTCGCCCGGCAGTGCGCCCCCCGCGACGGCGGCGCGGATCGCCGCGATGCTGGCCCATTGGCGGTCGTGGCGGTGCGAGACGAACACGAGGTCGATCCCCGCGCGCAAGGCCGTGACCGCGCCCTGGTCTACCCCCAGCGTCCCCGCGATGGCGTCCATCTCCATGCAATCGGAGAGGATCACGCCGTCGAAGCCGAGCCGCTCGCGCAGGAGGCCCTGTATGATGACGGGCGCGACCGTGGCCGGGCGCCCATCGCCGGTGAGACGCGGGAAGGCGATGTGCGCGACCGTGACGGCGTCGGCGCCCGCGTCGATGCCGGCCCTGAACGGTACGAGCTCGACCGTGTCCAGCTGTTCGAGTCCATGCTCGATCGCCGGCAGGGCCAGGTGCGAGTCGACCGCCGTGTCGCCATGGCCGGGGAAGTGTTTGAGCGCGGTGAGCATGCCCGCGTCGCGATAGCCACGGACCGCGGCCGCCCCCAGGCGGGCGACCAGCGCCGGGTCTTCGCCGAACGAGCGCACGCCGATGACCGGGTTGGCGGGATTGTTGTTGACGTCGACGACCGGCGCCAGGTTCATGGTGACGCCCAGCGCGCGCAACTCCCGGCCCGTCGCGCGGGCGATCGCGCGCGTCAGCTCGCCCGCGCCGGCCGCGCCGAGCGCCATATTGCCTGGAAAGACGGTCGTCCCCGCGCCGAGGCGGCGCACGACCCCGTTCTCCTCGTCGATGGTGATGAGGAGCGGGTAGCGATGCCCGGCGCGGCGCGCGACGCGCTGCAACGCGCCCGTGAGGTCGCGCAGCTGCCGGGCGTCGCGCACATTGCGCGAGAACAGAATGACGCCGCCGACGTGTCCGTCGCGAATGAGCTCGGCAACCTCGGGCGAGACGGTCGTGCCGGCGAAGCCGACGACCAGCGTCTGGCCGATCTGTTCGTCCAGCGTCATCTCCGCGACCTCTGTAGCTTGCTCCACCTATAGCCCTCCCCACTTTCTCGCTACGTATTCCGCCCGTCGTCAGCCGTCTACGTCCGGCGCCTCGCACGATGGCCGTACCTCTCGCCCGCGTGTCGCCGTGTCCGCCGTGTCCGTCGTCGTCGCGGCGAGGCCGATCGCGGCGCGGGCGGCGCTCTCCGCCGGATGCGCGACGACGACGACCCGCGACACCTCACGCCGCCGCCGGATGCGCGCCAGCACCGCCTCCCGGTAGTCCGCCGCGCGCGCGAGAAGGCCGCCGGCGACGGCCAGGGGCAGTGCGTCGGGGAAGGTGAGCCGGTCCGCCACCGTGAGCGCGGACAGGGCCAGTTCGTCCGCCCCGCGCGCCATGATCTCCTGGGCGACCACGTCGCCCGCCCGCGCGGCCTGGAAGACAAGCGGCGCCAGCCCCGCGATGGCGCGCTTATCGCCATCCGGGTAGACGTAACCGATCGCGTCGCTCGGGTGTGCGAGGCGCCACTCGCGCATGACGAGGCCGCGCAGCAGCGTGGCCGGGCCGCGCCCATCGTCCGCGCGCAGGGCCGCGCGCAGAGACAGGCGCCCCAACTCGTACCCGCTGCCCTCGTCGCCCAGGATATGCCCCCAACCGCCGGCCCGCGCCGTGGCGCCGCGCGCGTCGCGCCCCAGCGCGATGGAGCCGGCGCCGCCGATGACGGCCACACCGACCGCCCCCTCGAGGGGGCTCAGGATAAGCTCGGCGTCGTTGGTCAGCCGGACGCTGCCCGCCAGCCCGCGCAGGCGCGGGAGTAGGGCCTCATAGTCGGCGGGACGGTCGACGCCGGCGAGGCCGAGCCAGGCAGCACGCGGCGGCGTCCCCGCGTCCGCGCGCAGCGCCTCCGCCACGGCGGCCTCTATCGCGGCCACGGCCCGCTCGAGCCCGACCGCCGCGTGGTTCGCCGCCCCGGCTACGCCACGCCCGCGTTCGCGCCCCTGCGCGTCGACGACGACGGCGAGCGTCTTGCTGCCGCCGCCGTCGACACCCAGGTAGAGCGGCCCCCCGCGCGCCTGTTCGTGCGTGGTCATAGGGCGGCCGCCTCCGCCACGGCGGAGCGTACGGGCCCCAGGGCCGGACCCTCACGGCTGGGGTGGACGCGATTGGTCAGGAGGATGACGCTTAAGCGCCGCTCGAGGTCCAGCACGATGGACGTACCGGTGAAGCCGGTATGCCCAACGGTGCGCGGGGAAGCCAGCGCGCCCATGAAGGATGGGTCGTCGCACAGCCAGCCCAGCCCGCGCGGCGGCGAGAGCGCGCCGGTGTGCGCGTCGAACATCTCGCGCACGGTTCCGGGCCGTAAGAGCGGGGAAGAGACGCCGCGCTCCGCATCGAGCAGCGCCGTGGTGAACGTGGCCAGATCGGCGGCGTCACTGAAGAGGCCGGCGTGTCCGGCAATGCCGCCCATCGCGGCCGCCTTGTCATCGTGCACCACGCCCCAAACCACGCCTCGTCCGGCCTGGCATTCGGTCGCGGCGACGCGCGGCCGCCACGCCGGCGGCGGCCGGTAGCGCGTATGGCGTAGGCCTAGAGGCGCGGCGATGCGCCGCGCGACATAGCGATCGAGCGTGAGGCCGCTGACCCGTTCCACGATGGCTCCGAGCGCGATGAACCCCACGTCGCTGTAGAGCACGCGGTCGCCCGGCGCGCCGGCCATGCGCACGCGTCCCGCGGCGGCGACGATCGCCGCGGGATCGCGGAAGCGCTTGTGGAACGGACGGTCCGCCGGCAGCCCTGCCGTGTGCGTGAGGAGGTGGCGCACGGTGATGGCGCGCTTGTCCGCGCGCGCGAACTCGTCCAGGTAGGTCGAGGCGGGCGCGTCGAGCGCAAGCGCGCCCGCCTCGACCAGCTGCAAGACCGCCGTCGTCGTGGCCACGACCTTCGTCAGCGAGGCGAGATCGAAGATCGTGTCCGCGGTCGTCGCGATGGGATCGGGACAGCGTCGCCCCGAGCGGTCGTAGAGGGCACTATACCCGTACGCCGCGCGCTTGCGCACCGTCCCATCGCGCGCGACCAGCACGACGGCCCCAGGGAACACGCCCCTGTTTATGGCGTCGCCGATGATGGCGTCAATGTCGTCTACTACGGGCATGCCGATCGCCTCCTCTACGCCTCTTCCCTGAGCGCGGCATGGACGCTACCGCCATGCGCGGCGAGACGCTCGCGGGCCGCGGCCGGCGTGACGCCAGCACGGGCGGCCACGATGGCCGTCCGCGCCTCGCCATCCGCCGTGCGCAGCAGCGTCGCGGCCTCGGCCTCATCCAGCCCCGTCGCGCCGGCGACGATGCGCGCGGCGCGGCGGCGCAGCTTCTCGTTGCTGGCTCGCATGTCCACCATCAGGTTGCCGTAGGTCTTGCCCAGCCGGACCATCGCGCCCGTGCTGAGCATGTTGAGGACCATCTTCTGGGCCGTCCCCGCCTTGAGGCGCGTCGAGCCGGCGACCACCTCGGGGCCGGTCAGCGGCGCGATCATGATGTCGACGCGCTCTTCGAGCGGTATGCCCCGATTACAGGCCAGGCCGACCGTCAGCGCGCCCTGTTCGCGCGCGTAGTCGATGGCGCCAAGGACGTAGGGGGTGCGCCCGCTGGCGGCGATACCCACCAGGGCGTCGCACGCGCCGACGCCCAACCACGCGGCGTCGCCGCGGCCGGCCGTGGCGCTGTCCTCGATCTCCTCGGCCGCCCGCGCGAAGGCGTCCAGGCCGCCGGCCATCCATCCGACGACTTGGCCGGACGCCGTGCTAAACGTGGGTGGACATTCCACGGCGTCGAGCACACCCATGCGTCCGGACGACCCGGCCCCTATGTAGATCAGCCGCCCGCCCTGTCGCAGTCGCGTGGCAATCTCCTCGACGGCCCGCGCGATGCGCGGCAGCTCCAGCGCGACGGCTCCGGCTACCGTGGCGTCGGCCGCGTTCAACGCCTGCACGATCTCCAGAGGGCTCATGCGGTCGAGCGTGGCCGTCGCGGGATCGGCCTTTTCCGTCTCTAACGCGCCGAGCTCCACATCCCGATCGTCCGGCATCCCCATTCTCCTCTCGCTCATCAGCTCCAGCCGTAGAGTGGTCCCACGCGCGTGGTCCACGGGTCCAACGGGCGCGCCATGGCGCCGCCGACGTGTCGCGCGCCGGCAAGATCCGCGCGTCGGAGAGGGCGCTCATCGCGCCACGTCCACCGGCCGGCCGCTGGACACCGACTCGTAGGCCGCCTGCACGACTTCCACGGCGCGCAGGCCATCTTCGCCGCTGGCCAGTGGCGGACGCCCGGCGCGCACGGCGGCGATGAAGTCCTCGATCATGAGTGTATCCCCGTCTTCGCCCCACCCTACCCGCGTCGCGCGCACAGTCGTATTATTGTAAAGCTCCGTGTGCTGCGCGAGGTAATCGAACGTCGCCACCCCCTCGACGCCCGTCACCTGCATCGTCACGTCGCCCCATGTGGGGAACGCCCCCTCGGGGCGCGACCAACTGGGGTCGAGGCTGGCGAAACCGCCGCCGTCGAGCGTCATGGTCAGCAGCGCGCAGTCCTCCACGCCCAAACCGGGGTAAAACCTCGTGCCGGCCTCCGCGTAGACGCTCGTGATCTCCTCGCCCGTGACGTAGCGGATGGCGTCGACCACATGCACAGTATGGTCCGTGATGACGCCGCCGCCGGAGAGAGCTTTATCGACGAACCAGCCGCCGGGATTAGTCCCCCGGTTGGTCCCGCGAATCATCAGCACGCGGCCGAGGGCGCCCGCGCGCACACGGTCGTGGAGATCCAGCAGCGCGCTGGCATGGCGCACCGGGAAGGCCGTGCCCAGGATGACTTCCGCGTCGCGGCACCCGCGCACCATCGCGCGCGCGTCGGGTACGGTCGTGGCCAGCGGCTTCTCGCAGAGCACATGCCGGCCGGCGCGCGCCGCCGCCAGGGTCAGTTCGCGGTGACGCGCGTTTTCCGCGCAGATGACGACCGCGTCGCAGCGGTCCAGGGCGCCGTCGAGGTCGGGGATGAAGTCCGCGCCCCACGCGGCGGCGCACGCCAGTCCGCGGGCGCCATCGTCGTCCCAGACGGCCGCCAGCGTCGCGGCGGGCAACGCGCCCAGGGCGCGGGCATAGGAATGGGCGTGCTGATGCGCCGTGCTCAGGATAGCGATGCGCAGCTTTCCAGTCTCCGTACTCTTACCGGCGTCGTCTACCATACCAGTTATGCCTCCCTTTCATACGCGCCTCGTCAGGAGCCGTGTCGCCGCCGGTCCTCGCGCATACAGCTGCTCGATACGTTACAGATCTTGTCCCTATAGGTGGACCACCCGTCCGGTCGCCGCCGATTCCAACGCCGCCAGGGCCACCCGCAGCGCTTCCAGCGCGTCGGGGGCGGTGCAGCGCGGTTGCTCGCCCCCCGCGAACCAAGCCAGCCAGTCCGCGTCCTCCCGCTCATAGGGACCCGCGCGCCGCGCCTGGGAGACCGGAACCTCGACCCCAGGGCTATCCGTGGTTGTCCGCCGCGACTCGACCTGCAGCGGCTTGGTCGTCATATTGTCGGTCATCAACACGCCTTCGGACCCCGCGACCTCCAGGCTAGTGCGGAATTGCTCGGGGTAACACCAGTTGCCCTCGGCGTACGCGATCACACCGCTGGTGTGGCGCAAGGATACCATCGCCCCATCATATCCGGGCATATCCGCGATCCTGCGCGCATAGACCCTGCGCACCGGGCCGAACGTCCACAGCAGCCAATCCAGGTCGTGGATCAGCATGTCGAGGAGGACGCCGCCGCTCATCTCGAAGCGTCCGTACCAATCGTTCCAGGCGCGCGGATGGGGGGCGCCGCGCGTGACGCGCACCGTACCGGGCTCGCCGACCGCGCCCTCATGCACCAGCTGTCGCGCTTGGGCGTACTCGTCGAACCAGCGCACCACATGTCCGACGGCCAGCTTCGTGCCCGCCCGCTCCACCGCGGCCAGCATCGCCTCGCCCTCCGCCAGGGTCCGTGCAAGCGGCTTCTCACAAAACGCGTCTTTGCCCGCCGCCGCCGCCCGTTCGACGTATTCCTTGTGGAAGGGCGTAGGGGTCGTGACGACCACCGTGTCGACGTCGTCGCGTGCGATCAGCCGCGCGGGGTCGGGCTCTACCGCGCACCCGATCGTGTCCGCGAGGGTTTGGGCACGGTCCACCTCGACGTCGGCCACGGCCACGACCCGCGACCCGGGCAACCCTGCGATGATGAGCCCGTGGTACGTCCCCATGTTCCCCGCCCCGATGATGCCTACGTTCGCCACCGTTTGTGCCCCCTTCGCGTGTCCTATTCGTCGCGTTGAGCCTGCGCGGCGCGCTCCATGCGCGACACCACGCGTGTCACCTGCTGCCCGACGCGCGTGACGTACGCCGCGAGGTCTGATTGTTCCCCCGAGGTCGGGAATACTTCGGCCGTCAGCGGGCCGTCGTAGCCGCTCCGCCGCAGGGCCAGCCCCACCGCCCCCCAATCCACGTCGCCGGCCCCAATGTCCACAAAGCCGGCGAGCGTCCCGATCGCGCGCCGGAAGTCCTTGAGGTGGACCCGGCGGACGTGCGGGCCGAGGATGTCGATCCAGTGTTCGGGATAGCCGTAGAGCAGGACATTGCCGACGTCGACATAGGCCCCCACCCGGTCGCTCGCCATACCGGCGACGAAGTGTCGCATCTCCAGCGGGCTCAACAGAAGCTTACTCCACACGTTCTCTATAGCCACGTCCACACCCGCGCGCTCAGCGTCGGGCGCCAGGGCGGCGACGAACTCCCGAGCGCGCTCGTAGGCGACATCGTAGCGAACCAGTGGCGCGCCCATCGGTTCGCCGACCTGCCCCGGTACCACAAGGATGGCCCCCGCCCCCAGCGCCGCGGCCAGGGAGAGCTGCGCCTTGGCGATGTCCAGCGCTTTGCGACGGGTCGCGGCGTCATCGGATGTTGGCGAATAGCGCCAATATAGCCCTGTGGCCAAACCGGAGATCCGTAGTCCCATGGACTCGACCGCCCGGCGCAACGCGTGGGCGGCTGCGTCGCTGGCGCGCGGACTGACCTCTCCATCCTCATCCAGGTTAAGCTCGATCGCCTCGAAACCCGCGCGTCGCGCCAAGTCGGCGGCCTCGCGCACGCCAAGGGCCGGCATGGCCCAGTGATTGATCGCAACGGTCCAACTCATGCCGTCACCTGCCCGCGTTGGCGCGGCGCATCCTTCGCACTATTTAGGCGCATCATTTAGCGCGCCAACTCTACATAGAAGCGGTAGCGATCACCGCGATAGGTGGAGCGCACATACTCTATGGGCGCCTCGTGGCCCTGCCAGAGGGCAAAGCTTGTCCGCTGAATGCGCAGTATCGCATCTCCGCGCGTTAGGCCCAGCAGACGCGCCTCCGTTTCGCCGGCTACTCCGGCCTCCAACTCCTGCCCCGCGCGCGTGAGGTAGACCCCACAGCGTTCCTCCAAGAGGCGATAGAGCGAGTGGCCTTCCAGATCCTCGCGCATGATTGACGCGCCAATCTCGCCGCGCAACGTGCACGATTCAATCGCGATAGGATGTCCGCTGGCCAGACGCAGGCGTTGCACGAACAGCACAGGCGCCCCCACCGCGAGAGCCAACACTTGCGCGATCTCCGGCGCCGCCTCCTGCCGCTCACAGACGAGCAGGTGCGCGGTCGCGACCATGCCACGGTCCCGCATGTCCTCGCTGAAGCTGGTCAGCTTGCTCAAGGATTGGCGCAGCCGGGGGCGGGCGACGAAGGTGCCCTTGCCGTGCACGCGGACCAGCAGGCCCTCCGCGACCAGATTGCTCATGGCCTGACGGACAGTCATGCGCGCGATACCATAGGTGTCGCTGAGCTCGCGCTCCGACGGCGCCAGTGTCCCCGGCGTCCACTCGGCGCACGCGATTTTGTCGCGGATAAGATTTTCGAGCCGCGCGTACTTGGGTACCGCGGCATCGCGGTTGACGGCCACGTCGACCATGAGGTGCTGCTCCAGGGGCCAACTGGTCTAGACTTGAGCCTCAGGATAGCAGCGCTCCCCGTCCCCTGTCAAGAACGCAATCTCTTCGCAATCTCTTCGCCGGGTGCGCCTCGAATATAGTGGACGCGGCCTGCGACTGAAGTCGCATGGCAAACCACGGCGACTAAAGTCGCTTGATGCGCCACGCTTCGAGACACTTCAGTGTCCGTTGTTTGCCATGCGACTTCAGTCGCAGGCGTCGTACGCGCGATTCCACTATTTTAAGGTGCACCCTCTCTTCGCTGGGTGCGGGAGGTGTTGACGGCCCGCGAAAACAGTGCTATATTTGGCCCAAGACTGGTACAGACAAGTTAGCGAGGCTCTGCCTCTTACGCGATACATCGCTAAGAGGCGCGACACGCCCAGGGTCCCTATGGGGTCCGGCCTATAGCGGAGGAGTTGGCGTCATGGATGCTGCTACAACCATCGCGGCTGTGCCCGCGACACGCGCACAAGGGGCTGGTTGGTGGGCGCGGCTGCGGCGCAACCGCTGGGCCATGCGCATCGTCAAGGCCCTGCTCACCATCTACATTGTCGTCACGCTCACCTTCTTCCTGGTCCGCCTCCTGCCGGGCAACCCCGCCGACGTGTATATCCAGAATCTCATCTCACAATATGGCATGACGTATCAGGACGCGCGAAACCAGGCGTCCCACCTCTTCGCCATCAATCTGAACCAACCGATCGGGCTGCAATACCTCGACTACATGAGCAACCTGCTGCACGGCAACCTCGGCGTTTCGATCACGGCGTCGGGGACGTCCGTCGCGGCGGAGATCGGCCAATATCTGCCGTGGACGCTCTTCAGCGTCGGGATGGGCCTCTTGATCAGCTTCACTCTAGGGGTCTTTCTTGGCCTGGTCATGGCCTATCGGCGTGAGTCGTGGCTCGACCATGTGCTGTCTACGCTCGCCTCTATCCTAAGCTCCGTCCCCAACTACATCGTCGGCATCCTCATCCTGATCGTTTTCGGCGTGCAACTGGGCTGGGTCAATATCAGCGCCACGCGCGGCACCTATTCCCCAGGGGTCCACCCCGGCTTGTCGCTCGCCTTCATCGGCGATGTGTTCTACCACGCGCAGCTGCTCATCCTTACCTACACGCTCACGACGATCGGCACATGGATGCTCACGATGAAGAGCAACACCGTGAATACGCTGGGGGAAGACTACGTGACCGTGGCCAAGGCGCGGGGCCTGCGCGAAGGGCGCATCATGCGCTCGTACGTGGGCCGCAACGCCGTGCTGCCGGTGTTCACGCAGCTGGCCATCGCGATCGGCTTCGTCGTGGGCGGGTCCGTGCTGGTCGAGACGGTCTTCGCGTATCAGGGTATCGGTTCGCTGCTGAATAGCAGTATCAATGCGCGCGACTATCCGGTCATGCAAGGCGTATTCTTGGTGATTACGGTGGCCGTGGTGGTGGCCAATCTGCTGGCCGACGCGCTCTACAGCAAGCTCGACCCGCGCATCGGAGCACGAGGGAAGTAGGAATAGGAAGGGGAGGGTAAAGACGTATGGCTAACGCGGCGCATCCCGCTCCTCGCGCCCTTCCCGGCGCCGCCAGCGCGCTGAACGCGCTGGCCGGGGTGGGGCGTTTCATCAGGCTGATGGCGCGCAACAAGGTCGGCTTCGCGGGGTTCCTGGGCGTCATCTTCTTCCTGATCCTATCTTTTATCGTGCCCATCTTCGTGCCGATCGACACCGCGACGGTCACCGGCTCGATCTACGCCGCGCCGTCCTGGGCGCACCCGCTGGGCACCGACTACGAGGGGCGCGACATCTGGGTCCAGATTATCCACGGCGGCGCCGACGTGATCATCGTCGGCTTCTTGACCGCCGCCATCACCACGGTGATCGCGGTCAGCCTGGGCGCGTTGACCGCGTTCGTGGGCGGGCGGTTCGACGAGTTGATGATGGGCCTGACCGACGTCGTGCTGACGATCCCGCAGTTTCCCTTGCTGGCCGTGCTGGCCGCTTTCATCTCTCTCAACAACGCCGTCTTGGTGGCCCTGCTGCTGTCCGCGTTGGGCTGGCCGCTCCTCTTGCGCTCGGTGCGCGCGCAGGTGCTCTCGCTCAAGGAGCGCGAATACGTCGAGGCCGCGCGCGGCCTCGACCTGGGGACGGGGCACATCCTCTTCCGCGAAATTTTGCCCAACATGATGTCCTACGTCACGATCAGCTTCACCCTGGCGGCCACGAGCGCCGTCTACACCGAGGTCGGGCTGATCTTCCTGGGACTGGTGCCCCTCTCGGGGAGCAACTGGGGCCTGATGATGAATCTGGCGTACTCGCGCGGGGCCGTGTTCTATCCCCCGAGCATGTTCTACATCCTGGGGCCGGTGATAGCCGTGGCCCTCTTCCAGCTATCGCTGGTCTTCATGACGCGTTCGCTGGAAGTCGTTTTCAACCCGCGCCTGGCGCGGGAGGGGTAGGATTATGGCCCAATCAGCGCGGACAGTATCCGCCGGCGGCCCGGTCGCCCTCGCGGCGCCGGTCACGGGCGCTACGACGCTGCCGTCCGATGTCGTGCTGTCGGTGCAAGATTTACGCATCGAGTACGCGGCGCGCCGCGGCATGGTGCAGGCGATTCGTTCGGTCTCGTTCGACCTACATCGCGGGGAAAGCCTGGCCTTGATCGGCGAGAGCGGCTCCGGCAAGACGACCATGTCGTTGGGGCTGATCCGCCTGCTGGCCGGGGCGGCGCATGTACGGCGGGGCAAGATCCTCTATCAGCGCGACGGGCGCGTCTCCGACGTGCTGGCGCTCTCGCCCGAGGCGCTGCGCCGCTTCCGCTGGCGCGAGTGCGCCATGGTGTTTCAGGGCTCCCAGAATGCCTTCAATCCGGTCATGAAGATCTGGGACCAGATGCTGGACACCGCGCGGGCGCATGGTGTGCGCGACAAAAATGAGGTGCGCCGGCGCGCCACGGATCTGCTGCGCCTGGTGCAACTCGACCCCACGCGCGTCTTGGGCTCATATCCGCACGAGTTGTCGGGCGGGATGAAACAGCGCGTGTTGATCGCTCTGGGCCTGCTGCTCGACCCGCAGGTCCTGATCCTCGATGAGCCGACGACGGCGCTGGATATCCTGACGCAGCGATCTATCATCAGCCTCCTGCGCACGCTCAAAGCGGAGTTAGGCTTCTCCACCATCTTCATCTCCCACGACCTCTCCCTTGCCGCCGAGTTGGCCGACCGCGTGGCTACGATGTACGCCGGCCATGTAGTGGAGATGGCCCCCGTGGAGGAGATGTTCTACCACACGCGGCATCCCTATACGCTCGGCCTGCTGCACGCGGCGCCCACGTTGACGGGAGGGCAGGAAATCGCCTCGATCCCGGGCTCGCCGCCCGATTTGATCGATCTCCCCGCCGGCTGTACGTTCCATCCGCGCTGCCCGTTCGCCGTCGAGCGCTGCAAAGGTCCCGAGGAACCGCCGGACTACGTCGTTTCCCCAGGTCACACCTCGACGTGCTTCCGCTGGCAAGATCTAGCCGACGAAGAACGGGCGGCCGGCACAGCGGTTCGTGTAGCCGCGGCGCAGGAGGCGTTATGACGGGCACACCTCTACTCCAGTTCGACAATGTCAGCCGCATCTTCGAGACGCCCCGTGGCGCGGTCCCGGCGGTCGATCGGGTCTCGTTCGATGTGCCGCCCGGAGAGGCGCTGTGCCTGGTCGGCGAGAGCGGCTGCGGCAAGACCACGACCGGCAAGATGGCCGCGATGCTGACCAAGCCGAGCAGCGGCCGCATCCTGGTGGAGGGCAAGGACATCTGGACCCTCCCCGCGCGCGAGTTCAAAGTCTACCGCAAGGCTATCCAGATGATCCACCAAGATCCTTACGCGTCTTTGAATCCCGTGCAGTCGATCTCCGATATGTTGAGCGCGCCCCTGTTGCATCACAAGATGGTACGGTCGCGCCGCCAGGCGGTCGACAAGAGCCTCGAGTTGTTGCGGATCGTGGGTTTAACTCCACCGGAGGACTTCCTGACCAAGTACCCGCACCAACTCAGCGGCGGACAGCGCCAGCGCGTCTCCGTGGCCAGGGCGCTGACCGTCGAGCCGCGGCTGATCGTCGCCGACGAGGCCGTGTCGATGGTCGACGTGTCGCTGCGCGTCAGCCTGCTCAACATGTTGCTGCGCCTGAAAGACCAATTGGGGGTCACTTTCCTGTTCATCACGCACGATCTGGCCGTGGCGCGTTACTTCGCCTGGGCCGGCCGCATCGGTGTGATGTACCTGGGACGCATGGTGGAGCTTGGTCCGGCGCAACGGGTGATCGGGCAGCCGGAACACCCCTACACGAAGGCCCTGCTCAGTGCTATCCCCGAGGCCGATCCGGTGCGCACCCGCCGGAAAGATTTCTCGGCGTTGCGTAGCGCCGAGGTGCCCAGCCTGCTGGACCTGCCCCCCGGCTGCACCTTCCACCCGCGCTGCCCCTACTGGGAGGAAGGGTTGTGCGACGTGACGCCACCGGAGTTGACGCCGCTCACGGCGCGTGATGCCGTGTCGTGTCATGTGGCCGTGCGCGAGCACGGGGCGGCGGCGACGGCGGAGGGGCAGGCGACGGCGGTCGGGGCCGGCGAGAGACTGTAGGGCGTAGGGCCGAAGGGAGGTCGGATATATGTTGTCATCGGAGATGGGCCGGGCGGGGTTTCGGGCGGGCATGATCATCTTGTTGCCCGCGTTGTGCTTGCTCGTTTTTGTCGTGCGGCCGGGCACGGCGGAATTCTTCGTCACGATTCTGGCGGCGGCCGTCGGCGCGCTTTTTCTCGCCGCCGTGGCGATCATGGTCACCATATTCTCATTGTAATCGTCAGGGCGCCCGTGCGGCCGATGGCCGCGAGCGGCGCGGTGGCGGGGTAATCTTTACCCCGTAGCGCCTATCCTTGGGGGGAAAGGGGGGATGCCACGATCGGAGCATAGGCCGTTCTACCGCGCATGTCTCATCGACTACTACTCACGCTATTCCCGCGTATTAAAGGAAGGAAGGACAACTCCATGTCTACGGATCAAGAGCGTCCCATCGTCGATCAAGAGAATGAGCCCTCTGCGTTTAACGCCGAGGTCAGCCGGCGCCGCGCTTTGCAAATAGCGGGCGCCGGCGCCGCCGTCGCCATGGCCGGCCTGACTCTGCCGGGCAAGCTCGTCGAGGCGGCTACGCCGTCCGCGGGCAAGGTCCGCGAGTTCCACACCGCCTGGCCGTACCTCGCCCCGCCGCAGGGCCACTTCAACCAATATGCCAGCGATGCGAACGCCATCCTCACCGGCGGCAACGGTATCTACAACGATCTGCTGCAGATGCCGATGGCCAAATACAAATGGGGGCCGGCAACGTGGGTCCCCTGGATGGCCACGTCGTGGAAGCTCGCCGGGGCGACTTTTGTCGTCAACCTGCGCAAGGGCGCGAAATGGAGCGATGGGACCGAGTTTACGTCGCAGGACGTATTGACCACCTTCAACATACGCCGGCTCCAGGCGCTTTCGGAATGGGACTACCTCGACCGGGTCAGCGCGCCCGACAAGTACACGGTCACCTTCCACATGAAGAAGGAGGCCAGCGTCATCGTGCGCTACGTGCTGGAGGCGCCGATCACCGCCGACTCGACCTACGGCGTCATCGGGCGTCAGGTCGCGAGCCTGGTGTCCAAGGGCAAGGATTTGGCGAACACCGCGGAAGGGAAGGTCCTACGGCAGCAACTCGACCAGTTCCGCCCCAAGGGGATCGTGTGCAGCGGCCCTTTCATGTTCGACCCGTCGACGCCGATCACCAGCGGGCAGCTGACCCTGGTCAAGAACCCGATGTCTTGGGCGGCGCCCCAGGTGCAGTTCGATAAGATCGTGGACTACAACGGCGAGACCCCGGCCATCACGCCGCTGGTGCTGCAGAAGCAGATCGACTACGCCACGCAGGGTTTCCCGGTGGCTACGACGAAGCAGTTCGCATCCGAAAACATTCATATCCTGCGTCCGCCGGCATACTCTGGTCCGGCGCTAATGATCAACTACAACAAGGTCAAGGCGCTGGGCAAAAAGGAGATTCGCCAGGCCCTGGCCTATGCCGTCGACCGCGACCAGAACGCCCTCGTGGCGCTGGGAGCGTCGGCCAAGCGCCAGCTCTACATGACCGGCGTCAGCGACAACATCCTGAAGCGCTGGGTGGGCGCGGGGACGCTGCCTTCCTTCAACCAGTATCCCTATAACCCCGCCAAGGCCACGCAGATCTTCAAGGCGCACGGCTACAAGATGGGCTCGGACGGCGTGTGGGTCGCGCCGGACGGCTCCAAGATGGACTACACGCTGGAGGTGCCGCAAGAATTCTCCGACTGGTCGGCGTCGGCCTCGAACCTGGCCGAGCAGTTGACCAAGTTCGGCGTCAAGACGACGGTACGCGCCATCACCTATACACAGGTGCCGACCGACCAACAACAGGGGCATTTTGAGCTGATTATCCAGGGCTGGGGCACCGGCAGTCCATTCCCCCAATTCTCCTTTTTCCAGGACCTCGAATTCCCCAACCCGCCGGTGGCCGCGGGGCCGGGGACGGGCTTCAACCTGACGCAAAACGGCGTGAATCTGGTGAACCTGATCACGGCCACCGGGGCCGGGTTCAGCCTGGAGAACCAACGGGTGGCCGTTGCCCAAATGGCCCGCACCTTCAACGACCTGCTGCCGATCATCCCGCTGTTCGAGCGCTACGGCAACAACGTCGCCTTGCAGGGCGTGCGCGTGACCGGCTGGCCGCCCGATTCCGATCCGATCTACCAGAACGGCTTTTACGCCGACTCGTTCGTGACGATGATGATCGTGAGCGGGCAGCTGAAAGGGGTGTAAGCGGCACGCCCTCACCCATCCCCTCTCCCCGACGCGGGAGAGGGGATGGGCGCGCCTCGACATAGCGGAATTGTGCAAAAGAGGTAGTAGGGGGTATGTGGTGACATCTACTCGCGTGCGGATTGCCGTGGTCGGCCTCGATCACTGGTATTCGGCTTTCCCTTTTATCGATAGCGTCGCGGCGCACGAGGACGCCACGCTGGTCGCGATCGCCGACGCCGATCCCGAGCGTGCCCGTGTCGTGGCCCGTCGCGCCGGCGTCGAACGGGTGACGACCCACGTCGAGGACATCGTCGAGGACCCCTCGATCGACGCGATTGCCAGCTTCATCAGCGTGGACCAGAACCCGGCGGTCTGCATTGCCGCCGCGCGCAACGGCAAGCATATCCTCTCCATAAAACCCCTGGCGCGCACGCTGCCGGAGGCGACCGCGATCCGCGCCGCCGTGCATGAGGCCGGCGTCCTATTCCTGCCGGCGGAGTCGCGCGGCCGCCTGGCCGACCAGAATCGCCGCTTGCGGCAATGGATCGCGGAGGGGCGGTTGGGGCGTATTCTCACGGCGAGCTTCAGCCTGTGGGCCGGCCTGCCCCAACGCTGGCCCGGCGACTCAGACTCCGGATGGTTCGCCGACGCGCGGCGGGCGCCCGGCGGAGGTTGGATCGACCACGGCATCTACCACATCGATCTCCTGCGCTGGCTGCTCAACAGCGAGGTTCGGCGCGTGTCGGGCCAGGCCGGCAACCTGAAGTACCCCGATCTGCCCGTCGAGGATTACGGCTCGGCCGCGCTCCAGTTCGAGGACGGCGCGCAAGCGACGCTGGAGGATACGTGGCTCGCGACGCCGGGCGCGTCCCGCGCCACGATGAGCCTCGTCGGGACCGCGGGGACCCTCGCCTACGACAGCTTGAGCGGGCGCGTGTCTATCGCGGGAGATTTCCCGCCCTTCACTGGCTGGGTACAGACCGCCCCGCTGGCGACGCATACCGAGGGTCTCGATCACCTCCTGGCCGGCATCCGCGGCGAGGAGAGCGCCGTGGCGACCGTCGACGACGCGTGGCGCAACTTGGCGGTGTGCAGGGCCTTCTACGACGCCGCCGCTTCCGGCGGCTCCGTCACCCCCGAGAATTTTTAATCCTGGATCAGCCCGCGATCGCGGTCGCGGGCCCACGGCGTTCACTACCACCGTGTAAGCCGCTGATGAAAGAGGGGAGGGCTCGTGAATTATCGGCCGGCGACGTGTCTACTGGGACCGCCGCGGTCCCCCGCGGCCTGCCTGCGCGGCCACGCGCCTCGGTGTGCCTGGGCGTTTCTCCCTCGACGGCGTGCCGCGGGGACCGCGGCGGCTCGCTCCGCTGCCCAGTGAATACGACCGCGCCTCGCACGCGCGGTCTCTGTGTCCAATAATTCACGAGCCCTGTGAAAGAGGGGAGGGAGCACACGGCATGGATCGTCGACCGCTAAAGTTGGGCGTCCTCGGCGCCGGTATGATCGCCACGTACTCGTACGGCGTGCTGCCGGGCCTGCGGCATATACCCGAGAAGGTGGAGCTCGTCGCCGTGGCCGACCCGGTCTTCGAGCGCGCGCAAGAGGCGCAACGGCAATTCAACATACCACAGGCCTACGCCAGCCTGCGGGAGATGCTCGATCACGCCGACCTCGACGCCGTCGCCAACCTGACGCCGATCCCGTTGCACGGCGCCACCTCGCTGCGCATCCTGGAAGCCGGCAAGCACCTCGTCACGGAGAAGCCGCTGGCGACGACGCTGGAGGATGCGGACGCGCTGATCGAGACGGCCGCCGCGCAAGGAGTAGTCATCGTTTGCGCGCCGCCCAATATGCTCTTCCCGTACTATCGGGAAGTACAGCGCCTCATCGGAGCCGGGACGATTGGGCGTATCGCCTTCGCGCGCGTGCGCAGCTCCAATGGTGGTCCGGCCGCTTCGACCTGGCCGAGCGATCCCACCTGGTTTTATCAGAAAGGCTCCGGTCCCCTCTTCGATATGGGCGTCTACGGCATCCACGAGATTACCGGCTTGCTCGGCCCCGCGCACCGCGTCGTGGCCTTCTCCGGCGTCACCGCGCCGACGCGCGTCGTGCGCGGCGGCCCCTTCCAGGGCAAGAGGATCGACGTCACCACGGATGACAACGTCCTCTTCATGCTCGACTTCGGCCAGGCGGCCTTCGCCACACTCGACGGTACCTTCAACGTCAACGCGGCCAAGGCGCCCAAGATCGAGATCTTCGGACACGCGGGCACGATCAACATCCATGATGCGCGCACCCTAAAGCTCGGCGCGCCGCCGCTGGAGGTCTACCGCGTCGACGCCGTCCCCGGTATTGGCGGCTGGATCGTCCCCGAGTCTCGCGTCCTCGACCTAGCCCAGCAGCGCGTCGCGGCGCTAGAGCGGGCGATCCTGGTCGACCACCTGGTCGACTGCGTGTGGGAACAGCGGCGCCCCGTGTTGAGCGCCGAACATGCCCGCCACGCGCTCGAGATCATGCTCAAGGTGACGGAGTCGGCGCGCACGGGACAGGTTATCGAGTTGAGCACCAGTTTCCAAGGCCCGGCGCATCCCGATGAAGGGCTACCGACAAGCGTGGGCATGTGACACGACGCCTTCGCCGCCCTGTAGCCAGGGTCTGTGAAAAGTCGGCGGATACCGCTGGGAGCGCGGGCGTCCCGCCCGTCCCGGCGTCCGCCCGGGACGCCCGCGCTCCCAGGACTTTTCACAGACCCTGCTGTAGCCGCGCCGTGATGGGGCCATGAAGCGTCGTGCCGTGCCAGCCCGCTCCGCTCCCGCGCGCGCGTCCGACAGCCAGGCCGTCGCGCGCGCGCATCGCGCGCGGTGGCAGCTCAACGGAGCGTTCTTCCTGGTCTTTGCCGGCGGTGGGGCGTTCCAGCAGTTCGTCGGGCCGTACCTACTGGCGACCTACCGCCTCAGTATCGGCACGGGCGGCGTCGTCCTGGCCACGATCTACCTCGCGGCCTTTGTGTGCCTGACCTTCACGACCTATAGCCTGGCCGTCCTGGGCGACCGTCTGGCGCTTGTCCTGGGGACGGCGGCGTATGGGGTGTTCGGCATCGTGGCCGTGCTGACGGGCAACGTCGCGGCGCTGGTCTGCGCGGCGGCGGTGTGGGGTTGGGGCGCGAGCGTCCTGTGGACCGCCGGCGCGGCGATGACCCTGGACGCGGCGGGCTCCGGCCGCTATGGGCGCGCGGCGGGGCTGCTCTACACCTGTGTCTTCGTCGGTCAAGCCCTGGGCGTCCTTTTGTTAGGGACGCTGGACGGCATCGCGGGAGCGCGCGCCATGGCGGTTTGCGCGGCGGGCGTGACCCTGTTGGGGACGCTGGCCGCGCTCGGTCTCCCGCGCCGAGGTCCCCGCCCGCGCGCGCGTCCACGGTTGCTCAATCCGCTCGCCGTGTTCGCGACCCCGAAGACGCGCCTGGCAGCGCTTATCCTCCTCCTGTCATCTTCCGGCTACGGTCTCCTCTTAGGAGTGTTCGGGCACATCGTGGGCGCGCTTTATGGTCTGGCGGCCGTGGGTTGGATCACAACAAGCTTCTACGTGGCGCGGATTCCAGCCGGCAGCGCTGGGGGGCGACTGATCGACCGGATGGGATGCCGCCCGGTCTTGCGCGCGGCTTTTCTGGCGTCGGCGATTGCCTTGCTCCTCGCCGCGCTCTTGCGCCACCCCGCGGTCTTCGTGGTGTGCGCCGCCGTGCTGGGCGTGCAGGCGGCGATTGTCCCGGTGGGGCTAACCAGTTGGGTCGGCGACCGTGCCGCGGTCGGAGAGCGCCCGTCGACCTATGCCGCGATCCAGTTGTGGTCCAACATGGGCACGGGGCTGGCTATCCTGGGCGGCTCTACACTCCTCTCCGCGTTGGGCGGCTGGCAGGAAGGTTTTGTCCTCTTCGCCGCGATCTTCCTCGTTTGCACAGCCTGCGCGAACCGGCTCACTTAGCCCGGATTATGCACCACGGAGACACGGAGGCACGGAGAGCGCGGCAAAGGGGTCAACGTCCCTGGTCTGCCGCCAGGTAGGGAGCCCTGCTATCCTAAAAAAACTCCGTGTCTCCGTGTCTCCGTGGTGCAATAGGTGTTCATGAATAATACAGGTTAGTGTGCCCGTAGGCGCCGGAACCGCCAGCCGTGTTATCGTAAGGCATGGACTCGATAGGGCGCCTGTTGCTGATGGACGGCCACCATCTCTTCCACCGGACGTACAACGCGCTGCCGCGGAGTATCGTCGGGATGGACGGAGCGCCGATTCAGGGCGTCTATGGCTTCGCCGGCGCCTTTTTGCGGTTGGTGCGCCGCTTCAGCCCCACGCATGTGTGCGTGCCCTTCGACCCGCCGGAGCCGCCGTTCCGCCGGGCGCTCTACCCCGACTACCGGACGGGGCGGCCGCGCGGGACCCCCGAGGAGGTCGCTAACTTCGACCGGCAGGTCGCGCAGGTGGGGCAGGTCCTGGACCATCTGGGGGTCCGGCATCCGCTGGCCCCGGGCTTCGAGGCCGACGATGTCATCGGCACGCTCGCGACGGCGGCGACGGCCGCGGGCCTGCCGGTGACCATCGTCTCCGGCGATCGCGACCTCTTACAAGTGGTCGGCCCCGGAGTCGACGTGTTCATGCCGAAGGGCCAGGAGGGGGAGCTGTACACGCCGACGGTGGTGCAAGAGCGATGGGGGGTGCGGCCCGACCAATTCACCGACCTGAAGGCCTTGATCGGCGACACCTCCGACAACATCCCCGGCGTGCCGGGGATCGGCCCCAAGACCGCCGCGGCCCTGCTGGCCCGTCACGGCACGATCGACGCGCTCTACGCGGCCCTGCTGTCGCTGCCGAAACGCCAGGCCGATCTGCTGCGCGCGCATCAGGAGCGCGTCCACCTCAATCGTCGCCTGGTCACCATCGTCACCACCGTGGACGTCTCGACCGGCATGGAGGGGTATCGCTGGGCCAGCGCCGAGCCCTGGACGGCCAGCACACTACTCGCCGCGGTTGGCCTGCGCCGCTGAGGCGGCCGGCGCGGCGGCGCCCGCCTCGACGCCGACCGTCGGGAGAGCCTGCGCGCGAACGTGGCGACGCTTGCCGCTGTCGATTGGCTCTTCGCCGCCCTCTTCGTCTTCGCCGGCGCGATTGGCCCGGGGCTGCCCAGACGGGGACGGCGCGCCCGTGGACGCCGAGCGTCTGGATATACAGAAGCCAACGTGTCCTAGCGCGCGGGCGCCGCCACGCTCCTCCTGTCACACGGTTGCCAGAACGACGGGCGCCTCTTTGCGCGTCTTGAGGTCGACATACAGCACGGTGGTCGCGGCGACGGCGAGCGGTTGCACGAAAAGGGCAATGAGGATGCTCAAGATACTTTGCAGCAGCGGCGCGGGCAGGCTGAGCGGGTGGGCCAACAGGGCCGCGAGGATGGCGGGCGGGAGTCCGATCACAACGAGGACCAGCACGACGACGCACACGAATAGGTTCGACGCGCGCTGCCAGTGGCCCTTGATCAGCTGCCGGCTGCGCTTGCTCGCCCCGCCGCCGCCGCTGCCCTCCAGCATCACCACCTGTGGAATCAGCGCCCACGCTACCAAAAAGTAGATGAACAGCACGAGCCCGATGACCGTGGGGCAGAGCAGGAAGAGCACGATGAAGCGCAGCGCGGCCCATAGGAACGCCCCGAGCAATGCGCCACGCCGGGCGGCGAGGGCGCGATAGGCCATGAATGGGGTGGCTAACCGGCCCGCGCGACGGTGCGCGATGACCACGGCGAGCGCCGCTGTCGTGAGCACCCCGATGAGCGACGAGAGCGCCAACCCGACGACGGCGCGCCCGCCGATGCCAGCGAAGGCCGCGATGTGCGCCGAGGTCAGCGGGTGCGCGAGCGCGATCGTCGACCCCTGCGTCGCCGGCAGGCGCAGCAGCACGGAGACGGTCAGCGGAGGGATGCGCGGCGCCGTCAAATTCAGCAGCATGGTGACGAGCTGCAACGGCACGTTGAGCAGGGCGACGGTGGCGATGAACAGCGGCGCGTTCCTGCCATAGAGGCGCAGCGCCTCTTTGAGCAGGGCGCCCGTATCGGGCGGGCGCTCATCTGGCACCGCCGCGGTGGCGACTGGCCGGAGCGACATGGACATACGGCGCATATGCTCTTTCTAAGTTGACGAGCTATCCTTATGCTTCCTACGTCACCGGGTCCGACGGGCTGTTCGGCTCGATACGCCCGGTCGCCGTGGCTTGGTCCAGCATCTCGCGGAAGCCGCTGCGCGGCGGCGAGAAGATATCGACGGCCACGCACCCTTTGTCGTAGGTACGCGCCGCGTGCGGCACGTTGGGCGGGACGACATAGACATCGCCCGGCCGGATCATGCGCTTCTCGCCGTTCATCTCGAACTCGTACTCGCCCTCCAGCATGGTCCCGATCTGCTCTTCGGGGTGCTGGTGCATCGGCGCCTCGGTGTGGGGCTCGAAGTACACGTAGTTGAACAGGATGTTGCGCCCGAAGATCGGCTTGAAGCGAATGCCCGCGCCGAGGTTGACGAAGGGAACCTCGGCGGCGCCAGTAAAGACCGGCGGGAACGAGGGGTCCGGCTCTCCCCCCTCTTTGCCGGCGGAGAAATACCCTGTCGATAGATCACTCATGGCGCCACGCTCCTTATCTTAATCTTAGAATAACTCCAGGTACTCCTGGACCTCCCAATCGGTCACGTAGTCATTGTACCGCGCGACCTCGCTGCCCTTAAGCTTCGTGTAGGTGTCGACGAAGTCGCGGCCCAGCAGGTCGCAGAGGACCTCATCCTGCTGTAGCGCCGCGAGCGCGTCGGCCAGCGAGGAGGGCAGGCCGGGTAGGTCGGTGCGGGCATAGGCGTCTTCCCCCTGGATGAAGTGCTCCGGCTCGATCTTGTTGCGGATGCCGTCGAGGCCGGCGGCGTAGATCGCCGCCATCATCAGGTAGGGATTGTTGTCCGCGCCGGGCAGGCGGTTCTCCAGGCGCGCGCCCTGGCCGCGTCCATGTGGGACACGCAGCAAGGTCATGCGGTTCTCCAGGCCCCAACTGATGTTGGAGGGCGCGAAGGTGTAGGGGCGCAGGCGCTTGTAGCTGTTGATCGACGGGTTGGCCAGCGCGCAGATGGCGCGCGCGTGGCGCAGTTCGCCGCCGATGAACCAGCGCGCGACAGCGGAGAGGCCGTGCGCGCCGCCGGGGTCGTCGAAGGCGTTCCGGCCCGTCGCAATGCTGTAGAGCGAGTGGTGGAAGTGCGCGCCGCTGCCGCTGTGGCCGTTGAGGGGCTTGGACATGAACGTGGCGACGTAGCCCATCTGGAACATGATCTCTTTCACGGCCATCTTGTAGTAGACGGCCATGTCGGCGGCGCGCAGCCCCTCGAAATGCCCCGCGCTGATCTCGAACTGGCCCGGCCCGTACTCGGTGTTGGCCTCCTCGACACCGAGCCCGATCGCGTCCAGGTTGGCGCTCAGGGCGGTCAGGATGTCGTCGACCTGGTGCTGCTTGACCTCCGCGTAGCAGTTGCTGCCCGTCCAGGAGGGCTGCGGCCGGCCACCCTCGAACGAGCGGAAGACATAAAACTCATGCTCGCACGCGCCGTGGGTGGTATAGCCCTCCGCGGCAAGAGCGGCCAGCACGCGCGTGAGCACGCTACGGGGCGCGACCTCGACGCGGCCGCCATCCAGCGTGTACACGTCCGCCAGGACTTTCGCCGTGCCCGGCGCCCACGGCAAGACGACAAATGTCGACAGGTCCGGTTTGAGCACCCACGAGGGGTAGCCGCTGGCAAACCCCGCCCCGGCTGGCACGACAAAGTTCGCGGCGGTATCGACCGAGAGCATCGCCGAGGGGTATTGGATCCCATCCTCCATCCCATGATTGACGAACGTCGCCGCCGTGGCGTTGCGGGCGCGCGTCACGCCGCTGTTGTCGACAAAGGTGACGCGGACGGTCTTGATGCCCTCGCTTTCGATGGTCTGGCGGACGCTCCGCGCCGTCTCTGATGCCTGCATGATGGCTATCAACCCCTCTCTATCTGTGTTCCTTGGCCTGGTCGGCTCTGTCATGTCGTGGTTCCACCGACCACGGCGGCGAGGCGGCGCAGGCCCTCATCGATGTCCGCGACCGCGACGTAGCTGTAGCTCAGGCGCAGGTAGCGGCGCCCGTCGACGCCACGGGCGAAGAACGGCTGCCCTGGCACGTAGGCGACGCCCCGCGCCATGGCTTGTGGGGCCAATGCCGTCGCGTCGACGCCCTCCGGCAGGGTCAGCCAGGTGAAGAAGCCGCCGCCGGGCCTGGTCCACTGCAGTCCAGCCGGGAGCACGCGGTCCATGGCGTCGAGCATCGCGTCGCGGCGGCGCGTGTAGACCGCCTGTGCGCCCGCCACCTGCTCGTCCAGCCACCCCTGCCGGTCGTAGGCCAGTAGCATCGACTGGCTGAGCGTGCTGGCGAACTGGTCCGTCGTCTGTTTCGCCAGCGTCATCACCCTGATCAACTCCGGTGGCGCGGCGACGCAGGCCAGCCGCGCGGCCGGAAAGAGCGTCTTGGCGAACGTATCGATCAGCACGACGCCGGCGGGGTTGAGCGACCACAGCGTCGGCGGCCCCGCGTCGTCCGCGCCCGCGCCAAGGCGCCGGTAAGCGATGTCCTCGACCAGGAGCAACGCGCGCTCGGCCGCCAGCGCGACCAGGGCCGCGCGGCGCTCGCCCGTGAGCGTGATGCCGCTCGGGTTCTGGTAGTCGGGGATCGTATAGAGGAATTTGGGGCGCCGACCCTGGCGAGCCAACGCGTCCAGCGTGTCGCGCAACAGGTCTACCCGCAGGCCATCGCCGTCAATGGGGACGCCGACCACCTCGCCCTGGTAGCTCGTCGTCACCATCTCCGCGCCGAGGTAGCTCGGCGCTTCCATCAGCGCCACATCACCGGGATCGACGAGGACCTTATTGAGCAGGTCGAGCGCCTCGACCCCGCCGCTGGTCACCATCACCGACTCGAAGGGTGTCGCGACGCCCTCGCGCCGCTCCAGATAGGAGCGGAACCAGTCGCGCGTGCGTGGTAAGCCGGGCGTCGGCCCGTACTGCAGGGCGATGCCCGGCTCGTCCACGATGGCCTGCCGCGCGACCTCGGCCAGGCGGTCGGTCATGAACGTCGCGGGATCGGGCAGGCCGCCCGCGAAAGAGATCACGTCCTCTCGCCCAGCCAGTCCCAACAACGTGGCCAACGCATCGTTTTCCATGCCGGCGACACGACCGGCCAGGAGGACGGGCGCCCCCTGCGCCCCCATCTGCTTCGCTACCATCGTCATCCAATCATCCTCGACATCTTCGCCCCCGGCCACGATGGGCGCCTATCCTTGTGTCGCGCGTAAAAGAACGCGCGCATTAGTTCAAGTGTGACGCGTACGACACGCGGCGTCAATCCCGGTTCGTTCCCCGACCGCGTGCGGGAGGATGCAGGCATACAGGCATCGCCGCCTATGTATAGAAAGACGGCGGTTGGCGCAGGGTGGACCACTGCGCCGGGTCGTGGCCGAAAACCACCGTCGTCCGGGGTTGCGCCGCCTCCCGGCGCAACCGCTCGACCGAGGCCTGGCCGGCCACGGGGTCGGTCATGGCGCTCAGGGCATCCTCGTCCCAGTTGATGGACGTGTAGACGGCGTCGATGGTGAAGAGCAAGCGCTGGGCGCCGGACAAGGTGACCAGCACCGATTGGTGTCCCATAGTGTGGCCGGGCGTGAAGAGCAGGTCGAGGCCGTCGCACACATGGTAGTCGCCGCGAATCGTCCTGTAGCGCACACCCGGCGCCTCCCAATCGCGCCGCGTGATCCCGCCGAACCGCGCGGCCGCCAACTCCGCCTCCTGCACCAAGATCGGGACATGCCGGATGTGGCTGTTGCCGCCGGCGTGGTCGAAATGCAGGTGCGTATTGATCACACAGGTCAGGTCGTCGACGGCGAGGCCGATCCGGCCCAACTGGCGATCGAGCGTATCGCCGGCCATCATGTGCGGGAAAATCTCCTCCCCATCAAGGTCGCCTGACTGACCGATCCAAGAGTCGGGCATGCCCGTGTCGATCAGATACGTATCGCTATCGGTTCGCGCCAGCAGGATAGGAATCGGAATGTTCGTGCGGCCCGAGCGACCCGTATTAGGCACGAGCACATCCAGACCTATCTCGCACCAGCCGCCTTGCAAGAGGTAGAGGCGCATCTAGGCCAGCCCCGCCTCGGCCTCGCTGCCGCCCTCTTCGCCCAGCGCCTGGCCAAGCTTGCCGACCAGTTCAGGGCTGCGGGCGCGCAGGTAGAAGACGATGCACGCGCCGATCACGAGCCAGATGGCCGTGAGCGGGCCCATGAAGCTGGCCGGCTCCCCCGGAGCGCTGCCGGGATAGACGGAGCCATAGACGCCCAGGGCGTAAGCGATGATGGCGATGATCGGCACCACCATGTGCTTGAGCACGCTGTACTCGCGGCCCATCTCGCGCCGGAAGTAGACGATGCCGGCGATGGCAAGCACCACATAGACGACCGAGACGGCGATGCCGCCCGTGCCGCCGTAGAACCCGTAGACGGTGAGCGGGCCGGCCGCGCCGCCCGGTAGACCCCACTGAGGGATCTTGGGAAAGCCGACGATGATCGCCAGGATCGTCGCCAGCACGATGTTGACCACGATCGCGCCGACGGGCGTCTTGTGGACGGGGTGCGTGCGGCCCAGGAAGCGCGGCAGCGCGCCATCACGGCCCATGGCAAACATAGTGCGAATCGTGGCGTTGTGGCAGGCCAGGGCGACGATGTAGGCGCTGATGATCGCGGCCAGGTCGGTCAAAACGGTGAGGCCCGGAGCGAATGTTTTGGAGAGTGTATGCAGCGGAGTGCCGTCGGCGCCCCAGGCCGCGCCGTTGTTCACGCCGTACCCGATGGAGATGGCGTAGGTCATCACCAGATAGAAGATGACCGCGAAGATCACGGCTCCTACGATAGAGAGTGGAATCGCCCGGCGCGGGTTGTTGGTCTCTTCGCCGAGCACAGCCGACGTCTCGAAGCCGATGAAGGAAACAACGGCGAACACAATGCCGTAGGCAATGCCGTAGAAGGCGCCATTCTTGCCGATAGTATGTTCCCAGCCGAAGGCGCTGAGGTTGTTGCCGTGCGCGCCGCCGCGACTGATGATGATAATCGCCAGGATGGCGAGCACCAGCACCGAGAGCGCGCCGAAGATCAACTGTGAGCGCGTGGAGATGCGAATGTCGTAGTACGACAGCAGGAAGATCCCGATCATCCCCAGGATAAAGAAGATGAACCAGTTGATGGTCCACCCGAACAGCGAGTTGAGTAACACGCCTAGGTAGTAGCTGGAGCCGGCCATCGTCATCGGCACGAAGAGCGCGAAGCCAAACGTGTAGAGCCAGCCGATCACGAAACCAATCGAGGGACCGAGCGCTTTGGTCGTGTAGGTGTAGGCATAGCCGGCGGAAGCCATGCGCCGTGTGAACTGAATCACCACATAGGCTAGCGCGAGGCTGGATAAACCGGCGATCAAGAAAGACAGCGGCGTCGAGCCGCCCGCCACGGTCGCGGCAAAGGAGGTATTATACGACGCCGCCATCGCCGGTGCGATGACCGCGATCGAGATCGCCAGCGCGTCCCAGACGCTAAGCACACCCTTTTTCAGTTGCTGATCCTCGGGGACCGCCTTCCCCGCCGTCATGTCCGCCATTGTCGTCTCCCTATCCGCCACACGGCGCTCTCTACGCGCTGTCCAGCCCATTCCAAGTAGTCGGAACAGGCGGGGATGCCGCAAGACTAACACAAGGACTTCGGGGTTGTCAAACAACCAGGGCTCGTGAATTATCGACCAACGCCGTCTCCACTGGGCAGCGCAGCGAGCCGCCCGCGTCGCGCGCTCGACGTCGCTGTGACCAATAATTCACGAGCCCTGGTCAAACAACGGAGCGCACAAACAACGGAGCGCCATTTAGTTCTCGTGGCGACCACGCGGCCCTCACCCCCGACCCCTCTCCCTGACGCGGGAGAGGGGGGCTGCCGCGCGTGCCGTGCGTTTTCCCTCGCCCCTTGAGGGAGAGGGGTCGGGGGTGAGGGGAAAACTAAATGGCCCTGACAAACAACGGAGCGCCATGACAGACAGACCTTGGATATGCTACGCTAGCCCTATCACCCTCCGCGGCACTGACAGAGGACGTACGGGGCGCGGCGTTGTTCCATTAGATGGAACAACGGCGTCACGGCGTCACGAGAGGAGCACAACCATGACAGTCTTGTCTGAAACGGCGACAACGCGGGCAACGTCGGAGGCGCCGGTGGGGCCACCGCCGACGACGAGTATCGAGAGCGGCTACGCCTACTTCCAGGGCGCGATTGTGCCGATGGCCGACGCTAAAGTCAGCGTGGCGACACATGCCCTCAACTATGGCACCGGCTGTTTCGAGGGCATCCGCGGCTACTGGAACGAGCAGGATAGGCAACTCTACTTGCTCAAGCTGCCCGAGCACTACCGGCGCTTCCTCAAGTCGTGCCATGTGCTCAAGATCGCGCACGGGCTCTCGGTGGACGACCTGTGCCGCATCACGCGCGAGGTGGTGCGACAGTGTGGCTACCGCCAGGATGTCTACGTCCGTCCACTCGCCTACAAGGCGTCGCCGGTGATCAAGGTCGCGCTGCGCGGCCTGCGCGACGAGGTCACCGTCTTCGCCGTGCCGATGGGTAACTATGTCAATATACATGGCCTGCGCCTGATGACCTCGCCGTGGCAGCGCATCAACGATAATGCCATCCCGGCCCGCTCTAAGGTCAGCGGCGGCTATATCAACGCGGCGCTCGCCGTGGACGACGCGCAGCAGATGGGCTTCGACGACGCCGTGATGCTGACGCGCGACGGACACGTTTCGGAGGCGACCTCGGCCAACCTGTTCATCGTCAGCGACGGGCGGCTGCTCTCGCCGCCGGTGACCGACGATATCCTGGTCGGCATCACGCGCGACGCCGTGCGCGAACTCGCGCGCGACCTTGGCCTGGACCTCGAGTTTCGCGGCATCGACCGCACCGAACTGTTCAGCGCCGACGAAGTCTTCCTGTGCGGCACGGGCGTGCAGATCGCGCCCGTCACGGAGATCGACCACCGCACGATTGGCGCCGGCGCAATCGGCCCTGTGACTGCCGCGCTACAGCAAGCCTACTTCGCGGCCGCGCGCGGCGAGGACCCACGCCACGGGGACTGGGTCACACCAGTCTACGAGGGGTAAGCCATCGTGTTGACCGCGAGGTACGCCGTCCGTGCATGAGCGTGATTTTCTAGCCTATCTGCACCCCAAACTGGATCTTTTCCTGACCGAACTGGCCACCCTGTCGCTGATGGATTGCGGGACCGACAACAAACCTGGCGTCGACGCGGTGGGACGTGTCATGCGCGCCAGACTGGACAGCCTCGGCATGGACGTGGAGGCGCACGACGGGGGTGAGAGGGGCGACATACTGATAGGGCGTTGGCGCGGCGCGGGCCGCGCGCGCCTGCTCCTGGTCGGGCACCTCGACACCGTCTACCCCCTGGGCTGGCCGGAGGAGCATCCCTTCCGCGTCGAGGGAGACATCGCGCGGGGACCCGGCACATGCGACATGAAAGCGGGCGTGCTGGCCGGCCTGTATGCGCTCGAGGCCCTGCGCGCCGCCGGCTTCGACGATTTTGCCGAGATCGCCTTTATCCTCAACGGCGACGAGGAGGTTAGCTCGCCGGTCTCCAGAGCCGTGATCGAGCGCGAGGCGTTGGGGCGCGACGCCGTGCTCGTGCTAGAGGCCGCGCGCGAGAACGGCGACATCGTGTCGGCGCGCAAAGGCTTCGCCCAGTTCGACCTCCACGTCCAGGGACGGGCGGCGCACGCGGGCGTGGAGCCCGAAAAGGGCCGCCACGCCCTGCTCGAGCTGGCCCACCAGATCGTCGCGCTGCAGGCCCTGAACGGCGCCATACCCGGCGCCACGGTCAACGTCGGCGTCGCGTCCGGTGGGATGCGGCGCAACATCGTGCCGGACGAGGCGAGCGCGGAACTCGACGTGCGCGCACGCAACGCCGCCGGCATGGACGCGATCAGCGCGGCCCTGCGCGCTCAGGCCGCCCGCACGACCGTGCCGGGCGTGACCGTGACGCTTGAGGGGGGCGTGGTGCGGGCGCCGATGGAGAAGACGGCCGCGAGCGCGCGCCTGGTGGAGTGGTGCCAGCAGGCGGCGCGAGCCCTCGGCTTCACGGTACAGGACGCGGCGACGGGCGGCGGCTCCGACGCCAACAACACGGCGGCCCTCGGTGTACCGACCATCGACGGTCTCGGCCCCATCGGCGGCCTCGACCATAGCCCGCGCGAGTACATCACGATCTCGTCGGTTGTCCCGCGCACGGCCATGCTGGCCGGACTTATCGCGCGCATCTGCCGCGGCTAACCTGGATTATTCGTTAGCGCGCGGACGTCCTGGGACCGCCGGCTGCCAGCCGGCCAGCGCGGGCGCGCAACGGTGCTGGCACAGGCCGTGGTCG
>JAABUV010000300.1_pt1 | contig 75959 bp, 72 predicted proteins | sample 5559971 | NCBI WGS metagenome assembly JAABUV01 (sample SAMN10711881, study PRJNA513362) | rock metagenome | isolation source: Antarctica rocks | place: Antarctica: Victoria Land, Knobhead nord | collected 2015-12-19 | reverse complement strand
ACTGGTGTGTACCAGTAGTGCACCGAGGTTGAACCGGTACACTACTATTAGTGGAAATCCTGAACTGGTTCGCTTACTAAGCAATAATTATCATGGTGCACCGATAGTACGGCTCTTGGCGGTGCACTATTAAAAACGCTGACTGACAATCTCATTATTCCGGAGCCTCCTCGAATATTCCGGCGGTCCAGTGGACTGTAGACAGTATACCTCCGATTTCGACTGTACGACAAGCTAAAACGCGTCCCTCTGCGCTCGTCTTTTTGGCGTCATCTATTCATGTCAATTTAGACGTTTCGACCTATATGAAAATGTAAGGCGCGCTCTCAAAGGTCCAAACATTTCGCGGGAGTACCAAGTCCAGCCATTTCAGATACGCTCAAATGAAGTCTTAATATGATGGCCTCAGTACCTGGTTTCTAGATAATTACATGGTATCGTGCTATCGAAGCTATCGCTGGCGTACGCTAATGATGGCTAAGGATCTTCCGTCGTGACTGCCATGCGGGTTTGGTGTACGACAAGTCGCTCAGCTCTATTTCAACTTATAAGCTACCATGCTACGACCATGAGGAAACAACGCTAAAAGAAGATAGCACGCACCTCGATCGACCCCCTACCCAGATATCACCATTGCTACCCGGCGCTCAGCCCCATTCCCCCCTTTCCCTCCCCCCTTTGGACAACCTCTCCATCGCCTCGGCTATTGTGATCAGCTTTCCTCTTCCTCATGAATGCCAGTCATCTCTTGATCGACGTCCACACTCGGCCGGCCTTCGGTTTGGCATACTTGAATCGAAATGAAGGAAGACGAGGGAGTTTCTATGTTATGCAGTCTTTGTGGCCTCGAAGATCAGGCCCTTGCGTTGATTAACCGAAGGGGGCAGGAAGGCGTGAGTGCAATCAGCCACTACGCTTGATACGGAGTCTGCATATGCAGGGTTGGATTACCAGGCCAATGAAGCCTCAAAGTGCTATCATGGTGATTTAGTCCCCGAATACATAAAACAAGATAAGGTATTAGTGCGGTAGAATGCTGGCAAGTCCTACCCAGTAACCTAAGTCCGTTATATATAAGAAGATTAAATTTGCAACTAAGGCCCCCAAAATCGTCGACTGATCGTTAGTTCCAACTCAGGTCTTTATAACAGACGCACTTCTGCACCTCTCCACGGAGGTTAGGGATCGGCTTTCACTTAAGTTCCATCACGCTGGTGAAATGCCTAAGAAAAGAGCTCAACCGATAACCCCTCCCAACTTGCCCGCAGTGCCTTCCGATTCGAGAAAGACGGCATACTATCCTGCGGGGAATACAGTATATTATTGTCAACAGGGGAGTAAGAGTCCACAGACGAACTCCTTTCTCCGAATTCGTGACTAATTTTGTGTCAGGTAATGTATGGCGGACAGGGATTGTAGATAATGGAACTTCCAGCACTCAACTCCATATTGTTTGTCACCTCGTGGAACCTCGAATTTTACGTCGCGATGTTAAATACATTTTAGATCCGGGACGACGCTACCGGACAGAAGCTGAATATCAATGCAGAATGCATAAGGGAAAAGACCTAACATCCCTCACTGTGTCCCGAGAATCTCTGCGTGACGAGAAAAACGATGGGTACTCAGACTTCGGGGCAACAGATTTCCGCCCACGTCTTGATATTTGCATAATTCCCGTCTGAGTTGCATAGTGTCGCTATTCCTGACCCTCTTAACGCACGCAACTGGGAAAATTACCAATCTCATCGTCGCCTTCTTGCCTGTTTTGCGGGGAGCCTTATTTCATAGCGTGGCAGGACTCCTCCATAATAGCTCCACCACCGAGCCCTCTTTGACTTTGATACTAATAAGAAGGTGTTGTCCGAGCCTTAGAGCCTTATTACGATAGTGATAAGTCAATCTTAGCCTTGTGGTGGCTCTGCCGCCCTTTATCCATACGACGCCGCACGCTGATCGGTACCTTCCAACCGCAGCGGTACGATCCCGGTTAGTGCAAAACGGCCCCCCAGATATCTCGAATATAAAACGTGTAATTTAACCCATGTAAGTTAACCAAGCCAATCCTGTGGCTGGTAAGCCTACTGGCTGGGCTCTTCTGAATCTTACAGCGAAGCCCTACGATATTCCAGCACAGCGACGACGGTTACTCTCCGCCACCGATGAGCACCTTGGAATCTACCTAGCACCAGATTGCGATACTTGATATGTGCGACGAGCTGCCGGCAGCATACTGTGGTTTCTCACCATCCATATACGGGGTGCTCTAAGGAAAATCACGAATTCTGAAATGCCTTGCACTTTCTTCTCAGGATACAGCATACGTGAATTTACATACGTTAGGATGAGCTGTTGCAGATGAACACAATGTTTAGTAAACGAAAAGAAGATTCCAGGCAATCGGCACCTTATTAGCATGTCGGAGGTTCTCACTCTTCGCAGGAAATTGTCCTACGCAGCTACCCACGATGGCCTGCAAATGCTCAATCATGCTTGGAAATCATTCAGGTCCTCAGCTTGTGGGTTTATGTCCGCTATATATGATGAATGGACCCTATATCGGCGAAAGACAACATTATGCCAAAGGTGAATTAATCTAAGTGTTCGAATTTGTCTCCTTCACTTTCCCACCCACATAGAACCTCGATCGAGGTCTTCGTATGTGGATGCTCTGGGCCAAGGATCTGATTCCGTAGCTCGACACAATCCTTCATCAGGGAAATGGCCTCTGCGTTACGGCTTTGAGACTTCCACGTATATGCAAGATTGTATATACTAGCCAATGTGTCGGGATGCTCTGCACCCAAGACCCTCTTTCTTGTCCCCGTTACTCGTACCTCCAGTCTTTCAGCCTCCCATCGACCTTGGTTCCAGTACGTTGAGGCAAGATTGTTCATGCTTGTCAGCGTATCTGGATGCTTCTTGCCCAGCACTGTTTCCCTCAAGGCCAGCGTTTGTCGATGTATCCGCTCCGCCTCTTCATACTTGCCCTGATTATCTAATACCAGAGCCAGGTTTCCCATGCTCGTCAGCGTATCTGGATGCTTCTTGCCCAGAACTGTTTCCCTCAAGGCCAGCGATTGTCGATGTATCCGCTCCGCCTCTTCATACTTGCCCTGATTATCTAACACCCGAGCCAGGTTGCCTATGCTCCTCAGCGTATCTGGATGCTTCTTGCCCAGCACTGCTTCGCATAAGGCCAGCGTTTGTCGATGTATCCGCTCCGCCTCTTCATACTTGCCCTGACCATCCAACACTAGAGCCAGGTTGCCCATGCTCGTCAGCGTATCTGGATGCTTCTTGCCCAGAACTGTTCCCCTCAAGGCCAGCGATTGTCGATGTATCCGCTCCGCCTCTTCATACTTGCCCTGACGGTCCAACACCAGAGCCAGGTTACCCATGTTCGTCAGCGTTAATGGATGCTTCTTGCCCAGCACTGCTTCGTATAAGGCCAGCGTTTGTCGATGTATCCGCTCCGCCTCTTCATACTTGCCCTGACGGTCTAACACCAGAGCCAGGTTGCCCATGCTCGTCAGCGTATCTGGATGCTTCTTGCCCAGCACTGTTTCCCTCAAGGCCAGCGTTTGTCGATGTATCCGCTCCGCCTCTTCATACTTGCCCTGACACCCTAACACCAGAGCCAGGTTGCCCATGCTCGTCAGCGTAGATGGATGCTTCTTGCCTAAGATCTGTTCCTTCTGCTCGAGTGTCCGCTCGTTTAAGGCTGCTGCTTTCTCGTAGAGCCCACATGTATCTAAATATACCGCAGCCCATGTACTCGCATCCAAGAGCTCATTACTCTCAAGCCTATACTGTTCTATAAACTTCTCTAGCGATTCGATATGGCTGATGAACCGGCTGCATTAGCTCCAGTTCTGTGGAGATCTACGATCACCAATGCCTTCAAATGCTTTACATATAACCTCGATAGCGATCTCGAGCCATTGCCCTCGTTCCGTATTCGTCATGAGCTTCGACCGCAGTAGGAGGTGGACGAGATCATGGATCCGTATAATACGGTCGCCATTCTCCAGCGCGTGAGCCGCTAACGACAGCCGCTGGATCTCTTGGATGGCCCTGGACAGGCGCAGACGAGACCGAAACAAGTCTCGGACGGCTTCAAGCTTCTGGCCGCCTTGCGCTTGAACCGTATCATGCCCGCTCTTTCGGCGCAGAGCGCTAGAGACCCTTTCCCGTGACTGCCGGAAGCCTCGAACACCCTTGAGCTTGTCGATTGCCTGTGCTTGAGACGGTCTATACCGATCTCTCTGGTAGAGAATATCGCATCCATGCTCAAAGATGCTGATAGGAATGGCTTCAGGGTCACAGAAGCATAGCAGTCGTAGAAGAGTCACCGCGTCTGGTGCAGTCTGTTGGATCCGATTTAGGGCCGGCGTGAAGGTCGCCACCACCGATTTCTCCTCATGCCGTGACAGATTATTCTCCCATGAAAGGATCTATATCCATCTCAGCCTGCTATCATTTCTGAATACTTGCCGCTTTCTCCACTTACCTCCGACACTTCCTCGCTGTTGTATGCGTCTAAGACCTCTTGGGGGCTACTCCCAAATTCCCTGATATAAGATGCTGCCTGGTCAATTGCCAGCGGTAGATTCCCGACCGACCGGACGAGATACTTAATATTAGTATAGCTTGCCCCTTTCCAACCCTCTTGCTCTAGGTGGGCTCCAGCCATGAGTATCGCTGTAGCATGACCGATCCCTGGCGGCTGCAGAGCCAGCTGAGATAATGTTCCCGACGCAGTGAATCTTTCCACCATCGCGGCCAGCCGGGTCGTTATTAGGAGCCTGCCCTTGCAGTTTTCTCGCGGTAGGAAATCATATAGCATTGTTATAGCTGTCTCCTCGCTCACGTTGTCCAGAACGACCAGCCAGCTCCTCGCTGCCGTCGAATCTTCCAACCACGCTCGCGCCGCAGTGAGTTTGCTGGCCTGGTTCAGCGTATGCCGTCCCGGGAGACGAAGAAGATCCACCATCTTGGAGACGTCCTTACTCAACTTCTCCACCGACGCCGCGGACACCCAAAACACATGAGGATATTGACCGTTCTGGAAGGCAAGCGTCGCAACCTTCAAGGCCAGCTGGGTCTTTCCGACTCCCGGCATGCCATGGATAACGCAGCGTTGGGGTAGGTCGCCAGAGGAGCTACTGAATACGCGTTCAATCTATTGCAGCTCATCACCGCGACCGGTGAAATACGGGGAGAGGAGAAAGTTAGGCAGCTCGCAGATCTTCGCTGGGAGCTTATCATCTATACAGAGTGCGTGTCAGTTTGTATTTCGCAAAGATCTCTGTAAATAAGACGTACCAAGGTTGACACCGATATTGATTGGGCCGCCGCTCGTACTAATGATGTTCCCCACGAGCTGGGGACCCCCATCGCTGTCAAAGTGCCCGCCAAAGTCATGCTTGACCGGTGCGCCGTTTGTTTGTGGACCTATATCTTTGTTGAAGCGCACGCCAGACCCATTCTCTACCCTAGCACTGCAACCATACATGTCGGTCACGTATGTCGCGATTCCATATTGGTCGCACGCTCACTACTTGTTGGAGATGGCTGAGCGTTAGTTAACAGCGTTGCTTAAATAAGGTCAGACCAAGATTGGACGCCTCAAGCTTATAACGTGACTAAGCGCTAAGAACACCACCTTACTTCCATTAGTCAGACAATCCAGGTGTCGCGGCATCGTTACAAGCACCATTTCACCAATTATGGCCTTATCAAAGCAAGCTTGAGGCTTACTTTTTGCGCGGATTCTGCGAAGGCTGGCCGGCCCGCGCCTACTCTAGTCTTGGGCCCATTGGAGCTTTTATGGCTTCCTTCAACCTATAGGTACTACTTATACTAAGATCTACCCTTTCATAAAGAAAAGTAACAGATCTCTGGAAGATTCTGCTGCTCTATCAAAAAGTCATTGGGCCGCCTTGTGAATCAAATTGATTTCCTTGAAACATTTTGCCTCCTCTACTGTTGAAGGTGCCGGAAAAGGTATTGACTAATCTTGTAGGCTGGGTCGAACTGGAGTGTCCGTGCATAGTGGATTGGTTATGATCCTTCGCAGATTGACCTTGATGATGAGTCTCCTCATGGAACTTCCCGCTGGTTTCGGAGCATTTGGAAGATGCCAAGCCTGATGCCTCTTTTACTTGGTGCGGGACAGATTCAACAAGTCTTTGAAGCTCGGAGAGTACATTTTGATAGTCGGGGTCTTGATCGCTCATGAATTTCGTCATATCCATATGATTCGCATGGATGCTAATGGACGGATATCGGTCAAGGGTTGCCGAAGCTTTTGGTACAATCTTGCACAAATCAGTATCAAGATATCATCAAATAGTTTCAGTTGAGAATTACTTCGCCAACAGCTCGCACTGGCAGTTCCTCGAAAAAACATGTGATTGCAATCTCCCGCTCTTTATTTTGATCACACTTTCTCAACATCGTATGGAAATCATGTCGTATTCTTGCCATAACCTCAGACTTCTGTTGCAAGACCTCCAGAGTCTGCTGATTGACTCGCCGAAAGTGTTGGAAAAATCTGCCGCCGACGACTACCCATTCCGCCAGACCTGATCCACAATGTGGGGTTCCCATGAAAAGAATGCCTCTTGTATGTTCCAGGATACGCTGGGTAAACCAGTCGGTACTGCCCCCCGATTTCAGCAATGCCTATTATATATTAACAAGCATTCGAGGAAGAGCGAACGCGCCCTCACATCTTGGCAAATGATACCGCCTAGGCTATGCGCAACGAATGCGAGCGGTCTCGTGCTCTCAATTGTAGAATATTAGCCAAGCAGTCAAGATGGCGGCTAGCGAGCATACGGTCTTTGTACTGTCTCTAAGATTGGCGAGCGATGTCAGAAATTTTTGGCTGTGGTCGCCGACGGTATTTTGGGATGCCATAGACCAGAAGTTGACGACGTCCGCATCGTAGCCGTACATGATGATCCTGGCTTGAGGGAGATTGTTGGAGAGAAGCGATTCCGGCCAGGGGGCCGCAGCACCCTTCGCTCTCCATGTGGACTCTCTATCGCCCGTAAGGCCGTGAATGAACACGATGCTGAGGTTTTAGTCAAATTAGAAAGCATGAAGCATAGGAAACATCCTCACTCGATCACCGCGTCAGCTTGGCCTGGATTCACCACTCGGGGGCCTAAGGTTGGGGTGGACGGGAGACGCGCGACCTCTTCCGGACCTTGACTTGTGCTTTGAAGCTCGACCTCACCCTTCCGAGACCCAAATCTGCGGATGATGCTCATAATGGTCGTGCGATACAGCGAACGAGCTGGACGGCCTCGTGTTAAGACAGGACTGCATGATCAGCCTTGCAACGAGCCGAGCTATCCAATCACACTGCATGGCTCCATCGAGAGCTACAGTGACGAGGCGCGATCCTTCTCCTTCACCCGCCAGCACGCATCCATCATAATGAGATAAAATGCCTCCTCGACATGCAAACAAGCAGGCACCGGTCAAGCATGACTTTGGCGGGCACTTTGACAGCAATGGGGGTCCCCAGCTCGTGGGGAACATTATTAGTACGAGCGGCGGCCCAATCAATATCGGTGTCAACCTTGGTACGTCTTATTTACAGAGATCTCTACGAAATAGAAACTAATACGCACTCTATATAGATGATAAGCTCCCAGCGAAGATCTGCGAGCTGCCTAACTTTCTCCTCTCCCCGTATTTTACCGGTCGCGGTAATGAGCTGCAACAGATTGAACGCGTATTCAGTAGCTCCTCTGGCGACCTACCCCAACGCTGCGTTATCCATGGCATGCCGGGAGTCGGAAAGACCCAGCTGGCCTTGAAGTTTGCGACGCTTGCCTTCCAGAACGGTCAATATCCTCATGTGTTCTGGGTGTCCGCCGTGTCGGTGGACAAGTTGACTCAGGATGTCTCTAAAGTGGTGGATCTTCTTCGTCTCCCAGGACGGCACACGCAGAATCAAGCCAGCAGACTTACTGCGGCGCGAGCGTGGTTGGAAGATTCGACGGTAGCGAAGAGCTGGCTGGTCATTCTGGACAACGTGAGCGAGGAGACGGCTATAACAACACTTCGTGATTTCCTTCCACGACATAATTACGGAGGCAGGATCCTTATAACGACTCGGACAGCTACTGTTGCGGAGAGATATACTGCTTCAGGGGGATCACCTCAGTTGGCTTTGCAAACCCCCCGGATAGACGATGCTATAGCGATGCTCTCAGCTGGAGCAAAACTGGAGCGAGAGGGTCGGAAGGAGGCGAGCTGTACGGATCTTGAGCGTCTCGTCCGGTCGGTCGGAAACCTCCCGCTAGCAATTGATCAGGCGGCATCTTATATAAGAGAAACTGGGAGTAGCCCGCAGAAGGTCCTGGACGTATATATAAGTAATGAAGCCCCGGAGGTAAGCGAAAAAGACGGCGAGCAATCGGAAGTAGTTGCAGACTGACGAGGATACAGATACTTTCATGGGAAAACGATCTTTCACGGCACGAGGAGAAATCGGTAGTGGCTATTTTCACGCCGGCTCTGAATAAGATTCAACAGACTGCACCGGATGCTGTAACCCTCCTACGAGTTCTTTGCTTCTGCGATCCTGAAGGTATCCCTATCAGCATCTTTACGCAAGGATGCAACGCTCTCTACCAAGAAAGTCGACACAGATTATCTAAAGAACGAGCAGTCGATAGTCTTAAATCTACTAAAGGCTTACGACATTCCTTGAGACGGGTATATAGCGTCCTACCCCAGAGGAACCGGAATGATACGGTCAAAGCACAAAACGGTGGAAAGCTTGAAGCCGTTAGAGGCTTGTTCCAGTCTCCTTTACGCCTTTCTAAAGCAATCCAAGAGGTTCAGCGGCTCTCTTTAGCGGCTCAGGTATTAGAGGGTACCGACCGTATTATACGGATCCATGATCTCGTCCACCTCCTACTGCGGGCGAAGCTCATGACGAATACGGAACGAGGGCAATGGCTCGAGATCGCTATCGAGGTTGTATACAAAGCATTTGAAGGCATTAGTGATCGCAGATCTCCACAGAACTGGAGCTAATGTAGCCGGTTCATCAGCTATATCGAATCGCTAGAGAAGTTTATAGAACAGTATAGGCTTGAGAGTAATAAGCTCTTGGATGCGAGTACATGGGCTGCGGTATATTTAGATACATGTGGGCTCTACGAGAAAGCAGCAGCCTTAAACGAGCGGACACTCGAGCAGAAGGAACAGATCTTAGGCAAGAAGCATCCATCTACGCTGACGAGCATGGGCAACCTGGCTCTGGTGTTAGGGTGTCAGGGCAAGTATGAAGAGGCGGAGCGGATACATCGACAAACGCTGGCCTTGAGGGAAACAGTGCTGGGCAAGAAGTATCCAGATACGCTGACGAGCATGGGCAACCTGGCTCTGGTGTTGGACCGTCAGGGCAAGTATGAAGAGGCGGAGCGGATACATCGACAAGAGCTGGCCTTGTGCGAAACAGTACTGGGCAAGAAGCATCCAGATACGCTGACGAGCATGGGCAACCTGGCGCTAGTGTTGGATGGTCAGGGCAAGTATGAAGAGGCGGAGCGGATACATCGACAAACGCTGGCCTTGTGCGAAACAGTACTGGGCAAGAAGCATCCAGATACGCTGACGAGCATGGGCAACCTGGCTCGGGTATTGGACCGTCAGGGCAAGTATGAAGAGGCGGAGCGGATACATCGACAAACGCTGGCCTTATGCGAAGCAGTGCTGGGCAAGAAGCATCCATTGACGCTGACGAGTGCTTATTCCCTTGCGTATCTGCTGCACCAGAACAAGCAGTACAAAGATGCAGAACCGTTATATGACCGAGCATGCGCTGGATACAAGAAGACGCTTGGAGACAGCCATCCGACTAGCAGAGCATGTTTGCGGCATTACTCGTTGATGCGTGAGGAAGAGAATAGCAATCGCTGGAGAATGCTTAAGTAGCGGGAAGGCGCCGGCGGAGGGACCAACCATTCCCGCAAGCGCGCAAAGCTCCTGTTGCTAATTACTACGAAGAAACAGAAATCTCATAATATGCGATGGAGCTCTACGGTATCATGAGGTTTTCATACGGTCCAGCCTTGTACCAAAAGATCTTGGCCATTCTTCGGACGGTTGGATGTTGTGCGAGACGTACTTTTCTGGCATTCCTCAAAGTAGCGTTATTGGCTTATGCGTTATGCAAATTATATCGGACTGTCTCTCACTTAAGAAAAGAGATAATATGAGCTTTTGTCTTTCAACGGAAGCCTCGAACAACACGCTGTTTTCAGCCAAAAATTCCAGCGTTTTCACGAATTGCACACACATACAGATTGCAATTAATGAAGCGTAAATCAACCGCGTCCAATATAAATTTCAAATTCAAAACCCGTGATGGCACGAGGAACTTCTCAGCATCTTTCAGCCGTCCTTTAATTATCGAATTCCAGTGGATATGGCGTGCACGAGGCTTTAGAAGCTAAAGTATCTGAGCCAAATTTCATTCACCACGCAGGAATAGGGTTTCAGAGGGCTTGCGGGCCTGTGTAGTAATAAAGTCGGGGCGTGCGCAAAATTTCAAAAGATAGCTCTGCACGCCTCTGTAGCGGGAACAGCCATCACAGGGCATGACGAGCGAGACAGAGAGACACCAAAGGCCGGTCCCTACCTCTAATAGTTCGCATGTCTGTACGACCATTGCGCTGAAAGTGCGACGATAAATAAACGCTCTCATTAATACTTAGTTAAACAGTACAGGACGCGAAGCCCGCGCGAGCCTGCCTCAGATCAATTCAAGCTCCATTACTCGTGCGGCAGTCTCATCTTCCGTATCCTCCACTACCACATCTGCGCCACCGGGGCTCTCCACGGTTCTGGCACAATTTCATCGACCTCAACCTGCGCTTTGCTCATTCGCGCAACTTTGGCCTTTGGCTCTGACGCACCTGCTTCTTCCGGACTCTTACGCTTCTGACCCCGTTTTCCCTTGCCCGCGGTGGCGACTTTCGTGACCTCTTTCGCACCCTTCTTAGCCTCTTTCGCAGACTCTTTCACAGCACGCTCCGCTCGTGCCTTCTCAAGGTCCTCATAGCTCATCACCCTCGCCTTCCCAAGAATCTCTGATCTCGTCGATCGGCGAACTTTGCCTTCGTCGTTGATGTTGGTCAAGAACTGATTTCGATCCTCAAGGAGAGCATTCTTGGCAAGAAATGTCTGGGCGGCAGAGGTGACCTTCTGTTGGAGCCTCTCTTTATGCTGTCTGCTCGTCTCATCATCAGAAACCTGTTTGATCAAATTAAGTAGCGACGTCAGAGCATCTGCTGACACCGGCGTCACAGGCATTGGCAGTGCTTCGTATTGCGGACAAGACCCCTCCCTCACCTCATCGACTTTCGGTATGGTGAATTCAGTAGGGGGCTTTGGCGTATCTGCGAGAACTCTGTCAGGGTTGAATGGGAACAACCCGCTACCTAGTTATATATAAGCCACCACACTGAGATGGGGTACAGTGTAGTATTTTGGTCTAGTGGTCAATATTTAATCTACCTCTCCATCCTGCGAGAATGTTCTTCTTGGTGAGCGTTCTTTCCCTTGCAGGGCTATACAGATAAGTGAAATGCTGCTTGCCGATTATATTTACACCTCCTCGCTCCATTCGTTTAACCTGTTCGCGATAGGCTGCTTTCAGCGGGCTGAATACTGCGACGTCACAGGGTTGGAGCTTGTGGGAGGTGTGAGAGGGCATACGGCATAGTATGATGTTGTTCTTGAAATAAAACTCCAAGACCTCGAGAGTCTCGTGCGTCCCGGAGCCGTCCCAGATCAGTATCCGTGATTTCTTGTTGGCCCGTACCTTGGTTTAGGGATCAAACACACGTATAAGCCACTGCAGGCTGATATAGGAGTCTGTAAATCCAGATTCAGAGCACGCATAGAGCCATCCAGGGGTGGGATACGTAGTCCAATTATTTCTATGGGTCGTGGCTGGCCAGATTATCATGGGTTTGAGACACCTACCGTCGGCGGAAATACATTCAATAGCAGTTACCATCGTCCGCTTTACGCGCGCACCTCTATAGCCTCGCGTGTCATCCTTACCGACAAGGACTTTAACGGAGTTGAGCATGCTCAGCATGATCCCCGTCTCGTCCATGTTATAGACATTCTCCGCCAGAATAGCCGGGTTTTGTAATTCCTTACCGATTACCTCAAACCAGTGCGTGACCTTATCATAGATATTGTACCGGTTCCAGTCCTGCGGCCTGGCTTTTCTTGCTATAAGCTCTGGACGGCGTCTCTCGAGTGCCTTAGCCCAGTTCACGCCCGGAGGCTTAAGAGCTCTGTCTGCCGGGGGCCGCTGGCGCGTGGCACTGAGCGCTATTGAAGTTATATACTTCATTCGCACGGGTTGTCCAAGATCCTTCATTTATAATAAGAACTCCACGACAGCGTTCTCTTCGCATAGAGTGAGGTACTATTGGCTCGGGGCCTTCTCTTCTTTCGACCGTCGTCCGCGTGCACGATGAAGGAGGGTAGAGAGAGCGACTTCGCCATGTTCTGCTCGGGAAGCGTACGTATCAGGCACGCCAGGTGGGAGGTCTAGCGCCAGTACTTGACTGGCTCTGTCCATATTAGCTTACCATAGTGACTGTAATAACAAGGCAAGGGAACAAGTCAGAGGCAGTGGCTCCAGGCAGCAATTCTAGGCAACAGTCAAACGTGGAAGAGGCTCCGGTGCGGCCTAACGAATGAATTTCATTGTGCTGTGAGATCCGGAAGACAAATGCAGAACACTGAATCCACACGCTATTCTTTCTCGGCAACATGACATTGCCATCGGACCGGCAAAGTACAGCACAAAGGACCAAACCCCCATAGCTACAAAAGATGCTGCCGGTAGCTCGTCGCACATGTCTAGGTGTCGCAAGCTAGTGCTAGATGGATTCAAGATGCTCTGCGGCAGCGCGGAGTGGCCGTCGTCCCTGTGCTGGAATGTCGTAGGGTTTCCTACCAGAGCATGCGCTGGCACGCTCGGATAGCTGGGCTCGTCAGACGAGCCCGGTCACAAGCTTACCAGCCACAGGATCGGCTTGGCTAGCTTACATAGGTTAAATTACATAATGTTTAAAACGTTTAGGGGCCGTTCTGCACGAACCGGGATCGTGCCGCTTTGATTAGAAGGTCCCAATCAGCATGTGATGTTGGATGATTTAGGGGCGCCACAGCCGCTACAAGGCTGACAATGACTTCTTATTATCGTAGTCAGGCTCGAAGACTCAAATAAGACCCTTTTATTAACATTAGGAGTTATAAAGGCTCGGTGGTAGAGCTATGGTAGAGGTGTTCTGCCACGTAATAAAATGAGGCTTTCCGCAAAACAGGTAAGAAGGCGATAATGAGATTGGTAATTTTCCCAGTTGCGTGCGTTAAGAGGGTCAGGAATAGCGATACTATGCAACTCAGATGGGAATTATGTAAACATCAAGACGTAGGCGGAAATCTGTTGCCCCGAAGTCTAAGTACCTATTAATTTTCTCGCCACGCCGTGATTCTCGCGACATAGTAAGGGATGTTAGTCTCCGAGGATGCAGACCAGGGGTATTTATTAGGGCTGCAAGGACCTCGCTCTTTGTCGACTTCGACCTTTTTTTTTAGGAATCTAACTGTAGTAATCTACAATCTGATCTGCTTAAGGACTATACTAAAATTCAACATTAGACTTAGGACTTACTCGTATGAAAAATTATGAGCGTTACTAGGGCTTCAGATAATTATCAATCCACGCCTATAATTTCTTGTCCGTAATAAAGATATTACTATTATCTCTAATCCCGTAAGCTATAAGTTTATTATAACGTAAAGACTACTAATATACTAAAGTCAGCTTTCTTGTAATTACTAGTCTCTATACATCGTCACGAAAATATTCCGTCTCCAGTCTAGCTACTTGCTCTGCTATCTAGTTATCCTCCTCTAATTCGTTATATAATGTTATATACTACTGCGAAGACTACCTTAAATGTAAGAAGTCCAAGATATCTTAATCATAATTTCTAACACACTCTTAAAGGGCTGTAAAAAGATGATAATCCATAGTAGAATTAAAGTTTAATATACGAGAGAGTAGCTACGTCGGACGACTATAGCTTAGTATCTGAGATAAGGTAATCTCATTTTCGATATTTTCGCGTGGTGTATTCTCTTGAAGTGCGGATCGAAATCCCACTTCAAACGCGGGTAAAAGTAACACATCAACTTCATATCGTGACTGCGGTAGACCAGGGGCGGTGAGGAGTATAGATAACGGCATAGAAGAACAGAATGCCTGGTTAATTATACATGTAATGCTGAAATCTTTATTAACAAAGATATTATCGACGCTAAAGTCAGGATAATAGATTAAGAACCGGTATTTACGGTCGTTTAATAGGGTATTTAACCCATCGTTCGTCCGCCTTTTAATAATTTCCGAAAGTACCTCCTAACAATAACATAGTCGGACCTATTTACTGAACCATCAATCTTAGACTACACAGTAACGAAGTCACTCCATCTATCTAACGCTTTCCGAAATCCAGTATAGTCATTGTACTCGCTTCGCGCGGGGATAGGCGCAAAGAAGCAGTGATGACCTAATTGAAGATATTTCACATGTTCCAAGAATGCCGAGACATGAGCCTCGTAATAGTCCCTCTCAGATTTGAAAGGTCCGCGATTGATATCTCCAAGTGAATGTCGTTCATTCAGTAGTAGGCCACGGGATAGACAGGTCTTGATATGAAATTCTCCGTCTTCCTCAAAAATTGATCCAGCCTTGTCGAAACAAAGTCGAGATAGTTGCCATGTAATAACTCCTAGCTGGAACATAATTTTTATCTTTTGTGCTTGGGACACCTTGGGCTTATTTTGCTCAGAGTCCTTCCATATGCGCTGTAGAGGCGAGCCGTGAGCTTTACTCATGAGGATACAAGGGATACCGATATCGTTATCCCTGGAACAACTATTTGATCATCAGCCCGTTCCGAAACCGAATGAGGACAATGGTCTACCTGTATGCAAAGACTTCAGGAACGGGGATTGTACTGTTGGCCCTGATGTACATAAGGGTAGAGGCTTCACTAGCCAACAGCGAAAGGTTCGTTTCGTCGGACTTGATTCCACCGTCATTGCGTGGGGAACGGAGTACCCACTCCACCCCGTCAATGAATGAGATCAGGATTGTCCAGTTGAAGCTACCGGTTGCAGGAATCTAAGCAGTGTCGCAGAAGTAGCTTTGCCCTCCGCGCAGCTTGCTCACCAAACTGCAAAGAGCGAATTGATTAAAGTCTGCATATCTGAAAATGCTTGCGGGTTCACACGCCGATGGCATGACGCATAGCGTTGGTTCAGTGCGCTGAGAGGTGGACGATAAAGTGGAGAGAGTTCAAGGTGGTGTTTGTACATAGTAAAAGCAGGAGGCTGAGGCAAGTGTTAGGAATGCGCATCTAGCCCCATCTATGCTAGCGTCTTGGCATGGATCATGTGGATATCCTAGCCTTTGTGGGCCATCCAATAAGACGGTACCCGAGGGTGGGCTGGGTGACACGTCACCCTTGGCACAGCCTCCAACACCCCTACTAGTGCGATCCTCATTTTCACAAGGCGGCATGCACCCTTTTCTCTATTAGGGGTGATCTCAACGTAGATTCTTCACCTCTTGGCAGAAGGGCTTATTTTCAACGGTTTTCAATGATTCCGGGAAGGTCGACTAGCGTGAGTTGCGGCCGTGAAGGACCTTCAATCTCGATACTTAAGACATCCCTCGCGAACGCTCGCGTGCTCGAGTCCGATCTGGCAGTATCGTCGATGCCCATGGTCACCATAGCCTCGGCCATGACACGAGGGAGCTCATCGAAACTGGTGATTGATTCCGCGAACGACTTGATCGACTCCTGTTCACTAGCCGGCCGGTCAGGGTCAGGGATCACTTTGATGGTGAGCGAGTTCGAGGAGGCTCGATGTAATATGATCTCCGTTGCAAATCGAGTGCAAAGGTTGTCGTTTCTCGGGAACGAGATCTCCGTGAGAGCTTCGAGGACCGAGCTCTTCCCAGCGGATTGCTCCCCACAGACCACAAGCTGAAGAAGCGAGAGAACGCTTTCGAGACCGCATTTGCGCAGCTGGGCGACAATGTCAAGGACCTCTCGTTGGTCTTTGGTCTGAAGAGATTCGAGAGACGTGGTTGTATCCAGATCTTCCTCGGGAGTATCCATTGGGCTTCGACAAGTGCTATACGAAGAGCTCCTAAAAACAGCAGAGGACTTTCAGAGGTCGAGAGAGCATTGCCTTGTAATGGACCGAAAGCTTCTACTTCGCTCGTAAGCCCTCCGAAAGGCGACCGAGAGGCAAAAGAGAAGGAAGCAAAAAGAGCAGGGACGCGTATATAGCGGGAAAGCTAAGTAAGGTGTTGCAAGTGCAACCCCTGAGATGATTTCTCTATCACAGTTGTTCTGGCGTTAGATATAGACACAAGAAGTGTTTAGTATTACTCCGAAGGCCTTCCCAGGCCGGCTAATATTACGCTCTTTCTTTCGGTTTGTTATGGTTTCGCCATACATACCATACTCTGATCAGTCGTTCCTATATATTCAATCCTTTGCTCATATACCGCGGACGCTCTCTGGTAGAACTCCTGTCTTTAACCATCTAGCCATGCTCTACCCATAAGCGCTCGAAGACTAACGCGCTAGAGTTGCCAAGTAATGAAAGGTATGAATAATGGATGATATTATTGGATGATGATGAGTAGTATTGTTGACTACTAATAGATGTGGTTGATTAATTGTACAGAGAAACACTGCAAAGAACACGCATGAAATCTCTTCTAGTTTGCCAAGGCCTAGTCACGGGATGATTCACGTGACATACCGAAGTTGACCCGGCCTGAAATCCAACACCAAGCAGTGATATTAGCGTATTTCAAATGACGTCTACATCGAACTACGAGGACTGAGATCTCCTATGGTATTTTGATCTGTCACTATTACCTTTGCTATCTTCGCAGCAGCTATGACAATATTTGAATAATCTCCCTTTGCACTGCTCGCCAGTATGCAAAAGACACGTGACAAAGATGCTCTAAGAGCGTGTGGATCATGCCGAACGCGAAAGATCAGATGTATACTACCTTTATCTAGCGGCCCACGCGTTTGTCAACCCTGCGCCCTTTCCGACCGGGAATGCATCTTCACGGAGCCTTCGCGAAAACGTCAGCGTAAACGAACTGATGCGAGGGTTACCGAGCTCGAAGAGCAAGTCAAGGCCTTGAGCGCGGCAGTGGACCGACAAAATTTGCCCGCGTTGAGCACGAGTGCTGAGGACTACGATTACAGCGGAGATACCATACAGCGGCAGGACAATGCAGGACAAGTTGACCAAATTCCCTGGCATGGTAGCCTTTCTAGTTCGAACACTGCGCCGCCAGGTGCCCAGGACACCTACCAATATCCGCTGGCGGCACCATGTTCGAGCACGCCCAGAACGTCCGGAGAAATTGCTATCGACTTGAGTGAAAACCCAGCGCTGACTCAAATTGGAGACGTGATCGATCGTGGATTGATCTCGATGGAGGAGGCGTCACGCCTCTTGAGGCGATACATGGTTGATCTTGTTCAACATTTCCCTGTAGTTCCCTTGCCCGAAGGTATCACGCTTATTGAGATGCGAGAAAAAAGGCCCATTCTCTTGCTATCCGTCCTTGCCGCCGCGGCTGGTGCATCTAATGTCGACCTAAATATGCGGCTCAATCTTGAGATTCAACAAACCTATGCTGACCTCGTGGCCATGAAGGGTGAAAAATCGCTCGAACTGGTGCAGTCGATACTGGTCACCATTACATGGTATTGCCCACCTGATAGATTTGACCAATTGAAGTTCTATCAGTATCTACACATGGCTTGGTCTATGGCTTTGGACATCGGACTTGACAAGGATCTGTGTATGCTCTCGGCCGCAACACAGGGTGAACAAATGCCAAGCTCTGATCGCCTTGTCTGCGGATTGATTGATGGCCGACGGTCTCTGCTGTCGTGCTATCTCATGTGTTGCATGGCATCCGTTGCCCTTCGTCGTCCGAACATGGTACGCTTCTCTACGTTGATGGCGGAGTGTGTGGATCTGCTTGAGGCATCAGCCGACGCTGTTACGACAGATCGCAGGTTGTGCGCATGGGTGCGACTCCAATGCATCATGGAGCAGTGCGCTGCGATCTGCTCGATGGATGATCCTAGCAAAGTTTTCAGCCTTGAGGAATCTCGTGTCCGTCATATGATGAAAAGCTTCGAGAAGCAGATCAGAGATTGGAAAGAGGACCTCGCCCCCGGGATTATGAACGAGTCATTGATGATCTTTTACCATGTCAATATTATCTATCTGTATGAGATGGTAATGTACGTCGACCACGACCCCGAGGACTTCAGGCCACCGTTTGTGGTCAAGAGGGTTGTGAACAAGGAAGATAGAAGTAAGCTGCCTCCGGCCTATATCGATGCAGTCTCCACGATACATTCATCAACGCAAGCGTTGTTGGACGCCTTCCTCTGTCTGGATATGGATGGTCTCCGGGCTCTACCTATTGTCAGCTACGTTCGTGTGACATATAGTGTCGTTGTCCTCATTAAGCTGTCGTTATCGGCGATGGCTGCTAACAATCCACTCGGGCAATTGTTGGACGCCTGGAATATTCAAGCCACGGCGTATCAAGACAAGGTCATAACTCATCTTGCCCGCGCTATTGGCTCCAATAGATTTCGAGTCGCAGGCAAATTTTTCATGGTTGTTTTGAAGCTCAAGTCTTGGTATGTCCAGCATGCTGTGCTATTTGACCCCCTAGTCAACAGCGAGGAGCAGATCAAGCCATGCGAATTCTTGGGACCTGAACACGATCCGTACGTCACGCTCCCAATATCCGAAGACCAAACTTCCCACCGATCTGAAGGCGTAGATTCGCTTTCATGTCGATCACATACGGGCATATCGCTTCCGCAGCATTCTTCCGTGACAAAGCCCGCAGAATTTGCGGGCGACTGGTTGATACCTCCGATCCACCTTGATCTATCACTGGTAGACATGCGCGGCTTGGAGTCAGAAGGCATACTTGACATGTTGCCCGAGCTTGGGATGGACCCCCATTCATACTTGTGATCTGGACAGGGTCTTTCGATTCGGGCCTGGTAATATGGCCGCCCGAGCATGGCGCGAGATGTGAGGCGGACTTCCGAGCTCCGATCTGCCAAGTCAGGGAAACTCTAATTCTCATGTTTCGAGGTGGCAGGCAGCGAGCATAGTGCATTTATCTTCTGACTTCTTGTGGTTAGCTTCGGGCCTTAATCATCATTGTATCCCCGGTCAGCAGAAGTCTGACATACAATGCATCTTGTCGCTGGTTGACTCAAGGATTATTTAAAAGCTTGACTCTCTACAAACGCGGCATTCATTGAACCTCCATATTGTGTTCACCATATTGCAATTCGAGCCCTTCAAAGAAGCCTCTTCACGTCGTTACTCTTTTCGTCACTTCAGGTCGTGACCTCTTTAAGACACGTTTAATATACTTTCAACAGCTAGTGTCATCATGCCTACCAATGGAGGGTACCTAGACCCTAACAGGCCTGATCCTTTGGGACCTCATGACGCGAATGTCATCATTTACGGGTGCGTACTGCAGACATTGCAAATATTGGAATACTCATTAACAGTCACCTTACAGCTACGTGCCTAGCATTGCTCTATGCGCACTGGGCATAGCCCTGTTCGCCCTCGCCTCTGGTGCACATGGATACCAAGTCTTCCGATATCGCGTCTGGTCCTTCCTCCCGCTCTCACTGGCCTGCTTTATGGAGATTATTGGCTACATCTTTCGCGCCCTGTCGTCCGTCAAAGATCCATATATGATTACATACTTTGTTGTACAATACTTTTTCATTGTGGTGGCCCCCGTTCTCATTTCGGCCAGCCTCTATGTCTGTCTTGTGAAGTTGATCAGATGGTCCGATACCATTGGTGTTGATATGCGATCACGATACTTTCTGCGACCAAAGCTGCTCCTTTGGATATTCATCACTGCCGACGTCGTAACCTCTATCATTCAGGTAGCTGGGGCGGCCATGATTGGCGTGGCTGAATCGAACGGAAGAAGCCCAACAACGGCGAACGATATCCTCTTGGCCGGTCTCGCCGTCCAGACTTGTGCCTTCGTCGCTTTTCAGATCCTGTACGCCAAGCTTGCGTTCCTACTGATTCGGGACGCCAAAGCGCGGATCCACGTTAAAGGCAAACAGCCATTGCTGCTGGCTATAGGGGCGGCGAGCATTCTGGTCCTACTGCGAACAGTCTTTCGGTTGGCTGAAACCTCGGAAGGGGTGTTTGGGTATGCTAGCTCACGAGAGGTTTTCTTTGGTTGCTTGGAATTTGCGCCCATTGTTGTCGCAGTTTGGCTGCTTGCCATCTGGCATCCTGTCCGATCGTTACGTGAAACGGACCCTTCGGCTCCGGGCCCCATGACTACAAGCGAGATGGCGGAACCGTAGACGGGTCAGGGGATGGTCTTTTGCTAAAGGGCGCATTTGGGCCTGGTGTCTTGACTGTTGACACGCGTGCGCCATTGGATAGATAAGATTGAGTTGAACGAAATGCCAGTGATGACTGTCCTGTAAGAATTGACCACTATCTAAAGTCCCTCCACGAGTTCTGGTCTCTGTTTATTTTCTATGACCTCCTCAGCGCGCTGGTAATCGGTCTCGGGAGAGCTGCGTTCGAGCCTATATCATGAGGCTATCATGGCCGTGCCTAATAGACTAGGGAGAGCGAAGGCACTGAAATAAGGATGTTCTGTGGCAATCGCAGGCAGTGCCTTCGCCTGTTCGGGATCGTTCTGACCCTCTTTTGCAGCACTGTTAACGCCGATAAAGCCGAAAGATTGAAAAATCGGGCCAGATTGCCACTTCCTTCTCTAATTTTAATTTTAGTTGGCAAAACGATAGTTGCGACCTGTGCAGCTATCCCAGTCAAGAATGAAGCTTATAAAGCTGTCAGTTAGTGACTGCGCATGCCGGCCTCATGTTGCAGACCTTATCGTTAGTACAGCTTAGTCCTAGGGTGGTGAAGGCTTCTGGATTTCTGCCCTGTCGGCCTCATCGGCGTCAATAGTGGTGCAACAAGGGGTTCTGGTGCAGAAGGGGTTCAGAACGAGTAGTGATGACGTGCAGCGTTGTTTCGGGAGCTAGAAGTGACGTATTATGCTTGGCCTTGCAGAGCATAACAGATTCGCCTATTTTTCATAATGTACATAGTAATAGACCATAAAAGAGCTTCGGCGCTAACAGGGCTCCGTCGACCACTTACTTGACGGCGGGTCCATAATGCACTAACGCAGTGAACGCGGAACTCTAACATGTTTCTCGGCCACGGAGGTTGATGTTTCCCGGCGCTACTCTACGGGGCCAGATGCTTTATCGATCGCTGTGAATCATGTTGGTCCACACACTGGGGGAGACGGTGGAAACAATTTGTCAACTACGCTGCAATGTGGTTAAGATGGTATTTGTCGTCGGCTGTGCTTCTGTGAGATTGCTTGGCTAGCTTTCTCTCCCATTACGCCCGGTCCGGACATGTATCTGCATGAATCATTGGGATTGCTTAAAAGCGTGTTGATGTCCGGCTTTGGGACAAAGCATCCTCGAACCTATCTACATTAACATGTTACTCCTTCGCCAGATTGGTACCTTGACCAGGAAGAACTTACTCATTGTTTTGTTTCGCCGCAGAATATCAACGCCAGTCCGAGCTCTCCTCCTGCCTGTTGTCCTTGCCTGGTTCTTGACATATGCGCGTAATATTTTCGTTCCGCCGTCGACTTATGGCATTGGCAACCCCCGGCCACTGGTTTCATTACCGGATTCACTGGCCTTGGCCAGCGAAGGTCGGAATATCTTGGCCTTGGTAGACAATGGTTTTACAGGTGGTCTAATCGGTCATGTGGTTGGTCAAATTGCAATGACCGCTAGAGAACATGCTGGGACAAATGTGCGCATTCTCTCAAACGAGGCTGATCTCCTCACTATATGTAAAAGCTCTTTGCGCGGTGCCTCAGCCTGCATCGCGAGCGCTGTTTTTCACTCATCGCCCACTGAAGGCCCGGATGGCCAGTGGAACTATACTCTGCGCGCTGACGGAGCTCTGGGGACCAAGATCGATACAACGTCTTCGACCAACGATCCCAACGTTTACATTCTTCCTCTTCAACACGCGATCGACTCCGCTATCGCCTCCAGCAGTGGCGCCGTTGATGTCAATTCCTTTGACCCCATTCTTGAGTATACCTTTACCTCGCTTACCCAGGCACAACGCGCCGATCAGATTCGTATCAGCTACATGAAGGCCATTGTCCAGATCATCGCTGTCGCCTTCTTCATAACCATGTGCGGTGTCACTTTTCATTTGACCGGCCTGATGGTGAGTTCGAGCTCAGCCCGATGCCCTCCAACAGTTGACATAAAATATCATAGGCCTCAGAACGGGAATCTCAGATGTCTCAATTGATCGAATGCATGATGCCGAACATTCGTCGATGGGAACCCCAGGTAATTCCCCAGAAGGACTCAACACGTTTCGAATTTCAGCTCGTTGACGATCAATAAGGCGGCAAGGCTTCTGAGCTACCACTTATCCTTCTCTATCATCTACTTTCCAGGCTGGCTGGGGATTGGCCTTGTGCTGGCTTTTTTGGTCTTCGTGAAGTCAAATATCGCTATTCTCATCGTCTCACACCTTTTGGCCGGACTCTCGCTCACCTCTTTCTCTATCTTCGGCGCATCCTTTTTCAGGAAGGCTCAGCTAAGCGGGATCATCCTCGTCATTGTCTCACTATCACTCGCCGTTGTGGCACAATTTGTCGTCCCGAGTACAGGAGCAGGTTATGTTTTTTCCCCTCACAAAGTCTGTCAAAAAGCAATGCTTACCGTATTGAAGTTGTCATCTTGAGCTTGCTTTTTCCGCCCATGACGTACACCTTTCTCATCCTCCTCATGGCGCAACACGAGATGCGAGGTACTGGTATCAACCTCCTAAGGGCTGACCCCGACAATCCTTGGGCCGTACGTGGTCTGATCTTGTTGATCTTCTTCGTCGCCCAGATTGTGGTTTTCCCAATTTTGGGAGCCCTTGTGGAGCGCCGGCTTTATAGTGAATCCAATGCCAGACGGCCTTTACTCAACGACGATGCGCCAGTCGCTGTGCAGCTCCAAGGTTTCACAAAGCGCTACGCACCAAACTGGTTTGCTCGAGTGGTCCGCCGAAAGAAAGACGAGGTTGTCGCTGTCAATGAGCTGAACCTCGAGATACTCTCAGGCCAGATTATGGTCTTGTTGGGTGCTAATGGCAGGTGAGCTTTGCACGGGACCAAGTCTTTACACGCCCATACTAATTGAATGCACTCACAGTGGTAAATCCACCACTCTTACCGCGATCGCAGGCTTGACCGCTGCCACCACTGGCACGATCGCATTTAGCGCAGGCCAAGGCGTTGGCTTTTGTCCACAGGGGAACGTGCTTCTTGAACTGTGCACGGTCGAAGAGAATGTTGGTATCTTTAATCGCTTGAAATCCTCTGGCAGAATGGACTCAAAAGCCGAGATTCATGAGTTGATCAGATCGTGTGATCTGGATAAAAAGATCGGAGCTCGAATCAGCTCGTTGTCGGGAGGCCAGATGAGAAAGCTTCAGCTTTGTTTGATGTTCACAGGTGGGACCCAGATATGCTTGGTCGACGAATGCAGTAGTGGCGTCGACACTCTGGCTCGTCGTTCTCTACAAAATATCTTGCTGCGTGAGAGGAGTCGATCAAATCGCACGATCATTTTGACCACACATTTTCTTGACGAGGCGGATGCGCTATCGGACCGTATCGCTATCTTGTCGAATGGAACTCTTCGGGCAGAGGGGACCGCTCCTGAGATCAAGAGTTCTTTCGGGGCCCGTTATCGTATCCACGTCCACCGCACGGCCCATACCAAAAGCGTGCCTTCATTCGCCGGCGCAATCCGGCAGGACATCCACGATCGAACAATCCTGACTGTGCCAGGCTCGGCCCAAGTCGCGGATCTCCTCACCATACTCGAATCGCAGGGCTTTTCGGATTGCGGCATCGATGGCCCAACAATCGAAGACGTGTTTATGGGGATAGCTGACGAGATGAAAGACACCTCCACAAGTCCCAAGGACTTCCCGACCGTGATTGACAGCACTGACAAGCCCATGTCCATCCTAACGGATAATTCTCGAAGACCCGTTGCCCTAGAGAAAGCCGCCCTCGACCTACATGGAGGTAACTACGTCAACCTCTTCGAGCAATGGCTCATTTTGTTTCGAAAACGGGCGACCATCTTTCGACGTAATCCGGTGCCAAATATGCTCGTACTATTCCTCCCAATTGTTGCCACAATCTTAACAGCATTGTTCTTACGGGGCTTTCAAAGAACAGGTTGCTCGCCCGGTGCCAGAGTAACTAGTCCACCCGTCAGGGCTCTGGCGACCCAGACAAACTATAGCTTCCTCGTCGGCCCATCGTCGCGATTTTCTGTGGAAGTAATCGGACGAATCGCATCAACACTGCCCAGCAGGGTCTCCGATACAACAAAAAACGCTACCAGGCAGACCTTGACTTCTTCCCTACGAATGGTAGAAAGCCAGTCAGATTTCGATACTTACCTTCACCAAAGATTTAGCAGCCTGACTCCTGGGGGATTTTATATTGGAGGCCAGGGCTTTTCGGCTACGCTCATATATCGTGGGGATGGTGATGTCTCTCTTGCTGCCATCTCGCAAAATGCACTGAACAATGTCCTGTTTAATCAGTCGGTTGCGACTCAGTATCAGCCCTTTGCAGCTCCATTGAAGGCAGATGGAAGCAACACCCTACAATTTTGTGTCTATCTTGGTCTATCGATGGCTGTCTATCCAGCCTTTTTCGCCCTGTACCCATGTACAGAACGACTCAAGAAGGTGAGGGCATTGCAATATAGCAATGGAGTTCGCGCAGTTCCGCTTTGGCTGGCGCACGTTGTGTGGGATTTCCTGTTTGTACTGGCTGGCGCTGTCATCTCCATTGTCATCCTGAGTACCTCCACCAATGCCTGGTACCATCTCGAATATCTCTTCGTGGTCTTCTGCCTATATGGCCTTGCGTCTGCATTATACAGCTATACTATCTCCTTATTCGCGCAGTCGCAGGTAGGTGACGTCCTTAATCCACTGAGAGCATCCACTGAATGGTTCTACCTAGTTGGCGGCATTTGCACTTTCGGCCGCTTCACAAGCCATCATGTTCCTGTTGACCATTGTCGCCTACATCAGTACTCTTACATTTTGTAGGTTCACTTTTTTGGACATCGCAATGGCGTGCTGTCTAACGGCCGCTAGCACCCGTAAATAAAACAAACCCCACTCTATTAGATCTATATTTCACTCGCGCATTGGTCTCACCATCAACTAACCTTGCGCGTGCATTATTCCTCTCCCTCAACATATACTCTATCCTTTGCAGAGATACGGAGATTGTGTCGTATCCAGGCGGTATTACAGTCTACGGAGGCCCTGTTCTTTATCTAGTCGGACAAGCCGTCGTTCTACTGACTATCATCATCTGGAGAGAGAGAGGTGGAACCTTCAGGAACCCCTTCCGCCTAAGTCATCCCCCTACCGCTTCAGGGGCAGACATTGAAGACGCTGCTGAAAAGGACGACGAAGTGGTTGCCGAACGCAACCGCGTTACTGAAACCACCACCGACCCTCTTCGCGTCCTCAATCTCTCAAAACATTTCTCCCGCATCTCCGCCGTCCAAAACATCTCTTTCAGCGTTTCCCTCGGGCAAGTTTTCGCGCTCCTCGGCCCCAACGGGGCCGGGAAATCCACCATCATCAACATGATTCGCGGCGAAATCGCACCCTCGAAGCCTACGAGAGGGATTACCAATCCTGAAATCACCGTTTCCGACACCTCCATCCTTACGAGCCGCACCGCTGCGCGGCAAAAACTTGGTGTCTGTCCGCAGTTCGACGCTCTAGATCAGATGACCGTGGTTGAGCACCTACGCTTCTACGCACGAATTCGTGGCCTCTCAGACGTGGACCATAATGTCTCTACCATCATTCGTGCAGTAGGTCTGCAGTCCTTTGAGACCCGCCTCGCCGCTAGACTCAGCGGCGGCAGCAAACGGAAGCTCTCCCTGGGCATCGCTCTTATGGGCAACCCTGCGGTGCTTCTGCTCGACGAGCCCTCCTCGGGCATGGATGTGGCCGCTAAACGCAACATGTGGCACACCCTCTCTGAGATTAGCCGTGACCGCTCCATACTTCTGACGACACACTCGATGGAGGAAGCGGATGCGTTGGGAGACAGGGTGGGGATCATGGCAACTAGGATGTTGGCATTGGGGACCAGTGACTATCTGAGACGCAAAATGGGAGATCTACTGCATGTCCACCTTTCAATGCAGAAATCGCAGAGCTCTGGATTTGAGAAGATCGACGTGGTGCTGAGGTAGATTGCAGATACTTTCCCAACCACTAGCACCGATGTGAAGACGTACTACGGTCAAGTGAGGTTCGCCGTGCAGACACACTTGAGACCGATTGCGCCAAAAGCGAATGAGGCGTTGGGTCAGGAGCAAGAAAAGGTGACCGCTGATGTTTTGGCGCAAAAACATAGCCTTGGGACATTGTTCTCTGCGCTTGAAAGCAATAAAGAAAGGCTGGGAATTGAGTATTACAGCGTTAACAAGACCACGTTCGATGATGTCTTTGTAAAAGTCGTAGAGCAGCATGATAGAGAGGAGGAGGGCGGAAAAGAAAAGAAGAAAGGAGAGGTTGGGAGGGAGGAGGAGGCTCGTAGCAGTGGAGTTGGGGTAAAAGCAGTACAATGGATTAGGAGACTTCGAAGGGATTAGTATTCTTGTTAGGTACTAGCTTTTACCAGGAACTCCTTTGCCTTTTCGGAGTTCTTCAATGCGTGTTCCCTCGGCTAGTACTTTCTCCCTACATTTTCTGTAATCAGGACGCTCTTTCAAGAGATAAGTCTCACTACTGCGTAATCCGTTATGGCTTCTTTGCTGCGATCTATATACCATCAAATGCAACTACGACTTCCTTTCCTCATTTAACATGGCACAACCGCACTCCTTTCCACTTGAAGTAAGATTCTAGTCAGTCTAAAAGTGGACTTGAATGCGGTCATGTTCATGTTAATTGTGTAGCAGAAGATGTAGTCACACTTGACAATATATTGATCACATGAAAGACCGAATGTTGCGTGGCTGTGTCCTGGTCGGGACTTTTGGTGCCTTTATAGCAACGACCTTTAACCAGTATCAAAGTTTGCTTGGGCAATCATACACGTCGAGGACCAGCGAAGCAAGATTCCAATGCCGAATTCAAGCCTTTCGCTTCCTGTATCTGAATCAGTCACCTTTTAAAATGACTCAGGGATGAAACATACTATCTCCACGCGTCCGAGTCAAAGTCAGTACCACACTCAAAACGAAAGCGGCGATATTGGAGGCGCAACTTAAAGTAACAAAAAAGGAAAGCCAAAGGACTATGTTTCGGCTCTCCCTGGCAGACTGCAAATACTGTCTGCATGCAGGTAATTTCATGTTGCAACCATGCATCGCTTTGCTCGGACACCATATATACTCAGCACGGTCAACTACGATGGACTAGAGAAATCGACTGTGATTGGCCATTACAAGGTGATGTGATTCGAAAGGCCGTCATCACCCTGACTGCCCTGACTGCCTAAATTCGTGTGTCAGGGCATATAGTGGCAAGTCGGGTCAGTGGGGTCACTCATGTCACTCAGGCGAGATTTGGAAGTCGCCAGGTCAATGAGGAGTCAGGGCAGTCAGGGCAGTCAGGGGAGTCAGGGGAGTCAGCGAATTTGGTTGACTCAACCCAGTAATAACTAAGATCGGGCCGGGCCATTCGACGATCCCAAACTCCACCTCCTCTATTAGATCCCCTGGCATTCGGAGCCCATCGTTCACGCTTTTATCTAAAAGATCTTGCCTGAATCGACGAGCGTGGTGAAACGAAACTTGCTGATTTTTAAAAGGGTTCTGGTACTTCCAAAGTGGGAATACCAAAGCATCGCGAATTAACCAACTATCCTTTGAATTTGATGGCCCAGAAAGCGGCGATATGGCGTGTAAAGGCAGGATCTATAGCGTTATCACATCGATCGTCAATTTTTCTAAGAACGTGCATCAGAAAGCTAGGCGGCTCTTGGCTCTTTCATTTCTTATAGCTCAGACCACTCTTTCAAGTCTTTCACCAAGTTTTCACGTCTTTCAATCCATCTCCCAACCATTCTTCCTTTCTCAGAATTCTGCCAGTATCACGCATGCGGTCCGAAGGATGGCGAAAGCGTTTGGATTCAGATCGCGCTTAGAGGTCAAGAACATTCTGATTGATACAATTTGGCATCTTTCCGTTACTATGTCGGTCAAAGACCCATTTCCGTCGGAAGTTGACTGTCACCAAGTCTCCTACTGGCCTTTTATGACTATGAGGATTGGTAGACGTCCTTCGTCCACGATTGTCCTACGCTCTGTTGGTGGTGGCAATTGGAAAGCTTTCTCGACAGTCTTGATAGACCCTTCCCGGCCTCTGCCCAGATGTATCATGGCTGCTTGGAACCATTCACTTGAGAATCTGGATTACAGATTTGAGGTCGACATATGGGAGGGTGCGCTTCATCTTGAATGGGCGGTCAGTACTCAAATCTGCTTCGCGGCAATACCGACTAAAGCTCAACAGCTTCATCTCCGGGCTATCGCAAAACCTCAGTTTCAAGTCGTTGGGAATCACGCTGACCCGCGGTTTGACCTCCTTTGCGACCGCTGCGTTCCTTGTGACGAATTTCCATGGCCTGGAAACACCGCAGAATTACAACATCAAGGGGTGGGCAGCAATGTTTCTCGGAGTCCAACACCGATTGTAGAAGAAGAACAGATGGAGACCCTTGGGGATCTTGGATTACGTACACCACCTAATGATGTCAGAAGCTGGTTTCACGACAAGCATCACAATGAAGATACCATGGACTCTCGGGGCCCTAACTCCTCGGCCTCAGAATTTCACATAGCCAACAACCAGCTCACTGAGACCACCAGCGGACCTGATCCAAGCGATGTTCATCCACGCCATTAACCTGTGAACGGAGATGGATGGGCAGCCTCCGAGATCGAAACCTGTCTTCGAGAGAAGCATCTTGACCCTTTGGGCTGGGAGAAATGTTTCGATGATGGTATTGGTAAATTTCGCACTCCGCGACCTTCGATCTCTCCTAAAGATCACCGTAATACTGGCACACCTAGCTCATTCGATCACCACAACGACCGGCATCCTCTCCCAAATAATTCCATACAGCATTACCTCGTCACTGACAGTCTATATTAAAGTTATAATGAGATCTGACACCTTCATGGCGACTAAAGACACCAGACCTAGCGCATCGAACACTACCAAAACGCTCAGCTTAGAAGCAGTAGTAATTCCCTCGGACCAGTAGGCTGGAGAGCACCACCAGTATGGAGGCGCAGAAAGCTGACGAAACTTGTAGACAGCGTGGCAAGCTGTCTGCGCAGCAGTATCTTTTCATTGCACGAAGACGTCTTTTTCTGCTCCGAACTATACAAAGATTCGAGAGTCATTTCAAATACCCGTTATGGCAAAGTGAACAGCAATACTTGGCTGATCTACTCAAAGTCGAAAGGCCGGGAAAGTATGCGAGCTATGCTCAGCATGCGCTGTCAGTCAGTCAGCGACTTAGAAGTCCCGCCAAAAGTATTCGACATCTGAAGAAAGATGATAAACGCACACAGACGGCCCTAGAGTCTGATATGACAATGGTGGGAGAAAAGGAAGCTGAATACGCAAGCGAGACAGCAGATGTGGAATCCATCGAAGGGGACGGAAAAGAAACCGAAATCGCATTACAATGGCTGGGCGCAGAATGGGAGTCCATGGTCAGGATTCTGAGGCAGAGAGAGTCCGATTGCGAGTGGGTTGATGAATACTAGACGATAGCAATGCAGCGCCATGGCGTAGGCCAAGGCAGATTTGCAAAGCAACTTTAATCGAAACTTCACGTTCCAGCAGCGCTAGCATATTGAAGTCATGCATGTTGAGACAGGTTTTTGGCGTTATCGGGCCATGCCTGTCGAATCGTTTGCATCTGCGCAAAGCGATAGATCAAGTTCAAGGAGCAGATCGTCCATGCGCGCCAGATCACACAACTGCCTAGAACGTGGATGTGTGATTAGCCAACAAAATGCTAGCCCGTAGATAGCATTGCCTCGGAGCAAGCGATTGGTGGCTTGCTCTCTCGTGACATGAGGAAACGACAAAGAGCTCTCTGCCCTGGTGTATAAAGCGATGTGAGTTCCCAACGCCTTCGACTGTTTCCCAAGAACATACTTCTCATCGCATTACACGTCAAAATTATTTCTCCGGAAAAGGTAAGCACAAGCCGTTCACTATTTGAAAGAACAAATTCCATCTCACCATCCATCAGTTGTCTGTTTGACCGTTCACTCCACCACATTCGATCAACAATGACGACGCCTCAAACGCCTCAGCGTCCGCAGAGACAACCAAATCCAATCTCTCCTCAAGGCACATCATGCATGCACTGCCAAACGCCCTGCTCAGGATCGACTGTCCACTGCATAGTCTGCCTTGGCGATGTTGGCAAAGTCTGCAAGTCTCCTCACTGCAATCAAAATCTCCCAAAGTCAAGCATAATGCGATCAAGTAGCTTCGTGGTATGGTTTCTTCCTCGTCTTATCCGTTCTGAGGAGGCTAATGACTTTTAAGAGCAATTTCATCAGCAGCCTTCAAAGAGTCATATGATGGGATTGACTCGAGGAAACATGTCTTTGGGGGCAAGCATCAGGTCAAACGATTACATACACGCAGGCTTCTACATTATATGAAATATAGAATTGCATGACTGCGTTTAATCTTTTGCGACGTTTTAATCTCATCGTAAACTCATGGCATGGAGGTCAGGATTTTCCTACCCCGGCACCTCCTTGCTTGGCGCGCTTAGCTCTCCGCCAAGGGTCCGCTGAAAGACTGTTCTACTATCACTCAGCCCAGCTCGCCCAGTTACTCTTTGCCGAAGCTCCTCGGCTTTTCTCTCATTCTTCCCTTACACACATGAACTCGGCTTTTCCCTTCTACCACGAACACAATGAGTGAATCTGGGTGTTGGCACAATGCGGACAGATTCTATAGCTATGACACTTGGACATTTACTTAAAGAGAACTTCGACCCAATAAACGCCTCTTGAATTCTAAAGGCGAACTCGTCAAAGCGCTATGGACTACAGAACGCTTTTGGAATGAATATCAAGCCCTCGAGTTCGTCAGAACACGCACTACCATCCCAGTGCCGAAGGTGATAAGATTTGAACGGGTCTGGGGTTCCTACCAGCTAGTAATGGAACGTGTGAATGGGACACCGCTCAATCATATCAAGAACAACAAAGCTCAAGCGCTCCTCAACGCAGAAAACTTCATCAACACCACCGTTCTCCCATAACTTCGGTCTCTAAAATCATCTACTTTAGGTGCTTTGATCGGTGTCGTCATCCCTCCCAACCGCCTTACGGCACGAGATCAACGGAACTCCTGGCCGATCAAAACTGCAAGGGCACCTCTCTTCAATTTTTGCCATAACGATCTCGGGCAACACAATATTTTGATGAATAGCGTGACTCTAAAAGTTGAAGCAATCATAGACTGGGAGTTCTCTGGATTTTACTTACCCGACTTCGAGGCTTCGCCATGGATGAAGTCCTTTGATGAGCCAGGCTACCAGGAGATAGATGCCGATAAGGTGGAAGGCCTTATCCGGTTCCTCGCCGAGACAGGTAGATAGAGCACAATCCTTCCGACAAGATCATGCTAATAATAAGCAGACGCTATATCAATCTAATTGACATCTCGAGGCACGAAATTGATGTTCTCGGCCCCACAGGCAGACGGCCGCTATGATTAATCTTCCTCCATCGAAGAGTAGATACTGCGGTGAGACCCTGTTCTACTTGAGAGCAAACAAGCGCTGATCAGAGAGCTGTAGTACGGCAACGAATTACCCATAAAATATCGATACTCCGCGGCCCCCGTCTAAGTCATTGTGCCAGATTTAAGCAACGTGTAATGGTTACTGCCTTTTCCGGAGACGGGTGGCGGCGGGACGAAAAACCGCGAGCATTAAGATATTGACGGAGATGAGGTCGTCATATGGTGCTTTGCTTCGTCGAGATCGAGTCCCGCTCAAAAGGCTTCAGAGGCTCCAATGAAACACGGACTGGTGAAAATAGCAGGACTGCATCTTCCCTGGAGTCTTGGTGCATGGAAAGAGGGGGATTGTCGTAGAAGTAGAGCTTTGGCTGTTCCTTCTTGTTTTGCGGAACACACAAGCTGGGCTCGCCCCCACGATTCACCTTCATAGACATGACGTAGAGAAGGATGTGAGGTTCCAACGGTCGATACTCAAGAAGGCTCGGCCCGATCCCGCGACGATCAGCACATGATATGCAGTAGATACAAAAGAATTGTATCTGAAAATCGTTACCAAATATTACTCCTCTGTAGCTCATTGGACCATTACGTCGGGCGACCCGCAGCAAGGCCTCAGGGCAGCAAGGTCCACACTATCTGTCTATCGTCTCCAATTTCACTCCTTGCTCTTTAAATCAAATCGAAATATAACGTACATAAACATTACGCAGCGACCGCTGGGCATTGTAATCATCGGCCCTTCCCATGCATCTCTTTTCGATAACCCTGGCGATTTCCCATTCATCGTCCTCTCCTGTCTTCTTAGGTCATACCAGCCTCTACGTAGTCGCTGGATCGTGCGGCATCAATACGCTTAAAGCCCTCGTCCCTTACAAGCTCCATGCCACACTACGCGCTTACATAGCCCTTTGAGGCTCGCTGTAGCGATGTTATTGAGCTGATCAGGTACACATACGAGAACACTCTATGCCGCAAGCGTAAGGACAGATTACGAGAGCTCGTGGCTCGGTATGTGGTCCATGAAACAATACAGATAGCAGGGTCCAAGCCATAGCTCTCGTTCGTTGAAGATGGTGGACCATTTGCGAGGGGTCTATCATAAACAGTGCTGGAGAAAGTAAGAAAAAGAGAGTCGGAAGGGATACCAAGTCGGTAAGTGTGTCTGCAATCAGACATGTGCCTTCCTACTAGTGATGACCTCGATCCTGATGGTCATAGGGAATGTCCAGTATATCTAAGCTGGACGCTGTCGCAGTGTTCGATCTGCAGGGTCTGGAGCTTTCAGTCGCCGCGATGGAGCCAGGCTACTGCTTCCTCGCAGTGAACAACCAATGTTGAAATTATACATGTAGAAGGAGAGATAAATCAGAAGATTGGGATATCCCTAAGACGTGAACTATTGAAGGGTCTTGCCGGTGTTCGCCTCTGACAACGATCCGAGAACTTGTACCGTTAGAATCAGTACCGCAACAGCCTCAGCCACTGGCTCAGGCAAAGATAGCAGATAGCACGCTCTGAGCCAAGTCAGTGGGCCATTTGCGAGGAGACTTTCATTTTGATAATTGAAAGAGCGAAATAGTCGAAAGTCGAATGGCACGTAAAACCGGGGGCCTGTCTCTCGGATTCTAGAGCAGCAATAGCAGAAAGCAATTGTGGTGTTGAGTGGAAGTCGAACTTGTTGTTTGCTTATGGACAGAGTAGAATAGTCACTAGTTTTGGCCTGTCTAAGCCCGTCTCCAAACTTTACCTCCACGCCGCGCCCGTCGTCTCATCTCAAACTCCTGTATCAGGCGCTGTGCGTTTCCCAACTCACCTTCAGGTTTCCATGTCCTCCGCCATTCTAACTCGTACTCGATGCCCTTCCCCGTGCGCCTCCTACCAACAATTCTCGAGATTTCCCATTCGTCGTGCCCCCCTTCATCCGACGCTGGATCATCTTGGCCCTGAGGTTGCTGAGGGAAAGGTGGAGAAATAACGGTAGGAGTGCTGGCAACCGCTGCTGCTCCGTAGTTGTCCTTGCGGACGGATCCTCTATGTGGATACTGGATCAGAGCCACGTCGGGAGAGGTCGGCCGATCGAGAGATTTGATGCGACGCTGAGGGATAGTAGGAGCATCCAAATCATCAAGGGTCTTTGGCTTTTCCATCGGCTGGGAGCCGAGGAGACGGAGGTGCGTAGTTTCGATCTTTGGCTCGACGGTGGAGGCTGTAGTGAAGGCACCAATATCATCGGCCATTACGCTGTCATCCCCAACCACGAGAGGGTTATCTAAAGTGTGTCAGAAGAAACGTCCGGATACTGGTCAGAAATATAGGAGGGGTGGCTCACCTTGACTGTCGCCAGCCCCACTGGATTGAGTCGAACTCGCTGTGTTCTCGCGTTGCCGGAAGTTTCGCAGAGGGGGGGGTCGTCTAAAGATTGGCCTGGGTTGGGCGCTGAGCCGTGCGGACTCGAGGTCGCTCGAGTCCTCATCGGCGTCATTTGACTCGTCGATAGGGTCTTTCGGAGATATTAATCGCGGTATACAGCAATCAGGGCCTGCAAACTAACCTATACGTCGTTAGACCTTCTCTAACCTGGGTGTACCATCGCTCCCCTCGTTTAAACCTGCATTGCTTGCGGTGCGCTTGGAGGAATGTCGAGCATCTGCTACGCCCTTAGCCGTGTACTTTCCATCTGGTTCATCTCCCTCTCCCTTGTGCCCATCACCTGTGTCTGCCTTCTCTTTTCTCTTACTAGAGGAACCAGGTCCAACGTTTTGGGGGAAGCCGTCACTTGATTCTGCTTGTGTATGGAATGTCGACGAGAGGGCGGTATCAGCAGGTTGTGCTGACGGTGGTGGTGGTGAAGGAGGAGGGGGAGGAAGATAAGTGGAGGTAGGATGATTTGTCTTCCCGCGGAAGGAGATAGTCCTAGGTTGCAGGCCTCGGTCAGTAGTGGAATCAGCGAGCGAAGGGTCAAAGGGCCTACCCAGCATGTGCGCCTGACACCGAAACCGCTGGAGTGCTGGGGGCATCAAGGGTCAGAAGTGCTCGGTCACTGAAAATACCAGGAGCTACAATAAAAGGATTGTGCAAGGTGTTATCCAAGGGGCGACGTCAGAAGCATTGGCACCAACAAACCGTATTAGCGGCGAAGTGGATGCAGGAAGCAGTGAGTCGGGTTCGTCAATTATCAACTCCCGGGCAACCATTCATCACAGGCGGCTCATTCACAAGTAGAAACCTCGGCCGACGAAATATCGTTACGAGCGGAAGAACATCAGCACCTTCAAAAACGCCGACGTACTGACACGACTATCCCTTCGGAACCTCTTTCCAACGCTAAGAGCGGTGAGTTGGCCTCGTCATTCATCTAGTCCCTGAACGGTGCAAACGACTCATCCATTATAGGAACCTCGGCCAATGGGAATCCAACACAAGTAGAAGCGCCACCGCCATCTGAAAAGCGCCAGCGTACTGTTACAACCGTATCCTCTGAACCCCTTTCCAGCGCCCCATCGAACCAGTCTCATCAGTCAAGACCGTCAGAGATCTCTGCGCCGAGAAATGCCTCAGCGGAACCCACTGAAAATTCGTTGGAGGGTTTGACTGGGCCATGGGAGATTAACCAACTGACAGGGAGTCAAATCGTGTCTGCCCACAGCTTATCGAACACGACAAGCACGACTTGTGAGCCTAGTTGTATGCAGCCTCAAAGAAGACTTCGGTGAGATACGCTGACTAATACCAGACGGCCCTTCTCAAACCGTACAAAATCTGCAGCTAGGAGATCTTTTCGGTTTCTTGACGGAATATCATGGAGGATGCGCGCCTCTGGCAATTCAGCTTCACTCGTACGATCTCAATTTATTGCCATCAACGGAGATAAAGTTCGGTTCTTCGAATAGGCCAGGCGCCAAGGTATTGTTTACGAGAGACACGTGCGAAGACCTCCTTGAATTCATCATCAGTAAAGGAAAGTCGGCGCTAGAATTTGGCCGTTGACTGCCCTAGGTCCGGGGGCGAATATATAGAACAGTAGAACGCCCGTAAATCATACAACGTTGGTTAGACCGTATTTCAGCCAAGACGAAACGACTCCCTTCAGGACCCATCTCTCGAGGACCTGTGTTGACACTTTGATCCGCGAAACCTCCACCTGTAATTTCCACGAATCCCTCCTCGCTATGCTTATCGACTACAACGGCGCAGACACTCGGCGCCCGTTCAGATCGGAAAGCGTTTTTTCCTTTGTTTTCTCCGGTCGTTTCGTCCTCGTCGATCTCGAGGTTGCCATTGCCAGCTAGCTAGGCACCGATAAGCCTATTTCAGAATCCTTGGTGGGGCAGAAGACTATCTTACCAGCTCTTTCGCCTTATCTTTGAGTCTCTTCTGGTCGATTGCACCCCTCGCCATCCTTTATAAATTGGACACAAGTGGACTTCCTCGTGTGATATTGTTGATGATGCACGAATGTGAGATCAAGTCCTCCACAAGATAGCCGTGCTTCGCACCTTCGACAGCCTAGGCGGCGTATGGAGGGTAGAACAATACAGACGGAGTGGGCCTGGTGGAAATGGAGCTGATGAGATATTCCGCTGGTGACTCTTCGAAGATCGTGTTGAATCGATTATATGGTTCTGCGTCCACTGAAGAATGTTTCGGAGATCGGTGGGCGATATGCGAAAGAAGATGGTCGCGGAGGCTTCAAAAACCAGAGGCAATTTGCGCTTCTTATTACACTGAAGCGTATATGACGCGGCAGATAAGGCCAGTCAGCGGTTTGTGGTGCGGAGTGAGGCTCGTTCGACTCCTACCGACGAGCAGCGTTGATCGCGGTCTCAGGGAAGGATGTGGATGCGGATACTGAGCAGTTACATGAGCCGACTTCGGACTCAATGTAGTCGCCTGCGAGTATATGCCGCCTAGAGCCCGGCAGCAGTCCAGGAAGTGGCCTCCCTTTTTTCCTCGTCTTACATGCGGCTTTAAATCTTGGTCCTTGTCCAAGCGGTCCGATAGCATACGATTTACGTCGATGAAGGAGGTTATAAACGATTTCGGGCAGGGTAGTAGAAGGGATAAGAATTCGCGCACGGCGCTATAGAATATTAGCTGAAGCTTCGTTTATATCAAAGTCGATCGCTACCGCAGACGAAAGGAATTATCTACCAAGGACACTCATGCGCCAGATGAAGGATCGAAGCGCAACGACAGAATTGAGGCGAACCAAAGGCTTTTTGCATCGCAGTAGGGCTCACCGAGGCACACTGCACGTCACCTGGCCACAGCGGCGGCTTTACTAGTCTAGGACTAGTGCTAGATTCACGTGACTAATGCCAGCGCTAATCGTTCAGCCTGTTGTTCAGTCAAAGTCGTTGTACGTCGCGTCATTTCGCCCTATTCTATGCTATGGCTCTGCTCTCTGAGGGTATGGTTGAAATAATTGAAGCCCATCCCATTAACGATCAATTCAAACCCTTCCTCGCCACATTCACGTCCACGTATCCCAGTGCGAAGTCGACGGACTCGCGACTTGATTATGAGGACCTTCTCTTACATCGAAGTACGTTCAACGCACAATTCTTTTGGACGTGGCTGATGCAAGACAGATGGAAGTGATCTAGCTCTTAGGCTCATAGGCACCTTGCAATTACTCCCAGCTGCATCAGCTCTGCACTCAAGAGGAGGAGATGGACCTCTTAGTGGAGAAATAGCTCTACTCTACTCCAGCCTCTCCTCACGCCGAACCGATATCAAGCTCATCGCTGGCCTACTACGCGCTATAGTCGCTCAGGAGGACGATCAGAAGATATGGATGAGACTATACGAAGTCCTCGCGCGAACGAGACCGTTACCGCAACCGACCACTCCTCCCCCTTCCGGTCCATCGTTCACATCGTCATTCCAACAGACGCCTTGGTCCTTCAACACGGGCAGCTTCGCAGACACATCCGAGCACAGGAACCAGGTCGATGGACCATTGAAAGAGGAACTCCTGTCCGGCCTCCGACTCGACATCCCTGACTTCGTTCCCGCCGTCTTCGGACAGGTCCCACAACTCGATGAGCTGGCAGAAGAGTTATTCGATAAATGTCAAGATGAGGAAACACCACTTTACAAACAAGGCTCCGGTTGGACGAAGTGGCCTCCAAGCGCAAAGGAAGAACTTGTGCTCGAATGGCTTCAAGACCTCACGAAGAGTCTTGCTATCTGAATCAACAACCGAGGCTCGCACTCTACAACTTGCCGGCAGATATACCAAGGGCCGACCGTCTACCTCGATGGCTCTCCAATCAAACCGAAAATGGACGTTGGTATTACGGCACGCCATGGAAGGAGCAAGAGTGAGGAGGACGGAGTTGAGGAAAAGTCAAATACACCGATCTCCAACTGGGCTGAGATCCTCGTGGCTGGAGAATTGAAGAGCAACCCCGTCCAAGATGGGCAGATGCCAGTGTGGCTGGACCTGGCTACGTACGTTCGCGAGGTTTTCCGTGCACAAGATCGGAGGTTCGTCCTTGGGTTCACTCTCTGTGGATCTATGATGCGCTTGTGGCAGTTTGACCGGTCGGGCAGCTCTGGATCCTCCTCTTACGATATCAACGAGGCAGGATTTCGGTTCGTTCAAGTCATGCTCGGCTACTTCCTAATGAACGACAAGCAGCTCGGCTTTGACCCTACGATTCAGCAGTCAGATGGGAAGCGCTACATGGAGATCACGCGAGATGATCAGATCGAGCGGCTGTTTCTTACCGAGGAGATCAGGAAGCAAGCTGCAGTTGCTGGCCGTGCTACGACCTGTTGGAGGGCATACAGTGATGGTGTCAATTCAAAGGAGCCCCTGGTCGTGAAAGATTCGTGGCAATATGAGGAAAGGCCTGAAGAGGGGGAGTTAATCAAGGAAGCAATAGACAAAGGCGTGCGAAACATCGCTCGGTACTATCATCACGAGACGGTTCAGGTTGATGAAAAGAACGACGATACCACCGGGAATGTACGAAGAGGGTTGATGAAAGCATGCGGTCGAACGACGTTCAGGCAGAAATCTTCCAACAAGCCTGAAGCACCAATTTCGGAGTCGCTAGAGAAGACTATTCCGAGCCGAAGTCAAAGCCGAAGTAACTCACGAAAGCGATCGTCAGATTCGACCCCAATGGCCCCTCCACTGACCAAGAGGTCGTGCTCAAGCCTCCGGTCAATCAACCCAAAGAAGTCTTTCCACAACCGCGTCCATCGCCGTGTCATTACCCGTGATCCTGGTAGGCCCATCTATGAAGCATCTTCTCGGGTGGCGGTTATCAAGGGCTTCATTGGAGCCATCTCTGGTAAGTATGCCGGCATCCGCATCAACGATATCTCACTGACTTGTTCAGGGCATGAGTCTTTGTTGAACGCCGGAATTCTCCACCGTGATGTATCGATTGGCAACATTATATTCACTGAGAAAGAAGACGACGGCTTCCTGATCGATCTCGATCTTGCCATCAAGACGAGCGATGACCAAGCGTCTGGTGCACCCAGCAAGACCGGGACCAAGGTTTTCATGGCTATCGGTGCGCTTCTTGGTGATCCTCATACTTTCATGCACGATCTCGAGTCGTTTTTCTGGGTGCTTTTCTGGATCTGTATACACTATGATGGTTTGGATGAGAAGGGTAGGGTCAAGAGGAGACTGGTTTCTAAGTACGAGAAATGGAATTACGCTGATATCAGAGAACTTGCAGAATGGAAGAAGGGTGTAATTGACGATGAAAGTGATTTTGACGGAACTATGGAGCAGTATTTCACCGCTTACTACAAGCCATTCGTCCCTTTCATCAGAGACTTGCAAAGGGAAGTGTTCCCAAATAACCGGAGATGGAAGACAGAGGATTCACGTTTATATTCTGCAATGGAAGCGGTGCTGGAGAAGGCAAAGATGGATCCGAATATTTTAAAGAGTAGCGCAAATTCCAGATAAGAACTAATACGAGCTTCTTTCCTCATAAGCTTACTTTCGCACTGCGCAATATTGGGCTTCTGGGTTTGGCGAGGACAAGCCTAGCAATAACCACTGTCAATGCCACGCTGGCGACAACCTCCTCCAGGGCCGGCGAAGTTGTCTTTGACGAAGCCGTTCAAGAAGAGCATAACATGCTCCTGCGATTGAATATCCCGTGCTATGAAGGCCTCCTCTGCGGAAAGCCCGTTTGTTGTTGAGGTTGAATGCGGCTGTCACTCTGCTTTTTGCTGACTAGGTCTTCCATGACTCATCAACCAAGGTCTCAATCTCTGCTAAGGTCTACAGTGGCTTTGTGTTCATGGTATTTAACTCGAGACATAGCTACCAATTATGTATCCCTTTCGACTCTGACTTTGTTACTTTCTCCAGCACCATTGACAAAAGATCCCTTGCAAAAGGTCCACCATCTTCGACTAACGAGAGACACGGCTTGGACCCTGCTATCTGTATTGTTTCATGTGCCACATACTGAGTCACGAGCTCTCTTAATCTGTCCATACGCTTGCGGCATGGAGTGTTCTCGTATGTGTACCTGATCAGCTCAACAGCATCGCCATAGCGAGCCTCATAGGGCGTATATGCGCGTAGTATGGCATGGAGTTTGTGAAGTACGAGGGCTTTCAGTGGTTGAATGTCCCATTTCTCAGAAAAAACATAAAGTCGGGCATGACCCAAGAACACAGGGCTGTAGTCTTCAGCTGAGGTTTCGTTCGGGCGTATCTTGCATATATCCGCGAAGCTGGATGAAGGAGGAACTGTATAGACCAGGTCATCAAACCCAAACACGGTCATCGACCTGCCGACGCTTCATTCTATCCTTTTTGCTCGTTGTAAAGCTTGAACCGAACGCGAAACTGATGCTTGAATTCTGAGGCTACAGCTGAGGTTGGAGGCGCAAAACATGTCGGAAGCTTTGGGTAGGGAGAGAATACATCTAGGGCTGGAAAAATGCGGTGAGGATCATGATAATGGCTGAAGTTGGCCCGGCTCGACTTTGTATGGAAGCTTGCACACCTATCTCTTATGGGGCAAAGTAACACCCTTCCGAGGCTACCCGCCAGTGCTGAACCTGGCTTGGTACCGTTAGGAATCCAATATCTTTGACGTCATTGGCTGGCGTCTTGCTTCAAGCGCCTTTCTGCACAAAACCCACAATTTACCATATATCCAGTTGTATGGACCTTCAAAGATACTTCATTTTGCGTCGGAATGCCCATTCAGCAGCTACTAGGGAAAAATGACATCATATGGCTCCATTACGGACGGTCCCAAAAGCATCCAAAAAGTGACATACCGGATGCCCTACAAAAGGCAACAAATGTCCAGCTTTTCCCAAGACAAGTCACTTTCTGGAGAGTTGGACCCAGAATGCAAATTTCCTTTCAGATCGCAGTCTTTATGCTCGTGGCTCTGGTAGCTGCAACGCCAAACTGCCCTGTTTCGACAGTAGGCTTAGAGGCCCTATATACCACTACAGTGTTAAGCACTATTACAATCACGGGCACTCCGGAAGCGAAGAATACTATCACAAGTGCCAATTATATGACAGTTGCGGTGACCAATCAGCTTGGTAACGATGTATCTCTCTCTTTTGGTTCAAATGCTGGTGGCCCGTCTCCGGTAGGTAATCCCTCACCTACTGCATTGCATGATAATGGTTTCACTCAGTATGCTTTCCCGACTGGATGGGCAGGACGAATCTATGTGGGCCCGAATCTCAACCCCGACGGCAGCAAGATTGAAGGCAGCTATACCGGTCCCCCTGATATCGATGTCAGCTATGTGGATGGCTATTCTGTGCCTATAACGTGCTCTTCCGAGGGGACAGCGGTGTCCGGTTGCAACATCGACCTATTCAAGCAGCCGGGTATCTCATGCAACGATCAAGTCGACGGTCCCGTCTGCCTGAACTCCGCACAGAATATTGCCAACGGACCCGCTCCACCTTTTTTCGCAGCCTGTGCCGGGGCAGCTTACACCTATCCAAATGACAACGACGCCAATGTTAGCAACCTCAAGAGTGCCCTAGTTTCCTGTTGCATTGGCACGTCATGCAATGCACCTCCACGCCAACCCGAACAAGGTAACACACTACACGATGAGCGTATGAGAATTCGAAACACAAAATCACACCTCCCGGGAAGGAGCGTCTCGTCATCATTCAGACATCGCCACCGTCATTACTCGCCGCGATACGTTATCGACGGATAGGTCATGTTATCAGCTTCTAAGACATCATTGATGAATGTCCGCTGAGCGAATAATGTCGACATGAGGAATAGCCGGCTTATTATGGCCGATGAGGATAATGTACTTAGATAGAAATTTGGTCGAATACATTAATGGCCATCGCTTTCTTTGCCATGTGATGTAGAATTCCCTCAAATTCGTCGCTTGCTGTCATCAAAAACAAGGCAAAGGGTGTCTTGTAGGCATACAACAAATCACCGCCTGTTGATACGCTGCAGACGTCACCTTGATCGCTAAACTCGGATGGGTTGATTAATGTACGTTCCGTCCCGACTGCTGATGCCAATAATTCGTTCCGTTACCTGGCGTTCGTGTTTTCTTGATAATTCTTGCAAGTTCCCAATTTGGCTCTAAAGATCCACGAGCTACTCGACCTCCAGCCTCAAATACATGGCTCACAAGGTGGGCGACTCAATATGCACAGCTTGCAAGACGTGTCAGGCATACCGCACCATGTAAAAGTAAGGACCAGGCCATGAAACGCAGGAGTGGGATTCATAATTTAACATCAATAGATTACAGACATACATAGCGAATATGGAGTTCCACTTACCCCGATTATGGTGAGAAGCCAATTGAAAGACAGTGCAATTGCATCTCACTTTGAGTGTTGTCGCTGCCAAATCTGGATGCCGCCGATTCGGGGTTCTGAACTTGCGCGCCGTCCGTGGAGACCTGTTGTGGATGCCGCCAATTTTCGATGCCACCAGTTCTGGATGCTGCAATTTCATTCGCCTTTAACTACACAGCTCATCCCGAGCATCTTGACTCAATCCCCTCGTAACTGTTCCATAGAGTGTTGACTTGGACGCGCAATACAAAAGTCGATAGGATTTAGGTATAGCTCTAACAGCTCCACAAAGAATCGCTTGAAGATGGCAAGAGTGACGAATGAACGGCGACTCCGAGAAAAGTTCCGCAAACGAAAGACAAATCTGTTCAAGAAAGCGAATGAGCTGGCGTGGATGACAGAGTCAAAGGTACACATAATTATCCAGCATAACAATAAATATCATACATATAAATCGACAGAGGAGACCAATTGGCCTCCGTCGGGAGATTTAGTGAGTCACACCGAATTCATCTTGGGCCACCATTGAACAAGATAGGGATTACACCAATCGAGCGCCAGTTGTCCTGCAGATTTCCAGGTCCCTATTCCAAAGGTGACGAGGGCAGTACGTCAGCCAACGCAATCTGAAAGAGACCACGTAAATTTTCAGGTCCTGGTGAAGGAAGGCCAGGATGCGAATCCTTCCATTGTTGAGCGACAAGTTTTGCCCGCGGTTCAGATAAAGTCATACGTGCGAGGAGAGTGGGCACGCATGAAATCCCCAATGCTATTGTCGCTCGGGTATGTCATAGGCTGGTACTGGCGGGTGTGAACGAAGAAAGGGCGAGTCGGAGCATAATGTAATAAAAGATGAGGCAAGTCAAGGAGACAAGGACAGCAAGGATATCACAGGCTTTGTCAAATTGTACTCTAGATCAAATGCCAAAGAGCTACCAAGCCCTTCCTTGAGATAACAATGTTGAGGAAAGGGTGGAACCCACCTAGATCACTGAATGTCATTGCGCCGATAGATCACTGCTAAATTTAGCATTCTGCCGCCGAGGCTTCGTGACACATCTTCCTACAGCGCACCAGCGGCAGTGAAGGCGTGTCTCGCTCGTTCCCAAAATAATTTATTACCATGTGTAAGTGTCCAGATCGCGATTGCGGACAAGATATACAGGCACTTCCAATAGATACAATCCCATCCAATAATAAAGATTGATCGCCAGAAATAAAGGAAGGTCACGAAAGCACCAGCCCTAAAATGTGATGTTTGCCGGTAAACGAAACATGACCGCCACCGAAATGTTGTATATACTGTGTAAACCATTGCCCCTTTTTCGTCAGGGAGGAATACGCTGCACGCTCGAATGCTGACAGAATGCCGACCAGGGTAGATCTTTGAATATGAATGAGGAAGGATTTGATGTCCCTATCATGATGCGGATGGGTCGAAGCGCCCAGTATTAGGTGGAAAGGGGTCTTGCGGCCTATGTGTGTTGCCGCTTGAAATGGACTCGGAGGGCATGAGAGCGCCTTGAGGCGGGGCGTAGGCACTTGTACGCAGTCTTGTATTTCTGCCACCGTTGCGATCACCACTCTCAGGATCTTGAGATTGTGCACTGCTATATCCTGTCGGCCCGCCAAGTGAAATATGCCGCCTTTGCCTTGGGGATAATGGTCGCGGTAGAAGTTGAGCCTGGCCAGGAGTACGGGTTGCGACGTCACGAAAGTAATCTCTCTCTCCACGATAGAATTCTCTCTCCTCCTCTGTCTCTCGAATCTGTTGCTCTAGCTTCGAGATGTTCTGAGAGGTTTCGCGCTCCTACTCTTTCCGGCGTTGACGAAAGCGGTGGGAGGCGGTGGCATTACCCTTGCGTTTCTCGTCAGCGACTTTCGAAACAGCTTGCACGTCAACAGGAACCTGTAGGGGACCGTTTTCCGTCTCGAGGGTTATTATTCGATATTGACCCTCCGTACCGAAAGCCACCTGTGACATTGTCGATGCGGGACCAGATGATGGGAATGAATTCGAGAAGGAGGGCTGAGGCTGGCTGGTGAACGCTGTGGATGGTGCCATGGTGGGTTCAGTGTGGCTGACCCGACCGTAAGCAGAGTACTGTGTACCTGGGCTGTCACTTTGGAAAGCCAGCTGCGGAGACGCTGGCTTGATAGCCCCTGCGCGTTTACAATTCTGTGCTTGAGAGTGAGCAGGCTCTTGACTCAGTTGGCGTCGTGGAAATGATCTCGCCGACGGCAAGGCAGGAACGTAAGATTTCGTAGAACCTGGAAGGCCTGTAGTCTTTTCCGAGAGAGTACCAGGCGCACTGCCGGCATTTACATGATCTTCAGCCTTCAGGGGATTGAGGACGTTTTGAACCCCAATTGGGCGCGAACTTCGTTGGTCTAGCTGTTGTGAAGGAGGAGAAGGTCGCATGGGAACGTTTGGGGCTGCTTGTACTCGCTGGAAGGCATTTCGTGATGCTGGGGTCGGTATAGGGCTCTGGATAGGAGGTAAAGTCCGAGCTTGAAAGGAAGCGAGGTTCGCGTAGTCATTATCATATGGTGAACTTGATAAATGTCCTGCTCTAGTAGGTTCCCGCGACATAGGGCCCTCGTCCTTGGAGTGATAAAGCCCTTGAACCTCATAGCAATGATGTGGGGTGCCTGCCCTTTGACGATTGCAGGTATCGTTGTTCCAGGTATGACTTTGTGAATCGGCAAATTTGAAGCTATCCGAGCTCTTGGCAGCTTACATAACTTGAACCTGATTGGCTTACCAACATACAATCAACCTCAAGTGCTCATCCTTGCAGCTGCGCCATCACCGAGCACCAGTTCTCCTACTCCAACGAGAGCTTCCTTACAATAGTCCTCCCCTTTCATCAGCTTTGCATCGACCTGTAAGAGCTTTGCAAGACAAGAAAACACCATGGAACTAGTTTTAAGCATGACAAACCAGAGTACATGTTCTAGCAATCCATCTCAGCACAGTTCGTAACTTCTCGATCAAGCTTTTGCTCGTCCAGCCTTCTACAACTGACCACACCTAGATCCCACGGAGAGTTACCACATCTTCGACTCCAAGGTCGACCTCGAATCAAACCCTACTGCTAGAGTCTCGAACCCCCGAAAGCGCCGTCGTTCTGGTCACTCCGAGATCAGCGTTGGACCTGATACCAAAAGGGATCGAGTAGAAGGAAAGTACTTGGAATGCTTGCACCTACGAATCAGCCTATTGGAGGATCTATTCAACAACGCAAGCTATCAGGCCGGTCACGATCCTCAGCGCACACAAGAGACCTTGAGAATCGGCGAACGTATTGCTGGCTTGGAGAAGATAAACTATATCAATTATAACTTCCGCACGACTTTGAGGGACAGCCTAGGGAATTTCTGCTGCCCCGCAGAGGAGTGCGATCGGAGCTACAAGACAGCTGCAGATCTTCACGTTCATATTCGAAGGAAGCCTGGAAGCGGACATAACATTCTCAAACGGATCATCGATCGAACTTATTGTATTCGCTGCGAGTTACAGTGCAACAGGCCAAGGGATTTGCAGCGTCACGAAAAAGCCAGTCACGGCGAGGCTTATAATTCAAGAATCGAGCTCTTTTTGGGATGTTTGACACAAGATGTACCTCACGAACCTCTGGTGGACCAGACTCGAATAAGTGCGGCAAACAATGGGCCAGCTCAGGACCTTGATGCTCTCTCTAATCAAGCCTCCCAGCCGAAAACGAGCTGTTCAGAACCATGTAATGTGCTCGCAAATTCTACAGGTTCTCAGCCCTTCACCAACAACCACGGGAGCCAAGCAAGCGATACTTCCCTCACATCAGTTCTTACACTAAGAGCTAACGAGGACACTCAATCCAATTTCTCCTCAAATAATGCAACAACGCCAGATTCCATTTTCCCCTTCGAGATGGCTCCGATTCAACAACTGAACACTAACACCATTACGAGAGACACACTCAATAGCAGTCAAGCGAGCAATCCGTCAATTCAGGATCTTAGCTTTCCTTTCGACCTGGCCCCTTGTTCACAAAAAAACATCGGCATCGGTGACGACTATATTCAAGACAGTCAAGCGAACTCTTTTGCCCACCATCCCGATTTTCCCTCTTCTACGGTCTCTCTCCGACAAAAGAACGTCGATTTCGCTGGAGACAATAATATGGTGGACGATTTCGGTGGCCATCAGAGTTTCTTCCCCTTTGACATCACTCCCTCCCAACAACAGAATATCGACTTCATCAGTGGCCAATCGAGTGTTGCACTGGGTAAGACTCACATCTTCCGAACGGACACTGATGAGATGACGCGATTGCGAGGCAGCCCTGGGATCAGGGCCAGGACGGTCAATTAGACAAGTGGTATATTATCGTAGAGCCTATGTAGGAAGTGCGTGCTTTCGCTCGGAGAACAGCCCTGTCCATAGGTAATTCACCCAGATAAATTCCACCTTACGGTCATCTTGTGATTGTGGGGACGGGGCTTTCCACTTCAGCCAACCAGCACATAGAAAACTGGACCGGAGTCAGAATATTTGTAAGACTCGAGCAAAGACATAATCACATATCTGTTCCATTCGCCTTAACTGTCCTTGTACTGCCCGTCTCCTTCCCCCGAAGTCCTATATCAAGCTCAACTACCCATTCATCTGCATCGCATCCCCCAAGATGGATGCAGGAAAAACCAGCCAGCCCGTCTCCTTGTGCCAGTACCGCCCAGTTTGAGGAACGTCCCCATTTGGAATCGCTCGCCTTCACTTGGAAGTGCTTGAAATCTTGGTCGATGTATTTCCCATCACGAGCTAAGGATAGGATTGCTTGGATAAACTGGAACCCCCATTAGCTCTTCCCTTCCTGTTCGGTGGAAGTCTCACCTTGTTGTAGATAACGTCTTTCTTGGCGGAATCAGCAGTCGCCTTGGTAGATCCTTTGAGGACAACCCATCCGCCATCTGCCACTTCCCGTAGAACCTGCTTCACAGTCGTTTCTTCGGCCGGATCGAGTGTCCCGATCCCACCACTAGGCTTCAATATTTGTATCCTTGACGAGTCCATTCGGGTTGACATTGATTGAGATGCCTTTGATAGAGGTGGGATTTATCCGGTGGGGCATTTTCTCCGTTGTCGCTAGTGCAGCTTATCGCACGTGAGTCGAGACTTCGCTGGGTTTGAAAATTCACTATGATGACTGACCAGTCTTTCATCAACGACAATATCATCGGCAATGCTATAAGCGGCCGCTTTCCACAGCGAGAAGTCTTCGCGTCAGCAGACGACGAAAATGTGCTCGCCAGCCTGATGTAAACACAGAACCTCCCCCGTATCGACAAATGCACCTGCGATGGAAGCTATTGCTGCCCTCAGCCTTGCTAGCAATGTTATACAAGTCGTCGACTTCTCAGCTAGGATCGTCTCCAAAGGCTACAAAGTCTACAAATCTAGCGATGGAGTTCTAGTAGAGGACGTGGACGCTGAAATCATTACCCAAGACCTCAGTGCGCTGAACGGCAAGCTGCAACTTTCATACGATAATGTCGGGAGCAGTGCGCCCTTGAGCGAAGACGATCGATCTTTGATGAAGCTTTGTGAAAAATCAAAAGGCTTGGCCGATGAGCTGCTTTCGAGATTAGATCGCGTCGAGGTGTCCGGCAAGCATCGCAAATGGAAGAGCGCTCGCCAAGCTCTCAAGAGCGTCACACATAGAGACGAACTCTCGCAATTCCTCAGTAGACTCAACGACTACCGGAGCGAGTTGACCTTACATATCATAGTATCGCTAAGGTACGAGCTGTCATATCAAGATGATTAGGGCACCACATAGCATGGTCACTGATGCATCTTGATTCTAGGGAGCGTGTAGATTTGATATTTCTGCAACAGTCCAAGCGATTTAATGACCTGGATTCAGGTACAAAAGATGTCATGAAGGCTATTGTAGACACCAGAACAGACATCCAAAACATCTTGACTATGTCAAAAGAGCCCACAGGCGGGCAACATGGTACTTGCATTCAGAATTCTCTCTACTTCGTGGATTTCACCGAGATCGTTTTCCAATCTGAAAGTCTTGTCATGGCTAAGCAATTTGTGTCAACCTGTCTTTCCTGTTGCTGTTAAAGTTTACTCGTGGAGCGTTTACACAATGGAACGATAATGATCACTGACTACATGAGGTCAAGACCTCCACAAAGCAGTAAGCGAGGGCCACCGAACTCGAATACGCACCCTCCTCAACCAACAAGGGGTCGACGTCAACCTCAAGGACGCAATTGGGCAGACAGCGTTACACTTAGCTTCTGCAACGGGTCGCAGTCAGCTAGTGCGAACGTTGATTAAGAGCCACGTAGAACTCGAAGCGGAGGATTTGAACGGACAAACAGCTCTTCACGTTGCAGCTGCTCGTGGACATTGGGCCTCTGTACGTGTGTTAATGATGCATGGTTCCAACAAAGACGCAGAGGACGATGACCATCACACGCCAGTATACTTCGCGGGCCTAGGCAAAACCATCGACCATGAAGTCTGTTTATGGGTGTTCAGATATGGACTTCATACTGGTGCTAGAGATGATCATGGGGATACTTTACTCATGGTCGCAGCGTGCAAAGGGATTGCATCCCTGGCCGGATATCTACTAGACACAGGAGCCGACATTGAGGTGAGAGGCGGGGCGGGAACGACGCCTTTGATAGCTGCAGCTGCGCATGGGAAGGAGGACGTTGTACTCCTCCTCCTCGATAGAGGTTCGAGAGTTGAAGCTAGCGATGCTAACGGTTCCACTGCTTTGATCAGGGCTGCTTGGAGAGGTCACACAGAAGCCGTGAGGGTCTTACTCGATCGAGGAGCCAACATCGAAGCCATGAATCACCTAGACTACCCTACTATGTCGACAACAACCATAAGGGCCAATGCAATTTCGTTTGCCATCGTTTTCAACCACCACGACACTGTCCGTTTGTTGCTCGAAAGAGGAGCCGATTTGATAGGGTTCTACCTTCATATTGCTAGCGAATGTGGGAATGCTGACATGATACATCTTCTCCTCGATGCAGGAGTGGACATCGACCACAAGAAGCACGACGGTACTACAGCATTGATGCTCAGCGCATATCGAGACAGGCCTGGCGCTACAGATGCGTTGTTACGGAGAGGCGCAAATACCGAGGTTCGGCGTGGCGATGATGCGACAGCGCTGTGGATCGCCTCCGAGTTTGGACGCTCCGAGGTGGTCGAGATGCTTCTCAGATATGGAGCCGACATCGAGAGCAAAGGTGGATTAGGAGGGAGGGAGGACACGAGCTTGACAAAGGCGTCTGAATGGGGACACCTTTCAGTGGTGCAGATCCTCCTTGATAATGGGGCCAACATCGAGTCTAGTAATAACAGTGGGACCGCTCTGCACGAGACAGCCTGGCATGATCATGTCAAGATAGCAGAACTACTCATCAAGAGAGGCGCAGACATAGAGTCTCGGGATGCAGGCGGCCTCACGCCGCTGCTCCGAGCTTCTTTTGAAAATAAGCAGGAAATAGCATGGACGTTCTTGGTCCATGGAGCCAGAATCGAAGCCTGCATCGAAGGCAATCGGGAAAATTCTCGAAAGAGCGTTCTGGCTGAGGCCTGCGCACAGGGCCACGTAGACATGGCACGACTTCTGTTGATGTGGGGCGCTGATGTAGAGACGAGAGATCGTGAAGGAAGAACGCCGTTGATGCTCGCAGCTATGGGAGGACATGAAGCCGTCGTAAGTCGGCTGTTACAATACGGTGCCTTCCGGGGTGCTAGGGATGCTACGGGGTTGACGGCCATATCGCTGGCAGCGAGGGAGCAGCGGGACGAAGTTGTGAAGATGCTTAGGTGACATCTTGATCCATCTCCCAACTTCCCCCTCCATGAAGGACTTGAGCCGATAGGCCAACCAATCCATTGATCGACTGCTCTCTCGGCCCATTCATCACCCACCCACAAAAGGCTTTGCGTTAGCTGGATATAGTACGACTACAAGGGTGGAAGGGTGAGCGTGGAGCGGTCGTTACTGCTCATGTAGCTCCCTGATGAAAGGAGCACGTCCGGGCGAGCTCCGACGCAACAGCAAGTATTCTAGACATGTTTGCCCTCGACAAGCCGTAGCGCCGAAGGACATTAGTGGTATGACGTTCACAAAGCTTTGGTGATGGATAGTAGAGACTGTTGGCATTCAGTCTAATAGATGAGAAAAGTATGACTTACACGCGGTAGTAAAGCAGATTCTTGTTCATATGTCATTCTTAACGGGAGCAGACACTTAAAATGTCTCGAGCATTCGTCTCCATCGTTTTGAAAACGCAAGGGATGCCGTTTTTTGACGACTGAATGAGAGTGCGGCCAAGGCCGCGTAGTGGTAGAACGTAGTTGAATCATCAGCGGCAGAAGTGGTTTGACGAAGGGGTTGAATCGTTTTTACAAATAAGTTGATGTCCTTGAGTTCAATGTTAGAATTGAGCGTCTTTCGAGCCTTTTCTTACCACCATCTCGAAGCGATGTCTTGTTTGTTTTTATGGACAGCATCAGAGGCGTTCTCGAATACTGTGATCGGGGTCGAAGGCTCCATCATGCGCAGCTGGAAGTAAACCTGAACCTTAGAGGAAGCAAGAAAGCAGCACAGAGTTCGCCTCGTATGCAGCGTATCTTTACAGAGCGCTAAGCCTGTGTTGCGCTCGCACTTAATGGTCGCCTCGTTTCAAGAAGTACAAAGTGGCATGCCCATTATCGATGCTACAACGCCAAGAAAATGGAATAACGCCACTCCAGGCAACAGACTCGGGACTGCAGACTGGATGTGGGACAAACGCAAAATTGGACAAGATTTGATCGGCCCACCCGTACACTAGTGACTTCAGTTTGCAAAGGCCCATAGAACCGATCTTATGAGTCAGGAATCCTGCATGATCGACGAGCCCGAGCCATTGAAAGTGTGTGGTGGGAGCTTCGCCACACCTGAGGCAGGCGGCGAATTATGGCGTGGGTGGGAATGTGAAGTCCTTGCAGCAGCTGTCCATTTTTGGTAAAAGCGCCCAAGACAGACGAGACAAGGCCCAAAAAGGGGACAAGGCGGCTGCAGAGTCATCGAATCAAGGCAAGAGCGGCTCTCAGGAGAGCAAAACGGGGCAGAAAAAGTGATACAGAGGCAGGAAGTTTACCGAGACAGGAGCCGGGGACGTGCGACAGAAGGTCCCAAGGGCGGTGGAGTGGACGAGTGCCCCCTCGACGATTATGAATCATGATGGAGAGATCTGGGTTTTGGCTTCGAACATGGCTCCGAGCTGCTCGATGTATGCTTCTCGATCTCTCATCTTGTCAGCTGTAAAATTCTCTGTGTCAATACACCAATAGGGTGCCAGAAGTCGATTCAATTCATCCTTGAGCGTACCCACGTTCGAAAACCGTGGCTGGATGTTTTGTCCCCACAGATTGTCCGGTGGTCGAATCTAAGGCATGGAAGTAGAAGAAGCTTCCGCTTTCCCATGCTCTCCTCATAGTTCGTGTGCGTGGGAGATCGCCGTTGTTTCTCTGTAGCTTCCATCCGTCCTGTAGCTTCTCTTCGTGTTGAAAAGCTTCCATAAACTCTTCACGGACTTTGTCGTATTCTGTCAAACGCTCTCCTGTCAGTTGATCCACGGCCTGGCCGGTCAACCAATAGAAAGTATTCTGCATCTGCATCGGCAATGAACATGCCCACTCCAGGTCTATAAGACGTTTGATATTCCACTGCTCGTCAACAAAGACGTTGCTCGGGTGGATATCCGTAAGGGTAAAAAGGAAAGGTCCATTACGAAGATCGCGATCTATGAAATGAGGCAAGACCGCGCGCATTCCCGTGATAGCGGCCATTTGTGCTCGGCAGTCCGGTTCGTCATTGATCGCGTTGGGCTGACATCGCAGCCGGCTATCGTGATATGCCAAGAGATCAAGTATGTACGGCTCTACGGCGGTGTAAGTGTTCTCTCGAGTCATATTGAATGATATCCCTCTATTCTCCAATATTTGGAGTCGCAGAGTCAAGGGCCGATTGCTGAGGCTTAGTACACCGGTGTTGTCCAAGGTAAACGATCCAATTCGCGCCAACGGTATTCGACCCAGTGAAAGGATTATTCGAGACAAATCTGTGAACAGGTTGGTCCGCCGACTTTTATCTTGCCGCTTTTCTTCCCAAGACTTCGACAGCATGACCCCCTCGTCTTCTTCGATATACTCGATGAGGATATATCCTGGCTTCAGGCTGTACGGCTGCCGGCGGCGAACATATGGGCATAGAGGAGGATAGCGAAATACGGAGCGTAATTGTCGGCGACAATATTCCACGAGTTAGGCGTACCAAGGGATGCTTCCTAGTGATGTGAACTACAGACAAAGGGTCAGCTACAAGTGTCCGAGTACCAAGGTTCGCATGGACTTACGCACTGACTGTCCTCGAAAGCAAAGCCCCACAATTGTGGAATGGGAACGTCGGGGCAATTTTCTTGAATCCAAATATAGGTTGCGGCTTCACAACGTAGCTTCTCTTCCGCATTACCAGAGAAGTCCTCCTCGCCTACTTTGTATGGTAGAGGGAATCTGATCATGAGTCGCTTTTCTGGACGTATTTTCCAGTTCTCGACGTAAACAGGTAGGCAAATGTTGAAGCTTCCGTGAACCCAGTCGTTCAGAGGAGCAAGGCAACAGCTTCCCGTTTCACCGAGACCTAGGTGATACGATACCACAGCCTCGATCTCAGCGCGATGGTCGAGGAGATAGGCCAGGAACTCAATCCTCTTGTCCCAGTAGGTCAAGCGCAGGAGCATATCCTGCTCCTCTTCGCGAGCTGCATCTAGAGTGATCTCGCCGTAGGTGGGCCTCAGAGATGGCCACCGAGGTGGGGCATAAAGGGCAGTGGTGCCCCCCCGTTTCCCTCCTCCGTTTTTGCTCTCTTCAAAGAAAGATTGCAACTCTCATCTCCATCCACCACGCTCATCCCCGATCGTTCCTTCTGTTCCCTTGCGACTATGGGCCGGCAAGAAGCGTCGCCGGAAGAGCTATGGGAGAAAGCTGTCGCCGAAGGCTATAAGCATGGAGAACACCGAGCCGAGGATAGCAAGAGGAAGAGCACGACGTACGTAGATAAAACCCTGAAGGATCAGAACGGTGCTTTGAAACGTTATGAAAAGTGAGTGCAAATGTCGGCCCAGCCCCTCTCCGTTGCATTTGCTAACCACGCCGAGCAGATGGGTGGCTATGGTCGCGAGCAAACAACACGACGCGGGAGAGGCAATCTTCGATGAGCAGGCCATCATCGATGTCTCTCACACCACAGGAGCCAAGAGTCTCCGGAAAGGGCTACCTCCTCTCGATCTTGCCACCATCAAAGACTTTTTACGTTATATCGCCTCCGTCAGCGATGGGTTAATCGAAATAAAAGGACTCGTTACCGCGGATTCATTGAATACTTTCGGGGAGTGGTTTTTCGCTGGATTCGCTCGGGTGACCGGCAACCGCATCGAGGCTGAAGATAGACATTCAGTGTACGATGCAACACTGGCGACGGTGGAAACAGTGCAGTACTTTTTACGTGTTCGGTTCGGGCGCATAGATGCTGCTGTAGGGGCTACCGATCGAGTAGTCCTGGTAATACTGCTGTTTGGTACAGCGTTTTCAGTTGTCGAAGAGACAACAATATTTTCTTCCTCTGCTTGAGGAAAATCTTGCTCCATGGGTGGAGTCACTTCCTGACTTTGGTGGGCTCCAGGCCTAATTCCTGAGCCCCGGCCATCAGTTGGCCAATTCTCGTCTCCTGACGAAATCCTAGGGTTAGTTGTTCCTGGACTGACTTCTCCAAAGTCTTCCAAAACCCTAGTCTGCGACGGCGATACCACGCCGCCAGCAACAACAACTTCACATCCCTCGTCGTCCTCGGCGCTAGGTATACCCTCTACCATGTCTTCCGTGGCTTCTTGGGTCCTTGGGGCCAGCCGATCAAACATTGGGACTATCGACGTGTTTTCACTTCCAGTCGGATACAGGGATAACCGCCCGGCTAAAACATCGATATCTTTTTTATCTTCATAGAACACAACTGCAGTCGAACAGATAAGGTTCCTGGTAATAGGGTCGTACACCCTGTATTGGGATACCGAATGGTAGCCCATTGTGGTCTCGACGTCTGCCGAGTCTCTGACAAAGAATTGTTGAACAATCTGACACACCGAGTTGAATGCTTAGGCAAAACGAGATCAATGGTTGGAATTGATCTCAAGGATGCAGCCCAGATCTGGGACGCCGTTTTTAGGTAGCCACTAGCGCAGCCTTATATGACATGCATTCTCGCGGGTAGCTGACAGCCTCCGTGCATTTTTCGGTATTGTCCGAATGGCTTGCGTCTGCGCCTTGTAAAAATGACTCATGGCTGCAGGGGCTCGATCTTGAGATCGAATAGTCCGAGTCGCCATATAGCGTACTCGCTAGTGCTGTGCTCAGCCTCTTCCAGTCTCTACCAGATAAATATGCGCTCGGGCATCTCCCTTTTCAACACTGCGAAAATCGGGCATGTTGATTTGAAACACGTCTTTCGACTTCGATTGCGCCATCGAGACGTCAAGGAGAATTGCTCAGCCTCACTTCCCGCGAATCCATCAACTGATCCCTCTTGTAACCCTTGCTCCTCCACAGCGCAGCACAACATCTTTTTCCGGACGCCCGCAGCTTGTGTCTCATCACGTGACGGTAGTTTTTTGCGTAGCAACGCAAAAAACTACTGTCATGTGACCTCGCACCGTTTACCTGGAGAGGTGTCAATTCCTCTTACTTGCAACATAAAATGAGCCAAACACCGAAAGAACCAGCTCTAGTAGGTGGTATGTTCCTGATTAACCTCCCAGCTGATCCGTGGGTAGGTATTGAGTGAGATAGTGGAGATTCTCTCTGTGTATTCGAAATGCAATTCAAGGGAGGACTATATCACACTCCTCGATAGCCTGGAATCCCTGACGACAGAACTTAGAGAAGAGATAGCACAAAAGGGACAACGAAAGAAGAAGACCAAGCAAAAGGAGACGCAGTTCAACCATGGCCCCGCCAACATTGAACAGTTGCCAAATATGACAACAAGGTCGCGCGGGGCCGTGTCAGCGACTGGTCTCTCCTCCTCAATGCTGCGCTCACACTTGAGACCTGGACCGTTTCCCTTAGACGAAGCCGAGTCACCGTCCGTCTTAGAGGAAACCACTATCACTGATCGATCGACCGTGGCTGATAACCAATCCGAAACGACCCGTAGTGATCATGAGGACTCCACGCTGAAGGGTGAGGCGAGACCAGCGGCGACGAACACGGGAGTGCCAGCCAGGGACAAACTGAAGCAACAGATCGCACGCTGCGAGAAGACTTATCGAGGGAAAACCTTCATTGTCAACGGTGATGAACGCTCGGAGACCGTCTATCCCGACGAGATCAGTGGCTTTTTCTCCCGGTTTCAAGAGGGAACCTGCCTTGCCAATTTCAACCTGATGCCGTTGCTTTTCTCTTTCAGGTGGCCGTGGACGACTTTAGTATTACCCAGCTCCTATACGTCGGCACTGAAAAGTGGCAATCAGCAATCCAGTACGAGAGTACGGTGGCCATTACGTCGCGATCATGATCGCGTCATCCTTCCGTGCTGCATTCAAAGTCATTGGACGCTGTATGACGTAGACCTCAAAGGTAATTTCATCCGACATTATAACTCCCTTGCGGAAGATATTTCAGAGTTAGAGGAAGTGGTATCCGCTATCAAAGAGCGACTGGCCTACGCCATGGAAGGATGGGAAAGCCCAGATCGGGATTTTACCGTAGTCAGAGGGGTGAGCGAGGATCCCCATCCTTGCATATGCCTTGTCAACCACTGAAGATTTGCAGGCGTCCTAGCAGCAAGCGAATGGTGATGATTGTGGGATCCACATGATATATAACGCCGACTGTCTCGCCTCAAATCGAGACTCATTGGAGGAGCGGGTAGACGGTGTTCAACTCCGTTATCGCTACCTTGAACGGCTCTTCGAATTAGAACGCTAAGGAAGGAGTGAGCGGCAGATAGTGGACATGGTCCTCCCTCCAAACAAGACACTCAGAATTAAACGGCGGCGCGTACCTGAAGATATTTCAGATAATGAGTTAGACCAGGACCAATCAGGATCTCGAAAGAGCCGCAGGGTAGACTAGAGGCCTCCATCCCATTTAGGTTCTCAAGATGCGTGGATTAAGGAGCGAAACCACCTCGCCGCCACCATCTCGCAGCAAAGGCCTAGGAAATCCAAGCAGGATTGTAAAGAACGAGCGGAGGAATTGCTTCGGATAATCAAAGCGATCGGATGCGAGGATGTAATAACGGCTTGGGATAAAGCAATCGCCGTGGAGAAGTCGGGTGTCAGAGTACCGACAGCAGATTCGACGGTTCAGGCTATCTATCAACTCACCGAGCGGGCGCACGTCAGATCATTTAAAGACAAGGTACTTTTACGAATTAGGAAATGGATTTTCATAATAAAAATATTACAAGATGTTGAGAAATTGAGAAAAGAAGGTGCTCCGTCCAGACAGAGCGTCCTCAAAGCTGATATCGATGTGAGAGGGCATATATTGAAAAGAGCGTTCATAAAATTCATGACAGAAGCCTATCCTGAGCTCTAAAAGCCAGAATTAGTTAAGTAGCGAGACATCTAATATTCTAAGTATCGAAATTAGTGGCGTGAGGGTCAGATATAGGTCCTTCTATATAATGCATTCGGCGCTACGGCTCTATTACTCGTTCCGTCAGGCTAACGTACCGAGCGAGGGTATTTAGTTAATAATAAGCAGTAAGAATTCTTTCCGTTTATGAGAATCACAACCAATCTCGGTGTAGATACGTGGAAATCAACTCTAGCGACCGCGAACCCTTCATCAAAGCCCTGCAGAAACTACGACCCGATTTACAGAAGATTTGTTCTGAGCTAGACGACCATCTTGAGGTTCTCAAACAGGACATTACAGATTTACTTAAGCGACTTCAGCATCCGCATATATCTCAGGAGTTGAAGGTTAAGCAACTTAAAGGTAATCCATGATGAAAATTCTCGAAGCAAACCGCTAAGATAATAGGCCGTAGCCTTCTACATGTTCGTACGACCTGGGATGCATATTACGTCATATGTATATAGATTTGATATAAGTTTAATGTTTTTATACTATTTCTAATCTCTTACTAAAACGACCTAACTTTTAGTGCTCGTTATCTACGTCACGTAGTGTTATCCTTGTCTTTTATAAAGAAAACGGATGCCCCGCTTGTTAAAAGTTGATATGCAGCCTTAAATTGGATACTACTAAAAGTAGAGGTCGGAACTAGAAGTAGAGGTAGACTCTCACGTTAACTGAGGAGCGGTCATTAAAAGAGTAGTAGGTCGGAATCTAAGGGAAAGCCGAGCTGAGGTAGCCGGGTCTCGAGTTAGAAGGGAGGTATATATTTAAAGAGGACTAAATTCTTATAATTTCGCTATATAGATACTCGAGCCTTAGAACATAAAGGTATTTAGTTTTATCTTAACTACTAAGCGACCCTGCTAACTAGAGGATCCTTATTACGGGACACGAATTAAATATTTCTAACGTAAATACGTCCTACCTGATATATCTCATCGTATTTCTAGTCTTTACGCCTACGTCGAAGACGCTTCATGAAGATTCCATTATATAGTATCCTCGTTAAGAAGTAAGGAAGATTCGTCTGGCAAAGTTTCGTGCTCTCCTGCAAGAGCACGCTCCCTTCCTCCTGGGCTGGACTAAAACGTCCCGCAATAACGATAAGTCCTGCGAAACGAAGGTAACTCTTCTACCTTACGTTTAAGACCCTAATACCTTTAAAGGGGGTAAGCTAATCGTAAATCTGGAATAGAGGACGTAGTAGGGGTGGGGCTTTTTATAAGCAAGAGTTTGGCGTGACGTAGGTGTCTTAGATTCTAGCTAAATCTAAATGAGAGTAATTATAATATAGTAGTTCTTTTAATTAGGTAAGATGGAGTGACTTACATTAGTATACCGATCTAAGACGGTGCTGTCGCAAGTCATCATCACCCTCATCTAGAAATCCATTCCCCCAAATTGCTCTAATGCATCCGCCTAACTCTATACAAGGACAGTTCCCAATCCATAGTAGCACGATTCCGTATACAGCTTAGAAGTGTAATCTCACGCCGACTAAAGAGGACGGTCGTGGAGGTAGAGAGTTCGCCCTTCCAGAACCATGGAATGACTATGCTTATATATTAGAACAGGAAAGACGCTTTCACCATGGAAGTATGGAGCCGAAGGTATTTGTTCTTGGGGTTTGACGGCCTTGAAATGGAGGAGATTGACTCTCTGATACATGACGTCAGCATACGAAGGAAACATAGTGGTTGCAGATGCTATTTTTATTTTGCGACAATAAACGCATTTACCGCCTTGCAGATATGCGCTCTGGGCTCTAAACCGACGTCACCAAGCTTGGAAGAAGCTCGCCAAGATCCCCATCCCTCCTCAGTTCGCCAAAGAGCACTTCTCCTGGAGTGGAGGGTTGCGACGCAACAGCAGGTGAAAATGATACAGCAAAAAAGCGCGCTGTACTAAGCAAGGTCTGGTTCCCCACCCAGCCGTACCACCTGCCCACTCGATCACACCGGTTGTATATCCCAGCTGCTTTTAACGACGATCGCAGCTTTTGCCGTGCTGCATCTTGACCGGGGCCGTGGGCGTTTGAACCTCCCACTGGGGATTCACGTGTTGTGTCAACGCCTTCAAGGTTACTCTCATCCCTTGGAAGAATGAATGCAGTCCAGCCAGGTGCTGATGAATGCCGTTGATCTGTCTTTTCTCCAAATTCACTCTCTGTTGTTCGTAGAATGTTTTGACTCGATATACCTTGAATTCTCTTCTAGCCTGTCAGACTGTAAGCATTTTTACTCTCAAGGAGGTGCTATGGCCATACAATGCTCTAATTTCATCGAGTCTTGACGACACTTGATCGGCACCGAGATTCAGATGAGGTCCGTTGTCCGCCGGTATCTCAAACGAATGGTCGGCCGGATCCATGCATGTCCAATCCACCTGTGGATCGACTGGTTCGCTTTTCACTTGACTCGTCACTGGCCCAAGGCTTTGGTTGGCTGTATTGTCCATGGACGACCCACCATGATCGAAGGTGGTGTTCTGGTAGTCTGGAAAATATGCGTCGGGTTGATTTTCAAAGTTCTTGAAGAGCTGATCCCACTGCTCGTCCGACAAAGGTTCTTGCTTGATGAAAGCCATCTCGAGAATTGAAAGAGTAATGATTATGGGGACTGCTTCAGTAAGGCCGGCTTCCTTTTATCGGCGTTCCTGGAGCAGCAATATTTGGATTTTGAGAGGCAACGAATGGGATGTCTCAGGGGACTGTAAGCGCCAGAGGGTCCGAGCGGATCCAAAAATGATACACGCCGTCGACGTGCATCGATTCTCCACCCCCCACATGCATGATTACGTGCATTAGCCCTCCACACCCAGAATCCCTTCACTTGAAACGCTTACCCCGCGAACCCGTTCTAAGCCTCCTTAATTTCTACGCGCCGCGTACATGTCTGCGCCTCACCCGGATATCGTAGCCCTACCAGTCACGAAGCGCTATCCGAATCTCGATGCTCTTGATAGTCCGACCTAAACCTTTATGCCGCTAAAAGCTCCACAAAATTGAGTTAGTCAAAAACAGAGCGTCACAATAGGATTCTGGCTGTTCGGTTACTAGTTCTGACTTCGCCCCTGAGGTGTGGATATCTTTCAGAATGTGCCGCAAAGGATTTGAAGCATCCATTATACGCTGCGTTTTTGGGGTATATCTACGTGCCTGCGTTTATTGAGAAGATGCTAGAGCTCTCAGCAATCACCAAGCCTTCACATCCACTTCCCTGAACAAGGCACCATTATCACAGACATGGCATCGCAAGGCCAAGCAATCAGCTCCGAGCATCAGCCGTTCCGGGTGGTTAAGGCTTCCCGCCCCCCTCAGAAATCCTGAGGCTGACAGTAGTAGCAGATAGATCCATCGATCTGCACGACGTGTGGTATCGAATGGTTCTCGAATCAGAATCTTCATCGGAAGAACAACATCCTTCAGAACCAACAGGGCATCCTGACCGATCAGTTGTTCCGGGTCGGTCACATCAACCAACTCAACGAGCTCCGGATCAGAACTCTTGACCACGAACGGGAACGGTATGCCACACTCGCAGAGTCGTCGAACCAAGCCGCAGCCGGTCTTCAGAGACACCTTGACAGCCAACAGGAGACTTTCGAGGTGGAAAGGAGGGAGCGCGCTCTCGCCGTTCAGTCGCTGAAACACGAGTCGGCTCGCCGAGAAGCGACAGAGAGATGCCTTGAGCATGAATGGGCTATCGTTCAGAAGATGACTGACATTCTCGACAAGCTTGAGCTTCCCAACGGCGAGAATTTGACCATTGATCTTCCGGACAACATAGGTCTTGGTACCCTTTTCCACGAATGGGAAAGTACGAAGTCGGAAGTGAAAAGTCTGCGGAACGAGCTGCAGCGTACGGCCGAGGAGCTGCAGCACAAACAACTCGTCCTTGAGAACCTGTCGGAGAAGTTTGAGATCCAATCACAGAGTATGTCAGAGACATCTTTCTCTGATAGCGACGAGGAAACTAGCACCGAGACAGCCGGATTTCGGGCAGCATCGACGCTACAAGGAATTGGGGGACGAGTTGGATGAGGAGAAGGGCAAATGTCGTTCATAATGTCGCTGTGATGCTCACGGAAGAGCTTTGTTTTGATTTGGATTTTGCTGCGAAGAGTGATTGTTAACTCGGTTGGGCTTTTCGTAGATGTGTTGTTCGCTGAATACAATGCTGTACCTCCAAACCCTGTCGCCTTCAGGTGCTTGGTCTAAGTAGTAATTCACATTTACATCGAGTGCCCGTACGATTGAGAGGTAGTCCTGCAGGCTGCCAGAAACGGATGCCCATAAGAGGTCAATTTTTGGATGATGATAGACGCATATAAAACCTGCCGGGATCTCTCTTTCTCTTTCTGTTTTGTAATCATTCTATATCAGCGTAGTCAAACATGACCATCTGTAAGCATCTTGGGTGGTTACATGTGGCGGGTGGAAGAGAGGTCGTGTTGATCAATTCCGGCCGCTTGGCGAGAATCGTAGGGGAGCTGACTAATCCGGTAACTCAGCAACCCTCTGTGCTTTTCTTCATAGGTCGGAAAGCCAAGAACCAAGCTCTCCGAGAGCTTTTTCCAAATCACATCAAGAAAGGGCGTAATGACGGCATTGCGACTCTGCGAGTCGATAACACAAGCCTCTATTCCGACTATCCAGTGCTTTTTGCCGAAAGCGATCCGTTTACGACGGTCGTATTAACTTTGAACGCATCTTGCCATGAAACCGAGTCATTCCCCGTCAGGTGGGCGAATGCCACGACCGTGCACGATGTCTATGACATCCTGCATGCGCGGATATTCTGTCCCTTCAGCGACGTACTGTGTATTTTTGCCGACGACTTCCCCAACTTCAACAGTGTCGCGATTCGCCTGAAAACTTGGGCCATTGCCGGAGGATCAAGTCGCCTCGAGCAAGCAGGACCGCGGGTCGTGATCGTCAAACGCGGTGGCGAGGCAAGCGTCAGTCCTACACATGATGTACTTGAGATGCAAGACATCCAAGTTAGCCTGGATCAGAAGGTCTTGAAGGATTTCTATTCTTCCATCAAGGTCCTACATCTGGCAGACGAGCAAATATCCCCATTGGCACGTTTTCGACGGTTGAAGGAGCTACTTTGGAAGCAGATGGATGAGATGCGAAACGTCCGATTGCGTTGTCGACGCCTCTACTCGGCCGTGCACCTGAACAAGTTCTTCCAAATGGCCGTATCACAGACAGCAGCCTCAATTCTCCGACCTTTTAACTTCGTTACGGCAAGCCGACTAGGCAACGAAGTCGGTCCGGACCACGCCGATCATCTAACTTCGTTCTTGCGACTGGGGATGGACCGCGGTCTATCGGACGATACCATGGCAAGTTTCATTGCTTCTACCATATTACTGGACGCCTACCCTCCCAAGATGCATCGTGAGTGCTGCACTGGCAATTTACAAGTTACGAGCTGATGCAGGACTCAGATTTCGACCCGAAGACAGTATACGATGCCATCTACCACCCTTCGTGTCTCAGGTCCCTCGTTGGCTTATTCAAAGAGCGATCGTGTGCGGAAAGTGAGGCGGTGGAGCAGGCCGAGGAGCAAGAGCAACGTATCAAAGTGCACTTGGCCACGTATTTCGTGGATATGGTCTCGTTCGGCAAGACCGCGGCACAAGTGCATTGGGAGAATGTAGGCGGCCTTGGCATACCGTGGCCGCAGGTTCGAAGCAACAACACCTGCATCTGGTGTACTCGCAGGACGCCAGGGAACCCACTTTCCTGCGGGCATATCATATGTAATGCCTGTGTACGGATCTATGGGGATGAGATGCCCACTGTGGATTGTCAATATCAAATTGGCACTTGTCTTTTATGCCGTTTCGGGAGTCGCACCGTCAGACTCAAACCTCTCTCCGCTGGCGAACGGATTTTGGCTATCGATGGGGGAGGCACACGTGGTGTTATTCCATTGACATCCTGGCGATCATTCAGGGTATGATGGGAAGTGAATTACAAATTCAAGACTTGTTTGATCTTGCCTTCGGTACTAGCGTTGGTAAGCTTCACATTCCGATCTTGCAAGATGTCAGGCTTAAAATTGAGATAGGGGGTCTCATTGTCTGTATCTTATTTCTACGTGGCATACCAGTTTCTGAATGTGTTCACATTTTCGATGCATTGGCTCGGAAACTCTTTGAACGACCTCAAGGGCGAACGAACTTCATCAAACGACTTCGTCTTTCGTTGAAGGGTTGGTATAGGGACGGCCATTACGATGCGAAAGCCCTCGAAGACTGTTTGAAGGATAGTTTAGGAATCGACGATCGCATGTTTGGCTATCAACCCGGGATCCTTGCCACCAAAGTGGGCGTCGTCGCCGCTACCATTGGTAATGCCTCTCCGGTTATCTTCACCAATTATAACGGACCCGGTGCAAGGAAAGACGAATGCGGTAAGGTAAGTGTTGTGCTTGGAGAAAAAAGACTGAATGATCGGTCAGGATATACGCACGTTCGCCCGGAGAGATTCGAGGATGAACCATGCATATTGGAAGCGTGAGTGTGTTGCCTTTGCAGGAGATTAGAGACTGACTTCGCAGTGGTCGAGGTACTTCCGCTGCACCTGTGTGAGTGCATTGGCGTAGCCGTTAGGCGGAGCACGGCTGACTCGGAACAGTTTGTATCGATCAGCACATATCAAGGCATCGGGACCGGTTCAGGACGGTGGAATGAGCGGACACAACAACCCGGTCAGAATTGCGCTGTCGGAGCGCCTACGCAATGATCCATCTCTCTTGGCCCCCGACGTCGTAGTGTCCCTCGGCACAGGTGCCCAGAAGACCTCGACATCTCCCAGGACCACTGACTTTCGCCACGTGATCCTTGACGGCTATGTACCTCGGCTTTGGCGGTCTTACATGTCTTCCTTCAATGGGCAAAAGATTTTGGATGAACTCATGAACTCTGTGGACGAAAGAAAGAGGGAAGATTACATTCGGTTGAACTCCGTTTTACCCAGCGACGAGCCGGCGATTGACAACACTGATCGCATGGATGAGCTACGAGAAAGTGTCCATGTACCAGAGATGTACCGAGTCTGTAAAAAGACACTCTACGCATTACTCGCCTGCGCATTCTATTTCGAGCTGGCAAGCATTGAACGCGTTCGGGAAGGCCAATATCACTGTCGTGGTACGATACGCTGTCGTCTTCCGGGAATTCCCGCCGTTAATTTATTAACTCGATGTCATGTATCTAACTTAGTTTTCCTTACCGACGTCGAGACTTTGGGTTATTATGCAGGGAATCTAGATTTATGTGTTTTATGTCATAGGTATCAGAAGAAGGTTGACTTTGTAGTTCGCCATCCGACGGAACTTGTGACTATTTACGCCGAAAGCATTACACAAGGGCGGAGGAAGATTAGTGCTTTCCCTCAGGCAATGCGGTGGTTTGAAAATCACCAAATGCTCGATGCCCCTTTTGGAACAGCTTTTCACAGGGACTTGCAGGACCGATCCTGCAAAGCTTGTATTCCGAATATTAGTCTGAAGAGACCGACCTCTAATGGTCAGCAGAGGTCACAAATGTGCAAAAAGCCTCGACTCGGGCCGCGGTCTGAAGGGCCTCTATTGGAAATTCCCGAAGAACCAGTATAGTGGGCATAATGGGATGGGGTATTATAGCTGGCAACCCAGAAATAATAGATCTAATGTAAAATGACTCCGAGATTGCAAGATCATCAAGCACGTCCTTTACAAATTCATCCATTGTGTCCATAATCGCCCAGGGAAAGATTCGAATATGGTGTTTATGCTGCTGCCAACGTATATAGACTATGACTAGCTCCCCTCGGAGTTCGACTGCTTCGGGTTGGCGCCGGGCTGTCAATCATGATTTCCTTCTCCTCGTTGTTGGTATTAGAGAGGCTCGACTCCTGAGTTGTTGTCAAGCTATCAACGTGTGCTGATTCAATGGATTCACGGACAAATTCATTGTCGGTTTCGAGAACCTCTTGAGAGTTGAGAGCAGCATTGGGCTGTGTCCCAAAGCCAATAGTCTGCGTCTCATCGGCAAAAGAGTGATCGGATCCCAGAGGTACGCTAGCATCTTCTTGGTTCAGTCCGTGCCTCGGAAGTTTTCTCGTAGATGTCCCCCGCAGCGGAAAAGTTTTTGAACAATAGATCCCGCATCTAGTCCACAATATGGTCATGAAGTGCTTCGCATAAAAGATCGGGTATCATGATCAACTAGCTAAGGATTCAACAACAGCAAGCAGCCGCAGTGATGTCTCTACTAATGCCGAAAAGGCTTAGCGTGGGCCCACTCTATCCTTGAGTTGACTAGTGACGGGCCAAGCTCTACTCTTAATCACACCTCATATCCACTACTTCAAAGTATGACAGTCTAAGCTGTTCAAGACACGCTTTACGTTCTTACACTTGAGTCTCCTGAAGCAGAAACTTAAAGCTGTATGGATCCACTAAGCATTTCAGCGAGTATTAGCGCTGTTTTACAGCTCACAGGAACGGTTATTCAATACCTTAACACGGTCAAAGGTGCCCCCAAAGATCGTCAGAGAATTCTCTTGGAATTATGTAATGTCAACGGCACGCTATACATTCTCGAAGAACAAGCAAGTCAAGCACAGCAGGGCGACGCGTGGTCATCGACGTTACTGTCACTCAATAAGCCGAACGGACCTATTGAGCAATTTAAGACAGCATTAGAGCGTTTGGAAAACAAATTGGCGCCCGCTGAAGGTTGGAGAAAGGTCGGCAAGGTAATCGCATGGCCGTTTCAGAAAGAAGAGATCAAAGAAATCCTCAATGTCATTGAGCGCCAAAAGACCTTTTTCAACCTGGCGCGGCAGAACGATCATATGTGCGATTCTCTCCGCTTCTCTCTTAGATTATAGATACCTAACATCTATAGTGGTCTATCCAAGGCTATTAAAGGTGACGTTGTAAGCTTACGGGGCGAAGTCGGTGAGGTTGGGGAAAGGGTTACTCAATTACAGATCGGTTAGATAATAAGAGCTTCCCTCTTTCTGCTGAGAACGCTCACTTATAAGATACAGATAATAACAACGAAAAGATTCGTCGATGGCTGGTCGCGCCCGATCCATCATCGAATTATAACAAGGCTCTTAAAGAGCGCTATCTCAGAACCGGTACCTGGTTTGTTGAGAGCAAAATCTTTGCGGATTGGAAGACCACTCCAGCATCGTTCTTCTGGCTGTATGGGATACCTGGGTGTGGGAAGACTATTCTCAGCTCCATAATCATCGAAGATGTCATCAATTATTGTCATCTCAACTCTACCTTAGCCGTAGTATATTTCTATTTCGACTTCAACGACGTTGAAAAGCAAGGGCAAGAAAAGATGATACGTTCACTGATTCTACAGCTCTCTTCGCAATGTAGAAGTACACTTCAAGGTCTGGAAGCACTCTATTCGTCGTGTTTGAACGGCGAACGGCAACCTACGCGCGACATGCTTCTAGCTACTCTACATCAAATGATGAAATCTTTCAAGGAGACTTTTATCATTCTTGATGCTCTAGATGAATGTATAGAGAGACGAGAGCTTCTGGGAGATATTGAGGAGTTGACCCGCTGGACGGATACGAATCTGCATATACTGAGTACAAGTCGAAGGGAGAAAGACATCGAAGAGCGGATAGAACCTTTAGCCCATGATCGAGGAAAAATGTCCATCGACAGTGTGCGGGTTAATGATGATATCCGCGCCTATGTTCACGAGAGGCTTCGGGCTGATCCGGAACTGAAAAGGTGGCGTAAAGATCAAATAGTGCAACTAGAAATCGAGAACATACTGATGGACAAAGCCGATGGAATGTAGGATTCTTTTCACTTATTTCATAAACATTCAACGCAAAGGCTGATATATACGATTAGGTTTCGGTGGGCCGCATGTCAGCTTGATTCATTGAGAAGCTGTCTTAATGTCCATGGACTTCGAAAAAGGTTAGCATTTCTGCCAAAAGATTTGGACGAGACATACGCTCGGATACTGGACAATATTGACGAGGACTATCGTCGAGATGCTTTGAAGATACTACAGTGGCTGACGTATTCTGCTCGGCCACTACGACTCGAAGAAGTCGCCGAAGTTATTGCCATCGATTTTGAAGAGAGTCCACGCTTTAATCCTGAAAAAAGATACCCAGAGCCACGAGACATATGGACGATCTGTTCTAGTCTTATCTCCTTAGAAGAGGAGGCACTTGAAGATGCTCACGAGGGAAATACAAGGGTCAATGTTCGATTAGCGCACTTCTCTGTCAAGGAGTATCTTATCTCACCGAGCATTCGAAATGGACAAGTTGAGTATTACAGTATCCAGGAGGTAGAAACCAATGCTTTGATAGCTCAAAGCTGTCTTGTATATCTTCTACAGTTTGATGAGCCGGGTTCTCTGACTACTCGGTCCGTCCTTGAATTTCCACTGGCTAATTATGCAGCAGAGTATTGGACGAAACATGCGCAAGTGGCTGAGAGAGATTCGACCTTAGCCCATGTCCTGAGCATAGAGCTCCTCTTGACCAGGGGGCATGGCTTGCTTAATTGGATCCGTCTTTACAGCCTAGATCAACCATCGCAGGGTTCAGACATGATGAGAGGACTTAACGATGTCCACCCTCCGCTGTACTATGCATCATTTGCTGGATTGATCGGATCTGTAAAGTCTATTCTTGATAAAGGAGCCTATGCCAACGCTCAAGGTGGACTCTATGGCAACGCACTGCAGGCAGCGTCAGGACGAGGTCATGATCAAGTAGTGCAGATACTACTCGCTAAAGGAGCCGACATTAACGCTCAAGGTGGATATCATAGCAACGCACTGCAGGCAGCGTCAGCAGGAGGTCATAGTCAAATAGTGCAGATGCTGCTCGCCAAAGGAGCCGACGTTAACGCTAACGCTCAAGGTGGATATCATGGCAACGCACTGCAGGCAGCGTCAGCAGGAGGTCATGATCAAGTGGTGCAGATACTGCTCGCCAAAGGAGCCGACGTTAACGCTCAAGGTGGACTCTATGGTAATACACTGCAGGCAGCGTCAGCAGAAGGTTATGATCAAATCGTACAGACGCTGCTCGCCCAAGGAGCCGAGGTCAACGCTCAAGGTGGAGAGTATGGTAACGTACTGCAGGCGGCGTCAGCAGGAGGTCATGATCAAGTGGTACAGATACTGCTCGCTAAGGGAGCTGAGGTCAACGCTCAAGGTGGAGAGTATGGCAACGCACTGCAGGCGGCGTCAGCAGGAGGTCATGATCAAGTAGTACAGATATTGCTCGCCAAAGGAGCCGACGTCAACGCTCAAGGTGGACTCTATGGTAATACACTGCAGGCAGCGTCAGCAGGAGGTCATGATCAAGTGGTGCAGATACTGCTCGCCAAAGGAGCCGACGTCAGGAGGTTGTAATCAAACAGTGCAGTGATGCATAAATAAACTTAGTTATAGATCGTACACATTATTAGAACCGAGTCTTGTTCAATTATACTCCAAGGCTGAATTCTGAGAATGATGATGATGGCCAGCACAGGTTACAAATGTGCAAGAAGCCTCGACTTGGGCCGCGGTCTGAGGGATCTCTATTAGAGATTCCGGAAGAATCAATCTAGTAAGTAGAATGGGATGGGGTATTATAGCTAGCAACTCAGGAAGATTAGATCTAATATGTAATGACTCCAAGATTACAAGATCATCAAGCACATCCCTTACAAATTCATCCATTATGTCTGTAATCGCCTAGGGAAAGATTCAAATATAGTGTTTATACTGCTACCAACGTATGTAGACTACGGCTAACTCCCCCCGGAGTTCGACTACTTCGGCTTGGCGCCGCGCTGTCAATCATGATTTCCTTCTCCTCGTTATTGGCATTGGAGAGGCTCGACCCCTGAGTTGTCAATCTATCAACGTGTGCTGATTCAATGGATTCATAGACAGATTCATTGTCGGTTTCGAGAACCTCTTGAGAGTTGAGAGTAGCATTGGGCTGTATCCCAAAGCCAATAGACTGCGTCTCATCGACCAAAGAATGGTCGGAAGCAAGAGGTGTGCTGGCATCTTCTAGTTCAGGCCGCGCGTTGAAAGTGTTTTCGTAAGTATCCACCTTAGCGGACAAGTCTTGGAACAGTACATCCCGCATCCAGTCCACAATATTTCTCATCGAAGCTCTTGCTTCCGAGATTATAGAATCTCTCGGGTCTTCAACTGCCCAACACCTCAAAACCTTGGAGTAGTAAGTATCGCGTTCAAGTCCACCTTTGGAGACCTAGTGACACCGAAGTCGCCATATCTCCCCATTGGTATCAAGCGCTAGCACCCAAGCCTTGTCATAGAAATCGTCCTCCAGACCAATTGCCTGGTGCAGAGTCAGAAGGTTGTAGACCGCACTCGCTCTATTATGTAGGTTTTGTAATTTTGCGACGTTCATCGCTCCCGACGTCCCTTTCAGCTCAGCAAAGAATATAGGGAACGAGAGCTTGTTCTTGCTAGGGCTTGCGAGTCCTTGTAGTATTCGAATAGTTCGGGGTGGAAAGAGTTTTATATAATATCCAATGGCATAATCTGGTTGAGGAGGTGCAACTTTAAGATCATGGTTCGGATAAGGGGGGATCTAATATATCTATTACCGGTTCTATTGTTCCTTTACTATATAGTAGGTGTCCACTCTGCTCACAGGGAAAATCCTTGGGAATACGCTGGACGAAACGCTGTTCTCGTTGGAGCTGCGTCGGATGGTCACCCGGATACCCTTGATTTTATATTCCTCAGGCGGTGCTGATGCGCGGTCCCTTCCCACCAATAATTGAAGTTCCCTCCAGTTGTTAGGCTCTTCGTCATCTGCCTCCACGACTCCACGTGTCTCCAGTGTGTCTTCGAAGTCATTATCGTAAGCCGTGACAGACTTGGATTTCAAGGAGAGAAGGCTTGCGTTCCCTTTTCGTTTGCTGTCCGAATAGTCCGACACCGACCGTGCTCCGTTTTTACAGCTCATGACATGTGACCACTGATCATAGTCAGCATTGCGGCCTAAAGAGATCTGGCTCCCAACTTGCCTGGGAGTCTTTGCTGTCAACGAGTTTTTTCTGTTCGTCTTGAACACTCTTCAGCGCTGACGCGGTCAAGGGCGTTAGTTGCGCAACAGGACGACAAGGTCGCTTTGCACGGCGTTGCTGCTCGTCATAAGAACGCTTCCTCTTCTTCCTTCTTGCCTGCCCCTGTTGCTCAGGTTCTGGACATATAGACTCCTGTTCAGGCGTATGAGATCTAGGTGCGAGATCTCCCGACCCAGTTCTGGCTTCGGCATATAAGCAATCGCTACTCTTCGATTAACACTGCTCCCTCTGGACTTCATTAGAGCGATGTTTCAAGTCTAACGTTTGAGAAGTCATTGGCAAGGACCTCGATTGGGATCAACGGTTGTGGAGAGAGCATTCTCAATTCTGGAAACAATCTAATTAAGTCGGCGCTAAGGCATATGCCAAGGCTTGGTGTGCTCCAATCAATCTCCACCTGAAACTCTCGGCGAAACAGGTGCGTTACATAAGCCTTTTTCATGGTTTGGCGGGTCACTACAAGATAGAACGATAATTGGTCATTAAAGATGCATGCGTAAGGAAGCTTTCCATCCGGATAATTTGCTCTTGTTCTAATTCTAGTGTGTTCGGTAAAGACTGACTAATGAAAATACAAGTTTCAAGGAACCTCACGCCTTCTGCCCCGCCTAATATTTCTCACAAGTAGACTCAAAGCTCGGACTCGACGGAGTCTCTGGAAGTTCCAGAGGCCTCCGGGGTGCGTGAAGCGGCCTCCGGCTGTACATTACGCTTCAGGCCCGTCCTCTGAGGGACTATATTCTCAATATCTTCATCATCATCATTATCCTCCTCCTCATCGTCGTCGTCGTCGTCGTCCTCAGTCTTGATCATTACGTCCGCTGACAGCCACGGCATCTTTTTGATATCGGCTTTTGTTAGTTGCTCCCCGGTATCCGGATGCTCATTGTTCTCCCGACACTGATCAAGTTCCGCGAGTAACTGTTCATTCTGAAAATCCAATTCTGCATCGATACGTCTGAGTTTGGCAGGGCTGAGTCCTTTCATTCCAGAGAGCGCAGACCTTGTGCTTACATAATTTTCCTCCAGGACCTCGATCAAGTAGTACTGGATTTCGCTTTGAGTACGCGCGGTTTTATTGACTGACCTTTGACTCGTTTTCTTGACTTTGACTCGCCCGTAGATTCTCATATCCTTGGCCGCTGTGTTCCTTGGTAGATCTTTGGATCCGTATATTCCCTCTTCTAGCCATTCTTTGGCGACCCCTTTCCCAAATTCTGCTCCTGGGTATATCTCGAAATACGGATTCGTATCCGTTCCACGATTCACGATGACCCGCGAGCCGAAGCCAGCTTTTCTGACGACCTCGACCTTTCCAAGGGATGTTCGCCCGTCTGACTCATCGGGTATAGGAACCCCGACCTTGGTCTTCACACCAACTTTGGTGGAAGTCTGACCAGCTCGATCGGCGGCTTTGGTCTTCACACCATCCTCGGTGGAAGACTGCCCAGCTTTATCGGCGTTTGGGGACGCTGCGGCTCCGGAAGACTCTGCGGCTTCAGATGACTCTGCTCCGTTAGGGTCTGGATCTCTAATAGCAATAAGCCATGTCTCAGGGTACCCATGCAGCTCATTCAATTGACGCAGTACATCGTTGATGTTGGTTAACTTTTTTCTCGCGATACCGTCAGCCGGATTTTTGTCTAAAGCTTTGACGTAAGGCTGCGCCATTTCGAAATTGGCGGCGAAGGTGGGAATCTGAATGACAAATTTCTGGAGGTCCTTCTTTGGAAGCCTGTCCTTGAGGTTCTGCTCCTTGATTTGCTTATTCAATTTCTCCAACTCTGAATTCGCTTTAGCGTCCTTAGGATTTTCCATGAGCTTTCCCAAATGCGTTGTAGCTTCCTCATAGATCTTCTTGCGGAAATCATCAGGCTTTGGAGCTTCGCTCTGCTCCATGTCCATTGGATCAGTGTCGTTATCCTATCCGCGTCACTTTCCTCCGCATAAGCGTTCTCGGCAAAGTCCTCGGATTCAACGCCGAGGGCTTTGGCTGCTGTGTTGACAACTATATTGGAAGTCAGATATGCGCCAAACTAAGATAAGCGAGGTGTCTCGGATGGCTTCAAACAGTACCATCGAGTTTTGCCTACGTTGGAAAGCCTCTTCAGCACCTTCGTACTTATTCTTATCAGGGTGTAAGAGCAGCGCGAGCTTCTTGTACGCTTTTTTGCTTTCTTCTTTTGGGCTTGGGTCCACACTTTAGCACCCGGTTGACTGCATTCTTCTGCTCTTCTGTGTATCCTTTCTGCCCTTGATCTGATGCGCCATCTGGGGATGTGTCCGGAGGAGCCGCGTTTTGAGACGGTTTCGCCTGACCTTTTCCTATGTCCACCGTGACCCCAGCAGTGTTTGGACCCGACGTGCTCTCTGGGGTCACAACATTGGAGGGTGCCATTGCTGCTTCTGCCTGTTGACGTGCTCTGTCGGCCTCAAGGCGAGCGGTTTCTGGGCCCGGCGTGCTCTCTGGTGTTGGAAGGCCATGGGATGTCCTTGCTTGCTCGGCCTGTTTATTTACTTCGTCGGCTGCGATCTGCTTGACATCCGGGTTCACCGCCCTCCCTTTGGCTTCTACCGCAGAAGGTGCTTTCGCTCCGAAACCGCTCATGGTTCAATCGAGAGGTCTTTTCCTTTCTCTCTTTCTGTTTCAAGAATCGTCTCTCCTTTGGAGGGACAGTATCGCTTGGCTCTAAGGTGATGATGATACTTGAGTAGACGTATTCAAGGACCGGATCAACCGGTCTGTTTTTAGGAATGGTATGAACGTATAGTTATATTTTTCTTTAGATCATTGATTTAGAAATTCTACCCTTTTATAAATTACCCGTGAGCCAATTCAAGCTCTCATGGCCGTCAATTTTTGTATCGTCCTCTGAACCTTTTTGGCTGCGAACGGGACCATCTAAAATGGTCCACCTGGACATTCAAAACTGGGTCCCTCCGGAGTCCGTTTTTTGAGGGCCCCCATTCTTCTCTCTTTGACGGTAATCTAGTCTCTTCCTCAATGTTGCAGACTTGGACGTCCCATATCTTGACTTGCAAAAGGAAGCATGAACGGATCGATATTACTGGCATTGCTGACGGCGCTGATCGCTGAAACGTAAGTGGATAGCATGCAGGTCGAGCCAGCTAACGTTCTATTTAGCAGCCATGCCGATGGCGCGCCCGAGGTGATGTCCCTTGAGTTGGACCTGAGCTGGAACTCAACAAGTCTCAACGCCAGTGTATAAGCGACGACACCAGAGCCTAGCCCAGAAGCTATGCCTTCGAAATCATCGATCCATCACGTCGTCGTTGACACGGACGAGAAGACTGTTTTCGCTCCGGATCAATTGAATGCATCCGTCGGCGATACCATCTTGTTTACCCCAGTGAACCTTGGGGCCCATATAGCTTAGATGTCTTTGGACCGATCTTGCCAAGCAGATGATTCGTTAAGCGCCGTCAATTTCTCCAGATTGATGATCCCTTACTTGGTGACAATGGAGGATCCAGCATGGTTTTACTGCCCATCATCACAGCAGGGCTGTGCGCCTCATGGCAAAGGCATAGGAATCTTCAGCTTAAACCCTTCAGATCGTCACACAGTCGATGACAGCACCACAACGAGCGTCCCCCAGGCAAGTTCTACGAGCACTCCGCAGACGTCCAGCCTGTTGCGGACTGGAAATATCCTGGCCGCTTCGGTGCTCACCGCGGTTCCTTCTTTGGGTGTGTGGCCAACGAGCAACAGTACATGGGCTACAAACAACAGTATCTGGGCAACCGGTGCCCCAAGGCCCGGGGCGCGGCCGTCAGGATTTTCATTTCCTGGTCGGGCTGCGACGAAGGAAGTATCTAGGGGCGTGGTATCTGCACTTATTACCTACTACTATGTCATAGGAATTTTGTATTATAGATAGATCAAATAGAAGCAGAATTAACCCCAATAATGTTTGATCTTGACCACTATATGCGGACGACGTGTGGGAACGACGGTCATCCCCAGCATGCCACATTATCTATACCGTGTCTTTCGACCGCTTGCCACATGACTAGAGCATCAAATGTCTCCATTCTGATTGAGAGATAAAGCTTCACAACTCCTGCTTTGAACCAGAATCCACGTACTCATCGACGATTCGCGAAGCGTGAAGAATGTCGATCAGTTTGGAGATGGTGCCCATTTGCTGTTTATCTGCTTCATTCTTGCAGCTTTCGACCGTATCTGCGGCGTGTTGAAGAATCTGACAGCGCATTTCCATTTCCACCCGCAAATTTCTCTCCATATGAAGGACTGAATCAACAGATTTTGTTCGTTGGACCTGAGTATCCAAGTCTCTTCGAGCCTGGTTGTAGGCAGTGCATAAAGCTTGATACTGGGTGTAGAGGTCTCGAAACTGCTTCCTCATGCTGTCGATTGCGAAACAATCTTCACACCCTCCTTGGACATCCTGCCGCAGAGCCTCCTCATCCCAACCGTTCGAGAAACGCTGCGTTGGGGCTGACTCGAACGCACTAGGAGAGAACAATGCACATCCTGGCCGGAAAGGATCTGGTGGCTCGCAGCAAGTTACAGTTGCTTCCTGAAACGATGTCAGCGCGGTGGTCAGAGGAATTTTGAGAATACACTGACGGTAGAAGGAGGGCTGATCGATGTCGTCATATTTGAGGATTTGGTGACAAGTAAGCGACTGTAATCCAGCGTCCATTATGCGAAGCAGGAAAATCAACGATAATTAAAGTGAATTGCACGGACATCAATAAGGAACGAGCGGCGAGCATCCAAAAATGGTAGTGTGCTGCACTGTTGATAGGAAAGGGTTTCGTGCCTCATGACACCAAAAGGATCAGCATCGCCCAAATTCACTCAATGTCCATTCATATAGGGCAGTGAGGCTGAGCAATTTCCCCGGGCGTTTCAGTGGCGCCGTCGAATTCGGAACAGGCGTTTCAGATCAACATGCCCAATTCTTGCAGCATCTAGAATGTGCGGAGAAGGCTGTGCGCATCTCTAGTTGAGGAATTGTAAACGCTGACAGGGATCCAAAGCAGCGTTTTTAATGGTGCACCGCCAAGAGCCGTACTATCGGTGCACCATGATAATTATTGCTTAGTAAGCGAACCAGTTCAGGATTTCCACTAATAGTAGTGTACCGGTTCAACCTCGGTGCACTACTGGTACACACCAGT